>Ga0307435_1000054_pt1 | contig 49635 bp, 42 predicted proteins | sample SalMarWE160470MG_FD_202164 | JGI IMG/M metagenome (GOLD analysis project Ga0307435, IMG submission 202164) | Salt marsh sediment microbial communities from the Plum Island Ecosystem LTER, Massachusetts, United States - WE1604-70 | ecosystem: Environmental > Aquatic > Marine > Intertidal zone >... | reverse complement strand
TAGTGGGCGAGTCCTTTTATCATTTCTCCCCTTGTGGAGTGAGCGGAGTGGTCAATATCGCTGAGTCGCATATTGCCATTCATACCTGGCCGGAATACAGGTACGCTGCCGTAGACGTTTTCACCTGCGGGGACGATGTAGACCCGGAAAAGGCTGCCAGGTGGATAACAGAGAAGCTAGAGGCCAAGAATCACTCGTTAATCGAGCTGCGCAGGGGGATTATGGAGGATAGCCCGGTCGAGTGTGCAAAATGAAAGATAGCGACCCTGACAAACATAGCTGGTTTTCTGACAATATAAGTCCTGACCTTACCATGCTGCATAGCATTAAGGAGAGGATATATTCAGGACGAAGTAAGTTTCAGTCCGTAGAGATTATTGACACGGGCAGCTTCGGTATCTGTCTCGTCCTCGATGGCAAGATTCAATCCAGCGAGGCGGATGAGTTTATTTACCATGAAGCCCTGGTGCACCCAGCTATGCTTACCCACCCCCAGCCGGAGAGGGTATTCATTGCTGGGGGAGGTGAAGGTGCCACTTTAAGGGAAGTCCTGGCACACAAGACGGTAAAAAAGGCTGTCATGGTGGATATTGATGAAGAAGTTGTAAGCCTTTGTCGCCGCTTCTTGCCCTCCTGGCACCAGAATGCCTTCGATGACCCCCGGGCAGAGCTTCATTTCGTAGACGCCAGAAAATACCTGGATGAAAGTAGCGACAAATTCGATGTCATCATCATTGACCTGGCTGACCCTTTAGAGCAAGGGCCAGCACGCTTGCTATACACCCGGGAATTCTACCAAATAGTCAAGCAAAAACTAGGAACTGATGGTATTATGTCGGTGCAGGCTGAACCTGCCGAATGGAGGAACCTGGATAATTTCACCGCTATTGTCCATACCTTAAGTCAAGTTTTCCCGATAGCCCGCCCCTACCAGGTCCATGTACCTTCCTTTCTGGGCTTATGGGGCTTTGTCGCGGCTTCCCAGAGTCTTGACCCCTCAGAACTGACTCCCGAGGAAATCGACGCCAGAATTTCAACAAGAATATCAAAGAAGCTGAAATCCTACGATGGCCTTACCCATCAAGCAATGTTTACCATCCCCAAGCATATTCGCCAGCAGTTAGCTGTAAGCCAAAGAATCATCACCGACAAACAACCCATCTCTGCCTATTGACCTGCCCGTCCAAATTACTTCCCAGCCGTTTCTAACGTCTTTTTACTAATTCCGCCTGAAAAGTAACTGCGCACTCTGATGTTATGAGCAGGTCTTCGCTTTCTGTGCCCCTCAATCCTCCGGACCCTTTGCCTCTTCCTCGGTGGGACCCACCGCTATCTCCTCTCCTTTTGTAAGATACAGCTGGCTTGTGCTTGATTTCACCCGTGGCACTATTTTCCCACCGCAGTAAGGACAAAGCATTCCAACAGTTTGTCTGGAAGTTAAGATGATGCTGACGATTCCTACGACCGCCAGCGCTATTCCTACGCCCATTACCACCCACCAGATTCTTTCCCCGAGGTCAGGCCTCCTTAGAAAAACGCCGAGGACTATTAGCGCAACACCCAGAACAACCCACACCAGCACCGTTAGGGTATCGTAATTTTTATAAGTCATTCTCCCACCTCCTGTCTTGGACTATAAATAAAGGTAGCATCTATCGCCTATGTTGTCTAGCCCCTATCGACTTCTCCAGAGGCTCAGGCGCAGGACCACGAGGAGATGGAGGGCTCGCACTACAGCGGTTACTCGATCAGGTTCCAATTGGGAAGCTCGGTCTTGGCGCCCACGGCGACCACAGTGCCGTCTTTCTTAAGCCCCACCGTGTGACCGACGCCGGCAGCGACCATGGGGATGTACTAAGGTTCAACCGCAAAGTTGGCGGTGATAGAGTAGTTGCCGTGCATGGTGATGGTGGTCGCGGCGGCATAAATATCGGCGATGGTACTTACAGTGCCAGTCCACTCGACAAATCGGTAGTCTTCCTCAGCCTCAGCCGCCAAACTGACTATTGTTCCCTCGTCGTAGGTAGAAGTCCCCTCACCAGGGGTGGTTACCGACCCTCCGGCGGTACTGGAGATGGTGAGGTCATACTGCTTGACAAACTCGGCGGTGATAGAGCAGTCGCCACTCATGGTGATGGTAGTTGTAGCAGCTTCGACATCAGCGATGGTGCCCACATCGCCAGTCCACTCGACAAAGCGGTAGCCTCCCTCAGCCTCGGCCACCAAACTGACTATTGTTCCCTCGTCATAGGTAAAAGTCCCCTCACCAGGGGTGGTCACCGACCCTCCTGCGGTACTGGCGATAGTGAGATCATATACTGTCACAAAGTTGGCGGTGATAGAGTAGTTGCTGCTCATGGTGATGGTGGTCGCGGCGGCATAAACATCGGCGATGGTGCTTACATCGCCAGTCCACTCGACAAAGCAATAGCCCTCCTCAGCCTCGGCCGCCAGGTTGACTACTGTTCCCTCGTCGTAGGTAGAAGTCCCCTCGCCGGGGGTGGTTACCGACCCTCCGGCGGTACTGTTGATAGTGAGGTCATACTGCTTGGCAAACTCGGCGGTGATAGAGCAGTCGCCACTCATGTTGATGGTAGTTGTAGCAGCTTCGACATCAGCGATGGTGCCTACATCGCCAGTCCACTCGGCAAAGCGGTAGCCCTCCTCAGCCTCGGCCAGCAGGTTGACCATTTCTCCATTGACATAGGTAAAATTCCCTTCTCCAGGGGTGGTTACCGACCCTCCAGCGCCACTGGTAATAGTGAGTTTGTGAAAAGGTGGAGGCTGAAAACAGCCTACCATCCCCACAACTAAGGCTACCGTAACCAAAAAGATGCTAACTCTTGCCACGTAATGGTGTCTCCTCGAACTAAGTATTATCTTCATACTCTGCCTCCTCCGTAACAGTTCGGTTTTTCCAAAATCCTTGTCCTTCGACAGAGCTTCAGCGGGAGCTCGGCCGAACGTTCTGGGCAGGCTCTTATTCTTTTGATGACATCATTTTACTTTCTTTTGATGCCTGTCGTATATCATATCCTTTATCACACCTTTAGCCAGTACCTGTTTAAGACCGGGTAGATTTCGGACCAGCATGAAGAGGTCAATAGCTAGTGCATAACGTACTAGCGGCAGCGAGCCTTCGAACAACCAGATAAACAGAGGTAACAGGGCGAATCCAATGAGTATGGCCGCCGTAAATTTACGGGTAGTAAAGAACGGAATAGCTATTATTGCCAGCGTAACAAGTATTGCCCGGGGGGCTAGCACGAGAAAGATACCTATAACAGTGGCTGAACCCCTGCCACCCCTGAAACCTGCGAACACAGGGAAATTATGCCCTACCAGAGCGGCAAAACCAGTCCCAAAGACCCAGAGTTCCGGAATATCTAGAGCCTGGGCAATGAGTATAGCACCTGCCCCCTTCGCGACATCGATGAGACCGACAAAAACGCCTTCATGAGTACCAATTTCGCGCATAACATTAGCGCCACCCATGTTGCCCGAACCGACGTTCCGAATATCTATGCCTTTCCTAATGCGAGATGCGATATAGGCTGTAGGAATGGAGCCTAAAAGATACCCGATGATTATGCTTGGAATACCTAGTAGCATGTCTTCACCCGGCTAGGTGGCAGATTGTCTGTCCCCAAGAATGCTAACAACAATGAGACCAGGCCCGGTGTGTGTGCCGATCACAGGGCTTGTACGCGAGAGGTAAATAGGAACTTGAGGATACTTTGAGCGAAGCCTCTGGACTAACCTGTTGGCCTCGTCTAAGTCAGTGGCATACTCCACAGCTAACCCTTCAACGTTGCTAAAGCTTGCGGCAAAGTTGTACAGGTAGTCTATCGCCTTAGCCCGGGAGCGTTCCCGACCACAGGGATACACCTCACCATTCTTAATGCCGATGATGGGATTTACCTTGAGCAAGGAACCAAGAAATGCTTGCGCTTTGCCGATGCGCCCGCCGCGTTCCAGGTATTCCAGGGTATCAAAGGCAGCATGCATATCTACCCGGCTCATGGTGTGACGGGCCGCATTCAGCACTTCATGAAGGCTAGCTCCATTTTGGGCTGCTTTGGCAGCAGCAATTGTTATGAAACCCTGGGCCATAACCGCCCATTGCGAGTCCAGGACCTCCACACGACATCGCTGCTTCAGCAAACCTACGGCTTGCAGCGCCACCTGATAGGTAGCACTGAGCTTGGAAGTTAAACTGATAACCACGATTTCGTTTGTTTTTTCGGCAAGCTTATTGTAGGCATCGCCAAAAGCCCCCGGTGGTGGCACAGATGTCGCAGGCAAAACCTTGTTGGTCCTTAGCTTTTCGTAGAACTGGTCGGGACTCAGGTCGAGACCATCGCGGTAGAGGTCGGTGCCAAAGCGGACAACGAGTGGAACCACTGTAATCCCCAACTCTTCAGCTACCTGAGGGGGCAGGTCAGCAACACTATCAGTCACAATAGCTACATTAGGCATGGAAATTATCCTCTCCTTCACCAGACAACCCAGGCAATATCATTTTGCGGCTGTAGGGGGCTGGAATAGTCCGGGTCGTCTGTGGATATGATACTGCTTGCTCATACATTACGCGAGGAAACGACACCACACCACGGCGGGCTACCAGAGCGAGAGGAGCCATTAGTCCAGCTATGATATTATCTCCAGTCAGTTAGTTCGGCCTTTGCCAGCATAGTTCCAAGTGCCACTAACCATAGCGAAAAGGCGATTCCCACGCCTAAAACCCACCAGCTTAACGTATTCTCCTGCTGGATATCCCCTATGACCATTTTGGACAATAAATAAAGGAGACCAATCCCAACCGCTGCTAGCATAGAGTGTGCCACTACACGCCAGCCTTTTCGTGTTAGAAGCTTGTTTATTATCATCGCTTCCTCCTTGCCCTTCTAGTAATATTATAATCCAGGGAGAACGTCCTGAAAAGTGGGGAGGAAGCAGGTCGTTTTGAAATTGACAGTTTATAATTCGAGGGATAGGATTCAATGGACAGAGAAAATCAAGACAGAAACGAGAATCCGATGCAGGCTGAGTTGATATACAATCCTTCTGGTGGACAGGTGGTCATCAGGCACGAACTTGACAATGTGATTGCCTTTTTAGGGCGCTACGGGTGGTCTGTCACCTTACGAGAGACCAGCAAACCGCTGGAAGCAACCCAGCTAGCCCGTCAGGCTGTCAGCAGAGGTGCCAGGGTGGTTATTGCCGTCGGCGGCGATGGCACTGTTAACGAGGTAGCAAATGGACTAGTGAACACCGATGCGGCGCTGGGGGTGCTTCCTGTAGGAACAACCAACTCGTGGGCATTACAGATGGGTATCCCGTCCCTGAACCCCGTGCTTCCGGGCACCCAGGCAGTCAGGATGATTGCTGCTCTGGAGGAAAAAATTGCACACCCGTTACCGGCCAACTACTATCGAAATGTGTTGTTGGACGCTGTTCGAGTGCTCGTAGAAGGGCGCACCGTTGCTGTTGATATGGGTGAACTCTGCGGTCGCCACTTTTTAATGTGGGCGGGTATTGGACTTGATGCCGCCGTCGCGAGCAGTATATCGCTGAAAGAAAAAAGGGCATTGGGTTCCTGGGCGTACGTGCTCCCGACAATTGAGTCAGCTTATCGATACGCCGGCGCCGATGTCTGTCTGAATCTGGACGGGAAGGTGGTAAAGGTCAGCACGCCATTAATCGTCGTTAGCAATATTCAAGTTTATGGAGGTGTGATGGCTATTGGGGCTAGGGCTTGTGTGGACGACGCCAGGTTAGATGTGTGTATTTTCAAGGGAAAAGGTTTCTTCACCTTTGTGCAGCACGCTGTGAAGGTGCTATCGCGTAGGATTCTCCAGGACCCAAAAGTGGAATACTACCAGTGTCGTGAAATAGTCGTCGAGTCACCGCACTCGTTGCCGGTTCATGTGGACGGTGAGCCTTTTACCAGGACACCAGTCGCCATCCATACTGTGCCCTCATCGCTGAGGGTGATAGTGCCTAAGATTGTGCCGGCTAATTTGTTCAGGTCGTCAACTTGCTCTTCATACCAGTAAGAATTTCAGAGCAGAGAGGGGGGGATGGGGATGTTCATCTGAATGTCGGCTCAAGAATCACCTGCAACCTCCTGCAGTGCAAGGTGGTAGCTTTCATAAGTTCTAGCATCGAAGAGAACAAACACGACATCTTTAAGAGATGTCGCTTGCTCCTTAAGAAACGAAACGACAGTGCTTACTGCTATTTCTGCCGCTTCATCTACGGGATAGCCATAGGCTCCGGTGCTTATGGAAGGAAAGGAAATGCTGGTCAATTTATTCTCGGTAGCTAATTTCAGGCACTCGTAATAGGCACTCTTCAAAAGCTCAGCTTCGTTTCTGCTGCCACCATGCCAGACAGGACCAACGGTATGTATCACATACCGGGCTTTGAGATTTCCCCCTGTGGTGATTACAGCTTTGCCTGTGGGCAATCTTCCTTGCTTGGCAACAATTTTCTTACATTCCTCTAATATTGCCGGTCCCCCGGCCCGGTGTATTGCCCCATCCACTCCTCCTCCGCCCATTAAGCTGGAGTTGGCAGCGTTAACGATGGCATCGGTAGCCTGGCCGGTGATATCCCCCTGGACAATAGAAATTTTTGTTTTATTGACCGTCACATCCATCTTCCCTCCTTGTTCTGAAATAATCTGGAGTGTCTAGACATTAAACATGAAGGTAACTACATCTCCATCCTGGATGATGTAATTTTTGCCTTCTGTCCTTATCAGACCTCTTTTTCGTGCCTCAGCTATATTGCCACAGCTTTCCAAGTCACTATAGCTGATAACCTCAGCCCGGATGAACCCCCTTTCCATGTCGGAGTGAATCTTTCCTGCCGCTTTTGGCGCTGGAGTTCCGCCGGGGATAGTCCAGGCCTTTAGCTCGGAGGAAACTGTGGTAAAGAAAGAGACCAGTCCCAGAAGACTATAGGAAAGGTCGATAACCCGGTCAAGCGCCGGTTTACTCAGTCCCATAGCTTCACGGAATTCCTGGGCTTCGTCGTCGCTAAGTTGGGCTAGCTCCATCTCCAGCTTGCCGCAAAGAGCGACCACGGCAAACTGGGGGTAAAGGGAACTTATATCGCCTTCCAGTTGTGAAGCCTGTGATATTTGCCCCTCTCCTATATTGAGGACTACCAGCATGGGTTTGGCGGTAAGAAATTGATAGTTGGCTAACATTTTGAGTTCTTCTTTAGCCAGGCCTTGCAGTCTTATCGGTATTTCCTTCTCTAACTCCGCCTTAACCTTCTGAAGTAAAAGTTGCTCCTTTAAATAGGACTCCCGCTCTGCTGCTTTGGCAGCTTTTAAACTTGTCTCCAGTTTGTCGAGCCTTCTCTCCATGATAGCTAAATCGGAAATAGCGAGTTCTAAATCCAAGGAAGCTATGTCTCGTTTTGGCTCTATGCTTCCTTCAGGGTGGGGGGCCTTGTCATCTTCAAAGGTCCGGACTACCTGGAGCAAGGCATCGGCAGTAGTTAGATAATTCAGAAATTCTCCCCCCGGTCCTTCCTTGCCGAAGCCCTTGAGGGAACCGGCAACATCTGTGTAGCTCACCTCTGCGGGAACAGTCTTTTTGGGCTGGAATATGCCTTCCAGCGCTGATAGTCGGGAATCGGGCACTTTAGCCACGCCGGTATTGGGAGCCAGGGTAGGGGAATAAGCGTCAACTTCAGCCTTGCCTCTGGTTAGGGCATTGAAGATAGTCGTTTTGCCGCTCTTAGGTATCCCGATAATGGCAACCTTCATGATTATATCCTATCATATTCTACACGACTCTAAGAAAATGCCAATTTGCTAATAAAATCTCAAATACAATCCCAAGCTAATTTGAGTGTTGGTGATATAATTGGTATAAAGGCATGGGATAGCTCTGTATAACTTGATTACCAGCCCAACGAGCGGATTTGGAGAGGGTAAGCAGAGAGAAGTTGATTAAAAAAGAGGGTGATGACTAATGTCCAAAAATGAGACAAGCTTTGGAGTTCCACCATCTGTAAAGCAGCAGGTGCTAAAAGTTCTACCTGAGAAAGCTGAAGAGCTCATCCGCGAGCAATTGGCTAAGGGATACAAGATCATCGATCAATTACATCTCGCTGTGAACCAGGTGCTCTTATACGGTGTCGCGGCAAAGCTTAATAAATGGGACAAATACAATGTATCTCTTCTAGAAACCATTTTTACCACAACGTTATTCGCAAGAAAATATGAAACGTGTACGCCCTCTATTGACTCTATAAATATTAAGCCTGATACAGAGTCGCAGTCCAAAATCGCACAGTGGTTTTTAGAGAAAAGCAATGAACTCGAAGCAATAACCGAGCGATTACCCTTATTTGCGGTAGCACATAAATTCGCTTCCCCTAAATTGGAAATAGTACCTCAATCGGTTTCTGCTAAACAGGAAGTTGCTAAATCTGTTGGCAGCAAGGTCTTTATAGTCCACGGCCATGATGAAGCTGCTAAAGAAAAGGTTACTCGCTTTTTAGAAAAGTTAGACTTGGAGGCTGTAATCCTTCATGAGCAACCAGACAAGGGGAAGACGATAATTGAGAAGCTTGAAACGCACTCGTCAGACGTTGATATTGGCTATGCAGTTGTTCTTCTCACCCCCGATGATTTGGGCGCATTGGCAATAGAAAAGAATAAACTATCTCCAAGAGCACGCCAAAATGTTGTCTTTGAGCTTGGTTATTTCCTAGCTAAATTAGGTAGGGAAAGAGTGCATGCTCTCTATCAAGGGGAAATAGAACTTCCGAGCGACTATCAGGGTGTAATATATACCCCCCTAGATCCTCACGAAGCATGGAAAGCTAAGCTGGCAAAAGAATTGAAAGCTGTTGGTTTCAAAATAGACCTCAACAAACTTGCAACGTGAGGTATGGATGAAATCTTCTTTTGCTGCTCTAAATGGCCTCAGATGTTAGCTCCCCAAATATGTCCCTTTGTCTCAAATATCTATCTAGTGTCACATTTTTGCTTTTGAGCTTCTGCCGAGAACAGGTGGCGCTGTGATAGAATACGGCTAAATGTTCTACATTCTTTATGGTCAGGACGATTTCTCCCTTAATCAAGCCGTGGAGAAAATTAAAGCTGGCCTGGGCGATTGGGAAATGCTAGCGACTAGCACCACCAACTTAGAGGGTCAGCATCTAACTTTAAGTGAACTTAGAAATAAATGTGGTGCCGCTCCTTTTTTATCCTCACATCGCCTGGTTATAGTCGATGGTTTGTTAGGGCGCTTTGAGGTAAAGCAAAGCAGACCGCGGGCCGGCAGAGGCAAATCTGGAAACGGGTTGGGGGAATGGGAAGGCCTGGCTTCTTACATCGAGCAAATGCCGGAAACGACTGTGCTGGTTCTGGTCGATGAAGAGGTTAAGGGTCATAATTCTCTATTAAAGAAGCTTTCACCATTAGCTGAAGTAAAGACCTTCCCCTTGTTGCGGGGCAGGGATTTAAAAGCCTGGATACTGCAGCGGGTAAAGGAAGAGGGTGGTGATATCACCCCCCAGGCCGTGAATTTGCTCGCTGAACTGATAGGTGGAGACTTATGGGCGATGAATGGTGAAATCCAGAAATTGCTTCTTTATAGCCAGGAGCGCCCTATCAGTGAAGATGATGTTAAACAACTGGTAAGTCATGTCCAGGAGGCTAACATCTTTGCCTTGGTGGACGCAGTGGCTGAAGGCCGGACCGAGTTAGCCCAACGGATACTTCATCGGCTGTATGATGATGGTGTGGCGCCAACGTATATCCTGGTTATGATTACCAGGCAATTCCGCTTGATAGCTCAGGCTAAAGATTTGGAACGGGGACTGTCCCGCCTGCAGATTCAGGATAGGTTGGGACTGAAATCAAGCTATAGCTTAGATAAAACGCTCGGCCAGGCCAAGTTATATGATTTTGAGGGCGTAAAGCGGGCTTACGATAAGCTTTTGGAGACCGACTTGGCCATCAAAACTGGCAAATACAGTGATAAATTGGCTATAGAACTCCTGGTAACCGAACTCGCCTGCCTATAATTCTCTCTCCCCTGGCAGGAGAGAGCTAGAGAGAGGGAAATGCTTAAGGCGCGGCAATCTCATAAAATAAAATCCTAAATTCTAAATCCTAAATGCTAAACAATATCAAATGACCAAAAGCCCAATGCCCAAAAGAGTTTTGAACTTTGAATTTAGATATTGGGATTTGTTTAGGATTTAGTGCTTGGAGTTTAGAATTTAGCTTGGAATTCCAGAGGAGGTTTAGCATGAAAGCATGTGAAGGACGAATTGGCCGGGTTTTCGTAATACGACTGGAGGATGGAGATGTGGTGCCCGAATGTATCGAGCGGTTTGCCGAGGAGAAGCGGGTATCTGTGGGACAGGCTATTCTGGTGGGTGGAGTTGGGGGTGGCGACGTAGTTGTCGGCCCGAGGCGTTCGGAGGAAATGCCGCCAGAGCCAATGCTCCTGCCCATTGATGGAGCCCATGAAGTGGTGGGGGTGGGTGTGCTCGCTCCCGGTGAGGATGGCAGACCGGCTCTACATATCCATGCTGCGCTGGGGCGGGCAGGGCGGACCATGACCGGATGCCTGCGGCATGGCGTCACCACCTGGCTTGTCGGAGAGGTTATCCTCTATGAAATCCTCGGCACAAAGGTGGTGCGTGTCCAAGACAAACAAAGCGGCTTCGAGCTTCTAGAGCCTAGGCCATGATACCTGATTTGTAGTAGCCAAATTAGTATAGTGTCCCTGGAATTCCTTTGTTCACCCTCACCTTAGTCCTCTCCCGTCGAGAGAGAGGAGGCTCCCATTTTAGGAAAGGCCGTTTTTTGCTACAATTGAGAGCCGAGCAATGAGTTATTTTCTGGGCGTAGGAAATAAGTTATGAATCGCTGGGAGTTTAAGCACCGGTTAGCCGGGTACATTGCCCTGGCGGTGATGGTTGTAGTAACCAGCTTGTGGACATTCTGGGGCGTAAGAGCAATGTGTTACGGGGGGTGGTGGGAACTATGGATCCTCCGTCTGCCCTACTTCGTGCCGGCTATTGTGTTTCTGGGGTTGACATTAATAATGCTTGCACGGCCCCGCGCCGGGGGCTGTGCAATTATTGTCATCGGTGGGGCTTTCACCGGTTGGTGGTGGTGGCTCATCTCGGTCAATACCGGCCTGACCCTGAGTGATGCATTGAGCGTGCTGCCTTTCAGTGGACTGTCGGTGGTCGCCGGGGTGCTCTCTCTTGTTGATGGGCACTACCGACAGCGGTTGCGCTCTGAAGAAGGATGGGTAGCGTCAAAGGAGTGGCTTTCCCGCAAAGTGCGCTACGTATTAGTCATCGGAGTTCCGGTAGTGGTGGCTATCGTCGCTTCAATCTTAATTCCGCTAACTCTGTTTCCTGGGATTAGTAATCAGCAGGACGGGACAGAAGTCTACACTGATAGCGACCAGTTTAGAAATGTGTGTATCCAATTTGTGCGCACGGTAGCTGAGAATCACCTTGATGGGCAGACCACGCAATACCCTGCGGAATTAGAAATTGAAGGCAATTGGGAGCTTGACATAACCTTATATCACCAGGGAGAAATAAAAGGGGCTGGGGGCAGTAAAGGGAAGGACGAAATATTATCCTTAACACTGGAAGAGGCAACGCGAAACGCGCTAGAAGAAGCGCACCCAGAGTTTACTAAGGAAGACCTTGAAGAAGCAAGATTTCTGGTTACTTTCTCTTATCCTCCTCACTTCTTTACCCAGGTTGATAACTTGTTTGAGCTTATACCTCGCTTCGAGTATGACTACAGCCGTTCATTTTGCCACGATGACCTTCCGTTTTCCTTTATAGAATATAACGGGGAAGGGAAGGAACTTATGGAGGGCTTGGTGATAATACGCAGCCTGGATAAGGAATTAATGCTCCAGAAAATTGAGCAGGGGAAAGAATTCTTATTCAGGGCGATGGATGAAGACGAGTATGGGTTTTACAAAAGGTATGACACTTTAAATGATAACTTTGGGAATCGGCTCCATACTGTATATTCGGCTTCAATCATATATACGCTTTTGAAAATTTATGATTTCGACCAGGATGAGCGGATACTGGAAGGTATACCGAAGTGGGGAGATTTCCTGCTTTCGATGCAAAGTAAAGATGAAGAAACGTATGGTGCATTTCATTATTCGTATTATCTCCCAAGCGGGATAAAACAATCGAGATTTCCTGTTGGTACCACAGCATTAAGCATATTCACGTTGTTAGATTTATATGAGCGAACGGATGACTCCAGATATTTAGAATCGGCAAAGCTGGGTGGTGATTGGCTAACTACTATGCAGAAACCTGATGGAACTATGTACGGATATAAAGAATCTCTAGGGGGGAAATGGGTTTATAGTGAAAAAGAATCACTTCTTTATAATGGTCAAGTTCTTTCTGCACTTTCCCGGCTCTACATAATTACCGGAGAAATAAGATACTATGACGCTGCAGAAAGTATTGCCCAGCACTTCTCGGCAAGAGTTGAAGAAGAGGGTTGTTATCTAGGGGATGACTACCGCTGGAAAAACCCAATCTCAAGTGCCTGGATAGTGATGTCTTTGCTTGATTTCTACCAAATAAATCAAGACGATTACTATAAGGACATGATTCTTAAATGCGGCGGCGAACTTCTGGAAAGACAAGCAAAAGATATAAATCATCCCGTCTATCACGGAAGCTGGTACCGGGCGTATTCGACCAGTGGAAACGGCTGGCTAGCTGAAGTGATGATGGAAATGTACAGATTTTGTCAGGAACAGAACGTGGACGGATGTGATGAATACAAAGAGGCAATAATAAGGGTAATACGATGGGTTATTCAGAACACCTATTCAGAAGAAAATACCTTCTTCCTAGGAGAACCTCAAAAAGCAATAGGTGGTATTTTCTGGAACTATGAAAATAGATATGTTAGAACTGATTCGCTGTGTCATGCCCTGAATGCGTATGCCGGCATGATGGACGATTGGGAAGATGGAACCCTACTTTCACTTCCAGAGAAGCCGATTGAAGTAACCTTGAGCCAGCTAAGAGGCTGAGCCGTTTGGTAATACTACTAAACGATATTTTCAACATACCTAATTTGTAGTAGGCTAATTAGTATTGTGTCCCTGGAATTCCTTTGTTCACCCTCACTTTAATCCTCTCCCGTCAAGGGAGAGGAGAAGCGCTTTTAATAAAGTCTGTTTTTTGCTACAATTGAGCGCCGAGCAATGAGTTATTTTCTGGGCGTAGATATTGGCTCTGTCAATGCTAAGCTGGCGCTCATAGATGAGAACGGCGGGGTCGTTGAGTTTGATACCGAAAAGGTAATCTCCAGCCCCAGGGCCGCTGTCAGTGCATTTATCGCCAGGCTGGGCGAGAGATTCAATCTGGAAGAGATTGTCGCTGCTGGCGTATCCGGCTCCGGCAGGGCTGTTATCCCCAAAGAGCTTGGTTGGACGGAATACAGCAGCTCACTGGCGATTGCCTCCGGGCTGCTCTATCATTACCCCGACGTCAAAACCATCATACAAATCGGCGGCCAGAGTACCCTGGTGGTAGAGCTGGAAGACGGCTTGAAAAAGCCGTGGAAGGTGGAATCCAATCCCCTTTGCGCCGCGGGCACGGGAAGGTTTCTGGAGCAGCAGGCATACAGGATTGGTATCAGCATGGAGGACTTCGCCAGCCTGGCCCTGAAATGCGAAGGCACTCCGCCCAGGATAGCTGCCCGGTGCAGTGTCTTTGCCAAGACCGACCTCATCCACCTCCAGCAGAAGGGCGTCGCGGTGGACGCCATGCTCTACGCACTCTGTGAAAGCGTGGCCCGGATGGTCTCCTCTCTGAAGAAAGGAACTTTCCAGGAGCCGGTCTATTTTGTAGGCGGTGTCGCCGCCAATCCTGCCGTGGCAAAGTCCCTTAACGACATGATTTCTGCCAGGAACGGGCATCCCGTCGAGGTAATCATTCCCGAAGACTACCTTCATATGGAGTCCCTGGGTTCGGCATTACTTTCCATAGGGAAAACTTCCCGGGGCGTTATGCTGTCAGGAACGGATGCCAAGCAGCGCCATTTTGAAATGCCCAGGCTGGAAATGGTCGCCGTTCAGGACGGTAAGGATGGTCAGAGGATAGAAGAACAATGCGTTGGCTATCTCGGAGTCGATGTTGGCTCCACCAGCACCAAGGCTGTGATAATGGATGAATCGGGCACACGATTGCTGGGAAAGAATTACCTGATGACTGCGGGAAGACCGGTTGAGGCTATCAGGCAGGTCTTCAGGAATTTGCTTCGGGATGGTGCAGACAAGGTCAAGATAGCGGGTGTGGGAGTTACCGGCTCGGGCAGATATCTGGTTGGTGGCTTCATCGGGGCAGACCTGATTAAGAATGAAATAACGGCACAGACCAGAGCTGCCGCCGAGATGGACCCCGAAGCAGACATTATTGAGATCGGCGGACAGGACTCCAAGCTGGTCATCAAGAGAAACGGTGTGGTCGTGGACTATCACATGAACAAAGCCTGTGCCGCGGGAACGGGGAGCTTCATTGATGAGCTGGCCGAGATGCTCGGCGTTTCCGTGACAAACGGTGAATTCGCCGACCTGGCATTTGCTGCTCCCCATACCATTGAACTGGGGACGAGATGTGCTTCATTTATGGGTCAGGCGGTGGCCTCGGCACAGCAGGAAGGCGTGCCCCTGGAAATAATCACGGCCAGTCTGGCTAACTCCATAGCCAAGAACTATCTATCCAAGGTAGTGGAACACAGAAAACTGGGCGACAAGGTTATACTCACCGGAGCGGTATTCTACAACAAGGCCGTAGTCTCCGCCTTTCACCAGCAGCTTGAGGGTAAAAAATTGACCGTGCCGGAGCACAAAGAGGTCAGCGGCGCTATAGGTGCAGCCCTCCTGGCCAGAGAGGCCAGCACTCAGGCGCTGAGTGCCGGCCAGGAAGCGAAGTTCAAGGGCTTTCAGGAGGTCGTGGATAGAGAGTGTAAGCTTACTACATTCGTGTGCAAAGGATGCGACAACAACTGTACTATTACCCGAATGGAGATGCCCGGTGAAAAGCCTACTTTCTATGGCAGCAGGTGCGATAAGTACGATGCCATAGCCAGCCATGCAAAGAAAGAGACCTTCTTCGATAAGCGGGAACAGTTGCTCTTTAGGGAGTATAAGAAGGATGCCGGCACAGGGCCTACAGTGGGCATTCCCAGAGGACTTCTGGTGTACGACTATGCTCCGCTACTTATCGGGTTCCTCAACGCCCTCGATGCCAGGGTTGTCCTTACCAGCCAGACCAACAACGCAATCATGGACCAGGCCATTGAGTTAGGCTACACCGACAGTTGTTTTCCTATGAAGCTCCTCCATGGACACGCGGCGATGCTCAAGGATACGGATTACATCCTCTACCCCTGTGCCATTCGCCTGGGTAGAAAAGATGGGGATGAGAACCAGAAATACTCCTGTCCCTTAGTCCAGGCCTCCCCGTTCATAATTCGCCAGACGGTCAACCTGGGAGAGCGGATACTGATACCCATACTTGACTTCAGTCAAGGCGATGCCGATGTGATAAAGAACCTCGCGGATGTCGCCGTGAAGATGGGGTTCAGTAGAAAGAAAGGCAAGAAGGCGGCCCTGGCTGGCATTGAATCTCAGCAGAGGTTCGAGGCTGACCAGGCAGCTCTGGGCAGGGAGCTATTAAAGCAACTGCGCCAAAGCGGCCAGTTGGGTGTAGTCCTCTTCGCCAGGTCTTATATGTCGCAGGATGCTGGAGCAAATCTGGGCATAGCGGAGAAGCTCGCTCAGCTTGGGGTGGTGCCTATACCGCTGGACTTCCTGCCTCTAAAGTCGGTGAATGCCAAGGATTACTCCGACCGTCCTTACTGGTTCTATGAGAACAAATATATAGCCGGCGCTGATATAACTGCCTCAGACCCCCAGCTTTATGGGCTGTGGCTGTCAAACTTCGGGTGTGGCCCGAACTCCTTCATAATCCACATTGTAGAAGATATCATGGGGGGCAAGCCTCTGGGACAGTTGGAAATAGACGAGCATGCCGCTGAGGCTGGTATCGTTACCCGCCTCGAAGCCTTCGTCGACACCATTGAGGGATTTGCCCATTCTGCCGGGAAGAGTGAAGCGCCACATAAAGAAGATATCTATCGGAAAGCATTTCCGCCCGTCATTGATGTCACGAAGACCTTTATTATTCCCAGGATGGCGCCGCACATTGAGCTTATAGGTGCGCTTCTAGAGGGCAGCGGCTTCAGAGCAGTTGTGCTTCCTGAGGCTAATGAACGCAATCTATTCTATGCCGATAAGGTAACGTCGGGCGTGGAATGTTTGCCTTATCGGGTAACCCTGGGTGACTTTCTGAGGTTCTGTTATGAAGATGGCACCGACTTGAAAAACGTCGAGGCAATTATGGCCGGGGCGTACGGTCCCTGCCGCTTTGGGAAATATGCCCTGGAACAAATCAAGATATTTAGAGATGTGGGCATTGACATTCCCATACGGACCACTGTGTCGAATAATGCTTATCGGGATACTGAGATCAGCCCTCGTTTTGCCCGCCTCGCCTGGAAGGGCTCCGTTGCCATTGACTATCTCCAGAGGTCGCTCTGGCGTACTCGCCCTTATGAAAAGAGACCAGGCTCGACAGACGAGCTGTTTGACGAATATCTGGGCAGAATTGTCGGTCGCGTCCGTAAGAAGGAAAGTTTTGATGACATCCTGCGCCAGGTAAATTCTGATTTCAGGTCTCTCATTGACCCTGAACTGCCCCGCAGGCCTCTGGTGGGCATTAATGGCGAAATCTTTCTGCGCTCCAACAGATTTAGCAACCAGGACCTGGTCAGGGAGTGTGAAAAGGCTGGGCTGGAGGTCGTCGTTTCTTCCATAGGGGAATGGGTGAAATATATCTTCTACCGGCATGTTGAGGATGCTGTCAGGGACCGCAAATTCCTGAAGGCATTGATTAGCTACGTGATAAAGCGTGTCTGGGAGCATGACGACCACAAGGTAGTCAAACATTTCCAGAACTTGGTTGATGGGAGAGAGCCCTCAACGGAAGAGGTGCTGAGATGGACAAGCCAATGGCTTTCCCCAAAATGCGGAAGTGAGGCAGTTCTCAGTATAGGTAGTGGAGTCGAATGGATGGAGAATCCTAAGTTTGCTGGTGTGATATCGGTGATGCCCCATGGCTGTATGCCCGGTGGGATTGTTGCTGCGATGTCAGATAAGTTCAGTGCCTTGTATCGCAAGCCCTGGATCAACCTCACCTATGACGGCTTTGTGGAAAGCACCAACCTAACGAAAATCAATAATTTCGCTGAGGTCATCAGGTTTTGCAGCCAGGAAGACAATAAAGGCGCTTAGTATTTGCCTGCTTGGTCAGGCACAATTTTCCCATATCCTTCCTGCCAACGTGCAATCCTTATGGGCGGAAGCTCAATTCAGCTTCTTTTGGTCTGAGTAGTTCTCCTTCTATGCACGAAGAAAATCACCAGTCCCACTACTACCACCGCTGCTATAATCCCGCCAAGGAGTGGCCAGTTAATTGGTTTGGCAGGCTTCAGATTCCATTTGGCAAGTTCAGTCTCATAGGCTGTGGCGACCACGGTGCCGTCGGGTTTAAGCCCCACCGTGTGAAGGCCGCCTGCGGCGACCTGGACAATGTTCGTCCAGTTGCCGACGTTGCACTGCCCGAGGTAGTTGTATCCTACGGCGACCACGGTGCCGTCGGACTTAAGCCCAACTGTGTGACTACCACCTGCAGCGACTTGGATAATGTTCGCCCAGCCGCTGACATTGCACTGCCCGTAGTTATTCTGTCCCGTAGCAACCACGGTACCATCGTCTTTAAGCCCCACTGTGTGAAAGCCGCCTGCGGCGATCTGGGAGATGTCTGTCCAGTCGCCGACATTGCACTGTCCGTCGTCGTTATATCCCATGGCGACTACAGTGCCATCGGACTTAAGCCCCACCGTCTGCCCTGTCCTGCCAGCGAGCTTGTTCCCACCGCCAGCGGCGACCTGGATGATATCCGTCCAGTCGCCGACATCGCACTGCCCATAGTAGTTGTTCCCCACGGCGACTACGGTGTCGTCGGCCTTAAGTCCCACTGTGTGGTCATAACCTGCAGTGACCTGGGCGATGTCTGTCCAGCCACTGACATCGCACTGCCCATCGACGTCCCATCCTATGGCGACCACGGTGCCGTCGGCCTTAAGTCCCACTGTGTGATACGCGCCTGCGGCGATCCGGGTGATGTCCGTCCAGCCGCCGACATCACACTGCCTCCAGCCATTCGATCCCATGGCGACCACGGTGCCGTCGGACTTAAGCCCTAGTGTGTGACCGCTGCCTGCGGCGACCACGGGCGTTACCTGTCCTTTAGCCATGACAAAAGTAGGAAGAACCAGACTGAAGACCAGAGCGATAGAGAGCAAAGCTAGTAAAAGGATTTTTCTATTTTTCATTGCCACCTCCTATTATCCGTCGAGACTGTTTAATAATCTCCCTGGCATTCTGGGATCGCCAGGGCGACCGAAGAATCAGAGACCCTTCCTTTTCGTTTCAGTTAAGGTCAGGGTGATAATTAAACGGTCTTAATAGTTTAGTTTTTCAAAATCTCTAGCTTACAGATTATTATATCACACACATATAGTCCTCGCAATGTGCTGACTTGAAGATACTGCGAATTACCCTATATTTCTAAACAGAAGACTGAGCCTGTGCTTTTCATAGATTAACCCTGGATTAACCCTGAACATGTGGTGAAATTCTTGCTTCAAGATAAAAGGGTGACATTCTAGCTTCCTGACAGCAAAATAAGGGTTTTGACAAATTGCTTTTTCCTTGCTATATTGCAATGGTTTATCCCGGATACCCAACCGATAAATCGGAGGTACTCGATATGGTCATTATTGGCGAAAATATACATGTCATAGCTCAGGCAATTTCCACAGCGATAAGGGATAGAAATGCCAAAGTAATCCAGGATTTAGCTAAGGCCCAAACTGAAGCTGGGACCGGTTATATTGACTTAAATGTTGGGCCCATGAAAAAAGACACCGAAGAGACTATGCAATGGTTGGTCAACGCAGTTCAGGAAGCTACCGATTTACCTTTGTCCATAGATACCCTGAATCCTGTGGCTATGGAGGCAGGCCTGAAAGCTTGCAAGCGGAAGCCCCTGCTTAACTCTGCCTCAGGAAAGAGCCTCTCAAAAGAGCAAATGCTTCCTTTAGCTCAAAAATATAACTGTGATGTGGTAATTTCGGTGATGACGGACAAAGGAATGCCTCCGGATGTCGAGTCCAAGATAGAGAGTATTATGGACACGGTTGCCCATGCTAATGAATTGGGGATTCCTAACGAGAACATCTGGGTTGACCCCATACTCCTTCCCATCAGCACCGCTGGAGAAGGGCAGAGGTTCACTGTGATAAATCTAGAATTTATCAACATACTTGAAGATGTTTTGCCTGGGGTTAAATCCACGGTAGGGCTTTCCAATACATCCAATGGCGTGCCAGATGAACTCAGGCCGCCTCTTAATCGCACGTATATGGTCATGCTTGAAAGGAATAAGCTTTATTCTGCCATTGCTGACCCTTTGGATAAGGAGCTTATGAGCTTGACCAGGGGAGAGATGCCGGGAATTGTCGAACTTATTTACAAGACCATGGATGGGGAAGATATAGACCTTTCTTCCCTATCGCAAAAAGAAATTGAGTATGTTAAGACGGTCAAGGTCCTTATGGGAGAGACTTTGTACTCCGATGCCTGGCTTGAAAGTTAAGGAGGGTAAGGAATGGAATATAAAGCACCAGTTGAAGCATATACTGGGGTAGTTAGAGAGGTAACTATCGGGAAAGGAGAGAAGAGCTTGAAGATCGGGGGGGAGAATATCCTCCCCTTGCATTTTTTTGACCAGGGCTCAAACCCCAATCCGGCGAAGTTTGCCCTGGAAGTGCTTGATATGGAGCCTCAAGATTGGCCAAAGCATCTGGTCGAGCCTTTTCAGGATGTAATTTCCGACCCTGTAAAATGGGCTAAGAAATGCCAGGACTTTGCTGTAGATGCCGTGTCGTTTTTTCTTATGAGTACCGACCCGGCGGTCAAGGATGCTCCTGCTGACAAAGCAGCGGAATTAGCTAAAGCAGTAGCCGAGGCAATAAATGTGCCTTTGATTGTCTATGGCTCGGGAGATGAAAAGAAGGATATTGAGGTTCTTTCCAAGGTCGCTGAAGTATGTGATGGAATGAACCTCCTTATAGGCCCCGTTATTAAGGAAAATTACGAAGCAGTGGGCAAAGCGATTCTGGACCATGGACACACGGCTATTGCCCAGACTCCGTTAGACATCAATTTGCTGAAGGAGTTAAATGTAAAGCTCAGCAAATTTTTCCCCGTTGACAAGATAGTCATCGATCCTGAATCCGCAGCATTAGGCTATGGTATGGAATACAGCTTTTCTCTGATGGAAAGGGTGAAGCAGATTGGGATAATCACCAAGGATAATATGACAATGATGCCGATTATTGCCAATCTTGGTGGGGAGTGCTGGAAGACAAAACAGGCTAAGGAAAACAAGGAACAGGGATTGCTTTGGGAAGGAATAACAGCGCTATCACTTCTCTTGGCTGGAGCGAATATTATTGTCTTAAGGCATCCCGAGACCTTGAAATTAATAAAAGAAACGATAGAGAAGAGGTAAATATGGCAGAAGTAAAAGAAATAACACGGAAATTAGAAGAAATTCATGAAAAGATAAAAGCGGAGATTCCCTGGGAGCCAGTAGGTCCCACTCCGATGCCGGAGATGCCTGACCTTAGACAATGGGACATGAGGTTATTGAAAACATATGCGCCTTTTTACGCACCATTCTGTGATTTGTGTTGCTTCTGTACCTACGGTAAGTGTGACCTAACTGAAGGAAGAAGAGGCGCCTGTGGTATTGATATAGCTACCCAACAAGCAAGGTTTGTACTTCTCGCCTGCTTGATGGGATGCTCCGCTCATGCTGCTCATGGTGGGCACATTCTGGAGTTCTTGATTGAAAGGCACGGTCCGGATAAAAAGATAGACTTAGGAACATCTATCGAAGTAGAAGCACCAAATATAAGGACAGTTGTAGGCCTGAAGCCTGAGACTCTCGGAGACCTTCAAATAGCTCTAGAGTATGTCTTCAAGGAGATTGCTCATCTTCTTGATTCTTGCCATACGGGGCAAGAAGGAAACGCTCTGGACTATGAATCCAAGGCCTTGCATGCCAGCATGCTGGACCATGTAGGCATGGAAATAGCTGATATCGCACAAATAGTTGGATTCAATTATCCCACCTCTGTTGCTGAGACACCTCTTGTTGATATGGGCTGGGGGGCAATAGATAAGAGCAAGCCTGTGATCCTGGTATCGGGGCATAACCCAGCTACCTCGACGGTGGTAATTGACTACCTCAGGGAACACAACCTTGAAGACCAGGTGGAGGTCTGCGGCCTGTGCTGTACTGCACTGGAAACAACCAGGTATTCGGACAAAGCCAAAATAGTTGGTCCTCTTTCCCGTGCGCTTTTCTTCATGAGGACAGGCATTGCCGATGTGATAATGACTGATGAGCAGTGCATAAGAACAGATACACCTCAGGAAGCAGCCAAGGTAGGGTCAGCAATGATTGCCTGCCTTGACAAGGCTATGTATGGACTTGAGGATGCCACTGATCTGGATCCAGATGAGATAGTAAGGCGAATGGTGGATAACAAGGAGCAGTTCGCCATCCTGGATTCCCCCAAAGCGGCCGAGGTAGCAGTTAAAGTTGCTATGGCAATAGCTCCCCAGAGAAAGAAGGAATGGGTAACGGAGGAAGAAGCCATAGAGCTTGCTAAGAAGTGCACCAACTGTAAAATGTGTGAGCAGGTGTGTCCCAACCTCTTTAATATTGGCGGTGGGATAACTGAGGTCGCCAAAGGGAACTTTGACTTAATAAGGCAGCAATTTCTGCAGTGTATTGGTTGCGGTAAATGTGAAGAGGAGTGCCCCAATAATGTTCCCATCTTTAAGATAATGCAGACAGCAGCAAGCATGGAGACCTGGAAATGCAGGGCTGGACGCGGTCCGGTTATGGATACCGAGATAAGGAACGTTGGTGCGCCTATAACCTTGGGCACAATCCCGGGAGTTATTGCCTTAGTAGGCTGTTCTAATTACCCCAATATAGAGGATATTGCCGACATGGTGGATGAATTCGCCAGGAGAAAGTATATCGTGGTTCTCACAGGTTGTGCTGCTATGGTTGCCGGAATGAAAAAGGACGAGGATGGCTTGACAGTGTACGAAAAATACCCCCCGAATTTTGATGCTGGAGGGGTAGTGAACATTGGCTCCTGTGTCTCCAATGCTCACATCTCTGGAGCGGCGATAAAAATAGCCAATATCTTTGCTGCTCTTCCCTTGAGAGGCAACTACGAGGTCATGGCTGATTATGTCCTTAATAGGGTGGGCGCCTGTGGTGTGGCCTGGGGGGCAATGTCCCAGAAGGCGGCTTCCATCGGTACAGGGTTTAACAGGTTGGGTGTTCCAGTTGTTTTGGGACCTCACTCCTCCAAGTATAGAAGACTATTCCTCTCCAGGAAGGAAGAGGACGACTGGAAGGTTATGGATGCCAGGAAAAGGGAGATTGTGGATACTGTGGAGCCAGCACCTGAGCACCTGGCTTATGTATGTGAGACTAAAGAGAAAGCTATGCCCATGATTGCTAAGCTTTGCATAAGAAGAAACGATACTCCTCAGGGAAGAGCGATAAAGCTGAACCACTATATTTCCCTGTATAGGAAGTATATTGGACCCGGTCTTCCCGAAGACTTACACCTCTTTGTCCGCAGAGATGCCGACATACCGCTAGTCTATAAAAAGGAAGTGCGAGCACACTTACAGGAAATTGGCTGGCAGCCTAGAGAGCCCATTGGATTGCCTACCCTTATTGGCACCTATCGCACCAAGGTTCCTGTGGATGCAGTGATACACTAGTCGTAGTGGAAAATGGTTAAAAGGAGAGAAAAATGAGTGCAGTAATACCACGCCACCGAGTAAACGTCTTAACGGGAATCAAATCGGCCAGGCTGATCGAAGACCCCGTGGAGTATGCCAGTCTGATTAAGAAGGCTAAAAGGCCACTTCTTGTAGTTGGTCCTCTATTGTTAAAGTCTCTGCCTGATGGAAAATTACTTATGGAGTATGCTTTGGACATAGCCAAAGCGGCTGGTATTCCAATATGTGCGACAGCCCAGACTAGAGGGAAAATCGTGGAGTTGGGAGTACAGCCAGATTGCGTTTACGATACCGTCGAGATAGCTAATGCTCTTAAGGACCCTGACTGGCAGGGAGTTAAGAAGGAGGGAAACCATGACCTGGTGATCTTCTTCGGCATAAGGTCGGATCTTGGTAACCAAAGCCTTTCTACACTCAAACACTTTGCACCTCATTTAAAGACTATGACGTTGTGCATACATTACTTCCCCCATGCCAATTACTCGCTCCCTAATTTCAAGAAGGATGCGAAGTGGCAGGAGTTCTTAGAAAGCTTGATAGCCAATTTAAAGAAAGGAGACTAAAGGAAGATGGAAGGCGAATTTCATGTAGATATGGGACCACAGTATGAAGGAGAGGTGATAAGAAAACAAGACCTCTACATCGAGTTCGGTGGGCCAAAAGCAGCACATAAGTTTGAATTAGCAACAGTTAAGAGCCCTGATGAAATAGAGAACGAGAAGGTAGAAATTATTGGCCCGGACATCGGTGATTTGAAACCTTATGATCCAGAGAAAGGCGGCGGTAGCTATCCTATTGCTATTCTGGTAGATGTTGCCGGGAGTGAATTGGACAAGGATGCCGAAGCAATCATTGAGAGAAGAATTCACATGTTCACCAATATGATTGAGGGCTGGTATCATATGAATCAGAGGCAGGATGTGTGGATTAGGATGAATAAAGATTCCTATAAAAAAGGCTTTAATTCCCTGCGGGAATTGGGAGAAATTTATATCTTGCTTTATACATCAGAGATGCCAATCATTGAGAGCATCCAAGTCACTATTATCACCGATGAAAAAAAGATAGAAGAGCTTCTCCCCCACGCTTTGGAAGTTTATGCCGCCAGGGATGAGCGGGCGAGGAACTTGAATGATGAGGATGTGGATACTTTCTACGGCTGTGTTCTATGCCAGAGCTTTGCCCCAACCCATGTCTCTATCATAACTCCAAATAGAATTGCCAACTGTGGAGCGATAAACTGGTTTGACGGCAGAGCTGCTGCCAAGATTGACCCTGAGGGACCCATATTTGCCATACCGAAGGGAGAGCTTATAGATGCTATAAAAGGTGAATATTCAGGAGCGAATGCAATTGAAGCTGAAAAGTCTCTGGGAAACTACGATAGAGTTTATCTCTATAGTGCATTTGAGCATCCCCATACATCTTGTGGCTGTTTCGAAGCAATTGTATATTACATTCCTGAGGTGGATGCCTTTGGAGTAGTGAACAGAGACTTCAAGAGTGAAACTGTAGTAGGAGAGACATTTTCCCACATGGCTGGTGAAACTTCTGGAGGAAAACAAATAGAAGGAAGGTTGGGAACTGGACTGGAGCAACTAAGGTCTCACAAATTCATCCAGGCGGACGGTGGCCTGGCCAGAATAGTGTGGATGCCCAAGGAGATAAAGGAAAGGTTTAAAGATGTCCTGGAAGCGAAAGGACTCTACGATAAAATAGCCACAGAGGAAGACGTTAAAAACGTGGATGAGCTTCTAGAGTTCTTAGAAAAAGTGGGGCATCCCTGGATAAAAGGGGAAGTAGAGCTTCCAACGTAAATGTCAGAGGTAAAAGGTGAAATTCATAATGCTGTCCCAGTTTTAATTGAGGAGGTTTGCTATGCCAGTTGCAGGTTCTGAGATTGTAAAGTTGCTTCCCGGAAGGAGACCGTGTAAGGACTGTGGCTTCCCTACTTGTTTTGCTTTTGCCATGAAGCTAGCGTCGGGTGGAGCTACTGTAGACAAATGTCCTTACCTCTCCGAAGAGACAAAAGCCAAGCTGCTGGATCTTCTGGCACCACCGATAAAACTTGTTACCATAGGCTCTGGGGAGAACGCTGTCAAAATCGGGAATGAAGAAGTGATATACCGTCATGAAAAGACCTTTGTCCATTCGCCAGGCATTGTCCTCCTTATCTCAGACAAGGAAGACAATGCCAAAATTGAGGGAAAAATAAAGAAGATAAGGGAAATGCAATTCCCCTGGGTCGGCGTAAATCTAAAGGCAGACCTTTTGGCAATCTATTTTGAATCGGGGAGCAAGGACAAGTTTTTGGCTTTGGTGAAGAAAGTTTATGATTCAACAAACCTGGGTATGGTCTTAATCTCAGAAGATATGGATGTCTTATTTGCGGCACGGGATATATGTGCGGATAGACGTCCACTTCTTTACCCCATAACGAAGGAAAACATTGACGAGGCCATTCCAAAGATTAAAGAGAATCTTACTCCTGTTGGCCTTCGTGGAGGGAGTATTGAGGAACTTGTTCCTCTAACTACCAAGTTAAAAGATGCTGGGATTGAGGAAGTGGTTTTAGACCCTGGTTCTAAAAATTTAGTGGAGGCGATAAGAGACCAAACCTTTATCAGAAGGGCAGCGCTAAAGCAGGGTTTCAGGCCTCTTGGCTATCCCACTATTGCCTTTCCTTGCTTCATGGTCAAAGATGGACTGAAGGAAATCATAGCGGGCTCGGCGTTTATAAATAAATGGGCCGGCATTATTGTCCTTTCTGATTTCGACCAACACTCCCTGCTTCCTCTTCTAGTTCAACGGCTTAACATTTATACCGATCCTCGTTTTCCTATGGCAGTAGAGGAGAAGTATTATGAAGTGGGAGAACCTGACGAATCCTCCCCAGTACTCGTCACTTCAAATTGGGCTTTGACCTACTTCCTTGTCTCATCGGCTGTCGAGGCTACCAAGGTTCCCGCCTACATTTGTGTTAAGGATGCGGAAGGACTCGGTGTCCTCACTGCCTGGGCGGCAGGTAAGTTTAGCGGCGATTCCGTAGGAACATTTATCAAGAAATGTGGCATCGAGGATAAGGTGGAACATAGAAAGATAATTATCCCGGGGAAAGTGGCCAGAATCAAAGGCGAGCTCGAAGATGCTTTGAACCTCGAATGGGAGATAATAATCGGTCCCCGGGAAACGACTGGAATAGCGGCCTTCCTGCCTGGATTTGCTAAGCAACTTAAAGAATGATTGCAGAAAAACAAGCTAGCCAAGCGGTAGCTAAGATTCTAAGCTCGCATAAAAAGGAGAAAAAAAATTTAATCCCGCTATTGCAAGAAGTTCAGACAAAGCTGGGATATCTCCCCAAGAAAACTATGCAAGAAATTGCTGACTTCTTGGAGATGCCAGAGGTTGAGGTTTGGGGGGTTGCTACCTTTTATAACCAGTTCCGTTTTGTTCCGTTAGGTAAGTACCACACCACGGTTTGTATGGGGACTGCCTGTCACTTAGCGGGGGGTAGACTTATTTTGGAGGCCCTGGAGCGTGAGTTAGATATTAAAGTAGGCAGGACTGACGAAGATGGTAACTTTAGCTTGGAAAGGGTCGCTTGTATCGGGTGCTGCATGCTGGCTCCCGTAATAGTGATAAAGGATAAAATTCATCCTAAGATGACGCCTTTTAAGGTGGAAGAGGTGTTGGCCTCGTATAAGCAAGACACTCAGAAAGAGAAGAGTTGAGGCAGAGTCCCTATCCCTTATCTATCTCTGTTTCTATCTTGTGTTTACCATGACTTTTGAGGAAATTAATAATAAAGCGCAGTCGGAATGGGCGGCTCTGCAGAAGGGCAGCTACATTATTGTCGGCACAGCTACTTGTGGTCGGGCAGCCGGTGCCCTGGATGTAGTTGACGCCTTTAATAAGGAGCTAACACGGAGAGGCTTGGAAGTCCCGATTATCCAGGTTGGCTGCATAGAACTATGCTATGCCGATCCCCTGGTTACTATATGTAAGCCTGATTCTCTTCGCGTCGTGTATCACAATGTAACTCCGGAGACTGTATCCCGCCTTGTGGAAGGCTATATTGTGGGCGATGACCCTTGCCTCGAGCTTGCCTTAGGTACCCTTGAAGGAGACGGTGAAGAAGGCGTTTACATTCCAGAACTTCCCAGGTTCGAACATGAGCTTCGCCTCATATTGAGACACTGTGGTTACATAAATCCTGAGAATATAAATCATTACATCGCTAATGGCGGTTATAGCGGTCTGGAGAAGGCGTTAAAGATGCCGCCTGAGGAAATAGTTGGGGAACTGCAAAAGTCGGGGCTGCGGGGGCGGGGAGGGGCTGGATTTCCTACACATCGAAAGTGGGAGCTATGCCGTAAGGCTAAAAGCACGCCAAAATATGTAGTATGCAACGCCGATGAAGGAGACCCCGGTGCTTTTATGGACCGGGTTGTTCTAGAAAGCGACCCTCATCAGGTTATCGAAGGCATGATTATTGCCGGTTACGTCGTAGGTGCCGAGCAAGGGTATATCTATGTCCGTGCTGAATACCCTTTAGCTATTGAGCGCGTGCAGATTGCTTTAAAGCAAGCCGGGGAACTAGGTTTCCTGGGAGATAATATCTTAGGGAGTGGTTTTGGTTTCCATATCGAAATAGCAGCAGGAGCTGGTGCTTTCGTCTCTGGTGAAGAAACAGCACTGATAGCGGCTGTTGAAGGGAGGATGAGCACACCTAGCCCCAGGCCACCTTATCCCGCAGAGTCTGGCTTGTGGGGTAGGCCCACTTCATTAAACAATGTGAAAACTTTTGCCTATGTTCCTTTGATAGTTAAACGAGGTGCGGATTGGTTCGCCTCCAATGGCACTGAGGGAAGCAAAGGCACGGCGGTGTTTACCCTGGCAGGCAAAGTAGCCAATTCGGGATTGGCCGAAGTACCTATGGGAACAACACTGCGTGAGCTTATTTATGATATAGGTGGAGGAATTGCTAAAGACAAGCAATTTAAGGCAGTACAGATAGGAGGACCCTCGGGGGGTTGTCTTCCCGAGACTTTGCTCGACATCCCTATCGACTATGATTCTCTTCGAGAGGCTGGCTCGATGATGGGCTCGGGGGGTATGATTGTCATGGATGAGGATAACTGCGTGGTTGATGCTGCGAGGTTTTTTCTTGATTTCTCTACCAAGGAATCCTGCGGCAAATGCACTGTGTGTCGCTTAGGGACTTTGCAAATGCTAAGCATTTTGGAGGACATCACGGCTGGCCGAGGCAAAATAGAGGATATTGACCTTCTCCTCTCATTAGCTGAGGATGTTAAGATAGGGTCGCTTTGTGGCTTAGGAAAAACAGCTCCCAACCCTGTCCTCACAACCCTGCGTTATTTCCGTGATGAATACGAAGCTCACATCCTGGAAAAGCGTTGCCCTGCCAGAGTATGTCCCGAACTCACTGCTTATTATATCCTTCCAGATAAGTGTGATAGGGCCTGTGAGCATTGTGTGTTGATCTGTCCTACAGAAGCAATTAAAGGAGGCAAAGGGGAGGTTAAAATCATAGACCAGGAAAAGTGCTCAAAGTGTGGTACATGCTTGGAAGTTTGCCCTCCCGAGTATAATGCAGTGGTGAAGGTATCGCCTGTTAGCTCGTTGCCTTCCTCAAATTTGTCTGAAAAGAGAGCAAGGAAATGACCAAAACGGTTGCTGTCGCAGGAAAAGGGGGTACAGGTAAGACTAGTGTTGCTGCCTTACTCATCAAGCTCCTTTCTCAAAAGGGGTTGGTACTGGCTGTAGATGCTGACCCTAGCACCAATCTTAACCAGGCGCTGGGTCTGCCTCTGGATGATAGTAAGACTGTGGGTAGAATACGGGAAAAGATGACTGAGGATATCTCCAAGGGTCGTTTAAGCCCCACCATTGCCAAGCAGGAATATCTGTTTGGCAAGATACTGGAATCCTTGGTAGAGTCCGAAGGCTTTGACCTTTTAGCCATGGGGCGTCCGGAAGGGCCAGGATGCTATTGTGCGCCCAATGAATTCCTGCGCGTCTCCTTGGATAAGCTGGTGAAAGATTATAAATATAATTATATTGTCATGGACTGCGAAGCAGGCATGGAACACATTAGCCGCCAAACAACCAGAGATGTGGATGTTTTGCTTATTATGTCTGACCCCACGATGAGAGGTATTACTGCAGCAGCGCGAATTAAGGAACTCATTGGAGAATTGAGAACAAAGATAGGTGAACTTGGACTTATAGTCAACCGTGTCAAGGGTGAATTATCTCCGGAGATAAAGAAGGCAATTGACGAATCTGGCCTTCAGATTATTGCTCTGATTCCAGAAGACCCCAATATAGCAGGTTTGGAAATGAAAGGGAGGCCCGTAACCGAACTTCCCCGGGAATCTCCCCTTCAATTAAAGGTCAAAGAGATAGTTGAACGTTTACCTTTATGATTGAGAAAATATCCTCCACGGTGGAGGATTTGAGAAAGTAAGTCGAAAGGCAGGTAAGGACTCATGGATACAAAAGAATACCCGGCGATATGGTTACAAGCCGCTGGATGTACCGGGTGCTCAGTCTCTCTTCTCAATGTTATAAATCCCTCTATTAAAAACCTCTTAGTTGACGAAGTGCTCCCGGGCAGTCATATAAATCTAAGGTTCCATCCTACTGTAATGGCGGGGGCGGGAGCGTCTGCCATTGAGGTTATGGTGGATACATCACGGAAGAAAAAGAAAGGTTACATCCTGATTGTAGAAGGGGCTATACCCACTGCTAAGGGTGGTATCCATGGGGTGGTTGGTGAAAAGGATGGGAAGCCAATGACCATGAAATCGTGGGTTGAAACATTGGCCAAGGATGCCCTGGCGGTCATCGCTTTGGGTAGCTGTGCTGCCTTTGGGGGAATTCCCGCTGCCCAACCTAACCCTACTCAGTGTCGCAGCGTCAGTGGGATTCTCCAGGCCAAAGGCATCAATACTCCAGTGGTAAACATCCCCGGTTGTCCACCACACCCTGACTGGTTTGTGGGTACGGTGGCAAGCATTCTGCTTTCCGGTCTGCCGAAGCCGGAGGATTTGGACGAGCTTGGGCGTCCTAAGGCCTTCTATGGGCAAACAATCCACGAAAACTGCCCACGGCGAGCCTACTATGATGAGAATAAGTTTGCTAAGAAGTTCGGCGATCCCGGGTGCAACTATGAATTGGGGTGTAGGGGACCTATAACCCATGCCGATTGTCCTCTAAGGTTATGGAACAATAAAGTTAGTTGGTGTGTAGGCTGTGGTGCAACTTGTATTGGCTGCACCGAGCCCGGGTTCTTCGACATAGCCCCGCTCTATGAAAAAACTAGCGAAGCTGCTTTGCCAGAGGAGGTTTGAATTAATGGGCAAGATCATAATTGATCCAGTTACCCGTCTTGAGGGACATCTCAAGGTGGAGGCAGTAGTTGAGGGTGGTAAGGTGAAAGAGGCTAGAAGTTCAGGGACACTGTTCCGCGGCTTAGAGCTGATCATGAGGGGTAGGGATCCCCGTGATGCCCAGCGGATAGCTCAACGTATTTGTGGAGTTTGCCCGACAAGCCATTCTATTGCCGCTGCTTTAAATCTGGATAGTGCCTTTGGCATCGCCGACAAAATACCCGACAACGGCAGAATTATTCGCAATATCGTCCTCGGGGCAGCCCATATCGCTGACCACATTCTTCATTTTTATCACCTGGTAGCTCTTGACTATGTAGATGTGGCTAAATTAGCAAAGTATGAAGGGAATAATCCCGCCTTAAATTCAATAAAGAGCTTTATTGCGCGTGGAGAATTGGGACCCTTTGTACCTCGTTATGAAGGTGATTATCGTCTGCCCGAGGAGGTCAATGAGCAGGCGGTGGCCCATTATGTTGCCGCCTTTGACATGCGTCGTAAAAGCCAGGAGATGCTTGCCCTGTTCGGTGGTAAGATGCCTCACAACATGGGTGTAATGCCCGGTGGAGTTGCTTCTGTACCCACGGTTGACAATATCACATCCTTCCTGTGGAGGTTGAAGGAGCTTCAGGAGTTTATTGACGGTGTTTACCTCCCAGATGTACTGGCAGTGGCCGGCGTTTACTCAGATTATTTTGAGATTGGTAGTGGCTGTGGGAACCTGCTTGCTTATGGCTCCTATGAACTGGATGGAAAGGAAGCGGACCTCACCAAGCGGAAAAGATTTTTTAAGCCGGGGACTACCTCTACCAGTCTTAAGTTTAATGAATGTGATCCAACTAAGATCACTGAAGAGGTGAGGCATTCTTGGTATGCCGATTCTATCAGCGGCAAACATCCCTCTAAGGGAGACGTTGTTCTTGATGAAGAAAAGAAGGGAGCTTATTCCTGGCTAAAATCACCCCGTTATGGCGGGACGGTTTTTGAAGTCGGGCCACTGGCTCGAATCATGGTCAACTATGTCGCTGGCAATACCGGAGTCAAGAACCTGGTTGATTCTGCCTTATCCCAGGCAAATATAGGCCCCGACAAGATGTTTTCTGTCATGGGGCGAAATCTTGCTCGAGCCTTGGAGACCAAACTCATAGCCGATGCTATGGCCGACTGGGTTCTAGAGCTCAAGCCCGGTGAGCCAGCTTACACAAGCTACGAACTCCCAGAAGGAGCTACTGGGATGGGACTTGTCGGTGCGGCGAGGGGTGCCCTCGGACACTGGATAGAAATAAAAGAAGGCAAGATTGCTAATTACCAGGTCATTACCCCTTCTACCTGGAATATTTCTCCCAGGGATGATAAAGACCAACCTGGACCCTTGGAGCAAGCTATCACTGGAACCAAGATAAAGGATGAAGTTAATCCCTTTGAGATAGTGCGCATTGTGAGGGCCTTCGACCCTTGTCTCGCCTGTTCTGTGCATTTGCTCAGTCTTAAAGGGCATGACCTGGGGAAATTCAGGGTTTGTTAGTAAAAATTTGGAGGAAAGTTCAGGAATGGGGAAATTTGTTCTGGGCATAGGGAATGTCTTGTTAAGAGACGAAGGGATTGGTTGTCATGTGGCACATGCTTTGGAGGGGATCCCTCTCCCCGATGTAAAAATAATGGATGGGGGGACATGCCCCGATGTACTGCAGTTTCTTGAGGACGCTGATAAATTGATCATAGTGGATGCTGTTAAGGGTGAGGGAGTGCCAGGACAAATCTACCGCTTTCATCTTGAAGATATAAATCTAGAGCGAAAGCCATTTCTATCCCTTCACGATTTGGGCTTAGTGGATAGCTTAATGTTAATGCAGCTTTGGCAGCCTGATTTTATCGGGATAGATGAGGCTGTCATTATTGGAGTTGAGCCTAAGGAAGTTGACTGGGGGTTGGAATTATCTCCGGAGCTTCAAGAAAAAATGCCTCAGATAATAGATGCCATTTTGGCAGAACTTAATAATACAAATCCTAAAGGAGAGACGAAATGCTGATTTCGGAGCAAAAACCACTTGAAGAAATCCTGAGCTATCTTGAAGGGGATAAGAGTATCTTTCTAATTGGTTGTAAAGGTTGTGCTGAGGGTTGGGGGAGTGGCGGGGAAAAGCAAGTGGCAGAAATGAAAAACGCTTTGCAGGAACGGGGTAAAGCTGTCTCGGGTTCAGTAGTTGTTGATATGCTATGTAATAGCGCGTTAACTAGGTTGAAACTCAGAGCTTATAAAAAGGAACTTGCTGCTGCCGATTCTATCCTGGTTCTGACCGATGGGGCTGGGGTGCAGACTGTAGCCGAATTAGTGAATAAGGTAGTACATCCTGGCTGCAACACTCTGTCCTCAGGTGGTGCTCATGCCGAGTGGAAAGAAGCGGAGCGCTGCCTTGAGTGTGGTGATTGTGTGCTGGATTTTACTGGTGGACTCTGTCCCATTGCCCGATGTTCTAAGCATCTGCTTAATGGTCCCTGTGGCGGCTCACAAGGTGGTAAATGTGAAGTTGATCCAGATATACCCTGCGTCTGGCAACAGATTGTCGATCGCCTTGCCAAACTAGGACAACTTGATAAATTGGAAAGGCTTGTGACACCGAAGAATTGGAGTGTGAGCCTTACATCAGGGCCTCCGGTGAAGAGGCTTTCTTAATGTCATTGTGGGTGAGAGAGGCAGCCCTTAAGAGCTACCCCGGCTCACATGTCGGATATATAAATTATTGAGGAGGAAGGAAATGAATGCACAAGTCCAAAAACCTTTTGAGGAGATTCTAGGATATCTTGAAGGTAAGAAAAGGATATTTCTGATGGGGTGTGGAGGATGTGCCACAATCTTTCACACAGGTGGCATAAAAGACGTGGATGAGATGGCAGAGAAATTGACGAAGGAGGGGAAGGAGATTGCAGGTAAAATTGGATTGCCATTTGCCGTATTTACCTGCTACCTTCCTATGTCCTCTATGTTTTTGAAGGAGCACAGGGAGGAGATAGAGAAGTGTGATGCCATATTAATGCAGAGTTGCGGTGATGGCGCGCAAGCGGTGCGAGGATATTTGGAAGAGGAAATGGGTATCGTAAAGCCTATTTATCCAGCAAACAACGCCCTTGGGTTTTCCAGTGGAGGACCTAGCAAGTTCAAAGAAGAATGTCAGGCCTGCGGTGAATGCGAACTTGGGAGGACCGCGGGTATTTGTCCGCTGGTACAATGCCCCAAAGGATTGTTGAATGGCCCGTGTGGCGGGACAGCTACAGATGGCAAGTGTGAAGTAGATCCTACACGTGACTGCGCTTGGGTCATGATATATAAGAGATTAGGAAAACTTGGTGAACTTGATGAGCTCTTGAAAATACAAGAACCGCATGATTGGAGTAAAGCAGTAAGACCACGCAGTTTAGAGGTTGAAGCCATTGACCTGCTACAGGAATTGAAGGGGACGAAGAAGGTGATAGAAGCGTTAGGAGTATAGCAAATGGCAAGATTAGGAGGGACTTATGAAGACGAAAAGTAATTTGGAAAGGGTGCTAGAGGCTGGACAGTTTGCTGTCACAGGTGAATTAGGACCACCACAAAGCGCTGACTCTGAGGTAATTAGAAAAAAAGCAAAGATACTCAAAGGTCATGTAGACGCTTTTAATGTCACCGATGGTCAGACTGCAGTAGTGCGTATGGCATCTTGGGCAGCTTGCCTTATCGGCAAAGAAGAAGGTTTAGACCCTATTGTCCAGATGACCTGCCGCGACCGCAATCGTATTGCCCTTCAGATGGATGTTTTGGGTGTCGCAGCACTGGGCATAAATAACATGTTGTGTCTCACGGGCGACCACCAGAAATTCGGTAATCATCCTATGGCCAAAGGTGTCTATGATCTCGATTCTATTCAATTTGTTAAAGTAGTGAAAGACATGAGGGACGAGAGAAAGTTTCAGTGTGGCGAAGAGATGGCGGTTGAGCCTCGTCTCTTCATTGGAGCCGCTGCCAATCCTTTTGCTGATCCTCTTGAGTTTAGGGCGGCACGTCTGGCTAAAAAGGTAGCGGCAGGGGCAGATTTCATACAGACTCAGATCATCTACAATGTGGATAAATTCGCTGAATGGATGAAGATGGTGAGGGATAGAGGATTACATGAAAAGGTGAAGATACTTGCCGGTGTTGCTCCCATAAAGTCGGTGGGTGCCGCAAAATATATGAAGACCAGAGTTCCTGGAATGGATGTGCCCGACAGCATTGTTGCCCGGCTTCAAGGGGTGCCTAAGGAGCAGGTGCCTGGAGAGGGCATCAAGCTTTGCATTGATATTATCAATCAGGTGCGTGAAATTGAGGGTGTAGCGGGTATTCATATCATGGCTATTGAATGGGAAGAGACTGTACCTGAGATAGTAGAGGCGGCAGGTCTTTTGCCCCGCCCTAAGGTTACCCCATAATGAAAAACCAACATTATTCATTACGTGGTTCTCTTGGTTCTCGGGAGCAGGGTTTTGAGTTTTCCTATCAACTTGCTCGTGAGCAGTTGACCAAAATCAGCGATATACAAGAGCAATGCCGTAAAAGTGGTGCGCGGTATGTAGGGTCCAACGAGGTAGTCATTAATTATCTAAATCAACCGTATCACATTACCCTCCCTGATGCTGAAATATCGTTGGAGGATAGCAACGTGGAAGTTTCACAGAAGGACAAAATCCTGATACTTCACTATTTCACTTTGGCAAAGGGCACCCCTGCCACCAGTGTATTGGTGACATATAAACAGCTACCGGGAGGCATTAGTTATTTCCCGGCATTTTCCCAAAGGGCGATAGCCCCTTTCGTAAAACACTTTGGTAAAAATCCCGAGATGCTAATAAAGGCAGCAACAAAGTTAGGAGGCCGTGAGACAGACTACGGGGATGTATCTGTGACAGTTAATGCTTTCGACTATGTGCCCATAACTTTAGTGTTATGGAGAGGTGATGAGGAGCTTGCTCCCAATGGGAACATATTGTTCGATGCTAATATTTCTGATTACCTCTCCACTGAGGATGTAACTGTGCTTACCGAAACTATCATCTGGAAGCTAGTTAGAGACATTCCCTCTACTTAAACTAGTAATCGAAGCACTACCTCGAAATAACACAAAGCAAAGGGCTGAAAGACGACGGAAGGAATTGCTGAACAATCACGATAGGCTATATTTGAGTTAACGCCTATATTTGTGATATAGTCCAACATTCGAGCTATTCCCGCGAAATTAGTTGGTTGGATACTTTGAAGATGTCTATCTCAAGGCTATCTCAACCAAAATGGTAAATAGTGAGGTGTGAAATGGCGAATTCTTCAGTAGGGCAGGGCACCCAAGTGCTTTTAGCGGAGCGGGAGACGACTGTTGAGGAAAGCCTGAACGAAATTTTATCCTCCTATGAAGGCAGTGAGGATCAGCTTATCCCTATCTTACAGCAAGTCCAACAGGTGTTTGGCTACCTGCCAGAGCTGGCTATGAAAAAGATAGCTAAGTTTCTTAAGTTGCCGGAAAGCACCGTCTTTGGCGTAGTTACATTTTATGCTCAATTCAAACTTATACCAACAGGGAGAAATATCATCAGAGTGTGCCGGGGGACTGCCTGTCATGTGCGTGGTAGTGCACAGATCCTTGGTGAAATGGAAAAACAATTAGGCATCAGTGCCAGTGAGACTACGCCAGATCTGGAATATTCGTTAGAGACGATAGCCTGTTTTGGTTCTTGTGCACTGGCACCAGTTGTGGTTATTAACAATAAGGTGCATGGGAGGATGACAGCGACAAAGGTAGGGGAGATATTAAACAAGGGGGGACAGTGAATTTCGAAGAAATCAAAGGTCAAGCTGCACTACAATGGAAAGCAATGCAGCAAAGCGAAACCCCCCGTATTTTAATCGGCATGGGAACTTGTGGGCGAGCCGCTGGTGCTGAAGATATACTCGATGTTCTTAATCAAGAGCTAGCCCAGCAGAATATTCAAGCTGATATCCTTCAAGTCGGTTGTATTGGTCTCTGTTATGCAGAGCCCTTGATCGAAGTAATAAAACCAGGCATGCCTGGCGTCTTTTATGGCAATCTAACCCCTGAAATTATACCTGAGATCGTCAAGGATTATTTAATTAGCGGCAACCCTCGTTCTGAGTTAGCTTTGGGCATTCGCGGCGAAGGGACATTGGATGGTATTCCCAATCTCTTTGACTTGCCTGTACTCAAGCCTCAAGTCCGTATTTCCTTGCGCAATTGTGGAAATATCGATCCTGAAAGTATAGACCATTATATTGCTAATGGTGGCTATGAAGGTCTGGCTAAGGCGTTGAGAATGAAACCCCAGGAAGTGATTGATGAGATAAAGAAATCGGGATTGAGAGGCCGTGGTGGTGCGGGCTTTCTAACTGGAGTTAAATGGCAGTTTTGCCGCGATGCTCCCGGTAATATCAAATATGTGATATGTAATGCTGACGAGGGGGATCCTGGGGCATTCATGGATCGGGCGCTTCTTGAAGGCGATCCGCATGCTGTAATTGAAGGAATACTTATTGGGGCTTATGCTATCGGTGCGACTGAAGGGTACATTTATATCCGAGCTGAGTATCCGCTAGCGATCCAGAGGTTACGGATTGCTATCAAGCAAATGGAGGAATATGGGTTAATAGGTGACGATATTATGGGCTCTGGCTTTAGATTCCATATCAAGGTAAAAGAGGGAGCCGGTGCTTTTGTATGTGGAGAGGAGACAGCGCTGATGGCTTCTATTGAAGGCAAGAGAGGGATGCCTCGCTCCCGTCCTCCTTTCCCCGCCCAGTCTGGCCTATGGGGGGACCCGACAACTATCAATAATGTGGAGACTTGGAGCAATGTCTCAGCTATTTTCCCGAAAGGTGCCGAATGGTACGCCAGCTATGGTACGGAAAAGAGCAAGGGCACCAAGAACTTTTCTTTGGCAGGCAAAATTGTTCGCACTGGGCTTATAGAGGTCCCAATGGGGATTAGCTTGCGTGAAATCGTATATGACATAGGTGGGGGTATTCCTGAAGGCAAACACTTGAAGGCAGTGCAAACCGGTGGCCCATCAGGTGGTTTCATACCCGAGAGTTTGATTGACTTGCCTGTTGATTACGAGTCTCTTGCCCAGGCAGGGTCAATTATGGGTTCGGGTGGGATGGTAGTCATTGATGACGATACTTGCATGGTCGATATTACAAAATTCTTCCTCAACTTTACCCAAGCTGAATCTTGCGGTAAGTGCATACCATGTCGCTGGGGTACAAAACAAATGCTAGATATACTTGAGGATATAACCAGTGGAAGAGGTAGACCGGGGGATATTGAATTGCTTCAGGAATTGGCTGAATCGGTCAAAGATGGTTCCTTGTGCGGTTTGGGGCAAACAGCTCCTAACCCGGTGCTTACCAGTATCCGCTACTTCCGTGATGAGTATAAAGCTCATATAGAAGAAAAGCGGTGTCCGGCATTGGCTTGTAAAGCTCTTACATCGTACTATATTGCTCCTGAGAAATGCCAGGGTTGTATGATTTGCCTTCGTTCTTGTCCTGCCGGAGCTATTAAAGGTGGCAAGAGAGTTGTACATGTTATTGATCAAGACAAGTGCACCAAATGTGGTACCTGTTTGAATGTCTGCCCACCCCGCTTTTCCGCGGTAGTGAAGACTTCTGGCGAGATGCCTGCAATTTCGGCAGAACCCGTACCAGTAGGCTCCGCAAGTGAAAGTCATGGAGATCAGCAATAAGTATGACCCCTCCGAGTAAGGTGAAGGAAACAAAAATAGATGTCGTTAGGCTGACCATCAATGGCCGCCAGGTTACAGCGAGAAAAGGCGCCACTGTGCTTGAAGCAGCACTGGAAGCTGGCATCTATATCCCCAAGCTGTGTTATGACCCTGACCTCAAGCCTTACGGAGGGTGTCGCCTCTGTGTGGTTGAGATAGAGAAGATGCGTGGCTTGGTGAGCTCATGCACTACGCCGGCAACTGAGGGCATGGTGGTGCACACCGATACGCCAAGGGTAAATCAATCACGCCGAATCACTATGGAGCTTATCAGCGCCAGTCATCACGGCGATTGCCTTGCTTGTGCTAAAAGTCAGGACTGTGAGCTACTTAAAATTGCTCGATACTTGGGCATAGAACAGGGGCATATTGACCGGTTGCGAAAAAATGTTCAATTACTTCCTGTGGATACAAGCCATCCGGCATTTATTCGTGACCTGAACAAGTGTATCCTTTGCGCCAAATGTGTGCGAGCCTGTCATGAGGTGGTTTGCCATGATGTCATTGACATAGCCTTCCGAGGCAATTCGGCAAGGATAGCCACCTTTGGTGATAAACCGATTGCCGAGTCCATTTGTAAATCATGTGGTGAATGTGTTGTGCGATGTCCTACTGGGGCATTGGTGCCTAAATGGGAAAAGCCGCCTACCGAAGAGGTTAAGACCATTTGTCCCTATTGCGGAGTTGGTTGTTCTATCTACTTGGGTATTCGAGATAATAAGGTTGTTTCCGTGCGCGGTGACCCCGAAGGTCCAGCTAACCGCGGCAGCCTGTGTGTCAAGGGACGCTGGGGATATGACTTTCTCAGCCATCCTGAGAGGTTAACCACACCCCTTATCCGATTACCTGGAGTAGCAAGAAAAGCAAGTCACGATGGGCAGGTACGCGAAATCTTCCGTGAGGCTAGCTGGGATGAAGCTCTGGAACTAGTAGCCAATAAGCTCATTGAACTCAAGCAATCTTGCGGAGCAGATAGTATCGCTGCCTTAAGTTCAGCTAAGTGCACCAACGAAGATAACTATGTTATGCAGAAATTCGTCCGGGCTGTGCTAGGCACTAATAATGTTGACCACTGTGCCCGACTATGCCATGCCTCTACAGTCGTCGGGGGCATCGCCGCCTTCGGTCAAGGGGCAATGAGCAATTCCTATTCTGATTTTGGGAAAACCGGACTTTTCTTCATCATCGGCTCTAACACCACTGAATGTCATCCCATTATCGGCTCGACGATTAAGAGAAGGGTCAGGTTTGGGGGTGCTAAACTTATCGTAGCTGATCCTCGCTCTATCGAACTCGGCGACAATGCTGCTATCAGACTCCCCCACAAGCCAGGAACAGATGTTGCTCTTCTTAATGGGCTAATGCATGTGATTATCAGAGACGGCCTTGAGGATAAGGAGTTTATCCGAGAGCGCACCGAAGGTTTTGAGGAGCTGCGCCAGCTTGTGGAGAGGTATACCCCTGAAGCGGTCGAGGCTATAACCGGAGTTTCCCGGGCTGATATAGAGGCGGCCGCCCGCCTTTTTGGAGAGGCGAAAAGCGCCTGCATCCTCTATGGAATGGGAATAACCCAGCATACTACGGGCACTGATAATGTGAAAAGCGTGGCAAACCTGTTACTACTGACTGGCAATATCGGCAGGGAGGGTACTGGGTTCAGTCCCCTTCGGGGTCAGAATAATGTCCAGGGTGCCTGTGATATAGGAGCGCTTCCCAATGTCTACCCCGGTTATCAAAGGGTTGATGACCCTGCTGTGAGAGTGAAATTCGAAACTGCATGGGGTTGCAAATTGAGCGACCGGCCAGGGATGACAGTTACTGAGATAGCCGATGCTGCACTCAAGGGAGACATTAAAGGGCTCTATGTTATGGGAGAGAATCCCATGTTAAGTGAGCCTAATCTGGAGCATTTCAAGCAAGCACTGGAGAAACTTGAATTCTTGGTAGTGCAGGATATATTTCTTTCTGAGACTGCCTGGTTTGCTGACGTTGTTTTGCCTGGAGCTGCATTCGCGGAAAAGGATGGTACTTTTACCAATACTGAGCGGCGAGTTCAGAGAATAAGGCAGGCTCTTACGCCGCCCGGGGAAGCAAAGGCTGACTGGGAAATTATATCTGCTTTGGCTAAAAAAATGGGAAAACCATTTGACTACCAGAGTGCCGGCCAGATTATGGAAGAAATTGCCTCCCTTACTCCTATTTATGGCGGTATTCACTTCGACCGCCTCGACAATGGTGGTTTGCAATGGCCCTGCCCGGATGTCTCACACCCCGGAACCATTTTTCTTTACCAAGATGGCTTTGCCCGGGGACGAGGCAAGTTCCACGCTGTAGATTACATTCCGCCAGCGGAATCAATATCCAAAAAGTACCCGCTTGTTCTCACTACGGGGCGGGTGCTGGAGCATTGGCACACTGGCACAATGAGTCGGCGTTCTAATGTGCTGAATGAACTCTATCCTAAAGGTGTAGTTGAAATGAGTCCTATTGATGCCGCAAGGCTGGGACTTGTTGAAGACGATTTGTTAGTAGTTACCTCGAAGAGGGGTCGGGTGGAGGCACCAGTTCATATTACGGAAAAGTCGCCTCCTGGAGTCGTCTTTATACCCTTCCACTGGCGTGAAGCAGCAGCCAATATCCTCACCAATGATGCTCTTGACCCATTAGCCAAGATTCCGGAGTATAAGGTCTCTGCCGTGAACGCCGTGCGGCGGAGGAAAAAGCCGCGTTGATAAGCGGGGAAATACGCAAGGTAGAATCATGGCCGGGCAAGCTGGATGAGCGTCTTAAGATCTGGCTTTTGTCGCGATTGAGATGGTAGCTACTGCTATCGTTTTTCTTCGCTTCCCCATCTCCTCTCGGTTGCCAGCTTTTGTGCCCTCTCCAGGTCGTCTTGGTTGTTTATATTGAAAAAGCTTAAGTGCTCCGGGTCAAATCTGTTTATCTCGTCCTCTTCAATGTATTTCACCTTGACCATACTAAAAAGCTTTCTAATTTGCCGTTCATCTTGCTCCAGCAACTCTTGAATGGGGACTGAACAATTCTTGGAATACACTGCGCAAAGGGGCTCCAATTCATTTTTTATCCGAGGAATAACGACATCAAATGTAGAACAGATTTGGGTCATATATTCAAGCAAGCTGACGCTCAGAAACGGTGTATCACAGCCGACGACGATAGCCCGCGGACTAGATGAGGCTATTAAACCTGAGTAAATGCCCGCAAGCGGCCCCTTTCCAGGATAAATATCGGCTACCGTTTTTATCCTTGCAGCCGAGGAGCAGGGAATTGCTTCACCATGAGCAGTCGCTATGATGATTTCTGTGCTGAGGATAGCAAGGCGGTCAACCACCCACTGGATAAGGCTCTTATCCTCAATAACCTGAAGAGCCTTGCTCTGACCAAGCCTTAGACTTTTGCCACCGGCGAGAATAATAGAAGTCATGCTCAAAACGCCCGAAATGCAAAGCTACGCTAACATACTGGACAGCGCCAGGCAAGCCGTTATTGCTTGCCTAATCTTTCCTTCTCTATTAGAATACTAACATAAGCTCATGACAAAGCTTTACTGCAAGTTTCTAGTCGAATCGAGACAGGTAGTTTTTCCCTAACAGACCATGATGGAAGAATTTTACAAGATAAAAGTAAAAGAGATAATGATACCTGTGCATGACACCCCATTTATGGAGGAGAACGCGAGTTGGGTGGAGTTTATTAGCAAGCTTTCCCTTAGGGCACACGCGTGGGTGGTTAACAATACTGAGGAAATGAAAGTGGTGGGAGTAGTAACGGAACATGATATTATGCGTTCCATTATTCCGCCTGGGCAAAGAAAGGAAAGGATATTCGGAGTTCCCAGGGCTGAGATATTGCATAAAGAAAGTGTAGTCCAGGATATCATGACACATAATCCTGTTGTATGCTCGCCGGAAGGAACTGTAGCTGACGTCTTGAAGAAGTTTTCCTCCTTCAATATCCGCAGATTGGCAGTTGTTGATGAAAATCAAAGACTCCTGGGAGAAATAACGATACAGCTCCTTGTAAGAAATCTCAGATATAAGTTCACAAATACTGTATGAATATCTATCTCCTTGTTGCTTTAGTTCTCATACTTGGCTTCATACTCGGAAGGATACTACGCAAGCTAAGGTTAACAGAAATTTTAGCCTATATTCTCTCGGGTATTATCATAGGACGGGTTTTGAATTTCAGCCCGCCTGAACAATTCAATGTCATTATCACCGGAATCACGCTTGCTCTTATTGCCTACATAGTGGGATTGAGCTTTTCCTTCGCTTTTCTAAAAAGAATGGGTAAGCAGCTAATTATTATACTGTTTGTGCAGGTTTTTATAACATTTATAGCAACATGGGGTTTTGTATATTTATTGACGAGGGACCTCCCTCTTTCCATAATTTTGGGTTCGCTCGCCGGTGCAACCGATCCGGCGGGGACAATAGCAGTTTTAAGAGACTTAAGGACAAAAGGAACACTTACAGATATCACTGTTGCTCTTGTGGGACTGGATGACGCGCTTGTAATAGTTATTTATGCGGTAGGGATTATGTTGACGAAGATGTTGTTGGGCGAAGAAGCAGGCATTTCATTTGCCTTTACATACCCATTACGGGAGATTTTTGGTGGCTTGGGACTCGGGGGAGTAATTGGAATCGCTATTTCTTACTTCACGAAGAAGATACATCTCTCTTCCGACCACATTTTTCTTATTTCTATTGCGGTTGCTATGCTGTGTTGGGGTCTTGCGGAGATGATTGGAGTTTCGGCAATTCTCACGTGTATGGCTTTAGGAACCGCCGTGATTAACCTCAATGTCCAAATCGGCACTCGCTCAAGCGAGTTGATAGATAATATCATGACGCCGGTATTTATTTTATTTTTCGCCGCTATTGGTATGCAGATGGACTTTTCAGTTTTCCATCTCGTGTGGCCGCTTGTAATTATGTATTGCGTTGGCAGAAGTATTGGCAAGATAACAGGGTGTAGCTTAGGAGGCGTCCTATCCAAATCTGAGCCAAAAATTAAGAAGTACCTTGGCCTCGCCATGTTACCTCAAGCAGGTGTTGCCATGGGTCTTGCTTTCCTGGCAGCTCAAGCCTTATCAGAGTATGAACTCGGAGGCGCAATAATCACACTTGTGACTACCACAACAGTGGTTTTTGGACTCATTTCGCCACCTCTAGTACAATACGCTGTTAAGAAGGCAGGAGAAGCGAATATATAACATTTTTATGGCTGTGTACTCTGCCAAATATTGGTAGCCAATGAGAGAGGCAAAGGGCGACTTATTATTGTAAGCAGGGAAGCTCCTCCTCAGCTTCGGGGAGTATTGCGGCGCCAGGATAAGATATTGTTCAGGGTTATGCCAAGATAGTGGTGGCAGTTCATGAGAACGAAAACGAAAATCCTGGGTATTGAAACCTCTTGTGATGAAACTGCCGCTGCCATAGTGGAAGACGGCAGCAAAATTATCTCCGATGTTGTAGCTTCACAAATAGACATTCATGCCCGCTATGGCGGCGTAGTCCCCGAAGTCGCCTCAAGGCAGCATCTCCTTACTATTATCCCGGTTGTCAGCCAGGCAATGACCGAAGTCTCCTGGCAGGATATCAATGGTATTGCCGTGACTTTCGGCCCGGGGCTGGCCGGGTCGCTGTTGGTCGGCGTTAACGTGGCCAAGGCAATTGCCTTGGCCAAAAAATTACCTGTTACCGGGGTTAACCATCTTGAGGCACATATCTATGCTAATTGGCTGGATTCTTCTACACTTGGTGGAAAGGATAGAGTGAAATTCCCCTGTCTCTGCCTCGTTGTCTCCGGTGGGCATAGCGATTTAGTATTGATGAAGGGACATGGGCAATTTGAGAAATTGGGACGAACTCTTGATGACGCTGCTGGCGAAGCCTTTGACAAGGCAGCCAGAATTTTGGACTTGGGCTATCCTGGTGGTCCAGCGATTGAACAGGCAGCCCGCTCTGGAATACCTTGCTTGCCTCTCCCTCGAGCATGGCTCAAGGAAAGCCATGATTTCAGCTTCAGTGGCTTGAAAACTGCCTTGTGGCATCTTGTTCACAAGGGAGGAGTTTCAGTGGTTGATGCTGCAGCAAGTTTCCAACTGGCTATAGTCGATGTTTTAGTTGCCAAAACAATTGAGGCAGCAGAGCAATTGAAGGTGGAACAGATTTTGCTTAGCGGTGGAGTAGCAGCCAATAAGGCATTAACCCAGCGTTTCCTTGCCAACTCGCCTATCTTGGTTCTTATTCCCCCTCCTCACTTGTGTACTGATAATGCTGCTATGGTGGCTGCCTGTGGCTATTATCATTTCCAGGCTGGCAGGGTAAGCGGTTATGACCTGGATGTAGTGCCCAGCCTTGGCCTTGGTTAAACTCTTACGTAGCTCCCTGAAAGTGCGGTTTTTCCGGGGTAAATAATTAAAGCGCAGCTTTGAAGTTTTTAGTACTAAGACCATTTAGCCATCAACTTTTTCCAATTAAATTCGTTTTACTTGGATTATAGGGTGAAATGCCCTTTTCTCGGGACTTGTAAGCTGAACAATAAAGCCTTGATGCCAAAGTGTAGGACTTTTGGGCCATAGACAGACTGAAGAACTTTTATTAAGATTTTAATATCGAAGGTGGTGACCAATCGGGGGAGTAATACGTTGGAGATGGAATTAGAACGCTTCCATGACGAAGTCGTGACTCTTAAAACGGCAATCGAGGAGGCGATACGCCAGGGGCAGAAATCCATGGACGGCCTTAACGATATTCCCAGGTCCGGCCTGGTTTCTAAAAGGACTTTGCCCTCACCCGCGTGAACGCAGGTTCGGAGTTGTCGGCTGGATCACGATTTTTAAGCTTACACCCAGTATTCTTCAGATAGCCAAAGGATACGCGCTACATTTTTCCTCATCGACCTATCCCTTGGGCAAGTCCGGTTATGTATTGTACTTCTTAAATTGCACGAAATGACGAATTGCATAACATAACAATCGTGCATTGCAGCATACTTGAATGCGAAGCTATTTGATCATCGAACCTACAACATAATGAAGGACAATGAATGTTCTCATTGCCCCATGTTGAATTCTTTACTCAGCTCGCAGTAGTGGTTTCGAATCCACTCTAACTTTTCTTTGGGCAAGCCTAGCACCCTGCCAAAACGAACTTGTCCTGTCAGTGTAGCTATTGGGTTTGTCCTGACCTCCTCATATGCTATCCAGTCTTGTTGAGTAATTTCCATGTTGAATTCTTTACTCAGCTCGCAGTAGTGGTTTCGAATCCACTCTAACTTTTCTTTGGGCAAGCCTAGCACCCTGCCAAAACGAACTCGTCCTGTCAGTTTAGCTATTAGGTTTGTCCTGACCTCCTCATATACTATCCAGTCTTGTTGAGTAATTTCCATTTTACCTCCTTACGTGCTATTAGTTCAGGGATGAAGCCGTCATGGCTTTGTCTTATGGCTTTGAGGTCCTGATAGACCTTGATTATTTCCTCCACGGAGCTTTTGTCTTCCAGGGTTGTGAGGTCTCCCACGCTGGTATTATTGGCCACGGCTTTCAAAACCCGCCGCAGAACTTTGCCACTCCTCGTCTTGGGTAGCCTGGGGACGAAATAAACTTCATCAGGAACTGCTATAGGACCCACCACTTTTCTCATGTGACCAGCAAGATCTTTTTCCAGGTCCGGAGAAGGGTCAATACCTTCTTTGAGCCTGGCAAAGATGATGATGCTCTCACCTTTCACCGGGTCCTCTTTGCCCACAACTGCTGCTTCAGCCACCTGAGGATGTGAGATGGCAGCGTCCTCCAATTCAACAGTTCCTATTCTATGTCCGGCGATTTTAAGCACCTCGTCAGCCCTTCCCAAGACCCAGAAGTATCCATCTTTGTCTTTTACTGCATAGTCGCCGGTATAGTAAACGCCAGGGAACCGTGACCAGTAGGATTCCTTGTAGCGTTCCGGGTTTCCGTGTACGCCGAGGAGCATCCCCGGCCAGGGTCTCTTTATTACCAGGAAACCTCTCTGCTCCGGCGACACCGGCTTGCCATCCTCACCAACGACATCAACCTCTATCCCCGGCAGCGGGAATGTTGCTGAGCCAGGCTTCAGAGGCACACACTCGATTATGCCAGGGGTGGGTGAAATCATGATGCCACCGGTTTCGGTCTGCCACCATGTATCAACAACGTGGCATCTCTCACCGCCAACATGGCGGTAAAACCAGAGCCAGGCTTCGGGATTGATGGGCTCTCCCACACTCCCCAGGAGTTCCAGACTGCTGAGGTTATGCTCCTTCAGCATTGCCTCTCCATATCCCATAAACATCCTGATGGCTGTAGGTGAGGTGTAAAACACGCTAACTCCGTATTTCTCGATGATATCCCACCATCTCTCAATTGTAGGATAGTCCGGTGCCCCCTCATAAAGTACTATGGCCGCCCCATGTGCCAGCGGGGCATATACAGTTGAGCTATGTCCGGTGACCCAACCAACATCAGCAGTGCACCAGTAGACCGATTCCTCTCGAAGATCGAAAACCCACTTATAAGCAGAATAGTTCTGGACTAGATAGCCACCGGTACTGTGAACAATTCCTTTAGGCTTGCCCGTAGTCCCCGAGGTATACAGTATATAGAGGGGGTGATTCGATTCCACCTGCTCTGGTTCCACAAATTGCGCCGCTTTAACAAGCACGTCATGCAGCCAGCAATCCCTTGGTGACTTCATGGTTACCGAAACACCAGCCCTTTTAACTACAATAACCCTCTCCACCGAGGGGCACTTGGTTAAGGCCTCATCGGTTATACTCTTTAGCGGGATTACCTTCCCCTTCCGAAATCCCCCATCGGCAGTTACCAGTAACTTGGCCTGTATATCATTGACCCTGTCAGCTAATGCTTGAGCACTGAAACCAGAGAAAATCACTGTGTGAATGGCCCCAATCCTGGCACAGGCCAGCATGAAAATGGGCAGCTCGGGAATCATGGGCAGATATAAAGCAACCTTGTCCCCATCACCTACGCCACAGTTCTTTAAGACTGAGGCGCATCTGTTGACTTCGCGATATAATGTGGAATAACTTAAAACTCTAACATCTCCAGGCTCCCCTTCCCAGTATATAGCCACCTTACTTCTGCGCCACGTCTTTACATGGCGGTCCACACATATATGCGATGCGTTTAATCTCCCACCTACAAACCATCTGGCAAAGGGTGGATTCCATTCCAGAACCTTGTCCCAGGTCTTAAACCAGTCCAGCTGACGTGCCTGTTCTGCCCAAAACTCCTCTGGCTCCTCCAAGGACTCCTGATAAATATTAAGGAATTTCCTCAGAGGCAAATATCTGGACTCAAATGGTAAAGATAGTTCAGTGCACATTCTGGTAATAATTTCGGTAGAAACCCTCCGTCACAGTGATCATAAAATATCCCCTCGTTGCCATTCTCTTTGTCCTCTTTATTGACATGAGCTGTGCTGAAAAATCTCAGGACTGGCTCTGCCTTTATTTCTAGCTTATCACCTTGCCTGATACTTGCCATCTGATTCAGAGCTTATTTTTGACTGCTGAAAAGACTTAATTTAAAAGCCATTCTGTAAGTAACTTCACTTAGTAAAGTACGCTTGAAATAAGCCGGTATGACTACGCCATCGAGAGATTGAGTTTATTGAAGTACTCGGTAAGGCAGACTACGATTGCTGCTGTTATCCTAGTCTGGCTAAAGACGCTTGGAATTCAGGTAGTGGATTCCTATTAAAACAATGGGACCACAAGTGAGCAAATCCTCGTGTCCCCTGGCAGACCTTTCCTTGATATTTGCGCTTATATATCCAACTAGTAAATGTTAAACTCAAAGTGTCCCAGGCTGTCCTAAATTGGGATCTCCACGCTCACGGTTGTCCCTTTGCCTGGCTTTGACTCTATTGTTAGCTTGCCACCGATAAGTCGGGCCCGCTCTTGCATCCCAGCAAGCCCAAGCTTGCCAACAGCGGCCAGGTCTTCTACCCTATCCGGCAACTTAAAGCCCCGGCCATTGTCTTTAACATTTAAAACGACCTTATCATTGCTGAATTCTATCATGATCCAGCATCTGGATGCCTTTGAATGCCGGCACATGTTCCTTAGTCCTTCTTGAGCGATACGGAATAGTATCAATTCTATCTCGGGAGATAAACGCCGCACAGAGCCGGCACTACCCATGGCAATAGGTATTCCAAAGTGCTCCGTTAGGTCGGAGGTCAGCGATTGTAGCGCTGGCAGGAGACCCAGGTCATCCAGTACCGAGGGTCGCAGGTCCTGGCAAAAACGATGTATTCCATCCAATATCTCATCGGTTTGCTGTCTTACTCCCTCCAGGAATGTAATATCCTGCTGGGATAAACGGTCGGCATTACAAAGAAGGTTATCCAACCTGCGTGCGAGTACCACCAATTGTTGGGCTGTATCGTCATGAAGCTCTCGCGCCATACGCCTCCGCTCCTCCTCCTGAGCTTTGGTAATCTGCTGCAAATAATAGCGCAAATTCTCTTGCATTCGCTTCTCTGCGGTGACATCTCTAGCGATACTCTGAAAACCCTTTGGCTCACCATCACTGGAAATCAAGCTGGTGGCAAGCAGACATATCGCCTCTGTGCCATCTTTCTTAATTATTCTTTGTTCGTAGGGCATGGCTGCCGGTTCATTTCTAGTTAACTTATCTTGAACCTCTCTTGCCAGGCGTAAGCTTTCGTCACTGAGGAACGACCTTATGTTCATCCTCAGTAACTCTTTCACAGGGTAACCGTTTAGTCTGGCAGCTGCCTTGTTTGCCGATTGAATGTTACCTTCCAAGTCATAAACCCAAATGGCATCATAGGCACCTTCGAACAAGCCCTTATAGCTTTCCTGCGACTCTCGCACTTCTTGGTTAGCTGTTTCCAATGCTGAAAGGGCTTGTTGGGAGCGATTCCTTTCCCTTCGAAACAAATAGAACAATAAGTTCACAACAGCACCAATGGCAACAACACCGGCGCTTTCAAGCAAAGCATCGCTGGGGTGGGGAGAGATAAAAATGGCCCGGGGCAACATAATGGCGCACGCCACCGCTAAACTAGCTATACCTGCCCTTGTGCCAAGGAAAAAACCGGCATAAGTTACAGGAGCGAGGAGGAAAACTCGTTCTACACTATGTCGACTTAGACCTGGGAATGGTAAATCTGTGCCTAGCGTCTGTTGCGAGTATTGGAAGACTGTGACAATGGCAAACATTGCCGCCACAGCCCAGAAATGGGGATTACGCACAACCTTTAGCACCCGGGCTGGTAGATATC
>Ga0307435_1000050_pt1 | contig 51424 bp, 44 predicted proteins | sample SalMarWE160470MG_FD_202164 | JGI IMG/M metagenome (GOLD analysis project Ga0307435, IMG submission 202164) | Salt marsh sediment microbial communities from the Plum Island Ecosystem LTER, Massachusetts, United States - WE1604-70 | ecosystem: Environmental > Aquatic > Marine > Intertidal zone >... | reverse complement strand
AGGGGCGCACAGCTGTGCGCCCCTACGGCAAACCGTGTGCGATACCTGTGCGCCCCTACAGCCGACCGTGCGCCGGCCATCCCGTGTCTCTACCAGCTCCCAACGCCGCCGCCGCCGAAGCCGCCGCCCACACCGCCGCCGGAAAATCCCGACCCGCCGGACCCGGCCGATGACGGGGCCGCGAACGCTGTGGTCGCGGCGCGCGCATCCAGCGTATGCAATGAATTCGCGAAATAGACCGTATTCCAGGTGGTCATGCCGCTCGCATAGCTCGGCGGCGGAACGTTGATGCCTTCAAACTGTTTGGCCCAGGCGGCCTCCACGCCGAACGCGATGGCGTACGGAAGAAATTCATGGAACTTCTCCGGACGAAGCGCCGGCGCATTATGGAAGCTCATGCGGTCTTTTTCCGTTACGGACAAAAACCATTTGAAGCCGTCGACTTCCTCAAGCGCAACCGCGCCCTCCGTTGTCTTCGAGGGCATGAACCAGCCGAATGCCATCACGATGATGCTCGACGCGATGACCGCGCCGATGCCAAGGGATCCGAATCCGAGCACCGGCACCGCAAAGAAACCCAGGCCCGCAATCACGGCGCCGACCACGATGTACGATGCACGCACCGCGTTCGGGTTCGCGCCGAACAAATGCTTTTCCCGAAGCGCCGTGAAGGTCTGCTCCTTGGCCTTCGCGATGTCCTTGTAAAACGTCCCCTTTAAATCTTCGAGCTCCCGGCGCTCCTTGCCGTCAAAGATGCCGTCGAGAATGGTGCGCTCGAATAATTGGAGATCATCTTCCGCTTTCTCTTGCCGGACGAACGTGTAGGTCTGGCTCTTCTTGCCGAGGAATCCTTTTTCCTCGCCGAACTCGATCTTCATGTACCCGCGGCGCGCAAGGTCGAGCATCATGGCCGTAATCGCCGCGTGGCTGATGGACTGATCTTTCAGCGCGAGCATTTCCATGGGTGCCAAGCCGCGCACCGGTTCGTACTGCGGAACCACCGTGCCGCGGCCTTTCGGGTCCTTCCCCTTTTTACGCCACAGCCAGAACATGACGGCAAAGACGATGAGCGGAAGCGCGAGGATGCCGTTATCCATAAGAATCCGCGTAATGCGCTCGCCGAGCGTCGGTTCCTGAATCAGCCCCGCGGGAAACCGGATGACAATGGTCAGCGCCTCTCCAGGCGCCAAACTCCGTCCGCTGATGAATTGAGCGGAATTCGCCTGCGTCAGTACTTGGCACGTCTCTTCCGTGGACCCGGGCGTACCGGTGTAACATGCGGTTCGCGCAGTGTGCGCGTCGAATGCGGACGGGGCCACGATGCTGAACCACGATTTGAGAATCGGCACCTGCGCTTTATTACCAGTAACATTCCAGTATAACTCTCCTTCGCCGTCAAAAAAGTTAATGGCGCGGTCTGTCTGATACGTAATCAGATATTCATGCTCGCCGGTCACGGTCTCATCCGGATCGCCGATGCGAATACGGAAGATCGGCGAACGGGATTCGATCTTATACGGTACGGGCTCGCCGTCCATCAGAACCTCTTTCAGCTCCAGCCGGAGTTTGTACGCACCCCCTTCCCGCTCGTACTTCGTAGGAATCTCGCGGTTGATGCCGTGGTGCGCGCTCGAACCGAAGTCATAGGTAATATGCTCCGTAACCATCAGCACCCGATCTTCCTCAAGCGTAGCCTCACTCTTAAACACGTGGATGGCTTCGCCGGACTGCGCAAACGTAATGGATGGGATGAGGAGTGCCGCGGATGCGAGCACGATTGTGAAGAGATGGCGCATAGTTGAAAGGAATATCGAATATCTAATACCGAATGTCTAAAAAGCGCCACAGAGACGCCCGGTGTCGAAACGAGGCTTTCGATATTCGATATTGGACATTCGATATTTCATTTTAGATATTCTTTTTTCCCACTCAGCTTGTGGACATGGTACCATATGGCACATATGAAACATGGGGCATTTCGTAAACGTTCGGGACCGGACATCGTGAGCATCGGTTCGGGCGTTATTGACCACTACGCGCGGAGCAGTGCGTTCGAGCTCAAGCGCGACGCTCACGCGCCGGCCGGGTACGATACCTGCTTTCCCCTGGGCGCCAAGCTGAAGATGGATGAAATTGTCATGCAAACCGGAGGAGGCGCCACGAATGCCGCCGTTACATTTAGCCACCTGGGACTGAAAACCGCAACCGTCTGCCGCGTTGGAAACGATGCGCTCGGGAACATCGTAAAAACGGAGCTCGCATCCGAAGGGATCGACACGAGCCTCGTCCAGACGGATAAGAAAATCGGAACCGGACAGAGCATCATCCTCCTGGCGGATATCGGCTATCGGAGCATCTTGGTCTACCGGGGAGCGAGCGCTCAGATCAGCCGACTGGAAATTCCGTGGAAAAAAATGGAGCCTCGCTGGTTCTACGTCACATCGCTCGGCGGCGACCTTGGACTCATGTCGCTCATCCTGGACCGTGCGGAAGCCATCGGCGCGAGCGTCTTCTGGAATCCCGGAGGCAGCGAACTCAAAAAAGGCATGCATAAGCTCAAACCGCTCATGCGGCGCGTTGATGTGTTTGACGTAAATCGCGAAGAAGCGGCCGAACTCACGGATCAGTCGCCGCGTCACCTCAGGAAGATCGTAAAAATCATCGGACTCCTGCCGAAGGTGGCGCTCATGGTGAGCGACGGGCCCAGAGGGGCGTACCTGCATACCAAGTGCTGTACGTGGTACGCGCCGCCGCTCCCGGGAAAGCGCGTGAACACGACTGGAGCCGGCGACGCCCTGGGGAGCGGGTTCATCGCGGGCTTCCTCAAAACGTGCGACCTTGCCGTGGGGCTCAAAGTCGGCATGCTGAACGCCCTGGGCGTCATCACGGCCATGGGAGCGAAGGGCGGTATCCTGGAATCCTGGCCGAACGAGAAGGTGTTGAATCGCGTGAAAGTGAAGCCGGCGAGATTGAGGGATTAATAGCTTGCATTTGGCTATTGGTATTCCTGCCGGCAGGCAGGTAGCATTTGGCCGCTGCGCGAAAAAAGCCAAATGCCAGACGCCAAATGCCAAAAGCTGTTTCGAATATGTTCAAACGCGTCGTAGAGACACTGAGCCGCTACCAACTCGGCATCATCATCGCGATGCTCGGATTGGGAATGTTCTTCCCGACTTTTTTTAAACCGCTCAATCCGCTGAACTCCACATTCCTGCAGATCATCATGTTCGGAACCGGCCTGCGGTTGGATTTCGGGGAAGTCGTTCGACAGCTCAAAGATTGGAAAACGCTCTTGCTCGCAAACGGCATGATGATGATCGGCATTCCGATCTTGATCAGCATCCCGCTGGGGATCTTTGCGCCGGATTGGTCGCTTCCCTTCATCATCGCCGCATCCATGCCCACGGGTCTCACGGCGCCGATCATCGTGAGCTTCCTCGGTGGACGGACCTCGCTCGCCCTCCTCATGTCCGTTTCGACCTCGATCGTAGCGCCCATCACCATCCCGCTCGTCCTTAAGCTTTTAGTCGGCCACGAGGTCTCCGTGAACGTGCTCTCCATGATGTGGGAGATCGCATCCGTCATCATCATCCCGCTCGCCCTCGCCGGATTCATCCAATACAAGGCCGGCATTAAGAAGCTGGACAAGCACAGCGCGGCCATTTCTCTCGCAAACATTTCCGCCTTCGGACTCGTCGTGGCGTCCATCGCTTCCGCGAGCCTGGCCGACGGCGCGAGGAACTCCGCTTACAGCATCACGATCGACGGACTCATCATCGCTTTCCTCATGATGATCTTCTGGTTCGGTGTTGCGTGGCTCTCCACGTCATTCCTCACCTGGCGCGACAAGAAGGACAAGCTCACCATTGCGTTCTGCCTCATCTACATGAGCTACGCTTTGGCCATCTGGGTGGCGGATGAATTCTTCCGCGAAACGCAGATTGCTCCGAGGCTCATCGCCATCGTCATATTGGTCTTTGCGCTCTTTCCGGTATTCAAGCTCCTCTTCCCCAAGCATGAGAAAATCCTGGGGCCCATCTGTTTGATTGATAAGGTATAATGGACATTGCGCATTACGAATTACGCATTGCGCATTGATACTCAACATCACTCTTCAATAATTCGAAATGCGCAATGCGCAATAATCCCTATGGCCAACGTCCTCATCGCGTTCAACCCCGCAGGCTTCGCCGACGAAGCCGTTAAGATTCTCCGGAAAGCCCGGCACAAGGTGACGGTGCTCAAGCGCTCGCATAACATCCCGAGGAGGAAGCTCCTTAAAGCCGTCAAAGGCCGAGATGCGATCTTGACCCTGCTCTCGAACAGAATCGACGACAAGGTGTTCAAGGCCGCCGGACCCCAGCTCAAGATCGTGGCGAACTACGCCGTGGGCTTTAATAATGTGGACGTGAAGGCCGCAGCCAAGCGGGGCATCATCGTGACGAACACGCCGAGCAATGACGTGAACGAGTCCGTAGCCGAGCATACCTTCGCGCTCATGGTTGCATTGGCGCACCGCATTCCGGAAGCGCATATCTATACCACGCACGGGAAGTACAAAGGCTGGACCCCGGACCTCCTGCTTGGCACGAACCTTAAAGGGAAGACGCTCGGATTGATCGGCGCGGGCCGGATCGGCACGGCAACGGCGGAGCACGGCGTGAAAGGCTTTGGAATGAAGGTCGTGTACGCGGACATGAACCGGAATCCGTACATCGAAAAGAAGCTCAAGGCGAAGAAAGTCACCATGGATCGCCTGCTCCGAACCGCGGACTTCGTGAGCCTTCACGTGCCGCTCCTCCCCTCCACGCATCATTTGATTTCCACGAAACAGCTCAACCTGATGAAGAAGACCGCCTACGTCATCAATACCTCGCGCGGACCCGTGGTGGATGAAAAGGCGCTCCTGAAAGCGCTCAAAGCAAAAAAGATCGCCGGGTGCGGCATTGACGTGTTTGAGTGCGAACCGGCCATTGACTGCGACCTCACGGACAACCTGCAGCTCCGCTCGTTCCCGAACGCCGTACTCACCCCGCACATCGCCTCCGGAACCATGGAAGCGCGGCAGGACATGGCGCGCGTGGCCGCCAAGAACATCGTGGCCGTGCTCGCGGGCAAGAAGCCGCTGAATCCGGCAACGTAGGGGCGCGATTCATCGCGCCCATTTAAAGAACCCTTCGCAAGAAAGCGAAGGGTTCTTTGATCGACGAAGGACCGAGACGGCCTCAGCGCGCGTTCATGGCCTGCGGAGAGACCGGGCGAAGGAACAATCTGTCCAGATCGTGCAGTTGGAAACAGCTGATGACGAGCCGCAGTTCATCCCTAAGGTGAAGCGCGCTCGCGATCGGAACCGCTCCCCACACCCATAAGCGTTTATGGAATAAGCCATGCGCGTCAGGACCCGCGCCAACGTTCTCCAGCCGCGCGAAACGGAAACGGAGTTCCATGCCCTGTTCCGAGGAAGCATTGAGTGGCGCGGGTAAGCGCCTATCCGCTTCCCTGGCCGCAGCCAATGCAGCCGTCACGCTCGGCATTTCACCGGATCCGCGCTTTGGCGGAGGGGAAGAAACGAATCTCCCCTGCCGGATATCACCGACTTCTGCGAATGTGATGGAAAGGTTCATGCTCGAAAGGTATTCGGGCAATTGGCTTGCCGAACGCCTCACGTAGAGATTGATGGGCGTAATGCACGACGACCCCTCAAGCTGCGGACTGCCGACCTCATACATTGCATCACTGCCAACCTCCCCCCAAAAGGTACGAAGGTGCCGTTCCGTCTTCGGGTCGATCGGCGCACCCGTCGGGACGTCGCTCAACGTAGGTCTGTCTTTTCTCAACGTACACCTCCCTATTCGAACGATACCGTATAATGACGCTAGCAGAACCCGCTTTTCCTGTCAACACAGCGCCGTACGGGCGTTTATCGGGTTGACATCCGCCTTGAAATAGGGCATCATCACGTCGTTGATAAGCCGGTAGTCCTCTTGTTGAACGAAAACTGCTAACAAGAATCCTACCGTCTACTCGCTTCCCCCCGGGCCCTTAGCTTAGTTGGTAGAGCGCCGCGTTTGCAACGCGGAGGTCATCGGTTCGAATCCGATAGGGTCCACCAGGCAGGACGTCCGCAATATCGCGGACGTTTTGCTTTATGGTTCTGCGCCGCAGGCGCACCCGCCTTCGGCGGGGAATCCGATAGGGTCCACCATATCGAAATCACTCCCCCACGGGAGTGATTTTGTATAAGCGGGCTAAGGCGAAATGTGATTTTAATAGCCTTATTTATAAGGCAAGGAGTTAATCACTTTTTGCAATTTAATAATTTAATGCTTATGCTGGTTGCGGCTTTATTGATCAGGGGCATAAAAGAAATTTACGAAAATTGGAAATGGATTCGAGAGCGGGAACGGAGGCAAGAGCTCCAATCCGTTAGGGGTATCAGACAAGAGGAACCTTCCCTCAATCCTGGATTATTCGCTGCTTTCACAAAAAACGGAAAGTCTGAAACCTATAGCGTTTACCTAGTCAATACTACCGAAGAGGACCCGCATTCTAAACTCAATGCACCACCCATCGATCCTTTCAAAACACCTATAGATTGCCCTCTGGGACGTATTCAGCGAGGATGGCCGTCTATGAGAGGTCAGCCACTCACACTGTATGAACGGGAAAAGATCGAATTCTTCCTTCGCGCTCATGAAAGTATTCGGAGCATCGGAAGAATGCTCCACCGCGATCATTCCGATATTGTCCGGGAACTACAGCGCAATACCTGCAGAGACGGGACGTATCGCGCTGTGAAGGCTCATGCATACGCAGAGAAGAGGAAACGAAAGAGACGAAGAAAGAAGTTGGAAACGGATGAAGACCTGAAGCTCTACGTCATCGAACGCCTCGTCAATGATCAGCGTAGCCCGGAGCAGATCGAAGGGACATTAAAAAACGGCCTCGAACCTCGGATGAAGGGAAAAGGGATCAGTCACGAAACCATTTATCAATTCATCTACGAGGGTCAAGGCCGTTTCATGGGACTCTATCAGCATCTCCGAAGAAAGCACAAGAGGCGTCAGAGGCGATATAGCAGAAAATATCGAGAAAACCAGCCTATTTCATTCATGACACCTATTATGTATAGACCGAAAGAAATCAATGAAAAACAGAGGTTTGGCGACTGGGAGTCTGATACGACGATTTGCGAGAATAAAGGAGGCGAAGCCCTTTCCGTTCAGTATGAACGATCCGTTCAATTGGCACGGATCACGAAGGTACCGGACAAGAGTGCGGAGGCGACAGAAGGGGCCGTTCGAGACGTCATCGAATCCATGCCAAGAGGAGCCGTACAAAGCATCACGTACGATCGAGGAGGTGAAGGAGGAAGTCACTGGAAGCTCCGCCTTGAGTATGGTATCGACACCTATCACTGCGATGCATACTGCTCCTGGCAGAAAGGAGGCGTTGAGAATCTGAACGGACTCATTCGGCAGTACATTCCAAGAGGAACAGATCTCTCGCTCCTGTCCCATCACGACATTTATGTCATTCAAGAAAAGCTTAACAATCGACCAAGGAAATCCCTTGGCTACAGAACCCCTAACCAATGTTATGAAGAGCTCATCAACCGAGGTTTACAAGTGGTGCATTGATAACTTGAATTCATCGGATTATGAGCGTATTGATCTTTTGACGGGTGGATCAACAAGCGACGAAGATGTCTACATATCAATCAAAGAAGTTTCGAATACTCTTGGGCCCCTGAGCAGACATTCCTTTTTACGCATCGAAAATAATGACGTTCGTCTCTTAGACTTCCTAATCTGGTTTCAAATTGATCTGTATAAACATCGGGGTTGGCAGCCAATCCGTGTTCAATTTTCTCTACCAAAACATATCTTTGATGCTCCTGCCAATATTCCGATTTTGAACAAAAAAGGAACTATTATAAATCTTGAAAAGAGATGCAGGTAGTCATCACAAAACAAAAGGGCGGCTCAGATGAGTCGCCCTTCACGCGCTAAAACGTCCTGTTATTACCGTGTATGACAGTCACGGATGCAGTAGTAGCACCCGTCAACATTGCGGTAGATTTCTCTTGCCGCACGTACCGCGTCGGCGCAATCGACGAAGTTGCCGAGGTAGATGCGATTCTCCGACCGAGGTAGGTAATCGCACCCTTCAGCATGCACTTCGTGTTCGCCTGTGGGCTGCGGATTTTTATTCACGTAGTATCTCATTGTGAATATGCTTCTCAGCGAGAGCGTCCCCTCGCCTTGAAGCCAACAACTACCTCCTTCCGGATGAAGGCAGCGGCGCTTCCTCCCTGAGACCTCATGCGTTACAATGAACGCACTGGTATATCCCATAGCAGTGGGAACCTCAATGAGGAGGCCAGAATAATATTTGCGAAAGTGGGTTAAAATCCCACTTTTCGCTTTTTTGAGCCTACACAAATACGAACTTTATTACAACCCCATGTGCCTGTGCATAACCGGCATATTACCTTGCACAATATTTTGTTTATGATAACGTACAGTTGTAATGATCATTGTCTATGGACATAAATTCGCTAAATCTTGAAAAATTTGAAGGGAGAGGCTCTAAAACAAGCCGTTGGATCAGTGTAACAAAGTCAAATAGCTTTGGCTTTCCTCCAGCTTTTTTTAAAGAAAATGAATTGGACAAATTTTCAAAAGTTAATCTATATTTTGATCCAAATGAAAAAGTTGTTGGAATCCAATTCTTAAAAGACGGAGAGGAGGCCTCTTTCGCATTAAATAAGTACGGAAAAGAGAACAAACAAGGTGCATCAGTTGTTGCCAAATCATTTTTTACAGAATATGGAATTCAAGCATCGCGTGTAAGCGGTCGGTATGAGCCGATCGTGGCCGATCGTCCAGACATAGGAAAAATATTTTTAATACAGTTAGAAGAACACGAGGAAGAATCATTCATCGAAACTCCAGCAAGTGAAAGCGGAGGTGACTATCAAGGCATTCGTGTCGAAGATATACCATTTTAATTTTTTAACAAAGAACTATGCCCGACAATAGTGAAATAGCTCAACTCTATCGAATGCTCTCGGGAATCCCAACTGACAGGAGACCTAACGTAGCTATACTCACCAATGAAGAATTTCTTTTTTGTTATAAAGATAATTTGAGTCGCATGGAATTTATGCGAGGATATGGCCCCGTTGAAGGGCTAGGATTTAAGCGGGGCGACATTATAAACTTCTTTACACAAATTGAGCTTATTATTAACCAAATAATATTAGTTCACTTAAAAGCACAAGATGGGATCGTGCTAAAGTTTGGACAACTGCTCGATTGCGTAGACCTATTTTCAAAGATAAAACTTTTAAAGGATTGGGATATTATTGACAGAGGAACAAAAGCGGATCTGATCTGTCTGAAAGAAGTGCGTAATGGCTTTGCACACAACTGGGAGCTCAAAAAAGTTAAATATAGGGGCGATTCTATCACACAAAATTTTGAGACGTTTAAGTCGGACTCACAACGCATCTTTACGAAGATGTTAGAACTTTATAACGGTGGACCTATTGACTTAACACAACTTATAGCTGACTTGAGGGGCGCGGAGCCGATAGCGAATGAATAATTCGCCACTGTTTTAATTAACCCGCCCCTGGCCCACCATATCAAACACGCGGTATTAACGCCGCGTGTTTATTGATGTACGGTGGCTTGCGTATAGTTCGAATCTAATATGGGTAAAAGGAAAAGAAAATCTTGTATCTACTGCCTGTACAAAGAAGGAAGCACTAAAGACCACCTCTTTCCACGGCGTTGGTATCCATCCAGTACTTCCTCCAAAATTCAACGAATTACAGTACCGGCTTGTAGGGAATGTAATCAGAAGTATGCAAAAATTGAAGACGCTCTCTTCTTGAGGGTAGCCGTTAGCCTGGAAGATCCAGTTGATGGAGCAAGAGGGCTCTCTGAGATCGGAATGAAAAGATTGAGGTTTTCTGACCACCCGATTGGCTCTAAGGAATACAAGGTGAGAAAGAAAGCCTTCATGGAACTCCTAGAAGAACTGCAGCCATATAAGCCGGAAAGTACCTTAGATGGGTTTGGCCCAAAACCTGAAATCCGTTCTGAGTTTGCAGTCAAAATTGGAACCGAAAGGCTTCTGAAAATTGGGGAGAAGATTGTAAAAGGTTTGGAGTACGAGCTATTTGGGAGACTTGTACGTCCTCCTAGGAGGGTTGAAATCTATCCAGTGTACATAAATGATAGGTTGACTCCGTACTATGAAAAGTGGCAAGAGCTGTTAGACCCTGTTAAGAAGGTTATGAATCTCGGCCCGGCTTTTAAAGTGGAGTTTGGAACCGATCCGTGTAACGCGGAAACCTCCTTATTCAGGATGAGAATATGGGACCACATCACTATTTGGGGCTGGTGTATCAATAGAACGAGGATAGTTCGAACTTCGCGTAATCCGGTTCACCAATAAAAATCCCGAGATGCGAATTTTTTGATTCTAAAGCTTGCCCCCTCCCCATAAACCCCCTACACTTCCCCCATAATCGAACGCCACCCCAACCGATCCGCCCATGCATAAAAACGATATTCCCTCCGATCCCGAAGCGCTCCGCCGCGCAAAGCGCCTTCCATCCGGCAGGCGTTTTGCTTTACGATTCCGAATCAATCGGATAATGTTCAACAATGCTCATCAAGCTTATCTCCCCGCGCATGCGGCTCCGTCCGGTGGACTCGGAGTACAAACGCGTACTCTCTCCATCGCTTGGACTCCTCACGCTCGGCGCACTCACGCCGGATCGGCATGAGGTTGTCATTGCGGATGAAAATGTAAGAAATGTGCGGACGGATGATGAACCCGATCTCGTCGGAATGAGCGTAACGGTTGACACGGCACGTCGTGCCTACGATATCGCCAAGGCATACAAGAAACGCGGAATCCCTGTGATCCTGGGCGGAATCCATGCGAGCGCATGCCCGGATGAAGCATCGCAATACGCGGATGCCGTTTGCATTGGAGAGGCAGAATATTTATGGAAAAACATTATTCAAGATGTGGAGCTGGGCGCGCTTAAACAAAGATATCAGTCATCACGCTTTACGGATCCCGCAGATATCCCCGCACCGCGATGGGAACTCATCGACAAATCCAAGTACCTCTACACGAACATCCTGTATGCGAGCCGCAACTGTCCGTTTCGGTGCGCGTTCTGCTATAACAGCTGTACGTATGCGGGTCCGTATCGCACACGACCCATCCCGCACCTCCTGAACGAAATCGAATCACTTGGAACCAAACACATCATGTTCATCGACGACAACTTCATCGGCGATATCCAATGGACCAAGCGATTTCTCGAAGCCATTGAGCCGCTGGGACTTACGTGGAACGCGGCCGTGTCTGCGAACATCGTGCACCACCCGAACCTCCTCGACCTCATGGCGCGTACGGGCTGCAAGAGCCTGTTCATCGGATTTGAAAGCGTCAACGCCGCCTCGCTCGCGAGCGTTCAAAAATACCAAAATGATATTCGGCTGTACGAACGTTTGGCGGAGGCTGTCCATTCGCGAGGCATCATGATCAATGCGAGCATCGTCTTCGGGCTTGATCATGATACGCCGCAGACGTTCCGGAACACGCTAGACTGGCTCGTGCGCCACAAGATTTCAACGGTCACATCGCACATCCTCACCCCCTACCCGGGGACGCGCCTCTTTCGCGAAATGGAAGAGGACGGCCGCATCACGGACCGTAACTGGACGAACTACACGACATCCGAAGTCGTATTCCGTCCCGCGCGCATGTCGCCCAAAGAGCTCCGCGAAGGATACTTGTGGTTCTATCGCACGTTCTATTCATTTAAAAATATCTTCCGCAGGATCCCGGATGCGCGGTCCCAGCGCGCCCCATACCTGCTCTTCAATTTCGGGTATCGCAAATTCGGCCGGATAACATCCCTGCTCGGTAAATTGGGTCTCATGAATTGGCTCGGACGCCTCGGCCGACGGCTTGCGTACAACATCGGGTAAGACGCCCCGTTTGCAACGCGGAGGTCATCGGTTCGAATCCGATAGGGTCCACCAGCGAAAATCCCCGGCTAACGCCGGGGATTTTTCGATTGCATGTTTCGCATTTGTCAATACCAAAATAACAAATACGATCTTTCGTTACCGTGTATGACATTCGTTAGAGCAGTAATAACAGCCATCGACGTTGTCGTAATGCTTTTTCGCCTCCGTCACGGCAGCCGAACAGTGCTGGAAATTGCCAAGCGGCAAACGATTTTCTGGATCTGGCATTTGACCACACCCTTCTTTGTGAACCTCATGCTCGCCTGTTGGCTGTGCATTTTTATTGACGTAATAACTAGGCATAAAACAGATATACATTTCAAAAGATGTAATTTCTCTTGAAGAATATACAGGTTATCTCGTTCGTATTGTGAGCGAGAGATCTTTCCGTTCATGTCAGCGCTGTACGCGCTATGATACTCATCCGACCTTTTTTAAAATGAGCTCTCAGAAAGTCTGAATAATGCGGCAAATTATGAGTGCCTGCTCAATATTGGCCAATTTCGAAACTAGCATATTTTTGCCGAAGGTTCAATTCTCTATTTATAAAAAATTTATCTCTTTGATTTAAACACTATTAACCTGAGGATTTATCGATAAAAAAATGCCCTGTTTTACTAGGCGTATATCTTAGTATAATATGTTCTTAATGGGGGTCTAAAAATATGAATAAGACTGACCTTAAAAAGAAATTCCTAAATAAAATTGTCTGCGGCGATGTCGTGGAAACGATGAAGCAAATGCCCGATGGATCGGTTGATTTAGTTATTACATCACCACCCTATAACATTAAAAATTCTACCGGGAATGGCTTAAAAGACGGTCGAGGAGGAAAGTGGGCCAATGCCGGACTACAAAAAGGATATTCCCATTACGATGACTGCATGCCGCATGAAAAATATGTGGAATGGCAAAGAAATTGTTTGAACGAAATGATGAGGTTGATTCCGGATAATGGCGCGATATTTTATAACCACAAATGGAGGGTGCAGGCTGGATTACTACAGGACCGCCAGGATATAGTAAGTGGGTTCCCCGTACGCCAAATCATTATATGGCGCAGAAAGGGTGGTCTAAACTTTAATGCCGGTTATTTTTTGCCAACTTATGAAGTGATCTACCTGATAGCCAAACCTGAATTTAAATTAAAACCAAAAGCTAATGCGCATGGTGACATCTGGGAATTTACACAAGAAATGAAAAATGGCCATCCTGCTGCTTTTCCAATTAATTTGATTGATAGAATCGTATCATCAACGGAAGCGAAAGTTATTCTAGACCCCTTTATGGGTTCAGGCACGACGGCGATTTCAGCCATTAATTTCAAACGGGATTATATTGGAATTGATATTTCGCCAGACTATTGTGAAATGGCCGAAAAAAGAATAAAACAGCATCAAGCCCAAGCCAAACTCCTATAATGTTATGACGACTAAAAAGCCTAAAATTTACACAAAGCAGGGATTAATCGCTAAGCTGAAAGAAATATCGGCAATGGGCTGGATTCCGAATGCGCGAAAGGGAAATCATGGTGGAATCGGCAATACGCTTGAAGACAAACTTGGCATCGCGGAAAACAACCTGCCCATCCCGAACGCAGCGGAATGGGAACTAAAAACACAGCGAGCAAATACCACCTCACTCACTACCCTTTTTCATACCGAACCATCACCGCGCGGCGTTCGCTTCGTGCCGCAGGTGTTACTCCCTTTGTATGGATGGCCCCATGAAGAAGCTGGCAAAAAATATCCGAAAAATGAAATGAGCTTCCGGCAAACGATCCACGGAAACGCGAGAAGTGACCGGGGGTTTAAAGTTGTCGTTGATCGCAAAGAGCAAAAAATCTTAATTTCGTTTAATGCCAAAAGTGTGAGTATTCGGCATAAAAAATGGCTTCAATCAGTAAAAAAACGCGTCGGCCTTGGCGAACTTAACCCACAGCCATACTGGGGCTTTGACGACTTGGAGCATAAGGCCGGAACAAAATTGCTCAATGCTTTTTATGTTCAGGCCGAGGTAAAAATAGAACGCAAGAAAGAATATTACCACTATACGAAAGTGATGATGCTACAAAAATTCAGCTTTGAAGGATTTTTGAAAGCGCTGGAAGAAGGAAAAATCCTCGTGGATTTCGACGCTCGCACCGGCCACAACCACGGGACGAAATTCAGAATGAGACAGGATTGTTTGCCGATGTTGTATGAAAAGGTTACGGCAGTTCTATAGATTTAAAAATATGCTTTTACCGCAAATTATAGAAAGAATACTTGCTCGGGGAGGCGGAATTTCTATTGACGCATCTAAATACCCGCCTCAGTCACTAGAACGCTTCGCGTCCTTCACTGCACAATCCGGCGCAAGATTAATATTACGAAACTGCGAAGGAGTATTGCCCCAGACTCTAGAAAAAATAGCGGCAATTGGTAATGGACGGGTAATTTTTAATCTTGATTAAGATAACTATGGCAATTAAAAAAGTAAAGAAAGATCTTTGGGAGCGACTGTTTATTTATCCATCATTTAATATTCGCTTTAAATTTACAGTGGGTTTTATTATTTTTATTTTTTTAATCTTGACGGCACTTATTTTTAATTTAAAAATTGTACATGGAGCTTCCGATCAAATTTCGACACTCAATCTAATGGTTCAGTTGGCACTGCTGGTTCTTGGTATCCTAGCTGCTTACTATGCACTTCGCCAACTTGTAGAAACTCGATTTAATACTTTGGATCAAGCGGCAATGGAAGAGTTAAAAAGAAAACATTACTCTCGTGCATTTGAAAAATGGCGAGAGGCTTTTTACATAAAACCCGAAGCAGACGTATTTGCAAACATGTGTGAGACGCTCTTGTTTGTCGGCGACTATGACACATTTGATCAAAATGTGCGGATATCAAAATCTCGTGGCTTCCTTAAAAAAAAGGTTATACAAGAGACTTCTGATCAAATAATTCTCCTCTATTTAAAAGCGATACGACATCTATTTGTTAAAAATCAAGGGAAAGCGGAAAAATACATTGCTGATTTAATAGGATTGGTAAAAAACAACAATCTTTTAGGTTTTTATTGGGACTTTTTAGATTTACAAACATCAACCACCTTTCAAGATTTAAACGGTGAATGTAAAAATATCGCCGAAAATCTAGTAGATTATCTTTCAAAAAATATTCAATCTGCACGAAAAACAGATTTCGAATCAGGAAATTACGCTTCTCAGATCCCCGAAGCAACAGCGGAAAAACCGGCACCGGTAAGTCTACCTGTGCAAGCTGATAATCAAAGAAAATAGGGTAATTCCCCTACACTTCCCCCATGATCGAACGCCCCCCAACCGATCCGCCCATGCATAAAAACGACATTCCCTCCGATCCCGAAGCGCTGAAGGAGCGCTTGTTTACGCAGGACAAGGAACTGCTCGAAGCATCGAATGCACTGGCGAATAAGATTCGGAGCGTGCCGGTTGATCCGGAGCATCCGGACACGGAGCCTCGGGACGGGCGTTCGCGAACGCCGTCCCCTCGCGCGCTCATCGTGGGCGGGTTCGTGCGCGACGCCATGCTGGGCCTGCATCCAAAAGACGCGGATCTGGAGGTGTACGGCATTTCGCCGAACCGTCTGGAACAGCTCCTCCGGCAAATCTTTCCCCATCAGGTGAACGCGGTGGGCAAATCCTTCGGCGTGTACAAAGTGAACATCGGCCAGGGACTGGATTTTGATATCTCCGTCCCGCGGAGAGAGTCGAAAACCGGCAAAGGCCACAAAGGCTTTGAAATAACGGGTGATCCTTCTATGTCCGTGAAGGAAGCCGCGCGGCGGCGAGATTTTACGATGAATGCCCTGGCCGGGGATCCGCTCACGGGAGAGATCATTGATGCCTTCGGCGGATTGGATGATCTGCGAACAGGGACGCTCCGCGTGACGGATGCGGAGCGATTCCAGGACGATCCCCTGCGCGTGTACCGCGCGGTCCAGTTCGCGGCGCGGATGGATTTGAAGGTTGAGCCGGAGAGTTTCAATCTCATGCAAGAGATGGTGGAGCGCGGGGATTTGGACGATCTTTCAAAGGAACGCGTGACCGAGGAGATCCAGAAGCTCCTCATGAAGGCCGAACGGCCTTCAATCGGATTTGAACTCGCACGCGAGCTCGGCATCGTGGAGAAATACTATCCGGAGCTTCACGCGCTCATCGACCTTCCGCAAGAAAAAGATTGGCACCCGGAGGGAGATGTGTGGACGCATACCATGATGGCGCTGGACGAAGCGGCCAAGATCATTCGCGACGCGGATCGCGGACTGACGCGCGACGAAAAACGGCAGATTATGCTCGGCTGTCTTTGCCACGATCTTGGGAAGGCTCTGACCACGGAAGAGATCGACGGACGCATTCGGTCATTCAATCATGAACCCATGGGAAAAGGACCGGCAAAATCACTCCTCGCGAAATGGAAATTCTCCGGCAGTGATGTGAATGCGGCCCTCGTTGTGACCACCGAGCACCTCAAGCCTTCCGTGTATGAACGCGCGCTTAAGAGCGGGGAAATCGGTGAGAAGCAATTCATCAATATGGTGAGGAGGCTTTTGAAGCACATTGATCCCGTGAGCTGGAAGGTGCTCATGGCAAGCGCGGAAGCGGATGTGCGCGGACGGACGATCGCCGGAGCCCGGGCAAAAGCGGACGCCGCGCATGCGCTCTACGAACGGACGATTCGAGAAAACGGGCTTGATAAAGAACCTGCAAAACCGCTCCTCCAAGGGCGGGACCTCATGGAACTCGGGCTGGTTCCCGGACCGACGTTCGGAAAAATCATCAAGGAGGTCGAAGATGCGAGAGATGCGGGGGTGCTAACGACTTCGGAAGAAGCGCTGGAGTTTGTGAAAGGACGATTCATCGGCGCATGAGAAAAAAGCGCACGATGCGTATTTTGTAAAAATCTCATAAAATACTGGGGTTTTTTGCTATTTTGGCGAACGTTACCTTGACAAGGGACAAGATATTTGATATGTTTTTCATCCGTTCTACAACAGCGTCTTCCATTACGGATACGAAACGTTGAATCATTCAACGATTCTGGTAGAGTAACCCGTGAAGACTTTCGTTGAACCTTCATTCCAACATCCGGGAAGGAGCGCCCATGAAACCCATCACACTCATTTTGGGACAAGATCCGGTAAAAAAGATGCTGGCCGACCTCAGGGCCGAAGGAGAAAACGCCCGTGAGTACGTTGACGAACAGATTGATGCATCCCTTCGAAGGGTCTTCCCCGATCATGATCCCAAAGAAATCCGTAAGCAGCATCCGGAAACGATCCAACGCATTCGCGACCTGTTGATCGCACAGATGGAAGGAAGGGCCGTTTTCGCGGAGAATCTCTTCCGGCACATCTGAATCATTCTCCGCTCAAGCGAGCGAGCGCTCCTTCCACAATGACGCGCGAGTTCACTCGAACTCGCGCATCTGCCAACGCCGTTGAAACATTCGACGATGTTGGTAGAGCTGAAGCGCCGAACATTCGGCAAGCTCTGTCCGTTCCTTTCCATTCAACACGAGGAGGTGAACCATGTGTAATCCTTTATGAAGGAGGTAACACATGTCGACCAAGCAACTGATGAGAACCGTGGCTGAGGGAGGCAAGCACCCCAGCCAGCAGAACCGGCTCCACCGGTTTAACCGCGGTGAGCGGCACAACACCAAGCGCTTCTTGCGCGAAGTGGCGGTCGATCCCGACAAAGCACTGGAACACGCCACGACCCTGCGAAAACGAACTCACCGCTTCGACCAAGAGCACAAACACAAGCTCGGAGCCGCACGTCGGTGGTTCGAATCGCACGCCGTGGGCATGCACAAGAACCGGATCGAAGGACTCCTCCTCCGATCCATCAAACCCAAGACCGAACGCGATCTGTTCCTGCTCCGCCAACTGCGCGTCAGCTACTTCAACGACGAGGCGTACAGCTGGATCTCGTTCCGCTGCCGCTTCGACGATGAAGACATTTTGCGGCGCGATCCCGAAGCTGTGTGGCGCAGGGACAAGAAGAGGAGGAGTGAGCGGAAGAAGCACGTACGCGTGCGCAAGGAAGAGCACGGAGCCAAACACTGGTTCAACGCCAAGCGGAACGGATTCCGCGTCGGGCGAATGAACGGCGCATACGTCTGGTTCGAACACATCCAAACCGAACGATACGTCGCCGACGGATCCTGCTACCGAAGCCCCTACGCAACCCTGTGCTTGGACGAAAACGGAAACGTGTTCGCCGATCACTGCATCTTCCGATACGAACGGTGGAACAGCCGATCCGTCTGTGCCATGTACCACAGCACGTACCGGCCGACTAAGCCCTTGAGCCAACCGGAAATCGAGCGGTACATGCGGCTCAACCGCGAACGCGCAACCCGGACGCTCACGTTCACCCCGTGACACCTACAGACTCTATCAATATTCATCATCTTGAATCATCGATAGAGTCTTTTTTTAGCAAAGTAATTTTATCCGCTAAAAAGCCGATATGCCGGCGTTTTCTTGAACGAAATGCCTTAATCTGTTACATTTTTATCGGCGTCTCTCGGCTCAAGAACATGAAAAAATAATTTTGTGTCTCGTCTTGAACCGCAGAGACGCCGTCGTCTCCCGGCCGCCGCAGCTCAAGCTTCGGCGGCCTTTTTTTATTCGTACAGATCGCTATACTGTACGCGTATGATTCAGCTCAAAACCACCCTCCTGATCGGTACGATCGCCCTGCTTGGCGCGGGCTGCAGTCAAACCCCTGAGCCGGCCCGATCATCGGAACCGGAGCTTTCCCCGACGCTAGAAACGATCGGAGACGCCCTGTCTCCGCCCCAAGAACCGTCCGAAGAAAAAACGGAATACGCAATCCTTGAAATAAGCAAGCACAAAACGCCGGAAAGCTGTTGGCTCCTCATTAACGGCAAAGTCTATGACGTCACGGAGTACGTGAAGGCACACCCGGGAGGTAAGGCTATTTTGGAAGGCTGCGGCAAAGAGGCGACAATGCTTTTTGAAACGCGCCCCATGGGCTCAGGAACACCGCACTCGGATAGAGCCGGAGGCTTTTTGGAACAATACGAAATTGGAACACTGAAACAGTAGTATGCAAATCGCTTTCTACATCATTTTAGGAAAACCCCTCGTCTTTTGGCTGGGCATCCTAACGATCCTGTCCTTCATCTTTACGTATGCTACGGGTTTGCGCCGCATGCGCGGGAGTCGATGGGCCATCAGGTGGCATAAGCGGTTCGCGCATAGTACGATGGTCCTTGCCGTCATACATGGAATGCTCGGCATCCTCATCTATATCTAATATGATCATCGACGTACAAAAAGCATTGCTCAAGCGCGGAGAGAAGCACCTCATCCTCCTTCGCTCGCCAAGCGCTCCGCGCTTCCCGGAACACTGGGACTTCCCCGGAGGCAAACTGGAAGAGGGCGAGAGTCCGCACGCGGGTATCGAAAGGGAGATCATGGAAGAAACGGGGCTCACGGCAAAAGCGCTGGATGTGGCCGGAACGTACGAGCTTGATCTGGATCACGCCGGGGCGCCTACGCACCGAATTACGATCTACAATACGGAAAGCTATTTCGGCGAAGTGCGGATCAGCGAAGAACACACGGCCTACGGCTGGAAAACCCGAGATGAAATATTAAATCTCGATAAGTTGGAGCCGTACATCATTAAGTACTTCGAAGATCGTACGGAGTAACGAAATCGCTTGCGGAGCAACGGGATGATTCCCCAACACAATCCCGAAAGAAGAGCCCCGTTGCCCGATGCCCCATACCCGATAAAAAGAAGCGCCGCGTGCAAGTGATGCACGCGGCGGCGAGAAAATGGACGTTTACCGTACTACCGGCATAGGAGGAAGATGAATGCGTCCGTGGATCCGGAGAATCCGATCGGGAGGCAATTGCCCAGGGTCCACATATCTCGAATGGCCCAGGGGTCCGCGATCAGAGGCGATGTCGCGACTTCGTCGAGGTACATCCAGAGGCTCCGAAGCGTATTCGTGAACGACCTCCAGAGGCGCTCGCGCAGCTCCCCGGAAAGAGCGCTGCCGTAGACGGCGAACTCGAAGAATCCGGACGCGCGGAGCTTGGATTCCACGGGAGCCCAAGGAAACGCCTCGTCGATGAGCGAAGCCTTTCCGGCGAACTCCAGACACTCGTCCATCCACTTGGGAGTAATCCGCATATCCTTGAACTGCGAGGGCTTCACCAAGTTTATGACGCGCGGACGCGGGAGCGGCCCCGGCGGAGCCGGAGAAAAGCCCTTCCGAACCATGTACGTCAACGTCGTATCCGACGGTACGGACGTGAGGCCGGACGGGGATGCGTAGATTGGACGGAGGAGCTGCATGATGCGCTTCCCTTTTTCGGGAAAACGATCCTCCCAAAACACGGTCTCTTCATCCCAGAGGTCGTAGTGCCCGTCGAGTATCCTCTTTACGGCATGCGAAGGAACGCCGGCTTGCGCGAGCAGATTCGCGCGGCTCAAAACGATGCTTGGCATTTCCTCCCTTGAACAATCGGCTGTCTGTCCATCCACCGATAAGTGCAATGTCTCTGACGGATCGGTATCGCCGTCAAAATCATCACGTTCGCGATCTGTCGCATTCATGAAGTCGCCCTTTCAATGTGCGTTGAAAAACCCACCTTCCGGTGGGCCGTTTACAGATATTTGATTAATACCTACAAACGGCTCATCGAAATAATGAGGCTGAGAATGATGCGGATTTGGGCTTGTTTTTGCATCATAGCGGCTCGATACATAAAGAGTATCCGTGGTTATGAAACCTGTCAAATTCGATGGCGCGCTATTGTTCCATTGCCCCACTGTCCCACGGTTCCATTGTTCCATTGCTGCTCTATAAGGCCGTTCTTGCTACATGATCCACAACAATGGAACCGTGGAACAATGGAGCGATGTCGTAACAGCGTTACCGACCCGCTGCCGCCATTTTCTCAAGACGCGAGATTCTTTCGTCCATGGGCGGGTGCGTGCTGAAAATACGCTGCATGATGGACGTCTTAAAGGGATTCACGATGAAGAGGTGCGCCGTAGCTTCGTGCTTCGGCTGTCCGTTGAGCGGCATGCGATGCGCGATCGCATCGAGCTTGGCGAGCGCGGATGCGAGATCGCGGGGACTTCCGGAAATCTTGGCGCCCATGGAATCCGCATGAAACTCTCGAGTGCGGGAAATCGCCATCTGAATGATGACGGCCATGATGGGCGTGAGAATGGCGAAAGCGATGATGCCGAGGATGTTTCCACCCTCCCTGTTCCGGCTCCCGCCTCCAAAGAAGATGGCCATCTGCGCGAGGTACGAGATAACGCCGGCGAGCGTTGCGGCCACGGAGGAGATGAGGATGTCCCGATTCTTCACGTGTCCGAGCTCATGCGCGAGAACGGCGCGGAGCTCCGGCTCGGAGAGCGCCTCCATGATGGACGGCGAAACCGCGACCACGGCATGATGTTCGTTCCGTCCGGTTGCGAATGCGTTCGGAACGGGCAGATTCACAATCGCGACCTTCGGTTTTGCCATTCCCGCACGATGAACCAGATCATCAACGATGCGATGGAGGTAGGGAGCCTCCTGAGGCTCCACGACTCTGGCGCGGTACATCCGAAGGACGATGCGATCCGAAAACCAATACGATCCGAAATTCATGATGACGGCGACAAGGAAAGCGAACGTCAGCCCCTCCTCGCCCGCAAGATAGTACCCGGCACCGAGAACGAGACCCGTGAGCGCTCCGAGGAGGATCGTTGTTTTAAGGATATTCATAGTCACTACAAGCTATGGGATAGAGAGCGGCATGTCAAGAATAGGTTCGTAGGTAAGTAGGTTCGTAGGTAATCGGGTTCGTAGGTTCGTAGGTATTCTGCCTGATAGTCTGTATTTGGCATGAATGTTGGAAGAGGACTCGCGAACCTATTTACCTACGAACCTAATTACCTATCACGCCTACGAACCTATTTACGAACGCGCGAAACCCCTCTACGCTATTCGTATGACTGCCAATATCCCCCAAAATGCCAAAAAGGTCTTTGACGGCGTTCTGTTCAATATCTACCAATGGGACCAAACGCGCTATGACGGCTCCGTTACGCGCTTTGAATGCGCTCACAGGCAAGATTCCGTAAGCGTGATCGCCTTTCAGGATCCGGATACGATCATCTTAACCAAACAGGAGCAGCCAAATCGTCCGGAGCCGTTCTACGACGTGCCGGGCGGAAGGATCGAAAACGGAGAATCGCCGGAGGACGCGGCGCGAAGAGAATTCCTGGAGGAAACCGGCATCCATATCGGCCGGCTCAAATCGTTTAAAACGATACCGCTCACGGGATCAACGCGATTCACGCTCCACTACTATTTGGGAACGGACCTCACGGAAAAACCGGAAGAAAAGCTCCCTGATCCCGGTGAAAAAATCATCGTACAGCCAACGAGCCTTAAAGCCGCCGTTGAAATGAGCCTGCGCCAGGAAATGCGCCAGGCCTGGATCATGCTCTCGATATTGAGTTTCATCTACGACCCGGAGGCGAATAAGATGCTTAAAGAATTTCTTAATAACGAGAGCCTGAAATAGAGGTGGCGAGCGGCCGATTGCCGGCGGACAGCCGCCCTTCTCAACCGAAGCCCGCAGGCCTATACTGCGTAGCGTTCGAGGGATCTATGAAGCGCATTACTTCCGTCCTCATTGCCGTGCTCCTGGGAGCAATTGCCACGGGAATTGGCATCGTGCCTTTTTTGGTGCTCGCGAACGTTGATCGGAGCCGATTGACAACGGAACTCGACCAGACGCGCGCGTGGGCCGAGCAAGCGGAATCGGAAAAGGAAACGCTCGCCAAAGAGGCAAACGCCAAGGTTGAAGAGGCAAACATCGAAATTCAACGCGCGCAAACGCTCCTCGAGGCGATCGAGGAAGACCGGCGTCTCATGGCGAATGCCAAGCAGCTTTCCAGGCCGTCTTCACGGGAGCTCAACAACTGGGAATCCTACGTTTCCCTCTACCAGGAAGTAAAATTTTCCATACCGCCGAAATCAACGGTGAACGCCGATACAAAAAACTCTCTGACGGTTGCAAGAGAGGATGGGAGCGGTGAACTCCTCGGAGATACGAGATGGCTGGCGATCAGTCCTTACGATTCAACGTTGGAACAGGAACTTTTTGCGAGCTTCTCTACGAGTACGGGCGTATCGTATCTTATTAACGATCATCTGCTCGTCGGAAAAAAGGGATCGCTTAAAAACGGAGGCGAAGTCATGATGCTTAATGTACGATATGCGGCAACGAGTACGCACATCATTTGGATCAAAGACCCGGGAACGCTGGGCGGCGGCGACAAATTCGAACGTCTCCTCGGAACGTTTGAATTCAATTCGTGAAACGAGGAAATTCGTGTACGGGCGGGCGTGTAAATACGCCTCCCCTTGTTCACTTGTTCATGATCGACAAGCGCATCTCTCTCCTCCTCCGCTGGTACCGTAAGCACGGTCGTGATTTACCTTGGAGAAAAACGCGCGATCCCTACCGCATATTCATAAGCGAGATCATGCTTCAGCAAACGCAGGTCTCAAGAGTCATCGATTTTTATGATCGATGGATCAAGCGCTTTCCGGATTGGAAGGCGCTCGCGTGCGCCAAGACGGATGCGCTCATTCGCGCATGGTCGGGCCTCGGATATAACCGCCGCGCGCTCTACGCGCGGGAAGCGGCCCGGTCCGTGGTGAAAGACGGCATTCCTCGCACGATCGACGGCTGGAGGGGGCTCAAGGGAGTGGGGCCGTACGCGGCCGCGGCCATCTTTGCGTTTACGGAACACCGCCCCGCCGCAGCCATCGATACGAACATTCGGCGCGTTATCGGACGCGCGTACGTGGGAACGCCTCACCCCGAACCGCCTGAAGATTCGAAGGTGTCGCGCATCCTCCATCGCTCGCTCACGCGCCCCGCGCACTACGAGGCGCTCTACGCGCTCATGGATCTGGGCGCCCTCGTCTGCACGAGTAAAAAACCGAACTGCACCGAATGCCCTCTGCGCATTCACTGCAAAGCATCCTCCCGATTCCTCAAACAATCAATCGTCAAAAAACCTTTAAAGAAAAAAGAACGCGTCCATGAAGGAAAAAGGTTTCCCGATCGTATCTATCGAGGGCGTATGTTAAAACTCGTGCGCGCCAAGGGCATCGTTCACCTGAAAGAGATCGGACCGTGCATTGACGAATCATTCGAACGATCAAAAGACGAGCGCTGGATGCGCCTGATAGCGGAACGCATGGTGCGCGATGGACTTTTGCAGCGTAGGCAAAAAAAATTTTCGCTGCCCAAAACGTAAAAAGTTATCCACAAGAAAACATTTTTACATGTTTTGCCATCTCAATTTTTTGTTTTCTTTTTTTCGTTCAACACTCCATAAAGAGTGTGAATCAACATATGAAGAATGAAAGGAATGACAATTTTCTTTTAACACAGCACCGCGATTATTCGTAATAATGAAATATTTGCGCTAATTCTGCACACTTTTGAAATATTTTTTAAAAAAAGGAAGTACGTGCGCGCGCATCGTAAAAAAAATATTTCAAAAATTAAAAAGGAGGGGGTGATCCGACGAATAAAAAGTAACGCGCTACTCATCAGCTTTCAATGATAAACATTTTTTGCTCTACCGCCTTCTTGACGTGACAAAACTGTGTTATACTTTTTTTGTAATCGGGTTGCGTACGCACCTTACGTCGCGCGCGATTCACAACAATATTCATTAAAAAAGAAGGAGGTGATTTTCATGCCAGCAAAGAAGCGAAAGCCAGCGAAGAAGAAAGTCGCAAAGCGAAAGCCAGCGAAGAAGAAGGTGGCCAAGAAGCGAAAGCCAGCGAAGAAGAAGGTGGCCAAGAAGCGAAAGCCAGCGAAGCGCAAGAAGCGAAAGTAAGGCAATAAACAATCTCCTCGGTATATGCCGGGGAGTTTTGTTTTACTGATTTGAACGGAATACGAAATTTGGATAAGGACGCCATACCATTATTCCGTATTCTCTATTCCCCGCTCAAATCCCCAGTGCAGACTGCCGGGGTGCGGGCGCCGTCGTTACGCGGATCGTACCGTATTCGCCGTCGTATCCCGCCGTGCGGATAACGTCTCCTCTGCGCATGGAAAGAATCGCCGCAACAATATCGGGCGTTGCAATCTCCTTTAGGACTTCCGGAGGCTCATCCAAGAGAATGCCGAACTCCGTATGCCCGTGGCGATAAAGCCCTTCGACGATCGTCCGAACCCGTTTTGAATTCGGCCCGGTGCCGACGATGGAGCTAACGAGCTCCGGAATCGGAATGATGTACCGGTAGGGAACCATGCCCGAAGGCTCCGGCTCGCTTTCTCCGCGATCCGCAAGCGCGTGAACGCGATTCAGTACGCCGATGGTGAGCGGCTTCCCGCACGAAGGACAAATGCCCTTGAGGCGCGCCGTCTCCGAAGGCGAACAGGAGAACGAACAGTCGCGGTGGCCGTCCGCATGGTACTTCCCCTCTTCCGGAAAAAACTCAATCGTTTCGATAAACTTCCGCACGTCTCTTTCGACGAGGATGCGGCGAAGCTCCGTATACGACGGACGCTCCATCTCAAAGACGTTCGCTTCTCTTCCGAGCTTGTCCAGCGAATGCGCATCCGAGTTTGAAACGAGGAAGACGCGATCGAGCGCCGAAAGCTTCCTGTTCATCGGAGGATCGGATGACAGCCCCGTCTCAATGGCATGGATGTGAAGCGTCATGTCTCCAAAGCATTCTTCGATGGAATCAAATCCCGACTGTGATCCGAATATGGCATACCACGGCGTCCAGGCATGCGCCGGAATGAGCATCGCTTCCGGCGATGCGTCGAGAACCATCTTCAACAATTCTTCGGAATCAAGGCCAAGGATCGGTCTGCCATCGGATTTCAGATTAAACCCCCGTTTATCGAGCGCGTTGATGAGCCGATCAACGGATATGAGATCCGGCATGAGGATGACGTGATGCACCCGCCTCGTCTTGCCGCCGCGTTTGTAGACGCAGGAGAGCTCCGTTGAAAGTAAAAATCGGGTGGAGCTCCGATTATCTCGCAATTGAAAAACACCTTCATCGACAGGCTCAAGTTCGCTCCCAATATGTTCCCGCCACGCCGGATGCGTAAAATCCGATGTTCCCACGAGCGATATGCCTTTGCGCTCGCAGGCGTTGGCGATATTCGGCAACGTGAGCTGCTTTGAACAGGCGCGCGAATACCGCGAGTGGATATGAATATCTGTGATGATTCGCATTCAAGAGAGCATACCAGACGGGATTCCGTAAACAAAAGAGCTCCCCGCGAGGAGCTCCCGTTTATCGCAAATGATCTCAAAGCCCGATAATAACGAGGATATTCGATCCGGAAGCCGGTTCTCCTTCGGGCATATCCGAAGACAACGTTCCCTCCGTGGCGTCCACGATGGTCTGAACGACCGTATTCGCTTTTCCGCCGGTCAGATCGATGATCCTCGTTCCTTCATACGCATTCGCCGCATCTCCGATGCGCTCAACGTCAACGCCCAGCTTCGTGAGCTCCGCTTTGAGTCGTGAAGCCGCTCCGGCAACACGCGTCCCGTTGCGAATTTCAATCGTTACTTCTTCAAGTTCTTCAACGACGGCCTCTTCGGACTCCTGCCCCTCGCCATCTTGCTGTTCACCAACATCTCCCTCCCCAACATCTTCCAGCGTCTTTTCCATGTTGGACGGTATCGAGGTCGTTACCGATACAATCTTATCAAGGCTTTCGGAATAGATAATGGCTTTATCGCTCCAAATGAGAACCTTGTCCCCCTGGCTCGCATCCTGATAAAAAACGGGGTTCCTCGCGCGAACGAGATCGATATTACTGATCGTTGCCACATACGGAGCCTCGTTCTCATTAACGAGGATATGCTTCTTTACTCTATCAACAACATTCCCCGTTACACTGTCCGCCGCTTGCTCATCCGGTGAATTTGATGTTTCAGCGTTCTTCGATGAATAGTCGGCTACATTGATTCCTTTAATGAGCAGGTACGCCGCGCTGAGCCCCATCGCGATAATGAGGATAATGACAAAATACGGTTTACCCGACTTTCGAGGCGGCGGTTCCGGAGCAAACCGCTTTGGAACGGTCTTTTTCTTTATGGGTAATGGTTTTATCGGAACAGTTTGGCCTTTGATGAATGAATTTTTTGTTGGCATATATTTTCGTAAGACATTATATCACAAGAAAATGATGATCGTCGGTTCATAATCGCCTACATATAGCGAAATTATTGAAAGGGGAAATGTGGCGGCCTTTTGTCTTTCAACAATAGGCGTCTACTTCGGATAAATACTCACCGCTAATGTCAAAATGCCAAAACACCCCGAGAAGCATTCCATGTTAAACATGAATATTCGGAGTTTTTACTTTTGTTTTTATTTATTGGATTGTCTAAGTCTTCAGCAACCGCGCGTTATAACAAAAACAAACACGGTGAACTGACGAACGAGAGTGGAAGATCGTTATTACGTGCCCTTGCTTAAAAACGTTTCGCACGTAATTTCCTTTTCAGCAATCTTTATATACAAAGAAATGCATACTTACATTGTAAACGAAAAGTGCACTAAAAAGGGTTTTGTTATTATTTTGCTAAACAGAGGTATTTTTGATTGTTTATGGAGTGTGGATAAACAAGCTTATCAATAAATACGTAAAACGCTATGAATGTCGCTCTCTAAAAATTAGGATTTAAGCATTTGGCATTTAGCCGGATACTTGTTTATGAAGGCAGCGGCACGTAGCCGCTCAGCCTTATTACACGCCAAAAGCCTATTAAAAATGCTAAAAAAGATGCCTGATGGAGTCTAAATGCTGAAATGTATAACTTTTGGTCATATTTTATCGATTTCAGCGCTTTTAAAATTAACGCAGCCTCGTTCGTCGATCTTGCCGGACCATGGAAAGCCTCGTTCATCTCCACGGACATCCTCTATGGCACTGAGAGCCCGCAGGAGGGTCACGGCTCCGATGAGAGGGTCTTTCACGCTTCGATAAAAGATATGGGTAAACGGACCGGATCAAGGCCGTACGGATGAGAAAGCCTTCCGGAATTCAACCTGTACCAATATTGAGATCCGCTGTCACCCTGATGGACAAACGACCCTCCATTTTCGTCAGCTGAAACGACCGTTCAATTCCTCTCCCATGAGAGCTTCAAACTCAACGTCCCATCTCTCCATAAGAGGCCTTCGAATCATATCCTCGATCTTCCTTCCAAAGATAAGAAACGTTGGATGGGAAGCGGGACAAAAACAGCCTCAAGATTTGTATCTCGAGGCTGTCTTGGTCCTGGGTTGCCCCAGGCCTTTTTGTTTTTTGTTTTACCAACCCCTTTATGTGGGGTTGCCCGTTTTAGTTTTTCCGGGAAGATCAGTAAGTGGTGGGTGGGATCTATAAGGTGCGATCTTCTGATCTGTTTCCCTGCAACCATTGTACCAGTAATATGTCCATTAATATTAATAACGCGTAATAGAGCCAAAAAAGGTTTTGTATAGTCTGTGGATAATACGTTTCTAACTTCTCATACGCCCCTGAGCTGAGAGTTGGATAAGGAATGATGCATTGCCGGAAGGTCTATGAATAGCTACCTTCATCTGGTTACATATTGTGTTCATCGAATGGCTTTTCGGCATTAAATTCATCTCCCTCGAACCGGCAAAACGGCTCCTGCGGCGTATTGATTGATTTCAAATATATCGTATGGATCTTCTCTCTCTATCTCTCTCTTGATGCACCTCTCATAGCCTGAAGTTTGATTACCGTCCTCGAATTCAGAAGGGCATCACCGCTCTTGCGGCATGTCTTGCGGCACGTTATGACAACCTGCCTCCTCCGGCTCTGAACGAAGGACGGCTCGCTCACATGATGGATGTTTCTATGCTGATCTTGAGCCATCATTCGACGGGTCTCAGCGCGGCAAATTAATGGGTGAAATCACGAGCAGTTTTTATTGGCTGCGAACGCTCCATTTCACCCCATCCGGTCCATACGTGTTTATGCAGGGCATATGGATGGAAATGTTGATGATATCTCCGTCCGTACCCCTTACGAAACAGATCCCCGGATTATTGTTATAACCCCGGAGTCCCGTATCCCCCGCCGACGGCCGGCGCTCATATGCTTGGATTGATGTCTCGTGCTCACGGATGGAGAGGATCAAGCATGGTAAAAAGGATGGGAACTCGGAATAGGCAGGGGGCACCGCACATCTCGCACTTCTCTCATGCATATAAGACTCTCACGGGATCCTCTTTGATAATCATGTAGGATATATCGCAAAATCTGGCCGTAGATCATTAATACCGTTTATTGATCGCGCTGATCTTCAATTATTTGGAATACGTATAAATAGAACGTATTATCTTTACTCTATAAATACTAGTCATAGGTAATCAACTCTATTTACACAAGTTATCCACTTTTTAAAAAATGGCTAAACAAAGCGAAATAAAAATGTTATTCCCATTACAAAATCAAAACTTGACAATAAATCTCCCCAGCCGGGGAGATCAGTAATTTTTATAAAAGAAAGCCTATAAGCCCAGTATCGTCTGTGCAAAAACCGCATCGTTCCCGTAGAAGATGTAGATCAATCCCAAAGTGATAATGCAAAACAGGACGATTCCATACCAATGGACCGCATGAACGGCCCAAAAGGCGATATTTCGCCTCATTCGAAGCTTCTGGTTCTTCGTGAGCTTCTGCATGGGAGGTATTGTAGCAAAAATACTGAAACGTTGTTCGAATAACTCGATTTTGAGTATTTATGACGTTGCTATTGGCATTTGGCAGCTGGCTTTTGGCCGGAATCGATGAAAACGGGTTATGAGCTGTAGCTAAACGCCGGTATAGCGAATATTTATATGAAGTGCACAAAATATCAGAGAAGCTCAAACCATCAATAAAAGACCACCGTATCAAGGAAAGATTCAAATATTTGTAGATCTGTATGACGCAACACTGTAATCGCTAAATTCTGTGACTCCTCAGAGTCATATCGAGGAAAAAGATAATAGAAACGATGATAATTCTCATTGTACAACGGATCAACTCCCTCCTCCTCCAATACAATTCCTTCAGAACCGGAGATTTTTCTCCGTTTTAATTTCATGGCCGTCGTCCATGGAAAAGAAAGTTGATCAATGAGCTCTTCGTCTGATTTTGCCAAGTCAACCCGGTTCGCATCTAATCCCCAGGCATCTGTCGGTGCACCAAAAACAAAATTATTTGAAGAGATATACAACGCGGGGGTTGTCATCGTTGCTTTCCTTGATGGAAATCCAACAATACATCGGGTTCCAACCAAAAAAGGATCATTTGCCTCGCTCTGAAAAGAAAGGCTCGGATTCCCCCACTCTTCCGGATACATAAACGAAATAGCCAACTCTTTATTCTCGTACAAAAATCGTCCGTCGCCCAAATCGGAAATGTATTCGTCAGAGTTAATGCATCCTCCGGGATCATCCTCGGGTTGAGACGATGATTCTTGATTTGATGGCGACATCGACACTTCTTGTACACTCGTTACCGGAGACACCGTTACTTGGCCCTTGCTCCATATATAAAATCCAACGGCCGCAATGAGCAGGAATAAAATCAGAGAAATGACGACCGTAGACTTTTTCATGGCCGCACCTTACATAGGCCGCATTTTTTTGGCAAACGATTATTTTAGATAAATTGTATCTTATTTTTCTTTATCACATTGACATCCGACCATGCTATCTATAGGCTCTTAAATAATTATGATGTCCTTGCGCCACAAAAAAATCGCCATCTTTTTAGGCATTCTCGTTCTATTGACAGGTATATTTTTTATTGCTATTTGGAGAAAAATAGGCGGTAGTAATCCAGATATTACAAATTTGATACCTTCAAAACAGACAGCTTCACCAACTGCAATGAATGTGCAAGAAGATGCAGCGGTCAATTCAGACAGATGGCAAACCCCGACTTATCGCGTGAATGAAGCAATCTCTCCAACTTCTTCGATAGAAGAAACGGGTTACATGACCATGGTAAATAACTACTGTCATCTTACATATGAGATTCCCGCTGATTGGTCGGTTTTTGGTTTTCTCGGCGAGTCTCAATTAATCAGTCCTAAAAACGGACGCGATGATGCTGCTTGGCGAGAAGCGAATCGCGAACTTATTGAAAATGCGGAAGGTGAGGCATTCCTATATCCACAGTATCGAAGTCTCTATATATCTTGCCATGAAGCAAAGGCTCGTTCGGAGCAATATGCATTAAAAACATTGATCATAGACGGAATTGATGCGTATGAAGTATCGTCAACCGGCGCCATTGCAGAAGAATCTATTACAACGACCTATACGATCGTCGCTGAAAAAGATGGGGTAACATACGAAATTTTATTAGATCATACCGAATACGACAATCTTTCAGATACGGTTAAGGGGATCATCGATAGTATTTCATTTGAGGATTGACACCTCCTCTATCTGAAACGAATCGCGGCAACAAAAAAAGAACTGCATTGTCTTGGCGCTGGGCTACTCTCCCGGGGCCGGGTTGGGCCCAAGTACCATCGCTGCTAACGGGCTTAACTGCTGTGTTCGAGATGGGAACAGGTGTACCCCCGTTGCTGCAAGCACCAAGACGATGAAGTCCTTGCGTCTACGAATTACGAATAAGGGTACGAATCTACGAATATGCTTCCTGATGCCGGGAAGAGCATTCGTAGATTCGTATCTATTCGTAATTCGTAGACATAAAATCAGAGGATCATACGTACAGAGTATCGTAATCGGAATACGACGAAACGTATCCTTAGCCACCCGTTCCCGGATGGCCGAGGCATCGGACGATTAGTACCAATCGGCTGAAGCGATCTCTCGCCTTACACCTTTGGCCTATCAACCTCCTCGTCTCGGAGGGTCCTGATAATGAATCCTAATCTTGGGGACAGCTTCACGCTTATATGCTTTCAGCGTTTATCTAAACCGAATGTCGCTACCCTGCGATGCCCTTGGTAGAACAACAGGTACACGAGAGATTCGTACATTCCGGTCCTCTCGTACTAGGAATGTGCCCCCTCAAGATTCCACGCGCATAGTAGACAGGAGACCGAACTGTCTCACGACGTTCTGAACCCAGCTCGCGTACCGCTTTAATTGGCGAACAGCCAAACCCTTGGGACCTTCTTCAGCCCCAGGATGCGATGAGCCGACATCGAGGTGCCAAACCTCCCCGTCGCTGTGGACGCTTAGGGGAGATCAGCCTGTTATCCCCGGAGTAGCTTTTATCCGTTGAGCTTCCGCCGTCCGATATCGTACGGTCGGATCACTAAGTCCTGCTTTCGCATCTGCTCGACTTGTTGGTCTTGCAGTTAAGCCAGCTTATCCCTTTGCAGAATGAACGCGATTTCCATCCGCGTCTAGCTGACCTTTGTGAACGCCTCCGTTACATTTTGGGAGGCGACCGCCCCAGTCAAACTACCCACCAGGTACTGTCTCTCAAACCGGATTCACGGTCTGGGATAAGACTTCCGGCAGCCTAAGGGTGGTATCTCACTGGTGCCCGAAGGCTCCCACCTATGCTGAACAGAGAAAGTCGAAAGTCAATACCAAGTTGTAGTAAAGCTTCACGGGGTCTTTTCGTCTAACTACGCGTACAGGGCATCTTCACCCCACTTGCAATTTCGCCGAGTCCCACGTTGAGACAGTCAACAACTCGTTATGCCATTCGTGCGGGTCGGAACTCCAATGTGTTAGCTCATGGTTTCCCATGAGATCAGACTATACCTTCATCTTGCGAACCATCTGTAGGAGATCTTCTTTTGCGTATCGTCTCGCGCCATGATTGTTCATGGTATAGGCTTGCTCGATAATTTCGAGAATGCCTGCATGCGAGCGATGCTTATTTTCCTTCATCGTTTTGCAGATGGCAGAAAATTGCTTAAAGTCGTTCACTTTTGACGTTTGAAGAGGATACTTCTCGAAATGAGGAATAATCTTTTTCTTCAAGTCGTCCAATGAACGAACTTCATACTTGTATGTTTGGTCATGACGGTCGAATCGAATGCTTCCGCAACCGAAGTATTCATGGATACGCTTCAGTATCGCTAGATTTCTTCGATGCTGACTAACGGTAAAACTCGGACGGACTTCAATGCCCGTTACAAATTTTCCGTTTCGATTAAAGGAAACAAGAAAGCTTCCTTCTCCGTCAACGAATCCTGTAACATACGTTGAGAACTCCATAGATGATCTTGTTGCCGCAAGAGCTGACGTGTTGCCCGACGCGATGCGTCAAGCCTCTCCTTTCGGATCAGTCGTTACGGGTCATGTGAATCATATCACATGTTCCCACGGTATTTCCCGTTCCCGTTCGTCTCCGAGAGTGTGGGATTCACCGTTATGAGTCAGTTTGCTTTCCCCGATTTACATCGAGGTTCGGGCGAGTGTTATTTCCAACCCTTATGACGTTTTGGTAAACGTCTTCGGAACACTTGTCCACCCGACAAGGAATTTCGCTACCTTAGGACGATTATAGTTATCGCCGGCGTTCATCAGCGCTTGGCTTCAAGGCTGCCCCCCGAAGGGTTCACCTCTCCGCTTAACGTTCTGACACTGGCCAGGCATCACCCCCTATACATCACCTTGCGGTTTAGCAGGGAGCTGTGTTTTTGGTAAACAGTCGGTTGTTGTCATTCGCTGTGCCCTGCCCATTAAAGGCAGGGAGGCCTTATCCCGAAGTTACGGCCGCTGTTTTGCCGAGTTCCTAAACGCGGGTTCTCTCGTACACCTTGGCACACTTACGCCTACCCACCTGTGTCGGTTTGCGGTACGGACACCATCGTGTTGGCTCTAGAAGGTTTTCTCGGCACCCCATTCTCTCTCCTTGCCCGTCTTGCGACAGGCTCGCGATCACCGCGAGGCTTATGCTGCACGGATTTGCCAATGCAGCACCCCTCGGTGCCCGAAGGTTCATTCCAGGAACCTCGAGAAATGCAAGGATGCGTCACTCCATTGAAACACGACGGTGGTGCAGGAATATTAACCTGCTGTCCATCGACTACGCCTTTCGGCCTCGCCTTAGGACCGACTAACCCAGGGACGATTCGCGTTGCCCTGGAAACCTTGGGTTTACGGTGGATGGGATTCTCACCCATCTTTTTGCTACTTATGCCAACATTCTCTCTTCGCATCGCTCCACGATTGCTTACGCATTTCGCTTCGGCGCAGATACGAATGCTCCCTTACCACACCCCGTGCTGCACGAAGAGCTCCATGCCTCAAGTCTACGAATTACGAATGGGATACGAATCTACGAATATGCTTCCTGACGTTGGAAAGAGCATTCGTAGATTCGTACAATATTCGTAATTCGTAGACCCCTATACATGAAACACTTTGTGCAGCACGGCGGTATTCGCGACGTCGGTACAACGCTTAGCCCCGGTAAGTTTTCGGCGCAGGGCAGCTTGACCAGTGAGCTATTACGCTTTCTTTAAAGGATGGCTGCTTCTAAGCCAACCTCCTGGTTGTATAAGCCGCCCCACCGCCTTTCACACTTAGCGTTGATTTGGGGACCTTAGTCTGCGATCTGGGCTGTTTCCCTTTTGTCCACTGGAGCTTAGCCCCCAGAGACTGACTGCTAGGAACACGTTACGGTATTCGGAGTTTGGTTAGGAACACTAAGCTTGCGCCCGTGCCCCCATTCAGTGCTCTACCCCCGCAACGCTATGAACTAGCGCTAGTCCTAAAACTATTTCAGGGAGAACCAGCTATTACCCGGTTCGATTGGTATTTCACCTCTAACCACAGCTCATCCCCTCGTGTTGCACGGCGAGTGGGTTCGGACCTCCAGCGGTTTTTCGGCCGCCTTCATCCTGGCCATGGTTAGGTCACCGGGTTTCGGGTTGTGCGCATGCTACTTTAAGTTCGCCCTATTCAGACTCGCTTTCGCTGCGGCTTCATCCCCTCAGGGACTTAACCAGCAACATACGGCACACTCGTTGGCTCATTCTTCAATAGGAACGATGTGACTCATACCTCACATAAGAAACTCCATAAATTGGTTCTACGAATTACGAATGGGATACGAATCTACGAATATGCTACCTGACGTCAGGGAGAACATTCGTAGATTCGTACAATATTCGTAATTCGTAGACCTTATGCAATCACTTATGTGAGGCACGAGCTCCATCTCCTTGTAAGCGTACGGTTTCAGATACTATTTCATCGCCCTCCCGGGCTGCTTTTCAGCTTTCCATCACTGTACTTGTTCACTATCGGTCAGGAAGAGTATTTAGCCTTGCCGCATCGTCACGGCTGCTTCCTACGGGATTTCTCGAGTCCCGCAGTACTCTGGATCAGGAACGAGATGGGCAGGTACCATTTTGCCTACAGGACGATCGCCTTCTTTGGTCCGGCATTCCAGCCGGTTCGGCTATAGTCCTACACTCATCTCCAGGGTTCTTAGGTCCCCTGACGTTCCGTCCGCAACACCCTACATGCGTCAGCCTAAGCTCATCACCATCGTCCGCGGTTAAACTTGCGTCCAACTCGGTACGATGGATCCACACATAAGGTTTGGGCTCCTCCGCTTTCGTTCGCCACTACTAACGGAATGGAACTGACATCTTGTCTCAACACGACGTCGTCAAAGACCTTTTAAGGGGTCTCCGACATGCGCGTGAGACAAGAAGTCAGCGTTTATTCGTTTTCTTTTCCTCTGGGTACTGAGATGTTTCACTTCCCCAGGTTCCCTCGCATGTACCTATGTATTCAGTACATCGTCTGTCGACTTCATCGACAGGGGTTTCCCCATTCGGACATCCTCGGATCAACGGTTGCTTGTCACCTCCCCGGGGCTTATCGCAGACTGCCACGTCCTTCATCGGCTCTTCCATGCCAAGCCATCCACCGTACGCCCTTACGTGCCTCGGCCATCCGGAAACACAAAGCGAAGCTTTATGATCGGATCGGCCTGCTACGGCGCTCTTGAGCGCTCGTGGCCTGCCATGTCGCTCGCGAGCGACATGGCCTGCCACATCGTCGCAGAGACGACGTGGACTTTTAAGGTATACGTTTAGGTCGTATTTGAATCTCTGAAAAAGCGAATGCACTTTTCAAAGACTCGATTGCTTACTTGTATCTATTGGATTAGATACTCTGTACGTATGATCTTCTGATATTGTCGAAGATTCGACCTGACTCGTTTGAGGCAGGCAATCGGATGATTCTGAAACGGATCATTCGACTGACGGTCTCGTCATTGGCATTTGGCTGTCTGCCTTTGGCCAAATGCCAGATGCCAAACGCTAAATGCTTTTCCATTGATTCTGATCGCTTCCGGTCAGCCACGATGTATCTCATTTTGACAAACGCGCTCTAGAGACAAAAAACTTGGCGGTCAGGCCAAGCAACGGACTTAATGTCTGGTTCGCGCTTAGCCTATGTGGTTTGGTTGATAGCCATCATTGGTTTATTTGCGAGCCAGAGGTCCCCTTTTGCCGAAGCAGATAAACGGGACGTAAGCCTCATGAAGTGCCGGTATAATAGTGAAGATTGGAGGGACTGTCAAGTAATAATGATCCGTAGTACGATCCAGCAATAAAATGTATGAAAAACCTCATAATTAGAGCCATTGGACGCCCGACGGAATCATGGCAACGCGAAGCTATCCACATGTATGAAAAACGTCTGAAACCGTTCGGCGGCGTGGAGATAGTTGAGCTCTTGGGGGGCCATAAAGGGTCTTTAAAGCCGGATGAGGCCAAAACCCGAAAGACGGAGTCCGAACATTTGCTCAAGGGCATCACGGATAACGCTCTGGTCGTAGCGCTTGATATACGAGGAAAAGCATTCGACTCAGAGGAATTTGCTCAAAATCTCTCTAAATGGACGGAACATAACAGGCAGACTGTTTTTCTGATCGGCGGATCATGGGGATTTGATACGTCAATAAAAGACCGCGCGGACGTTATCCTGTCTTTCGGGCCCATGACCCTTCCCCACGGACTCGCCCGCATCGTGCTTTTGGAGCAGGTTTATAGGGCAAAAATGATTTCCGATGGACGCGAATATCATAAATAATTGTATATTATACTTGACAAAAGTGCTAAAATATGCTATATTACGTCCTGAGTAATTAAACGATATCTATGCCAAAACTTGAACCCGTTTACGAAGTACCCCGACCGAATAAGAAAGGGGAACCGATCGAAGTTACGGAGGGTGATATTGAGGATATTATTGATGAAGACATTGAGACTTCCGGCGTTCGTCTTCGACCGGAAGGAATCCCGGATATCACGGGAGAAGCGGCGGATGTCCGCGAACCCGGCGAACTTCAGGAGAAAGACGTTGTGGAGGCATTTGAAATTCCGGGGTTCAAGGGCATGACGGTTGCGGCCACGCTCGAGAAGTATACGGAGAGCCAGGGAACGGAAGTGCGCAATCAAGACAACATCATCGCGGATCCGGAAACGGGTTTGATCGGCGTGCTCGACGGCTTGGGAGGCGAGGGAGATGAGAGCGCCGGCGCGCGTGCGAGCATGAGCGCTGAACAGAACATCCCGGAGCGCTTCTCAATGCTTTTAAATAGTCCCAATAATCTTTTGAATATTCGGGAACGGCTCATTGACCACCAGATGAACCGAAAGAATCCGTCGACACCGGAACTCAAAACGCGGTATCAAAAACAGTTGACTGAAATGGTCGAAGACATCTTGGAGATGGATGCGGAACTGGGTCGCAAAGCACTGGCGCTGATTGAAGCCGTCCGCCAGACGAACAAATCCGTACAGGAAACCGGAGGCAAAACCACGGCAACGGTTGGATTCGTGCATGAAACACCGGATGGCCAAAAGTGGGCTGTCATCGCAAGCTCAGGCGACAGTCCTGCCATGAAGCGGAGAAAGAACGGAGAGCTCATACCAATTACCAAGGAAGATTCCCTGTTAAATTCACTGTTGGATTCCGGAGAGCTCACCGAAGACCAGGTGCATGACATGCAATCGAATCCGGATAAAAAAGTAAACATCCCCCTTTCGCTCGCCGTGGTTCAGGCGATGGGCGGAGGGAAGGATGAATATGACGCAATGCAGGCCAAGAGAATCAAGCAGTTTCCGGCGAATTACAAGCTCCTCAAGCGCGCCATGATTTCCTCGCTTGGCGGATCAGTATCAAATGCCGATCCTGCGCTGAACATCCGCCGTTTGGAACCGGGAGACGAGCTCATCATCGCGTCAGACGGACTCACAGATAAATATGAGAGGGCGGATGGAGAAACCGATCTTGAAGCGCTCGGCAATGAATTCAAAGGAGATGCAGTCACGGAAGACTTGGACCGCGTCAGAAAAGCCGCAAAAGCCAAGGAGTCGGCCGCGAAGAAAGATGACGACATCGCCATCGTAACAGCGCGAGTCGCATAACCATTTATTCAAAGGAAAACGACCAAGCTCAGCTTGGTCGTTTGCGTTTTGGAGTCGGATGGAAAAAGGGCGTTCACCTAGGAGGATTGTTCGAAGAACGGATTCGTTGCGGAACGCGTACACCCGCCAAGGTCGAGACGGATCGAACGAACGTTCGAGTAGTGGTTATCCCCACGGAAACGAATCGGGCGAAGATCCTCGAGCCAGTTCGGCCGAAAGTCGAACGTGTGCATCGTGCCCGGAGCGGATGCGCTCCGCGCTTCATGAAGCGTTCCGGGAATCAACACGTCCGAGCCGTTCACGGAAACCGCGAGCTCGGCATTCGTTCCATCGAGCAGCGAGGCGTCGAACGGACCGTATGCCCGAAAGACGATGCGTATCTCGTTTGAATGATCCCCCGGCAGAATTCGAGGCTTGCGGTACGATGCTTCGAACGCGCGTAGCTTTTCGGAGTTGGATGGAGACACGGTTTGCAATGCTCCTCCTTTATGGTTGCGTTGCGCCAAAATCAGCCAACAATGTTTCTTACCCGAAAAACGGAACGCTGTCAACCATCCTTGCCAAAACCCCCTTTTTATCGTATGATCTGCCACATCGTTGAGGTATTTAGCGCTTAGCCACTTTGATCGTGCGACCGGCCAAAAACCAAACGCCAAATGCCGGTCCTGAGCGGCAACGAGGTAAGGCATCGACAGACTTCCAAATAAACAAATGCGCAGGTGGCGGAATTGGCATACGCGCCAGGCTTAGGACCTGGTGCCCGAAAGGGCTTGAGAGTTCAAATCTCTCCCTGCGCACCACGTAAAAACGGCAGCTCGTCTGCCGTTTTTACGCAGCCCTCATTTACTTGGAGATTTGATCAAAAAAGATCCTGCTACGGATCTCTTCTTCCCTCCTCTTGTCCCTCTAACTCCCCGGGCGGACTTCCGTGGGCGGAGGAATGTTCTGCGGAGCTTCCGGAGGCGGAGACGTGCGACGATCAACGAAGCCGTTCTTCTCCCCGGACGAGGGTGCCGACGTGAGGGAAACATCCTTGGATGCGCAACCGGCGCCGAAGAGCGCGGCGATGCAGAGGATTCCGATGAGGGACTTCCATTTCATACTGTTTGCAGGATACACGACTCGTTTACGTTAGGCGAGCGCTTCTTTTCTTTTTACGCGATCCGTACGCCTTTTTCGCTTATTTCGCTTTTCCTTTTTGGCATTCCGCGAAATCGTAAAGAAAAACGTGGATCCCTCATCTTCCTTGGATTCAAACCAAATGCGCCCGCCATGCGCTTCGATGATGGACTTCGCGATGTACAAGCCCAGTCCGGTGCCTTCCGTGACCTTCGTGATGATGTTATCCGCCCTAAAAAATTTCTCAAACACGCGGCGCTGTTGCTTTCGGGGGATGCCCACACCCTCGTCTTTAATCCAAAACGTAATCTCCTTGTCCTTCTCCTTTTCGCATCCGATCTCCACGCGTCCACCGCGCTTGGAATACTTGATGGCGTTATTCAAAATATTCGAAACAGCCAATCGCATCCTTCCCTCGTCCACCGGAAGGATGAGCGAACGTGGAGCGCCCTTGCACTTCACGATGGAAATTTGATTTTGTCTGGCAAGCGAAATATTTTCTGAAATGATCTGGCTAAAAAGCTTTATGACGTTCACCGGCTCCTTGTTCATGGAAATCCGTTCGCCGCTCTCAATGCGGGAAACATTTAAGAGATCGTTGATGAGCCTGATCATGCGTTCATTGCTCTCATGGACGTTTATCAAATACTCTCTCTGCCGTTTGAGGAGCGATCCGGCCCGTCCGGCCAAAAGGAGTTCAATGAACCATTTGATCCCGGTAAGCGGCGTATGGAGCTGATGCGTGGCGATGGAAATAAACTCTGACTTCATTTGATCGATTTCGTGCTCACGCGTCGAATCTTGGAAAATGACAACGCACCCGAAAACTTCACCTTCAGATCCCACGAGGGGCGCAACGCTGTTTTCAACCGGTATTTCATTGCCGCTTCGATTCACCAACGTCGCACGAGTCGTAACCGTGCGAATCTCGCCGGTCGCGAGAGAGGCTTCTATGGAGGCCGATGCCGATGTTTTATTATTCTCGGAAATGAATGTCATGACCTTGGAATAGTGTTTGCCGATCGCATCCTCCATTCGGTACCCGGACATTATTTCCGCAGCCTTGTTAAACAGCACGATCTTCCCTTGCCTATCAACCACGAAAAGACCGTTTACCATACCCTGAATGATTGCGCTGATCTTATCGCGCTCTCTCTTCGTTTCTTCGAGCGCCCGTTCCCGTTCCGTGACATCGTAGGCGATCGCAAACAGGATTCGGTCTTTCACCACGGGGTGAGCGGTCCACTCTAAAAATTTTCTTGAACCGTCTTTGCAAACCTGCCGATTCATAAAGCGATAAACCGCTTTCCCCTTAACGATTTTTCCCATCTCCGCAAGCGTCGACGCCCGATCGTCCGGATGGACGAACCGAATGAACGGTTTGGATAAAAGCTCTTTTTCGGAATAGCCGAGGACGTCCATGAACGCGGGGCTCACCTTCGTGAAATATCCCTTAAAATTCACGATGCAGACCATGGCCGTGGCAAGATCGAACAGCCGCTCGAGATCCTCCGCGGCCTTATCGCGTTCCGGGATATCGGAGTAGACGGCGGCCACTTCGCCGGTCGGAAGCCTGTAGAGGTAGTTGCTCCTCCATGTTTTCCCCAGCCGTTTATCCTCATAGACCGATTCCGGCAGAGACACGGACACTCCGGTCATCCAAACCTCGCGAAGGTGCTTTATGAGGCCCATGGCTTTCGCACCGGGAAAAACGCTCGTCACTTTTTTACCGATGAGCTTCTCCTTTTTTATTCGATCGATTGTTTCGCCCGCTTTATTAAAATCCTTAAAGATGAAGTCCCTCCCTCCGTCAACGACCTCGTAAACCGCAACGCCGCTTCGTATGTGACGAAAGAGTTCGCGGTGCTTCCGTTCGCTTTCTTTCAATTCAGCCTTGGATTCCTTTAATTCCTTAACGAGTTTTAATAATGCGCTCTGCTTTGCCTTTTCCGTTTTCTTTGCCATACGTAAGGTTTCGTATTCGTATCGGAACGCGTAAAATCCCGGATGTTAAACACGCTTACTTCTTTTTTCCATTCGCGGATCTGGATGTCTGCTTTGACCGCTTTCGCTTTTTTACAATTCCCCTCGGGATCGTGAAGGAAACCGTGGTTCCGATATTCTCCGTTGACACGAACCAGAACTCTCCGCCGTGCGCCTCCACGAGCGATTTCACGATGTACAATCCCAAACCCGTTCCGACCGTAATTTTCGCCACGACGTTGTCCGCGCGGAAAAATTTCTCGCTGATGCGATGCTGCTGCCGTTTCGGAATCCCGTATCCGTAATCCTTCACGTAGAACGTGATCGCATTCTTCTTATCCGTGTTGTAGCCGACTTCCACCTTCCCGCGCGGTTTTGAGTACTTCACCGCATTGCTGATGAGGTTGTAGAACACCTGGCGGATTTTATCCGGGTCGGCGCTCAGGATGAGCTGCTTGGGCATTTCCTCCTGCTTCACGACCGTTACGTTGAATTCTTTGATCAGATCAACGCTCCCCTCGATGACTTCGTCGATGATTTTTATGATGTCCGTGGGTTTCTTTTCGAATGTGAACCGATCGCCGGATTCAATGCGGGAAACGCTCAGAAGGTCTTCGACGAGGATGATCATGCGCTCATTGCTCGCATAGACCTGCTCCAGGTACTTCCGCTGATTCTCCGGAATCTCTCCGGCCTTCCCGCGCAGCAGGAGCTGTAGGAACCACTTGACCCCCGTCAACGGCGTATGGAGCTGGTGCGAAGCGATCGATACGAACTCCGTTTTCATCTTATCGACTTCGCGCTCCTTCGTGACGTTGCGGAAAATGACGACTGCGCCGGATGGTCCGTTCGATCCGCTCACGGGCGCCGCACTGTATGCAACCGGAATCTGATCGCCGTTCTTATCGACGAGCAAGGTATGATTTACGGACGAGAGTGATCGTCCCGTTTCCATCACCTCTTTTACGAACGCAACGACTTTCCGATCATTATTCTCATGAACGAATTCCAGTACCTCGTTGTACGGCTTGTTGATCGCCTCCTCTACGGCGTAACCGGACATGAGCGCCGCGGCTTCGTTAAAGAGGATGATCTTATAATCTTTATCTACGACGAAGACCCCGTCCGCGATGCTCTGAACGATCTTGCGAATCTTATCCCGCTCTCCCTTGATGTCTTCCGAAGACTTCTTGAGATCTTCACTCGCCTTGATCCGATCCGTAATGTTCGCGAATGCGGCAACGACCTCGCCGGTCGGAAGTTTATAGATGTAGTCTTCCCACCATACTTTCCCGAGGCGCCGATCCTCGTAGATCGTGGGCGGGAAATGCTCCGCCCGTCCCGTTTTCCATACGCGCCGCAGGGCTTTGAGGAAACCGGTCTTCTCAATGCCCGGAAAAACCTTCGTGATCGGCTGGCCGATCACATCCTGCCTCCGTATCTTATCCGACTGCTGCGCCGCTTTGTTAAAATCCGTCAAAATGAAGTTCTTTCCCTTCTCGACGGCCTCGTACACGGCCGCGCCGCTCTGCATGTTTTCGAACAGCTCACGGTACCGCTGTTCGCTCTCCATGAGCGTCTGGTCGAACTGGCGCATCTGCGTCACATCGCGAAAAATCATGAACAGAACGCTCTCGCCGTTGTCCAATACGAGGCTGGAGTAGCACTGAATGATCGCATCTTTTCCGCCGATCTTCGCTTCAACATCAATGGGCTTTACCTTCTTTCCGTCATATGAATCCTTAACGAGCTTCTTCAGCGCCAAAACAGAAGACTTCGAATACATTGAATGCTTATAGAAAATCTTCCCTATCATCTGTTCGGCCGGAATGCCGAACACGTTTTTCACCATCTCGCACGCATTTAACACCGTGCCGTTTTTGTCCAGTACCAAAAGCGGGTCCGGAAAATTCTTACAAAACGATTTGCAATCCTGAAGTTTTTCAACGAGGCATTTGGCCATAGTCCCTCCACTGCGATTGGTTACTTCTTAGATAAGATATCTTTGACTTTATTCTTCAGTCCCTGAAGATCCATCGTCGCTTTTACGCAATAGTCGATCGCCCCAAGCTTCATTCCCTTTTCCCGATCCGCCTCCTGCGTGAGATTCGTAAGGATGATAACGGGAATTTTTCGTACCTTCACCTCCTTAGCGCTCTTCAGGGCGGCGAGGACATCGAACCCGTGCAATTGAGGGAGAACGAGGTCCAGAATAATGAGATCCGCCGCTCCCTCAAGGGCGGCTTTCAATCCGTTTTTTCCGTCCTCATAGAGGATCACATCATATCCCGCATCTTCCAGCTCAATGCGAATAGCCTCGAGCATGATTCGATCGTCTTCGATGACGAGAACTTTTTTCTTGGCCATATTCAAAAACCTTTTACCTAGTATATCACTTTCATTCACTCTTTGCGCGTGAAGATCGCGGATAAAGCCATTATTTGCATCGCGAAACGAAACAACGCGTCTATAAAGCGAATTTTGATATGCAGGGAGTTAGGGAGTTAGGGATTAGGGAGTTAGGGCAGACGCGCGGGAAGAGAGGTTCCCCCTAACTCCCTAATCCCTAACTCCCTAAAATAAACCCGCGCGCGTTTATAAAAACGTCGCAACACAGCGGCTTTACGGTCCGCGGTTAGGCCCGCTCAACGTACTCTCCCGTATCCGTGTTGATGACGATCTTTTCCCCCTGATTGATAAAGATCGGAATGCGAACCATGAATCCGGCATCCGTTTTGGCATCCTTCTGCACGTTCCCGCTGGCCGTATCGCCTTTCACGGCCGGCATGGTTTCGATGATGGTAAACGTCATCTTCTTGGGAAGCTGGAGCGCGATGGGTCTGCCTTCGTAAAACGAAAGGATGATGTTCATGCCCTCCTGTAAATAGGCCCCCTGATCTCCCACCGATGACTCCTCCATGGAATGCTGGTCATACGTATCCGGATCCATAAAATGGTACCCGCTCTCGTCCTTGTACAGGTACTGCATGGTCTTGTGCTCCACCTCCACGATGTCGATGGTTTCCGATACCTTGTAGGTCTGCTCGAGCGTGCGCCCGTCGCGGACGTTCTTGATGCGCGTGCGCACGAACGCCGCCCCCTTGCCGGGATTGATGTGCTGAAACTCCGTGACGACCCACGGATCGTTGTTATGGAGGATGACAATGCCTTTCTTGATGAGGTTTGGAGAAGCCATATTGAGCAGTCCGTTGCCTATGTCTATTGTCTGTTGTCGTCTCTTTCAGAGATCTATGGACAATAGACTACGGACAACTGACACGTATTCGGCCTGCAGTGTGCGCGAATCGAAAGGAGTCGTCAAGGATCGTTTCGTTACATCAGACCCCGGACTCGGTCCAGCACGGCACGCGCCGCTTTATGAAATTCACAACGTCGCTATGAAAATCAGCGAACTTGTCGTCGAGATAATCTTTGGTAACCATCGTCGCTTTAATACGTACGACGTCGGATTTCAAACTACCGACGTTAGATTTCATACTGCCGACATCGGACTTTAACGTGCCGACATCGCTTTTGATATCAACGATATCAAAACGCATCTCCTGCATCTGATCAGCGATGAGACCGATGGCTTCAAGAATCTCTTGTTTGTCTGTGCCCTCCATATACATCTATTTAGTACCATCGGACATACATGAATGCAAGTGGTCTTTGTTGAGCAAAAAATATGACTTATCTACAAGACCGTTCCTCTTCAAACTGAACAAAAGCGGTTTCTTGAGAAGCAATTCTCTAAATAGCTAATCGCTCGTCACCACGATATCGTACCAGTCGCGATCGCGCCCCTCGCCCACGATGCCCACGCCGGTGCCGGTCTGGTTGTTCGTAACGAGTGTAAATGTTCCGTACTCTGAATCGTCCAGAATGATGCTCCCGCTCGTTCCAACCATCTTAATGGCGATGGTATGCGTCGGATGGTACTCAGATGACCAGCTAGCCGGGAAGCCGCCTGTCACGGTGATGGTGACGTTCCCGGCATCCCATGCGCTGGCCTGGCCGGCATAAACATTCGTTGACGGACTTCCGAAGATCAATCGGACGCCGTTGCCGTCATACCATCTGTTCGTAATGCCCCAGTAGGGCGTTGCGAGCGTATTGTGCGGAACCGTTGCCCTGACCGTATAGTCTGCCGGAAGGGTCGTATTCGTCATGTTATACATGACGCCGTAAGAAGTACCATGCGTCATACGAAGCGCATTGCTAACGATTTCAGCCGCGCCATCGGCATAAGCGGCCCAGCCGCATCCGAGAGCCCCATCCGCACGCTCGAAGAGATCCGCCCAAAGCACCGTATGGAAGGTGTAATCGCCGGAGGTTGTTGTCTTGCCGGTCGCATCCTGCGTAACGATGCGGAAGTGGTAGAGGGTATCCGGCGTCAGGTCGTCGATGACGATGGAATGCGATGTTGTGAGGGCAAGCGTGGACGACGTACTGCCATAGCTGTCCGTGAGGCCGTATTCGACCGTGGACGTGGCGTTCTCATTCGTGTCCCAGGTAATGATGACGGTTGTGGAACTGGCCGTTGAAGATGCCACGGAATAGATGATAGGCGATTCGGTGTCCGCGAGCGTTTGGAACGTGTAGCCCGGAGAGGTACTGCTCCCTGCCGCATCCTGCGAGATTACGCGGAAGTAGTATTCCGTTTCTGCGGCCAAGCCCGTGAGGTTTATGGAGTGCGTTGTTCCGTACACCGAAGTGGATGAGGTACTGCCGTAGCTGTCGGTCGTGCCGTATTCGACGGTTGCGTCCGAAACGTCATCCGTCTGCCATGTGATCGTGGCCGTGGCTTCGGTGGTGGAAGACGCCACGGATGAGATAACGGGCTCGGTCTCATCAAGCCTCGGCACGTAGTCTGTCACGCGGATATCCAGCCAGTCGCGGTTATTCCCCTCGCCCACAATGGCAACGCCGGTCCCGTCCAATGTCGCGTTCGTCGCTAACGTAAATGTCCCGTACTCCGAACCGTCCAAGTAAACCGTTCCGCTTGTTCCGACCATCTTGATGGAAATCGTATGGTTCTGATTAACGGACCAGCTATCCGGGAAGCCGCCTGTCTCGGTGACCGTGACGTTACCCGAATTCCATCCGCTCGCCAGACCGACCGTTACCGTTGAAGGATTTGAGAAGAGCAGGCGAACCCCGGTTCCGCCGGACCATCGGCTCGCAATGCCCCAATAACTCGTACTCAACGTGGAATGCGGCACCGTGGCCGTCAGCACGTAATCCGGAGGGAGCGTGATATCCGTGTTATTGTAGTACACCTGATACCCGGCGGAATCCGTACGCCGAAGCGCATTGCTGACGATTTCCGCCGTGGCAGAACCGGGCGTATCCCAGCCGTTTCCAGTAGCTCCATCCGCGCGGTTGAAGTAGTCCGCCCAGTACACATGTCCGGCCGTATTGAAGGTGCTGTCCGAAGACGTGGCCGTATTTCCAAACGTATCCTGCGAGGAGACGCGGTAGTGATACGTCGTATTCGACGAAAGTCCTGTAATCACGATGGAATGCGACGTGGTAAGTGCGACCGTTGATGTCGTACTGCCGTAGCTGTCCGTGGTGCCGTATTCAACCGTGGACGTGGCATTCTCATCCGTGGTCCAGGTGATCAAAGCCCACCCATCGCTCGTGGAAGAAGCGACTGAGGAGATGACGGGGGCTGCACTATCAGCTGTAGTGGCAAACGTATAGTCCGTAGACGTGGCCACGTTCCCGCTCTCGTCCTGCGAACTCACGCGGAAGTGGTAGACGGTGTCAACCGTGAGGCTCTCGATGAGGATGGAATGGTCCGTAGTGAATGCGACGCTCGAGCTGCTACTGCCGTAGCTGTCGGTTTCCCCGTACTCGACCGTGGAGGTGGCGCTCTCATCCGTGGTCCACGTGATGGTGGCCGTTATATCCGTGGTGGAGGAAGCAACCGAAGAGATGACCGGAGCCGTGAAGTCGGAGTTCGGATCCGTCTCAAACGTATAGTCCGTAGAGGTCGCCACGTTCCCGCTCTCGTCCTGCGAACTCACGCGGAAGTGGTAGACCGTTTCGGGCGTGAGGCTCTCGATGACGATGGAATGGTCCGTGGTGAATGCGACGCTGGAGCTGGTACTGCCGTAGCTGTCGGTTTCCCCGTACTCGACCGTGGAGGTGGCGCTCTCATCCGTGGTCCACGTGATGGTGGCCGTGGTCTCTCCCGTTGATGAAGCGACGGAGGAGATGACGGGAGCCGTGGTATCCGGAGTTCCGGTCGTCTCAAACGTATAGTCCGTAGAGGTCGCCACGTTCCCTCCCTCATCCTGCGAGGATACGCGGAAGTGGTACGTGGTTGCGGCTGTGAGGCTGTCGATAACGATGGAGTGCGAGGTTGTTAGGGCGACACTCGACGAGGTACTGCCGTAGCTGTCGGTTTCCCCGTACTCGACCGTGGATGTGGCGTTCTCGTCCGTAGTCCAGGTGATCGTTGCTGTGGTCTCTCCGGTGGAGGAAGCAACCGAAGAGATAACAGGATCTGTGACATCCGGGCCGCTTTCGACCTCAACAGTCCAGCCACGATCCGTCAGCGCGGCGGCCGCGGCAACGCCGATGGACGACGGAGCGCTGTTATTATTTAAATAGATCCCCCCGTTTTCCGTTGCGTACGCGTTCAGCGTCGTGAGAATGCCGTCAATAGCGACTTGGCTGAATTCATTGTCATTGAGGAAAATCGTCCTAAGTCCCGAATCGTTATTAAACGTGAAGCTCGTAAGATCATTGCTGTTTAGATTCACCGTCTTGTAGCTACCGGTGGAGAAACTGTTCGAAACGTCCGCTGACGTATATGAATTACCGTAAGCCAGAAGCGATACGAGTTCCGTATTGGACGTTGTATCCAGCGCTCCGGACTGGTTAGCGCTCCCGGTGTATAGATCCCTAAGCAGAGGAAACTGCGAAAAATCGGGAAGGTTGCTCGTCATCTGCGGATTTTCGCGGACGTCGATATGCCAAACGTAATCTCCCGTGGCGCCCCACGTAATAGAGGTATACGCATTCAATGCGCCGCGCAGGTCTTCCAAAGCCGGACTCTCGGAAAGATCGAGCGAAGCGAGATCGTTATCATAGAAGTTTGCCCGTATCAGCGACGGCGTATTGCTCAAATCAACGGACGTCATGGCGGTACAGTGATAGCATTCAATGTGCGTAAGCTGAACGAAATCGCTAAGATCGAGCGATGTAATCGGGTTGTTCGATGCGGCGATCTTTTCAAGGTACGGCGCAACGTTCTCCAGTCCGGAAATCGATGTCACGCCCTGTTCGGCAAGAAGCGCGATGCTCGACGGTCCGCCATCCCCCGCGTCATAGCCCACATCAATAACCCGCAGGGCTTCCCACGGCGTGACCTTAAGGCGAGTCAGACGGGTCGCTTCCGTTCCGTAATCTTTCGTCGTTGTCGCCGAATTCGACGTCGTGCCGTCGGCATACGTCCATAGCACCGTCGCGCCGGCATTCACGTTGATATACGCGGTAAAGGTTGAATTCGTCGCCTCAAAAATGATCTCATCCACAATAAACGTGTAGTCCGTAGACGTTGCCGTGTTTCCGGATGCGTCCTTCGAGGAAACGCGGAAATGGTACGTCACGTTCGGCGTGAGATCGGCAAGCGTTATCGAATGCGATGTCGTAAATGCGACGGATGACGAGGTACTGCCGTAATCGGTCGTCAAACCGTATTCCACCGTGGACGTGGAGGATTCATCGGTCGTCCACGTAATCGTTGCGCCCGTCCCTCCGTCTGTTGACGTGGCAACAGAGGAAATGATGGGCGCATCCAGATCCAACGTCGCAAAGGTGTAGTCCGTGGACGTTGCCCTGTTCCCGTCATCGTCGCTTGAAGAGACGCGGAAGTGGTAGGTGGTTGCGGCAGTGAGGCTCTCAATGACGATGGAGTGATCTGTCGTGAGAGCGACGCTTGAGGTGGTACTGCCATAGCTATCAGTCGTTCCATACTCCACGGTGGAGGTAGATGATTCATTGGTCGTCCAGGTGATGGTGGCCGTGGTCTCTCCTGTTGAGGAGGCCACGGAGGAGATGACGGGAGCTGTGACATCTGCCGTTGTGAGGAAAGTATAGTCCGTCGACGTTGCCCTGTTCCCGTCATCGTCGCTTGAAGAGACGCGGAAGTGGTAGACGGTGTCAGCCGTCAGGCTCTCAATGGCGATGGAGTGGCTCGTTGTGAAAGCGACGCTGGAGCTCGTGCTTCCATAGCTATCGGTTGTTCCATACTCCACGGTGGAAGTGGATGATTCATTGGTCGTCCAGGTGATGGTGGCCGTGGTTTCTCCCGTTGATGAGGCGACCGAGGAGATGACGGGAGCCGTGGTATCTGCCGTTGTGAGGAAGGTGTAGTCACCGGAGGTCCCAACATTCCCTGAGGCATCCTGGGAAGAGACGCGGAAGTGGTACGTGGTATCCGCCGTGAGGCTCTCAATGACGATGGAGTGATCTGTCGTGAGAGCGACGCTTGAGGTGGTACTGCCATAATCGTCCGTTTCCCCGTATTCGACCGTGGATGTGGAAGATTCGTCCGTAGTCCAGGTGATGGTGGCCGTTGTTTCTCCGGTTGATGAGGCGACCGAGGAAATGACGGGGGCCGTGGTATCCGAAGCGGGGGTGCTGTCTTCAGTCGTCGGTGTGGCGGGAATGCTGGGATAGAAGTTCTTAATGACGGTCGTAGGGACTGAAGAGACGCTGCTCCCTGCGGAATTCGCAAAGACGCTCGTCGTCGGGAGGATGGCAAGGCGGTCCCCGCGGTACAGGGATTCGAGCTCCTCCATGGTCTCGATGTGGCGCTTGGTCAGCTCTCCATCCTCTTCCACAAGGATGTATACGCTCGGATCGTCGGGGTACTTAAAGATGAGGCCTGCGGGAACATCCTCCGGGCCTCGGATGATGGTGGTTGCGGTTAAGAAAGAAGACAGGACGTCTTCCGTCACGTCCTCGATCTGATTGAAGGCATAGCCTATTGATAGGAATGCCTCTTCAGATTCAATGGGGTATGCCCGTCCGTTCTGGATGAGGTAGACGCGAGGATCGGAAACGATCTTGATGAGGGAGCCGTTGCCAAAAGTTCGGAGAGGGCCCCAGGGAAGGAAGTTCAGGGGATGGTCGGGAACGAGATCGAGCTCTGATGATGCAACAAACGTGACTTCATCCCATGAGGTGAAGTGAGAGAAGTACACATCGGGATTGAAGATGGGGCGCTTCTGGCAGTCTTCCGTGACAACGAAGACCGTTGAGATGCTTTGGGTGCGGTACGGGGTTCCGACCTCCAAGGAACATGAATCATCCTGAAGGGATTGGGCGAGAACGGGAGAAGTGAAAAGGATTGAAATCAATGCAAATACAAAAGCGAGGCTTGCCGTTTTAATCCAAAAGAGGCCGCTTCTATGCATATGCATGCTGATGCACAGTTTAGCATTCAAAAAAGCTCTGAACAATGAGGGGAATTCACATGTTCAGAGATCTTTATTCAAAAACGCTCACGTGCGGAAAACGGAACCACGTCGTTGATGGACGCCGCACCGGAGAGGAGCATGACGAATCGATCAACGCCGAATGCCATACCGGCCGCCTGTCCCATCTTCGGAAGATCCGCGAGGAACTTTTCATCAATCGGCCAAACGTCTTTTTTGAGCGAACGACGGAGCGCGCGCTCTTCTTCGAACCGCTTTCGCTGCTCATCAGGATCGGAAAGCTCTGCGAAGCCATTCGCGAGTT
>Ga0307435_1000046_pt1 | contig 52805 bp, 47 predicted proteins | sample SalMarWE160470MG_FD_202164 | JGI IMG/M metagenome (GOLD analysis project Ga0307435, IMG submission 202164) | Salt marsh sediment microbial communities from the Plum Island Ecosystem LTER, Massachusetts, United States - WE1604-70 | ecosystem: Environmental > Aquatic > Marine > Intertidal zone >... | reverse complement strand
TAAATCGATTATACGATTTTTTTCCAATCGTCTAAGTGGGCAAAGCTCCATCCATTTACATGTCATAGGACTTATCCAATAGTTTCTCTAAAATAATATTATTCAATACTCTTCAATAGAAAGATATTCTACCAGAAAAAAAGTCAACAACAACCAATGGTAATATGGGAAATCCACATTTAACTTCATTGATACAAAATACTTGACATTTGTTGTTGCCACCATTATTGTTACGCTAACGATTTTAGTTTTTTTCTTTAGTTTTTGCTATTTGTGTCGGAGGTTAATTTGAGAGTGCTTTCAGGCATACAACCGTCTGGACGTCTCCATATAGGCAACTTTTTCGGCGCCATTCGCCAGCACCTGCAGTTCCAGGCTGACAACGACTGCTTCTATTTCATCGCCGACTACCACGCCCTGACGAGTAATCCAACACCTGCTGATGTTGCTCAGTACTCGCTTGACGTAGCGATGGATTATATTGCATTGGGCCTCGATACCGAGAAAACTGTTTTCTGGCGACAGTCTCATGTGCCAGAGGTCACTGAATTGACTTGGCTGCTTTCCTGCATAACGCCTATGGGCCTATTGCAAAGATGTGTCAGCTTCAAGGACAAAGTCGCTCAGGGTTTCAGTCCGAATCACGGCCTGTTCGCTTATCCTGTGCTTCAGGCCGCCGATATCCTGATTTACAAATCCGACCTCGTTCCAGTCGGCGCCGACCAGAAACAGCATATCGAGGTAACCCGCGATATTGCCATTCGTTTCAACAATACTTACGGTGAAATCTTTATCATACCGTCTGAATACATCATCGAATCTGTAGCTGTTGTCCCTGGTATTGATGGACAAAAAATGAGCAAAAGTTATGGAAATACAATCGAGATATTCGAGCCTGAAGATAGCGTCAGAAAAAAAATTATGCGTGTCGTTACCGACTCAACCCCAGTAGAAGAGCCGAAAAACCCCAACAAGTGTAATGTCTTTGCACTTTTGAAGCTTGTCGCCTCGCCCGATGAGTTAACTGAGTGGGAGAATAAATACCGCAGCGGTGGTACAGGTTATGCTGAGACAAAAAAACGCTTGGCCGAGTTGATTGTAGAGTATTTCAAGCCCTACCGACAAAAAAGGGACGAGCTTGAAAAAAATATTGATTATGTAAAAGAAATATTGGCTAATGGTGCCGGGCGAGCGAAAGCTATAGCAGCAGAAACTCTTACCCAGGCCCGAAAAGCCGTAGGCTTAGGAGCATAATGATGGAAGACAAACTCGTTACAATTGCAAGTTTTACAGATTATATAGAAGCCGAGATGGCCCGGCAGTTGCTTGCAGATTACGGAATCAAAGCAGTTGCAACCGGTCAGAATGCTTCAAATATATACCCGATACCTGCTGTGGAGGGGCCGGAGCTGCAAGTCCTTGAGAGCCAAGCCGGGCAAGCACGGCAGATTTTAGAATCCCACAAAAAGCAGGAAACCTTAGAAGACGATGAAGATTCTGCGGAACCAACGGAAACAAACTCGTTTCTAATGGATCAGGAGCAATAATTGACTGATTATCGTGTCAACCTTGATATGTTTGTAGGACCTCTGGATTTGCTTTTATACCTGGTCCGCAAAGAAGAGGTAGATATTTACGATATTCCCATCGCTAAAATAACCGACCAGTACATCGAATACATCGAAATACTCAAAAGCCTTAACATCGATTTAGCCGGTGACTTTTTAGTAATGGCTGCAACATTGATGGAGATAAAATCGGCAATGCTCCTGCCCAAGGCATCACCTGCTCAGCTTGCGGATGATGATTTGGCCGACCCTCGTGCGGAGCTAATTCGCCAGCTTCTCGAATATAAAAGGTTCAAGGACGCCGCCAATCTGCTCAATGCCGCTGCGGATGAGCATAGCCAGCGTTTTTCTCGTCCGGATACTGTTATCGAACTATTAAAGCCCGAGGCCGAACCCCAGTTCGACATTGAACAGGTAAGTGTTTGGGATCTACTTGAGGCATTCGATGCTATATGCAGGGCTACGGGTCTCGGTCGGGACATAAGCCACATTAAGGATGATACACCTATAGATTTGTATCAAATAGAGATTCTGCATCGCCTGCAGACGGAAGGCCCAGTGACCTTTGAGCGCGTTTTCGAGTCCAAGCCCGGTCGGGTCGTGATGATCGGCTTATTTTTAGCACTTTTGGAATTGATTCGGGAAAAGTTAGTCTGGGCGGAGGCCGCCGAGAGTGGATCACCATCACAACTTTACTTACGCGCCTTAACCGACGAACCAGCCGAACAGGCTGTCGAAAAAGCCATAATTGCTGTTGGCGGAGCCATTAGCGATAATACCGCTCAAATCGAGCAGCGACGTCAACCTCCTATTCTGATTAACGAATTACCACCAAAAAGAAGACCGGCAGCTTCGCTTGATAAACAGGAGCGAGGAAAAATAGAATCTGCCCGGGAAAACCAGCAGCAAACAGCCAATTAGTATTTGACAATCCGACAATTCACAAATAATATAATATTTTCCTTTTTGGGTAAATGCCTTAGATTACCGATTTTTAGGTCCGGATTCATTTGCCTCTTGCGTAAGCGGACCCAAAAGGGAGTTTTCTAAAAAGTAAGAAAAGACGTAGGGAGCGCAATTATAAATTACGTTTCCTATGATGGAATAAATTTACTCTTGCCGAACCGGCGAGGCAAAATAATAAGGATGAACTAATGGCTGGTAATGTAATTGAACTAACAGATTCCACTTTTGATGAGGTTGTTTACAAATCTGATGTGCCGGTGCTTGTCGACTTCTGGGCGCCGTGGTGCGGGCCGTGTAAAATGATGGCTCCTATCTTGGGAGAGGTTGCAGATGAATATGCGGGCAGGGCAAAAATTTGCAAGCTAAATACTGATGATGCTCGTGATAGTGCTATAGAGTTCGGCATAAATGCGATACCGACCACAATTTTATTCAAAGACGGCCAGGTAAAAAAGAAATGGGTTGGCCTAACTGGTAAAAAAGACCTCACTACAGCTATCAATGAATTGCTCTGAAATACACAAGGTTTTGTGAATAGAATATAGGAACAATGCCACACAAAATTCTGGCCAAGAAACAACTTTCGGATGATGTATTTGTTGCTGAGATTGAAGCCCCGCTTATAGCAAAAGCCAGAAAGCCAGGCCAATTTATCATCCTCAGTATAAACAATGAATACAGCGAGCGAATTCCTTTGACTATCGCTGATGCCGATCCACAAAAAGGAACCATTAGTTTGATTTGGCAGCGGGTCGGCAAAACTACCGCTGAGTTAGCTGATTTGAAACAAGGCGATGAAATTGCCAATGTCTCTGGACCACTTGGCAGGCCCACACATATCGAAAACTTCGGCACTGTAGTTTGTGTCGGCGGCGGTATCGGCAATGCGCCCTTACTGCCTATCGCCAAAGCTTTGAAAGAAGCTGGCAATAAAATCGTCAGTATCATTGGTGCAAGAAACAAAAAGCTATTGATCCTCGAAGAACAATTCGCTCAGATAAGTAATGAGCTGATAGTCACAACCGATGACGGCTCATACGGACGCAAAGCACTTGTGACCGAGCCGCTAAAAGAAGTTTGTCAGCGAGAACACAAGCCGGCCCAGGTTTTCGTCATCGGCCCAGCGATAATGATGAAATTTTGCTGCGAGGTAACGAAGCAGTTTAATATCCCCACGCAGGTCTCACTCAATACGATAATGGTTGACGGTACCGGCATGTGCGGCGGCTGCCGCGTCGAAATTGACGGCAAGCCCAAATTTGTATGTGTCGATGGTCCAGAGTTTGACGGCCATAAAGTAAATTTCGACCTGATGATAAAAAGACTAAATGCCTATAAAAACCAGGAACAAAAGGCACACGAACAATACTCAAAGCACCGATGTAAAATAGGTCTGGACAAAACTTGAAATCTACCGAAATTGAATATATTTAGCCCCGCAATTTATTGCAGGGTCATACTGATGGGGTAATGGAACAAGATAAACAGAAACTTTTACAACAGCTTCTGGAAAAGCACAAGGCTGGACAGCTTAAACCTGCCGAACGATATAACATCCCGCCTCAACCGATGCCTGAGCAGAATCCCGAAGAGCGAGTACAAAACGTCAATGAAGTGGCATTGGGTTATACCGAGACACAAGCTCGGCTGGAAGCGCTGCGCTGCCTTGGATGTAAAAACGCTCCATGCGTCGAGGGTTGTCCGGTACGAATAAAGATAAAAGATTTTATAGCTGCCATTGCCGATGGCGACTACAAAAAAGCGCTGGACATTATCAAAGAAAATTCATTATTGCCTGCGGTATGCGGTCGAGTCTGTCCCCAGGAAGTTCAGTGCCAGCTAACCTGTACAGTTGGTCGAAAGTTTAAAGACCCCACCAAAGCTGTTTCAATAGGTCGGCTTGAAAGGTTTGTTGCCGACTTCGACCATGATAACGAGAGCATCCCCGCGGTGGCACCTGAAACCAGGATGAAAGTCGCCATAATCGGCTCAGGCCCAGGTGGTATTGTCGCCGCTGCTGACACCAGAAGAGCAGGCCACGATGTCACAATATTTGAGGCCTTCCATAAGCCTGGTGGCGTAATGGTCTATGGAATTCCAGAGTTCAGACTCCCTAAGGCTATCGTCCAAGATGAAATCGATATACTGAAAAAAATGGGGGTGAAAATCGTCTGCAATTTCGTTGTCGGCAGAACAAGAACCATCGACCAGTTGATGAAAGAGGACGGCTTTGACGCAGTCTATATTGGTGTCGGAGCGGGTCTTCCGAGCTTTATGGGTATCGAAGGTGAGTCGCTCATAGGTGTATACAGCGCAAACGAGTATCTAACGCGTGCCAATCTTATGAAGGCCTACAACTTCGGCAAAGGGGCTGATACTCCGATTGCGGTCTCAAAGAAGGTGGCTGTGGTCGGTGGCGGCAATGTCGCTATGGATTCAGCAAGAACAGCCGTTAGACTTGGTGCTGAAAAAGTTTATTTAGTTTATAGAAGAACCGAAAAGGAAATGCCCGCCCGGATCGAAGAAGTCCATCACGCAAAGGAAGAAGGTGTACAATTCCATATACTGCAGAGTCCAAAACGAATCATCGGCGACGAAAACAGCCGAGTGACAGCTATCGAATGCCTGAAGTATCGCCTCGGTGAACCGGATGAGTCAGGAAGACGAAGACCCATTCCAATCGAGGGTTCGGAGTTTAGAATTGACGTGGATACGGTAATTATAGCTATAGGTAATATTGCAAATCCCCTGATTCGCCAGACTACGCCCGATCTTGAGTTCAACAAGTGGGGAAATATTGTTGTTGACGAGAACTGCAAGACCTCAATGGAGGGCGTTTATGCCGGGGGGGACATAGTCCTTGGCGCTGCAACTGTAATTCTCGCTATGGGCCAAGGCCGAATTGCCGCCGCGGCGATTAACAAATATCTTGCATCAGGAACCCCCAAATAAAAAAATTTAACCCCGCAGTTTACTGCGGGATTTACAATCGCGATCTATTGCAGGATTCACAAATCTTGCAGTATTTTTAAATCCTGCGGACTTAATCTGCTCTGCCGGCTTAATAGTTTCTGAAATTCCTCCTGGTTCATCCACGTTACTTGTCCATCCAGTTGGAGGACCACGTATCCATCGTTAAGAATCGAAGCCCGGAAATTTTTTTCTACATAGGCCAGAATCTCGTCGGGAGGTGAATCAACGTCGATCCACTGAGCTCGATACTGTAATTTATCCAGACGAACCTCTTCTTCCAGTTTTCCCTGGATGCCTTTTACATCATCTCCTGATGGCAATGAGCCATGCTCCTTTCGATATTGCAGGACAACTTGACCGAGCTGCTCCATAATCTGTATCGTTTCCGATCGGCTGACCCATTGTTTGAGGTTAATCATAATTACGACCGCTGCTGCCGTAATTAACAGAATGATTATGGATTCCGTTAATAGTGCTTTCTGGCGTTTGTTCACCCCGTTAGAAACCTCCCATTCTGAATTTTTATTCCCTTATTGTATTACCCCGTTTCTTATTGGCTTTCTAACAGGGTTCATAATTTGCTGTTTGTTGTCTGTGATGTATGTCACGAGTCACGGCTGGATTCCCACAACGCGGGGGCCCTCCATGATTTTTACTTTGTCGTCCTGAACCAGTATTTTGCCTTCAGCGAACAGCCTTATAGCGTGTGGATATGCGATACATTCCTGCTTAAAGACTCTGGCGGCAAGCGTGTCTGGGTTGTCTGTTTCTTTGACCTCGCAAGCTCGCTGGACGATTATTGGCCCTTTATCATATTCATTAGTGCAGAAATGTACTGTGCAGCCGCTGATTTTACATCCTGCTGCCAGCACCGCTTCGTGAACGTGATGTCCCCACATGTCTTGGCCGCCGAAGCTCGGCAAGAGAGCCGGATGTATATTCATCACGCGGTTTTCGTATCTCGCAGGTATTTTCCAAAGACACAACCACCCGCCTTGGATTACCAAGTCAACATTTGCAGCGACAAGCTCATTTTCGATACGTTTGCTGAATTCATCGACGTCGGGATAGTCTTTTTTGCGAATGATTATTACATTCAATCCCGCATTTTTTGCCTTTTCGACACCTGCAACATCGGAGCGTGAACTTATTACGACAGCAACTTCGGCATTAAGCCGGCCTTTCTTGATATGTTCAAGGATATTCATCAACGTTGTGCCGCCACCGCTGATTAAAACGCCCAGTCGGATTGGCTTTGTGTTTTGCATGGCAGGCATCCCAACGACGGCTGGTGATTCAAAATCTCGTCCGAGATTCAAAGCCTGGTTTACAAGCTTGTCGGCATTTTTATTTTTTTCTCTGGGGACAAAAGTAATTTTGTAGTTCTCGAACTTTCCAAGCAGTTGGACAGCTTGCTGAAAAAGTTGTTTGATTTGCTCGCTTTTTACTTTGTATTCACCGTTTATCTGTCTGACGAGCAGTTCACTGTCGCTAAAAACTGTAATCTGTTTAGTCCCAAGCTCTTGTGCTGCTTCGAGGGCTTTTACCAGGCCGGTATATTCTGCTACGTTATTTGTAGCTTGGCCTAAAAAAAAGCTTTTTGCCTGCAGTTGATTTCCTTCGGCATCATTCAGGACGAAACCGGCAGCCGCTGGGCCTGGATTGCCTCTGCTGGCACCATCTATGTGAACTATTATCTCTTCTGAATTCATTAGTTTAGATTGGCTTAAATCGCCAATTTACTAATCCACTAATCCTCTGCTTCAATATTGCCAAGCACAATTATTCTGGTGCAATTTGGGCAGCGGATAATATCATCCTTGGTCATAAGCAGATTGACGAACTCGGCGGCGATATTCATAAAGCAGCCCCCACAGCTATAGACTGCTGTTCTGCCTTCCTGCTGCTCAACCACCGCCACCGCTTGGCCATCGTATGTTTCGGCGACACGTTTGAATATATTCAGCGGCTCGGAGGGTATAGTCTGTGCAAGTTGATCCCAGTCATTCTGGATTTCCTCGGTTTTGATCTGATGCTTTTTGGCCTCTTTTTCTGCTTTTGTCCGGGTCTCATCGAGTTGTTTTTTTCGCCTCTCTATCTCCTCGCGGAGACTATTACGCTCAGCCTCAGCGGTCTCTAAATCTTTCATCAATTCCAGAGCTTGTGTTTCGAGTTTGGAATTGTCGGCCTTGGTGGTATTTAGCTGGGTGAGCAGGGCTGCATATTCTTTGTTTGTTTTAGAGGCGTTCAGTGCCGCTCTTAATTTGGCTATCTCTTCGTCTCTTGTTTTCAAATCCAATTCCAGACGGTCACACTGAAGCTTGGTTAGCTGAATCTCCTCTTTTTTGACTTCGAGCGCGTTTTGTAGGCTGCGGACTTGATTTTCCTCGATAATTACGCTTCTTCTACATCTGGCCAGTTGTGCTTTTGCCTCTCGTAGACGATTTTCGATATCCTGAAGTTTGATCAGGCTATTCAATACCGGTCCCATTTATGCTCCTTTAGGTCCCGCTAAGCGAGATCCTTTGTTACTCTGCGAAGTCGCTGCTAAGCACGAGATCGCCGGGTTAAATTGTTGAATCCTTGATTATGCTATTATTTTTGGTAATCTGCAATAAAATATTTTAGCTTTTTATTTTGCAGTATTCTGCGGGCGTAAGAACTTCTGTAGCGATATGCAACAACATTCTCGACAAGATGTTATCTTCTATTGTCGTTCAACGGTGGACAAAACAGGCATAGTAATGGCACAAAAGAAACATGAATGGGTGAGCCCAAAAAGGTCCTGCCGGAAAATCTGGTCGCTTCGATCTTGCTAACTTGTGTAACCGGTCGGTTATGGGTGGATTAAATGCGTCGATTTTTGACTTGACAGATTAAGATAGTTTATTGTTAATTTTGTCTTTTTACCTGTTCTGATCATAAGGCATATCAGAAATGATTAATGTTTGTAAAATTCGATGCGATAATACTCATGTTCAGCTCCTCTTGGCATGTAGTTTTGGACATTCTTTATGAGCAGAATATGGCTAACAAGAATAATCACATCCAGTTTTCATCGCTCTTTAGACCAACCGAGGTTATTTGTCAAACCGACCAAACCGACCGTGATGCGCTGTTAAAAAGCCTGCTTGAGGTGCTTGCCTATCAGCGCGGCATCGGCAATGTCGATGAAGCATGCTCCGCCGTGCTGAATCGGGAAAATGAGATGTCCACAATTGTAGCGCCCGGCATAGCGATGCCTCACGCTCGGCTGGAAGCCATTCATCAAATAGTAATAGGTGTAGCAACATCCAAAAACGGCATAATCTATGATAAAAGCAATCCCGACAAGTTAATCAAGCTCATTATTCTCACCTTGGCTCCGAAGGACGCTCCAGGAGCATATCTTCAGGCGATTAGCTCTTTAGCTAATATTTGCAAGGACCCTACGACTGCGGACATTGTGGCGAATTTGCCTACACCTGAAAAAATCTGGAGCTTTTTCGAGCAGGGCGGCCTGGTTCTGCCAGACCATTTGTGTGCACGCGATGTGATGGAGCCGGGAGAGGCACAGTTGCAGGAATATGACACGCTGGAGCGGGCGATAGATTTGTTTGTTCACCACAGACTCAATGAGCTGCCGGTCGTTGATAAGGACGGCGAGCTCATCGGTGTCGTGACAACATACGAGCTGCTGCGGGTGTGCCTGCCGGATTATATTCTCTGGATGGAAGACCTGACGCCAATTATGAACTTTGAGCCTTTTGCGGAAATTCTTCGAAAAGAAAGCAAGACCTGGCTGACAGAAATAATGACAAGCGATTATGCCGTGGTTGAGGACACTGCACCTGCGATTCAGGTTGCCAAGGAAATTACGCGACAGAAGGCCAACCGAGCTTATGTGGTGCGAGGTAAAAAGTTTCTGGGGGTGGTGTCATTGGAAAGATTCCTTAATAAGATTCTGCGGGAGTAGGCGATGGCCTTGCCTTATATAAAAAAGGAGACGATTTACACAGCCGGACGAGTGGGCATTCTGCTCGGCGTCAGCGGCTTTGTCGGGCTGCTCGGGTATTCATTCGGGCTGGACAGGCAGCAGATCATCTCGTGCTCAATCTTCATTATGATAATAATGGCGACGCTTCTATTCTGGAAGCTTCGTCTGGCTATTGCCTTTGTCGGCATAGGTGCTCTTATGGGCGCCAACGTGCTGACGCTTCCTACCTTCATCCGTGAATGCAAGCTGGATGTGATACTTTTTCTGGTCGGCATGATGGTTACTGTCGGTGTGCTCAAAGAGCTGGGTCTGTTTACATGGATAATTCAACAAGTCATAGCTCTTAAGGGGATAACCGGTCCCAAATTTGTTATCATTATTGTTTTTCTCGGGGCCTTCATGGCCTGCGCTGTGGATGAGGTTACATCTATTGTATTTGTTGCTACGCTGATATTTCAGGTTTGTGACACTCTAAAGGTGCGTCCGATTCCGTTTATTATTATTGCGGTTATGGGCACTAATATAGGCTCAAGCGGAACTATGCTGGGCAATCCTGTCGGAATTCTGATCGGGCAGAACGCTTCGCCGCCTCTTAGCTTTATGGATTTTTTACACTGGTCGTTTCCGATTATGCTGGTTACTCTGTCGATTTCGCTTGTCCTGCTGATGTGGTGGTTCAGGCGTGACATTGCTCTTTTATCACAACGACTTGAAGCCCGTCGGGAAATGGGGCTGGGATTAGGCCCGCTTGTTCAAGTCCCGTACAAACGTGGGCTTGCTGTTTTAGTGGGTATGATACTATTCATTGCTCTGCACCATCATCTTGAGACTAGGCTGGGGCTGGCTCCTAACACTGTTTTGATAGTGGCCCCGCTGGTGATTGCAGGTCTTCTGATGCTCTGGCGCCACGAACGGTCGCGCCACTATATCGAGTCGGATGTTGAGTGGTGGACTCTTTTATTCTTTATGATGCTCTTTGCAGTGGCTGGCACCCTTGAAGAGACTCGGGTGACACAAAGAATTGCGGACTATTTTCAACAAGCTTTCGGCAATCGGCTTTCGATCCTGACGCCGGTGGTCATTGGTACTTCTGCCATCGGCTCAGCTTTCGTGGACAATATCGTCTTTGTCGCGGCTTTTATGCCGGTTGTTGAAAAACTTCAACAGACACCTTTATTGTGGGCTTTGTTGCAGGGGACATGTCTCGGCGGAAACATCACAATGATAGGCTCTACCGCTAATATTGTGGCGCTGGGGATGCTTGAAAAACGCTACCGAACACACATTCACTTCCTTGAGTGGCTCAAAGTCGGTCTGATTGTGGGAACTCTCTCATGTCTGATAGCGTGGGGTGGAGTTGCACTTCTGTCGCCCTATATGCCGACCGTCAAGCAGCGCCAAATGCACAGACAGGTTCTGCCTGAGGGGCTGCATGAACAAACTAATGCAATAGAAAAACCTCAGCCGAGTAATCACTTTTGACCTTTTTAAGTCTTGAGGGATTAACACTCCCTGACGGTCACGGCTTAGAGATACAGCGCGGTCGTGGTGTTTAATGGTAAAAAAACGGTAAATTTGGTGCCCTGTTCGAGCTGACTTTCAACTTCAATTCTTCCGTTGTGCATATTTACAATTTCCTTGATAATCGCAAGGCCTAATCCTGTTCCCGGGATACCCTTACCCGATTGATGAACTCGGTAAAATCGGTCAAATATCTTGGGAAGAGCTTCTTTGGGTATGCCCATGCCGGTATCGCTAACAAGAATGATGAGCTCCTGCCCTTCGCGTCGGACTGAAATAGATACTTCGCCATTTTCAGGTGTAAACTTAATTGCGTTGTTTACAAGATTCATAACCATAGATTGTATCTTGCCTTCGTCGCCCTGGAGCTGGCCAAGATCGTCGCCAATGTCCGTTTTTAACTTGATATTCTTTTTGTCGGCTAAGTGCTGCAATCCCAATAAAACCTGATCGATGACGGTGGAAATATCCACCGGTTCACGTGAAAATTTGACAGCTCCGGATTCAATCCGTGATATTTCCAGAAGACTTTCGATCAGATTTTTTAATATATCTGATTCCTCATCAATAATAGTTAAAAACTCACGCATGGTTTGTTCAGGCATATTTGGGTCGCGCAGCATTGTTTCTGCATATGCCTTTATGGCAGTCAATGGCGTACGCAATTCATGTGAAACAGATGAAACAAAATCTGTTTTCATACGATCGATTTCTCGCTCACGAGCGACATCGCGTAGTATCATAACCACGCCAATAATAGTTTCGTCTTCTTTGCAAATAGGCGAAGCAGTGGTGGAAATGGGACACTTGTTGCCGTCTTTTGCGATAAGAACATCCCGGTCGGTGCCGCTTTCTATGCTGCCTGAATGAAGCACCACGTCAATAGGACTTCGAACAGTCTTTTTGCTTTTATCATCGATAATGTGGAGAATCTCATCGACCATTTTTGTTTGGGCATTTTCGAAGCTCCACCCTGTGAGTTCTTCGGCTACTTTATTAAACAAGATAATGTGTTTCTGGGCATCTACTGCGATGACCCCATCCGACATACTGGAAAGGGTTACTGCCAGAAGCTCCTTTTCTGCTGCAAGCTGCTCGGTTCGCTGCGCAACTTGTGCTTCGAGGTTGTTATGATATTCTTTTAGAGCATCCTTTGTCTTTTTGTGTGTAATGGCTTGTTCTACAACCTGCGGCAGAACTTTCAGGTAATTACATTCGACGTCTTTTATCATGTAGTCATAAGCACCGGCTTTCATAGCCTTAATGGCGATTTCCTCGTCACCTGCACCGGTAGCAAAGATAACAGGCATATCTCCTGTTAAATTAAAAACGTCAAACGCCGTACCATCGCCGAGAGAGTAATCACTAATTACAACATCGAATCTTTCGGAATTCAGAATGCTTTTAGCTTGTGTAAAAGAGTTGGCTATCTTGTAATCGTATGCAAGCTCTTGCTCTGTGATTAGCCGCTCAAAAGCCATCTGATCGAGCTTGTCATCTTCGATAAGTAAAACTTTGTATTCTGTATTTTTTGTAATCTTATCGCTCACTTGGTAATTTACTTAAACACCAGTATGTATAGACTGTTCCAAATGCCTTAACAAAGTGGTCAAAGTCAACGGGTTTGACGATATAGCCAGCTACGCTCAGACTAAAGCTTTCCTCGATATCCTGATCCATTTCAGACGTGCTCATTACTATAACAGGAATGCTTTTCAATGTTTCATCGGCCTTTATAGTTTTCAGCAGCTCAAGACCTCCTATTCTTGGGATATTTAAATCCAGAATGATTATAGAGGGTTTCGTTTTGGTTCCATCTTCTAAATACTCCAATGCTTCTCCGCCGTTTTTTAAATGGATCAAGTCATTGAGAATCTTTAGGTGCTGAAGTGCTTTCTTAATCGTCATGAAATCTACAATGTCATCTTCAATTAATAGAATTGGTTTTAACATTTTCATTTTCAAGCTCCGCTTCTCGCTTATGTATTATAGAGAAGAATATGCTTCCTTAGGTTCATCTTGATTCCTCATAAACTCTACCGTTATAGATTCGATGGCAAAGAAAAATTATTAATGATTAGGGTCGAATAATCAGTGCTCAGCTTATCATTCATCATAGTTGGTACGAAGTTGGCGGATGACGCTGACCAGCCGCTGATACACCCCCCCCAACTTCGGCGACGCCCTTTTTCTGTTCTTAATACCTTTCAGGTTGATGGCCCACCGCTTCTATGCAGAGTCAATAGGGCCGCTTTTTATCTGTTTTTCACCATTTATACATTTCTCTAATTTTTTCTTGATGGTTTTGCCCAGCTGCATCGGGTCGAATGGCTTGGTTATATAGTCATCGGCGCCTTCACATAAGGCTCGCCCTACATCGGCCATCATTCCCTTAGCTGTCAACATAAAGACCGGAATATTTTCGGTCGTTTTGTCCTGTTTAAGCCTGGAGAGAACTTCAAGTCCATCCATCTCCGGCATCATCCAATCTAACAAAACCACATCAGGTTGTAGCTCTTTGGCAAGCTCAATAGCCTTTGGACCATCCGAAGCCTGGTGTACTTCAAATCCATCTAATCTTAAATTATATTCCAGGACTCTGCGTATATACTCTTCGTCTTCGACGATCAATACGGAAATCCTTCTATTCATTATTGTGTTTCCACGTATATCTCGATGGGATTTTCCCTGAAGAAATTCGTAACTTACATTTCGCCTATGGCTTTATAATTTGTCGTTGCTGTCTTATCTGGCATCGAATTCCCAAAGAAACCGTTAGCATCCACGACCCCCAGTTCAAAACCCCCATAAACGAGCAATTTCAGACTATTACCTGTTCATAATTATCGTCATATCAGGAGAGTAATATAAAAGAAAAAAAGTTTTTTGCAAATTGTAGGTCAAATAAATTCAGCGATTTTATCAAATTTTTAAGCACCATATCGGCGATAAACATCCTGAATGTAGCAAATTCTATCATGGGTTGTTCGGCTTTGTATCTTGACAGTTTGCAGTGCTTGTCATACTATCGGTACCTGCCGGTAACGGACCTGTTATCCTTCCGGCTACAAAGGGGATGCCAGCATCTATGAATAAAAAAGTAGCTATCTTGGGTTCGACAGGATCAATCGGCAAGAACGCACTGCGGGTGATAGACGCCCTTGAGTCACAGTACCAAATTTTAGCACTAAGCGCCCACTGTAATGTAGAGCTTTTGGCTGAACAAGCACGGCAGTATAAGCCGAAGTATATTGCTGTTACAGATTCGGATTACGCAGGGCAGCTTCGAGGAATGACAGGCGATTTGGATGCTGAGATACTGAGCGGGCCGGATAGTTTAATAAAACTTGCGGAGCTTGAAGAAGTCGATATCGTTCTCAGCGCAGTTGTTGGAGCTGCGGGATTGCCTTCGGTTCTTGCAGCGGCCAGGCGAGGCAAGAGACTTGCAATAGCAAACAAAGAGCCGCTTGTTATTGCGGGCGAGCTGCTTACAAAGACCGCAAAAGAAAACAACAGCACGATTCTGCCGATAGACAGTGAACACTCGGCAATCTGCCAGGCCTTGCAGGCCGGTCGTCGCGAAGAAGTCAATAAAATTATTCTAACTGCTTCCGGCGGACCGTTTAGAGAGCTAACTTCTGAGGATTTGCAAAGTGTAACATTGGAGCAGGCACTTTCGCATCCCGTCTGGAATATGGGGCCGAAGATCACCATTGATTCCGCGACAATGATGAACAAGGCGCTGGAAGTTATTGAAGCTCATTGGCTCTTCGATATGCCGGCGGATAAAATCGAGGTTTTAGTGCATCCGGAATCTATTGTCCATTCATTAGTCGAATTTGTTGATGGCTCGGTTATAGCACAGTTAAGTGAGCCTGACATGTGTCTGCCGATACAGTATGCGTTGACATATCCGGCACGTGTTGCTGGTATTAGTAAGCAATTGCGACTGGAAGAGATAGGCCAACTAACTTTCGAGAAACCCAATTTGAAGACATTTCGTGCGCTGTTCTTAGGTTTCGAGGTTGTGCGGACAGGTGGCACCGCTGCTGTTGTTTTCAACGCAGCCAATGAGGCGGCTGTGCAGGAATTTCTGGCGGATAAAATCAGGTTTGTGAACATTGTGGAATTGATCGAGCATTGTTTGAACAAACATGATATTAAAAGAAATGTGTCTCTCGAAGAGATTTTGCAGATAGATGACTGGGCAAGAAGAGAGGTTCGAAATCAAGTGCATAAGAATAAAATCGTGAAACAAAGTATGAATAGCTGCTGATCGAACATGGCTTGAGAGGTTGTTTTAATGTCTAAATCGAAAAGTTTAATGAATAAAAAATCGCGAGGATTTTTTTGGTTCTTGGTCTTTGCAGCAGCTATTTATCTGATTGTTCGGCACATCAGCGTCTTTGGCAATGTGCTGCTGGTGTTGGTTGGATTCGGAGTTGTTGTTATCGTCCATGAATTTGGTCATTTTATTATTGCAAAGCTGTCGGGTATAAAGGTTGAAGCATTTTCTATTTTTATGCCGCCTACATTACTGGGCGTGCGTAAAACGAAAGATGGTTTTAAGTTTCGTTTTCTGCCAAAGCTTTTCTCCATGGAAGATGATGAGTCTAATGAGTTCACCTGTGGTTTAACGGACTCAACGGAGGATGCGAAAGACACAACCAGTGAGACCGAATATCGCATCGGACTTATTCCATTCGGCGGTTTTGTAAAAATGCTGGGCCAGGATGATACCGGTCCGGTTAAATCCACCTACGATCCACGTTCGTTTGCCAATAAGCCGGTCAGCACACGAATTGCAGTTATAGCTGCCGGTGTAACTTTTAACGTTATCAGCGCCGTTATCATTTTTATGATAGTTTTTCTGATTGGAATAAACTTGACACCTGCAGTGGTTGGTGAAGTGGTGCCAAATTCGCCTGCGGCGCGGGCGGGACTGAAGCCGGGCGATGAGATAGTTGAGATTGCTGGCAAGAGCGAGGACCTGGACTTCAGTAATATTTTGTTGGCGGCTGCTTTGTCGGATGACGGAGAAAAGGTTGCGTTAACAGTAAGACACGAGGATGGTTCTATTGAAGATTTTGCGCTTGTCGCTGAGCAGCTGCCCGGAGAGCCGATGAGGGTTTTTGGTATCGCTCAGCCAGTGGATTTGACCGTAGCAGAGGTTTCGGACCCTAATGCCCTACTTAAAAAAACCGGGTTGCTCCCCGGAGACCGCATAAAGTCTGTTAATGGCACGGAAGTGCAAAACTATTGGGATTTGGAGGAAATAGTTCGGAATGCTCTTGTGCCGGAAGTAACACTGGTGGCTGAGCGAGCTAAAGGCTCTGGCGATAGTGAGTTAATTAAATCCCAAATTCGGCTGGATTTGCTCCATACCGAGGTTGAGGTTAAGACCGAATCTGACCTTAACCACATTTGTTACATCGTACCACGTTTGAAAATAATAGCTCTTTTCAGCAAGCCAGTCCCTGTAATAAATAAGCTTCTTTCTGTGCCGAGTAAAATTATAAATAAGCTGAAGGTTATATTCGTCAAGGTACCTGTAGAAAGCAGTGGTGTTGACACCAGTCGCAGATTACAAATCGGAGATGTTATTCTTGCGGCTGGTAATGTTGAAAATCCGACATTTAAAGAGCTGCGCGATGTAACTGCAGAATATGAGGATAAAGAACTCCCCGTCAAGGTATTACGTATGGATGTCAATGGGGTTGAAGAGACCCTTACAATTACAGTTAAACCCTGGCGTCTACGAGCCAGTGACAGGGTGTTCTTTGGTATTGCGCCTGTACTTGATGCCGAACATCCAGTTGTTGCCAAGACTATCTCTGTGGAGGATGGTCCACCAAAGTTGGAAATTCCGCGTGGTGCTGTGATTACATCTGTTGACGGCAAAAAAGTATCAAACTTTTACGATATAATCAAGGAGATACGCCAACATACTGGTGAACGAATTAAAATTGATTATCTTGACGGTGAAACACCGGGCAGTGTTACTTTGGATATATCCGCCTACAAGAATCCTATAACTGTCAAATCCACCTTTGCCGAATACATTCCTTTTAAAACCTTGGAAATAACCTACAGGGCGACCGGGCCGATACACGCAGTTAAAATGGGATACAAAAGGACTGTTATGTTTATTACCCAGACATATTTGACACTAAAGCGCCTGATTGGCGGGGTTATCAGTCCCAAACTTCTATCGGGGCCTGTCGGAATTATAGCGTTTAGTTATCGCATTGTTGCTGAGCAGCCGTTGGTTTACTACGTTTATTTTCTCGGCCTTATAAGCGCCGCCATTGCTGTGTTTAACTTGCTGCCTTTACCGCCTTTGGATGGAGGTTTGATTGTTCTTATGCTGATAGAGAAAGTCAAAGGTTCGGCTTTGAACGAGCGGACCCAAGGGGTCATAGCTTATGCTGGCTGGGTATTTATAGGAACTCTTCTTCTCTACGTGACATTTAATGATGTTGTAAGGAACTTTTTTAGCTAAGTGATTAAGTATGAACTTTCCCATAATCAGAGAAAGGTTCGTCCTTGCCGAATGCGGTAAAGACGCAATTGGAGAGGTTACAAATGATAGCAAATCAGCACAGCAAAACGCTAAAAAAAACAAAAGGACGATTTTTTGAATCAGTGAAAGGGGAGTATCCAAGAGTGCAAAGTAGTGAAGAATATCACAAAGGTATATTCAGTGCTCTCGAGGAAGCGGATAATGAAGTTTGCCGCCTGATAGCAAAAGAATACCAAAGACGGCAGAACACCCTGCAACTTATCGCCGCGGAGAACCAATGCTCGATGGCCGTTTTAGCAGCCCTCGGCTCAGTGGTGCAGAATAAAACGGCCGAAGGTTATCCAGGAGCCAGACTACACGGGGGCTGCGAGGTTGTTGACGAGATAGAAAGATTGGCTGTAGCCAGAGCCATAGAGGCCTTCGATGCGAAATATGCAAATGTTCAGCCGCATTCCGGTTCAGCGGCCAATCAAATCGTCCTTACCGCATTGTTGCAAAGTGGTGACAGGATACTCAGTCTGGCACCGGACCATGGTGGACATTTTTCGCATGGAGCAAGCATTTCTTTTAGCGGTAAATTCTTCAATGTAGAGAATTACTTTGTTGGCAAAGAGATTTTTGTTCTGGATTATGAGACAATAAGAGAGCAGGCGATTGCATTTAAACCCAAATTGATTATATGTGGTGCTAGTGTCTATCCGAGAAAAATAGATTTTAAGATATTCAGAGAAATTGCGGATGAGGTTGGAGCTTATCTTTTAGCGGACATTTCACACATATCCGGTTTAGTGATAGCAGGAGCTCATCCTTCACCTGTTGATTATGTGCACTTTACTACGACAAGCACGTATAAGCCGGGAGGACCCCGTGGCGGGTTGATAGTGATGGGTAAAGACTACGACCAGCAAATAAATGTGGGAACAAAGTCGGCATTTCTTTGGGAGCATATTCAGAATGCAACATTTCCGGGCGTACAGGGAACGCCTTATATGAATAATATTGCAGCCAAAGCCGTTTTCTTAATAGAAACCCTTTCGGATGAATACAAAGCCAGGCAGTTCAAAATCATAGAAAATGCAAAGGCACTTGCAAACAGCCTTGTGAGCTTGGGCTGTAATGTTGTAACAGGAGGAACGGATAACCACATGATTCTGGTAAATGTGGCCAATTTCAGAGATGGCTTAACGGGTGTTATGGTACAAAAGTGCCTTGAGCAGTGTGGTATAGTTGTCGATAAGATAAATCTGCCTTATGATGAGAAAGGCCCCATGGCTTTCAGTGGTATCAGAATAGGAACGCCTATTGTTACAAAAAACGGCATGGGGACAAAAGAAATGGAGGATATATCAGCTTTGATAGACACCGTATTGAGAAAGGTCGAGATAATAAGCGACAGCGAATATAAAATAGATGAATCTTTCCGCAACGAGATTGCAGATAAAGTGGAGCAGTTGTGCAGCAGGTTCCCTTTGCGATAAGGTATAAAGATAATCTCAGCTTGTTAGATAAAGTTAATGCGTACAGATGAGGATTATCAAAAAGGTATATTTACCACTCATGTTAAGAAACATGGTGCATTTAAGGGTGATGAAGTTTCCAAGATACTGCTAAGAATAGTCAAACATTATATCACTGATAATATCCTGGATATTGGTGCAGGTTCGGGAGCGCTAATTAAATTATTAAAAAGCAAGGGATTTAAGGTCAAGGGAGTTGATTTGTACTCAACGTCAGATGATATCAGTCAAGGAACTATAACAAATTTGCCTTTTACAGATGAAAGTTTTAACACTGCGTTTTGCTGCGATGTGATTGAGCACCTGACGAATGAGCAAATAGATAAGGGGCTGAGGGAAACTGCGAGAGTTTTGAAAAAGGGAGGGCATCTGATAATAACAACTCCTTATAATGAAGAGCTGAAACAAAACAGTATGGTTTGTCCCGAGTGTGGACACGAATTCCACAGATATGGTCATCTACAGTCTTTCGATGAGAAAAAAATTACTGAATTATTAAACAGTCACAGCTTTCAGGTAAGTTTTTTGAAAATTTACGCTCTGGGTGCAATGGTAAAAATTCCGTTGGGCAGTTACATTCATTTCGTATTAAAAAGGCTGCAATTCGAGTTTGTGGGAAAGACTATGGTTGTCGCCGCCCAACGTGTATAACACTCGGGATTGAATGTTTGGACAGTGTTTATACAGGGACATTTTTCTTTCGTAAGTTCCAGCATATCTGATAGACGGCACCGATAAGGGCCATCAAGATTCGGTTGGAAAATATTATCATCGACATTAAAGTTGCCGAGGATGCATCTACACCGTATAGTGCCAATGTGCCGATGAGTGTTACCTCCCTGACACCAAGCTCTGCTATAAATATCGGCAGCCGACCCAGAAGAAAAATCGCTGAAAACTGCCATACGAGCACACCGATTGGGACATCAATCCTGACTGTTTTAGCTGCAAAGATATAAATCGCGGTACCGAAGATTGTTATACTCACAAAGTTCATTAGAATCATCTTTAAATGAAACGACCACGGTGCGGTCTGAAATAACGAAAGCTGCTCCAAGACTTTTAAACCCCTGTCACGAAACGATGCCGGCAAGGGCTTCAGAATGTGCGACAGACTGTTTGTCAGTTTTGGACCGATTGTTGGAGTAAACAGCAATAAACAGACAATAATTAATAACGCCAGAATCGCTGAGCAAACCACAGGAAGATGCCAGTTGCCTCCAGGATTTGTCACAATCAAGGCAACCAAAGCAGTGGCACCCATATAAAAAAGTATCGTAGTTTGATTGTAAACCATACTGCTAAAGACATTGCTGCCTTTGCCGGTATGCTGCTTCAAAATATACCATTTAACGGGTGCATCGAGTATTCCTGGCAAAACCATGCTATATAATGCTGTAATTGCACTGGCACCAAAAAGCAAACCGGTACTGGCGGGACAATCCTGTTTCTTCATAATCAGGACCATCTTGACCGACAGAAGCCAGTAAGACAGAACGGTTGTCCCCCAAACAATCCAGAGAAAGCTCCACTGAGCGGTTTTTAATGCCTGGCTAAATTCCGCATAGTTGATCTGCCTGAATACCCAGAACAATAAAACAGCCGTGACGGAGAGCTTCGCAATAAACTTCAATATTTGTTTATATCGCTCGTTCATCTTTGATTAGCTCATCCACTTCCTGTACCATAAATTAAACATAATAATGCTCCAGAAGATACGGGAATAATCCGCATGTCCCCTTTGGTGTTTATGCCACAGATTTTTTAAAAAGGTCTTATCGTAATAATCAAAATCCTGAGAGTCAAAGATTTCTCTTGCCGCGAAATCCTTCAACTCGTTTCTGAAATAATGTGCTAAAGGAACGGAAAACCCTTTTTTCCTGCGGCACAAAATTTTCTCCGGCAAAATATCAGAAAAGGCTTTTTTGAGAATATGTTTCTTGTCTGTTCCTTTTATTTTTAACTTTGTGGGAATCTTCGCGGCAAATTCCACGAATGTATGATCCAGAAAAGGAACCCGCACCTCCAAAGTCACCGCCATTGATGCACGGTCTTCTTTTGTGAGCAGACAATCCGGCAGGTACTCATTTATGTCAAAATTCAGGGCATTGGTGACGTCGTCATCGTACTTGAAGTGCTCCTTAAGATAATCAAATTCAGCTAACTTGTCGGCCTGCTCATCTTTGTTGCGGAACATGTAACTAAACAGTTTAAGATACAACATCCAGGTGTCCTCTTTCCTGCCCATGAAGGTCTGGAGCTTATTGAGTTTATCGTTCCGCAGAAAAACATTGAGCGCCAGCAAACTATAGCTCATTAGCTTTTTGGGAATCGCAGGCAAATGATTCAATCTCTTTAAAAGCATTAACTGAATGTAGCGCGGATAGCCTGCAAACAATTCATCTCCACCTGTGCCCGAAAGAGACACAGTCACATGTTGCTTCGCCACGCGGGAGACCAAGCAAGTGGGAATCATTGATGGGTCGCCAAAAGGCTCATCGTAGTAAAAGGGAAGCTCATAGATTAAATCCTGAACGCTTTTAGCGTTAAACTCGATTTCGTGATGATAGGTCTGGAACTTATCAGAGATTATCTTTGCATACTGCGACTCATCGTAGCCGGGGACATCGAACTTTATAGAAAAGGTGTTCAGGTCTTTGACGTACTTTCTCATAAGGGCAACTATGATGGAGCTATCTACCCCTCCGGAAAGAAAAGACCCTAATGGCACATCCGAAATCAATTGCATCTTAACACTTTTATCAAGCCTTTGGACTATCTGCTCTTTGATCTCACCTTCGGAGATAGAGTTGTCCTGTGAAAATGCAAGAGTCCAGTATCGCCGGCTTTCTTGTATTTTTTGCTCTGCCAGGTCGTAGATTATATATGAACCCGGCATTACCTTTTTGACATTTTCGAGGATGGATTGCCCTGAAGGAGTATTGCCGAAGAGCAGATAATAATCCAGTGCCTTTTGGCTGATTCGTTTTTCAATGTCACTTTTCAGAAATACCTTCAGCTCCGAGCCGAATATAAATTTGCTTCCCTGGCAATAATAATAAAGTGGCTTTATGCCGAAATGGTCTCTGGCGAGAAAAAAAACATTTTTTGCGATGTCGAAAATGCAGAAGGCAAACTGGCCTGTTATTTTCCCAAGGAGCTCAGTCCCCCACTGTTCATACCCATGTACTAAAACTTCGGTGTCGGTTCCGGATTCAAATCTATGCCCTTCTTTTTCAAGAACTTCTCGAAGTTCCGGGAAGTTAAAGATTTCACCGTTATAAGTTATACAAACTGTGCGGTCTTCGTTGTAAAGGGGCTGTCTGCCCTTTTCCGACAAGTCGATTATTCGCAGCCTTTTGTGGCCGATTGAGACGCCGTTGTCAACGTGGAAGCCATCCTGCTCCGGGCCTCGATGCTCAAGCAGGGACGCCAGGGATTTTATAAGATTTTCATCTTGCCAGTTAAAGCCAACTATTCCGCACATCAGTTAAACTTTCTCAAATACAAACTCATTGCAGCCGGTAAATCCTTTGTTTTTTATCAACTTTATCAGTTTAAATCCCTTGGCCTGGAAGAACTCGGTGACTTCATCTGCGGATGCATACTCATAAGGATAACCGCCGACCCAGTCCACGATGTCGGTATAAAAGTGCATGCCGCGTCTTTTTTTGAAAGGGTTTCGCCGCCAGATTATTAAGACAACCGGAAACTTTATAAGCAGAACAAAAAAAATTAAAATCTTTTTCACGACCTTGGGACTTTTAATATAAATATATTTTATGAGTTTCCATACAGGCGAGGTAAAATGTTTATTGTAAATTGCGATCACTAAAGTTCCCTTTTCCGCAACCAGATTTTTAATGCGCTCGAAAGCAGCATACATATCGCCCGTATGGTGCAGCACCCCCCAGCTATAAACAACATCGTACTGCTCGATATCGATATTCTCATTTAATATCGAATCTACCTTGAGCTCAATTGAATCTTTTTTGACGTCGCCATCCCATCGAGAGATAATCTCAATTAGCTTTTGTGAAGCAGCTATGCTGTCCCTGTCGAAATCAAAGCCCAGAACTTTCTTTGCCCCGAGAGCGCTTGCTGCGATGGAAAATAGGCCGCTGCCACAGCCGACATCTAAAAAGGTTTTACCCTGTAAATCCGGCACTAATTTTTTTACAGATTCCTTAGCTGCAAGGTAATCCTCGCATTGCAGGCGTCCGGAAAAGTCATCCCAGTTTTTTCCAAAAGCAAATCTATCCATATATCTGGCGAAATATCTTTTTGTATTCTTCGACTGTCTTTTTTATATCATGATTTTGCTCAACGTACGTTCTACCCCTTTTGCCCATCTCAATATATTTATTATCGGTTAGCATAAAACCAAGTGAACCAAGAAAACGTTCAAAGTCACCTTCGCAGCTTATTCCACAGTCATACTCATCCAAGAAACCATCGGGATTAACATTCAGCGACAAAATCGGCACGCCAAACTCGCAAGCCTGAATAAAAGTGTTGGGAAATCCCTCAGCGTCACTGGTATTGACAAATACTTTTGCACGCTGAAAGAAGCTGTCAATCTCGCTGAAAGGCACTCGCTGAATGAATTGCAGATTTTTCACTTCTTCAGCTCGAGCAACAAGCTCATCGTAATTTCGGTCACCGGTTGCACATTGGCAAATCATAGTAAAATGCTCATCAGGGGTCTTTTCAGCAAGCTCTATAAAAAGCATCGGTCTTTTGATTTCAGCGCTTCGCCCAATCCAGAGAATGGTGTCACGCCGGCTTTCGCGCAACTCAGACAAGCGATGTCCATTCGGTATGGCTATTGAGAGGACATTCGTGGTTCGCTGCAGGTTTACACTATCAATTTTATTCTGCACAAAAACGTGTCTTGCTGTTCGCAAGGCCCACTTATAGACTCTGCCCAAGAAAGGGTGTTGCCTCAGATACGTGCCGTCACAACTGTATGTGTTGGATGTTCGGTAAAGAAACGTTTTGTTCTTTAGCCAGCCAAAAAAGGCAACCAAAAACATTCCAGAAGATATTGTCTTAATCATATACATCTGAGCATCTGCTTTGCATAATGCCCGCCAGACCTTGATAGCTCCAATAAAGAGGTTTTTCTTAAAGTCGAGGCTTTTGATAACTGTGACATCCTCGATAATCTCTATATCCTGCTGTCTGTAGTCCGCTGTAATGAAGCTTACCGCAAAATCTTTGTCTTTAGCCAACTCCGTAGCCAAAAAGTACAAATCCAACTCCGCTCCGCCGAACGGTTCTTTGACATCAGGATTAAACAGCTGATATGCCTTCGGCGCAATGAAGCATATCTCAATAGTGTTATTATTTCGATTCATCTTCCGATGTGTGTTCCATGATTCTTATATAACGTTCAATATACTTCTGAGCCACCTTGTCCCAACCAAAATTCTCAGCCTGCTTTCTTGCAGCAGTGGACATCCCCCTGAAAGTTTCCTTGTCGGCAACTAACTTTCTAATTGCTGCAGCAATTTGCTCTGCCCGAGCGTTTTCCACGATAAAGCCGTTATCTTTTATCAGTTCTTCGACACCTTCGCAACGTGTGGTAATAATCGGCAGGCCAGAAGCCATCGCCTCCAGCATTGCGTTGCTCATCCCTTCCTGCATACTTGCGCTTATGAAAATATCATTCTGACGATAAACCTGCGGCATCTTTTCCGCATCCATCCTGCCGGTAATCTCAATAATGTCACTTAGATTTGTCTCCAACACGATTTGCCGAAGCTCCTGTTCCAATTTCCCGCCGCCGACTATAGTGAAGTGAACATTGTATCCATCATTGTGCAATATCCGAGCCGCATCTATCAGAATTTCCACGCGTTTAGTGACAGATAATCTACCTACGGTCAGAAGCCTGAGAATATCCGAGCTTTCAGCCTTCCCGGTGGGACTGAAGCGGTCGAGGTCAATGCCGTTTGGGATAACGTCAATCGAGACGTCAGACAGAAATCGCAAAGCCCGCTCTTTCAATCCCTCGCTACAAGCCACCAATAAAGCAGCATTTCTCCAAATCGGCTTAAACAATAATGGGCCCAGGATTTTATAATCAAGCTTTAACCTTGCGTGCCGGCCCGGCACATCCGAGCCCCGAAGAGAGATTATATAAGGCAGTTTCTTTGCGCTTCGATAGCACAGGTAAGCCGTCGGGAAACCAAAAAAGGCATGTACCAAATCATAATTACTTTCCCGCAACATTTTGCGATAATAGAATTTTGCCTTGAACAACCACTCGATTACCTCGGTCTTGCGCCAAAAGTGCAGGTCTTTTTTGTGTAGGCCCACTTTACAGATAGTGACATTGTCACAGAATCTTTCGGTGAAAATTCCCGGCTGCGGCGCCGAGGTCAATACATCAACCTTCAGAGCATCACGATTGGCATATTGTTTCAAGAGGTGGAAGTGTGCATGAGCTGCCCCACCGCCGATAGGCGGAAATTCAAAGTTGAGCATAAGCAGGTTTATTTTTGACACAACTATTGTGATTCCTTACCGGCAGGGGGATTTTTCAGCTCAAACAAAACGTGCTCGCCGAAAAGATTGACGATTCGGTAATTTTTCATAACGAATTCTCTAAATGGCTTAAGTGCCTCATACCGCAGGGCCTCATCATCATCAAAGCGTTCTCGCAGAAATTTACTCCATGCTTTATCATAGGCCTCTACTTCATTGGGTTGCACAAAATGAGGTTTTTCTGCACCTATAAAGCCTTGCGGTACTATTGGCCATAACTCGTAAGGCGGCCTGTCGGTGGGGACATGGCGCTTTCGGGAATCAACGATGAACTTGGGCATTTGCCGCTTAAATTCATCGAGCAGCCTCATGACTAACTGCGATAGCACCGGCGGTGCCGGACGTGGCATACTGCAGGCTGCTGAGGCGGCACTGAAACGCTGGGCCATTACATATATTCCCGGATACCAGCCCCAGACGTATATTTTATCTGTCGGCTGGGAATGTGTGCGGATATATTCCGCCACATGTTCCCAGGGGCCTTTTCGTCGATGGGAAATTTCTTTGTATGTTTGGGCGTAACCTCTGTCCCTGGGTTTCCCAGAGATCTCGCTATAAAGGACACCAGAGTATGGGCTGGTCTTTATGCCGAAAAATATGTGTGCGGAAGCAATTATCATTAAGATGAAACTGATGAGGCCGATTATCACCGGCTTGGTTTTGTAAACGGCGCTTTTTGAGTAGTCGGAGTAAATGGCAATCAGGTAACCACCTGCCATTGCGGCTGAGGCATTTAGCGGCAGATAATACTGCTCATAAGAAGCAGGGCTAATCCACACAAATGCCATATCTAATATCCACCAGACAGCAAATAATAGCACCAAGCGGTCATAGAATTTTGGCTTTATTTTGTCTGATGAAATGGCGGAGCAAATCATACGGACAAATCGTGCAATTATGGCACCAGCAGCAAGAGCTAAGGGCAGTATGAGTAAAAGATAATATCGCAGGACTATGGGCCATTGTCGTGAGAAGGAGATTAGCTTACGACTGTCGGCAATATAATCATATACAACCTTTGGTTGGCCGGTAGCAGTTGGCTTGGAAGGCAGGAACTTGCCAAGCGTTGTCCATACAAACGAATAGGGTAGGATCATCTGCACATCCCAGCCTAAAATCCATATATATAATGGCAAGATTCCAATCGCGGCACCGGCAAAAAGCAGCAAAATGTCAATACCGGTTTGCTTCCATGTTCTGTTCTTTAATATCGGCTGTAGAGTAACAAATAAACCTGTCGCTCCAATAGCTGAGACGCCTATTTGCTTAAACAGCGGCGCCCAACTGAGAAGCACTCCAGTTAAGACCGCGTACCACCATTTACCACCAAGCTGATAGAAAATAAAACAGCTTATGCCCATCACCATGCAGGCAATCATGTACTGCTCTTTGACGTTGCCATATTTGGCAATTAACGGCGAAGAAAGATAGGTTGAGGCAACAATGACACTAACAGCAGCGGGCAGCGTGCCGAATAATTTCTTCATCGCCAGAAACATCAAAACCAGCGCCACCGCCTGCATTAGGGTCTGAATTATCTCCGCGCCAGTCTCGTTAAATCCAAACATCCAGGCGCCGAGTATGTTGACCAGCAGTGTTCCCAATTGGGCACTAGGTTTCTCATCAATGCCAATCTTGGCTCCATTCAATATATGGTATGCCGAATAGGCGTACGCGCCTCCATCAAATGGGTCAGGCTGGATAAATTCAAAATATTTACCTAAAGAAAAAGGAATTGCTGCCAGAATTGCAATTGCGACAAGAACCACAGCTCGTCGTTGGCGAGTTTTTTTTTCTCGTTCGTCAGGTGATAAAGCTTTTTGGGCCTGTGGTTTCATTCTTCTCTGATGGTGTTTTATGTTTCGGATGTGTTTACTCATATTTGTTATTCCTCTTTGGCGGACGATTCGAGGATGTCTCTGACTACGTAAGTGGGACGGTTTTGCGATTCGTGATATATCCTGACTAACAGCTCAGCCAGCAGGCCCATCAATATAAATTGAATACCAATAACCAAAAGAAGAATAGTTAAATACAAAAAGGGATTTCCGGTCATGTCTCTGCCCCGCAGAATTTTCATTAATATAACCCCCAACCCCGAAACGCTTCCCAAAAACAGTGCCAGAAATCCCCAGCCGCCAAATAACTGATTCGGCTTGGTAGAAAAACTGAGAAGAAACTTGACGGTGATAAGATCCAATACCACTTTTACTGTCCGTTCCAGACCGTATTTCGGATTTCCAGCGGTTCTTGGTCTGTGGTTGACTACCATCTCAGCAATTCTGGCTCCGCTCCAACTGGCCAAAGCAGGAATAAAGCGGTGCATCTCGCCATAAAGTCTCGTTTCTTCAAGGATTTCCTTGCGGTATGCTTTAAGAGTACAGCCGAAATCGTGGAGCTTTACACCGGTAATTTTGGCTATCATCAAGTTGGCTATTTTGGAAGGCAGTAGCCTGGTCAGGGCCTTATCGTGTCTCTTTTTTCTCCAGCCGCTTACAACATCAAATCCTTCATGGAGCTTATCAATCATTTTTGGTATATCAGCGGGGTCGTTCTGCAGGTCTGCGTCAATCGCAGCTATAATTTTACCTCGTGCGTAGGCGAAACCCGCGGAAAGCGCTGCGGTTTGGCCGAAGTTTTTTCGGAAGCGGATGACTCGAATTCTCGCGTCGACCTTGTGCAATCGGGTTAATATATTGAAGCTGTTGTCGGTACTGCCGTCATCGACGAATACTATTTCATAGCTGTACTTGCCGTCCAAGGTTTTTTTGATTTGCTCATAAAGCGGCTGGATATTGTCCTGCTCATTTAAGAGAGGTACTACCACTGAAACTTCTGGAGCAAAATTATCCATACTTGACTCCATAAACAATCAGGCTTTTTGTAAAAACATAATAATAGTAAAAATATCGGTTGTAAAGCCCCGCACCAATTGTACTTCAGCTAAAAACCTTATCTTTAATGTTAACTGGGGGCGTGTTTATTGGCTCAATTGGTTCGGGTGGTTGGCTAAAACCACCTAAGTGTAAGGTTGTTTATAGTTGATTGTGAAGTGTAAAGTCCTATATTGTTATCGGTCGGCAGAACTCGGCGGGAATTTGATCGGAGCGCAGATTATTAACCTGTGGTAAAACCACGGCCTAAATATACCACAGTATACACCTTTGGTGTATTTAGCTCCGCGTTTTATGCGGGGGTTTTATGTTATCCCTCAATTACCTCCAGACATAAGGACAGTTTGTTTAATATTTCTTCTTTATCTGCTGATTCTATGTTATAAACTTTTCCGCCCGTCTCCTCATGCTTTTTACAAATATCTTTCCACTGTTGCTGATATTGTTCGCAATAGATTTTTTTGTATCCTGACTGCTGCATCAGATACTGCACTTCATCCGGGTTCCAATATTTGATAATTATGTTTTTATCTCTGAATACAAAGTTAACGCTTACTGTTTTATTTTCTACTTTGAGGAGCCTGTCCATCTCAAAATCATCTATGTTGTTGCTTTTAAGATAGCTGTAAATTATCTGCATGCCATCCTTTTCTCTAAGAATATTCATTTTCTTCGCATACTCTGCTGTCCTTGTTGTTATTTCTCTCTGAGCGGTTGGCGACTGTCCATAATAGTATCTCATGTCATTAGGCCGGTCGGAGCTTTCATGTATACAGGCATTAGGACAAAAATTAATGCTGCAGTCTGCCACATCGGAGGATTTGCTACCGGAAAAAGAGGTTTGGTAACCATACGGAGTAAAATAGCTGGAGCAATAATCGGAGATTAAGCCGGAAGGATGTTTGTAACTAAAAGCATAAGGTGAATAACGAAGATAGTTAGGAATCAAACCGGAAGGATTCTCACGGTTAAAGGCGTAAGGGGAGTAACGGAAATAGTAAGGAACTAGGCCAGAAGGATGCTTGTGACTGAAAGCATAAGGGGAATATTCCAGCTCACCGCAGATTAAACCGGAAGGATGTTTGTAGCTAAAAGCGTAGGGGGAGTAACGAGTACGAAACCTGTATGGAACATGATAGGAAATTGCGTTCAACTCCTTTCAAATATAAGTTCTTCCTATGTCATCACCTCCTCTTAAAGAACAACAAATTTAGTTAAAGTCAGCTCTACCTTCGGCGGATTAATATTTCTATGCCTGGCTGTTTTTTTAATGCAGGTAATCCACAATAAGGCGCAGACGGATTAAAAATATTGAAATTGGGCTTGCACGAGGGTAAGGACTTCTAATCTGCGGATGCAGAACTAATCCTGCGGATATATGGCTATTCCTTTGCATTTTACCGCCTTCCTCCATAAAAGCGGAAATACGCAACTTTATATTTTGCGACGAATGCTTAATACAGCGATGGCGAGTGGGGAAGACCCAGAGCGGTGATAGTCCTCCACACCCTCCTTTTTGCGTTGTTTTACTAATATTATAGGACTAACTTGTTGTGTCAATAGATTTTTTATTATTTTGGGAAATTTCTGCGGTTTTTAAGTCGAAATTCTGATGTCTGTTTTTAGTTCCGCCGAGGGTAGATGTGCGATTTCTGTCTTCTATACTTTTCTAATTTTTAATTTTCAATTCACAGGTTTGGGCTTAACATACTCGTATGCTGGAAAAAGGGCTTGTTCAAATTTATACCGGCGACGGCAAGGGCAAAACGACCGCTGCGTTCGGTCTGGCATTGCGCGCAGCCGGGCAGGGAAATAAAGTCTTGATCTATCAATTTTTAAAGCCGCCGTCCCTTGATATCGGGGAGCGCTTCGCGCTGCAACTGGGAGCGGTCAGGATCAGAATCGAAGCACTCGATGTGCCCTGGGATATGGCTCAATCATTCAATGACAAAAAGGCCGTGGCCGAGGTTCAAACGGCGATCAAAGAAGTCCTTGGAAGGATAGCTCAAACGGCGGAGAAAAGATTCTATGATGTGCTAATACTTGATGAGATTGTACTTTGCCTTTCCAAAGGCTTAGCTGAGTTGGAAGATATCAAAAATATTATTGACAGAAAGGACCCTACTGTTGAAATTGTTCTCACAGGCCGAGGTGCGACCGACGAATTAACAGCATTAGCGGATCTGGTAACAGAAATGAAGAATGTAAAGCATCCGTTTGATAAGGGATTAACTTCTCGACGAGGCATCGATTTTTAAACTACAGTAATAATATTTAGCCTCACAATTTATTGCGGGGTACTGTGTTATGAGCAAGACTGTTTCAGCAATAATTTGCGCAGCGGGGCCAGCCAGCAGGTTCGGCGGGCAAGGCAGCTCGCCTTCGGCGGGCGACAAAAGCAAGCCTGCCTTTAGCGGATTGAGAAAAAAACAGTTCGTCGATGTAGCCGGCAGAGCGGTCTTTCTGCGAAGTATCGAACTTTTTGCCAATCGTGACGACGTCAAACAGATACTTTTAGCCATATCGCCGGGAGACGAAGAACTTGTAAGCATTAAATGGGGAGCCAATTTGAAGTTCTTCAATGTTAAGCTCTGCTTCGGTGGCGCTGAGCGTTTCGAGACGGTAAACAAGGCACTGGCGCTTGTCAAAGATGATATCAATCTTATTGCTGTCCACGATGCTGTAAGATGCTGTGTAACAGCAGAATTAATCGATGAAGTTATTGCATCAGCGGCCAAAAATGGCGCTGCTATACCGGCCTGCCCTGTTTCGGCAACCATAAAAGAGGTAAAGGATAAGACGATAATCAGAACAGTCGAAAGATCGAGTCTGTACGAAGCACAAACGCCGCAAGTTTTTGAGGCTTCTTTGCTAAAAAAGGCATACACAAATCTTAAAAATCTGAAAGACGGCGAAATCAGCGACGACTCTCAGCTCGTGGAAGCATTGGGCCGGAAAGTTGCAATTGTCGAAGCTGATTCATCGAACATAAAAATTACTCGCCAAAGTGATATCGCAATCGCGGAAGCCATACTTAAATCCCGGCCTAAACCCATGCCTGAAGGCCCCATAGGCCCTTATATCGAAGCTCAATGGTGAAATTCGTGTTGAGTATCTTTGCTTCGCTCAAGGCCGAGCATGTATATAGAAGTAAAACGGAAAGCCCTCTCTAATGCTGGATTTTGCTTAATTTTATAACAGCAGATGTGCGCAAAAAAAAGCCCCTGCGTGATGAACGCAGAGGCCAACTCGGAAAGAAACTTACATAGCCCCCCCAGGATATTATTCAAAACCCGCACATTACGCCCAGGCGGTATGTTAGCTTATTTTTTATTTTTCCTTGACGCGGCAGGCAGAGCTATAAAGTTCTACTCTTTACTTATAAACCCAAAAGCAGCTACATAAAGTCAGATATAACAAATTGTGTTCCGCTTTTACCCTCAACCGTCTTTAGTAAAGTCTAACATAGAAATTGCACAGAGACAAATTGATTAGCCAATTTTTTTCGTTTTTTTACAGTTCAGCCTTGTTGGTCTGTTGATATCCAACCCTCTTGAATTCAATCTTAATTGTACGCGTGCTTATACCTCTTCAATCATGGCTTTATTTTTTAGCTGGTCCATGAAATCATCGACGGCTTTCTGTCGCATCCGCTCTGTAAGCTCATTTACCATTTGCCCCTTTACCTCTTTAAGGCTGGGGATAGTTCCCGGCTTTCTTTCATAGACTTTGGCGATATGAAAGCCGAATCGAGTACGAAAGATGTCACTAACCTCACCGATACTCAAATTAAAAACAACATCCTCAAACTCTTCTATATCTTTACCTTTTGTAATGTAACACAAATTGTCCCCACTGTCTGGACAGTCGGTATATTTGTCAACAACTACTTCAAAGGGTGTGCCATTGTTCAATTCCACTTGAGCCTGTTTTATGGCGTCATAGGCGGCATCTTCAGCATTCTGCCAATCTACATATTTGACTATATGAGCTGCTCTGACCTGGTCAGCGGTTCTGAACTGCTCTTTATTTTCCCCATAGAACTTTCCAATCTCAGCCTGGGAGGGCAGAGGTAAATCCTTGTAAAGTTCACTGAATTTTTGCTCGGTTTTTAATATAAGCTCTAAAACCTCCTTTAGTTTGTCATCATCTTCGGCGTCAAAATCCTCGTAAAGCTCTTGTAGGTTTTCGTACTCTTTCTTCAGCCTGTCTAAGATAGTCTCAAGATGGTCTTTCGGTATCGCAGGCTCGATATTCCTGATTTCCTGTTTGAGCAGGGTCCTCTCAATTACATTTTCTCTTGACCAGTCGAGCAACTGGGCCTCGCGTTCTTTAGGATTCATATCTGCAAAGGCCTTTTCGTAGTCAGGTCTGAGATGTTCTACTTCCTTCCGTACTACCGAATCCTCAACTTTTTCACCATTGACAATTAAGGCCATTGTTTTACTCCTCGTGTTTTGTATTTTCGTTTCACCTTTCACGAGATACGCTTCACGTTCAGCCTCTGGCTTTTGCATACCAGTCCGGGTCCTGTGCCAGATTTTCTTTAGCCTGCTGTGTACACATAACGAAAGCCTGATGAGTGCTGTGCCATGCCCGCTCTGTAAATGGACTGTTGCGCATTTTCTCTACCTCGCGGCTAACCTCATTGAAGTAGCTGCCATAGATGTGCAGTGAATCGCTTATGTCAACATATCTGCCGACTTTCACTGGCACGCCTGTTTTTTGCGATATACGCTCGGCGATTGTTCTTTGCAGGTCGGTTATCGCATAGACATTCATAAACCAGGCCTTGTATAGGTCCCTGCTGCGCCAGTGGGTGTTCATGTTAAGTGATAATTCGCCGGTTTCATTTGCGACAAGTCTGCACCAGATTCGCTGAAGACAGGGTGGATGCTCCGTCATTGGGTCTGCGGTCGGCATCCATGTTATCGCTTGTGCTCGTCTGCTGTGCCCGGCTTGTGACAGGCAATCGACAATATACTGAATCTGGTCGATTTTGCCGGATGGCTTCGGTGATGCAGCCTTCCGTGTATTATTCGCCGGACAGTATGCAAAGAGTCGTTCGTGGTAGGTATATGTCCATTTGCCCGCAGCGGGGTCGATCCAGTGGTCGTGAATGCCTTTGACTACTTCCTGCCGATAGGCCTCAAGCTCTTCCGGTCCGCCGGGGAAATTCTTATGAATCTTCGGCTCATGGAATGGATCGTTAATAGTGATTATGACAGTGGCGTCTTTACTGGGTGGGTCGTTGGACTTATCGTATTGAGTTTTGACTTCAAGTCCATTATCCCAGACCGCAAGTACCGCCTTTTCCCACGCCTCGGGTAAGCAATCTGCGGTTATTGAGATGACCGGGATCATTCCATTGGCTATTGTCATCGTCGTATCGGCTCCACAATACGAGGCTCGGTGCCCCGCTTCGGCTTTAAGAATCTGCTGATATCTAACTCCTGTTCAGTGATCTTGTAGTTGGCGGCGTAGCGCTCTGCGATCTCTTCCAACATTTGCTTGGCCCTGAAGGCGTACCAGCTATCTGGCCAACGTTCCTCAATCTGCCGGCAGGCTTTTACCATTAGGCCATACTGCAGGAAGGGCAGCCTGCCGAGGCTCCGCCCGGTAGTAGCCCAAGGCAGCAGCTCCTGTGCCTGAATGTCCTCCATTTCCTCGAGCGGCTTGAAATACAGCGTAGTCGGTTTTATGATATCGCTTGGCAGAACGACACCGGGTGTGCGTCCGGCAGGCTGGGTGGGAGCCTGAGCGGGCTGCTGTACTGGCTGTGTCTGCGTTTCCGGTACTGGTTCCTGCGGTTGCTCGGCCTTCTGCTCGCCGGCTGCTTTCGGTTCCTCAAGAAACTGCTTATCCCTGTCGACCATGCCGTAGAATCCTTTCGGTTTCTCCGCCTGTTCGGATTGTGTTTGCCGTGCAGGAGCAGGTGTGGTCCTGCCTGAGCGGAACTTCCCGATAACTACGATTATGGCCACCACAACAATCGCAACGCCGGCTATTTTTAACCAAAGTGTATTCATTTTATCAGCCCCGGGATTTCAAACCCATATCAATTGAAGATTGATTATTGACGATTGAATACTTATAATCGATTTTAAACCTTAGCTTAGGTTTTTCAATAATAAAAACTAATAAACAACGGTCAATTTCAAATGTTTACAGGACTAATAGAGGCAATCTGCACAGTCAAATCCATCCGCCAAAGCGGTGGCGGCGCCACGCTGACCGTCGATTTGGGCGAACTGGGCCAAGACTCCAAAATCGGCGATAGTATCGCAATAAACGGCGCCTGCCTTACTGTCAGCGAACTTTCAGTAAATATTGCAACATTCCAATTAAGTGCTGAAACACTAAAAAAATCAGCTCTGGGCAGATTAAAATCCGGCTCTCCGGTCAATATTGAACGGGCCATGAAGGCAACCGACCGGTTTGGCGGACATTTCGTACAGGGCCATATCGACGGCACAGCAACAGTTAAAGTGATTAAAAAGACGGGTAACTTTGCCGATATAGAATTCACAGCCGAGCCGGAACTTCTCGACCAGATGATAGCCAAAGGCTCAGTGGCAGTAAATGGAATAAGCCTGACGATTGCAAGCATGAGCGACCGTAGTTTCAGCGTGGCCCTAATACCTGAAACGCTGAAAAGAACCACGTTAGGCACAGCAAAGGTTGGCGATATCGTTAATATTGAGACTGACATCATCGTAAAGACAGTAAAAAGACAAATAGACAAAATTATGCCACCTAAGCAATCATTGACTGTAGATAAATTAAAGGAATTGGGTTTTTAAATTATGACAAAAGCACCACGAAATCGCACTATAATGCTAACCGACAAAGAGAGGGAAAACTATCGACAAAAGTTATTAAAAATAGATAGTCCTGCCTCGCTAGAGCAAATTCTGAACAAAATTATCAATGCGGATATTTTTGAAGTAGTGGATTTGCTTCCCTCACAATTCGTGGACCTGCTTTTTGTTGACCCACCTTATAACTTAACAAAGACCTTTAATGCCAGTTCATTTAAGCAGACCTCGGTTACGGAATATATGAGCTGGATGGAGTCCTGGCTTGAAAAACTCATAAGATTACTCAAGCCCAGTGCCTCAATATATATCTGCGGAGATTGGCGGTCTTCCTCAGCGATTCATCTGCTTTGCGAAAAATATTTTATTGTGAGAAACAGAATCACCTTTGAAAGAGAAAAAGGCCGAGGAGCCAAGAAGGACTGGAAAAATAACTCCGAGGACGTATGGTTCTGCACGGCCTCCAATGATTTCACCTTCAATGCAGATGCCGTAAAATTGAAAAGAAAAGTTTTAGCACCCTATCGGCAGAACAGCATACCTAAAGACTGGACTGAGGAAGAGAACGGAAAATACAGATTAACTTACCCATCAAACATCTGGACGGATATTACAATTCCTTTCTGGTCGATGCCGGAAAATACGCTCCATCCGACACAGAAGCCGGAAAAGCTGCTTGCAAAGATTATTCTTGCCGGCTCAAACGAAGGGGACATTATCTTTGATCCATTCGCCGGTGTCGGAACAGTCGGTGTTGTTGCAAAAAAGCTAAAGAGGAATTTCGTGATAGTAGAGGTAGATGAGGAGTTTTGCCTTTACGCTGAGAAAAGATTGCAAATGGCAGAGAAAGACTCTACTATTCAGGGATACTTTGATGGCGTTTTTTGGGAAAGAAACACGCTGAATAATACCAAGAGCAGCAATCCGAGAAGCAAAAAAGGCGCTTCTTTACAACCCGTACTTGTTGGTGCCCAAAGAAACGGGCGAAGATATGAATAAAAGTGACAACCACAATTCGATAACTGAACAGCCGGTTATAGGCATTACAATGGGCGATGCTGCTGGTATCGGCCCGGAAGTTATCGTTAAAGCTCTGGCCGACCCCTGCATTCGCAAGGCCGCAAAATTTATCGTCTTCGGCATGAACGAGCAGCTTTGTTACGCGGCTGATAAAGCCGAGATCGAACCTTTCTGGGGCCGGCACCAGCATGAAAAAATCAGTAGAGATTATCCCTGTAAAGTTATTGTGGCCGATTATGATGAATATTCTGTGCCGCCTTGGATTAAAGGGCCCAGCAGAGCTGCTGGCGAGGCTTCAATAAGGTTCTGCCTCGATGCGATCCAGGCCGCTCAAGACGGCATAATAGACGCGGTAGTTACCGCGCCGGTCAGTAAAACCAGTTGGAAGATGGCCGACGCAGAATGGCCCGGACATACAGAGATGTTCGCAAAGCAGTGTAAGTCCCCCAGAAAAGTGATGATGTTTATTAGCGGGCCATTAAAATTAGCTCTTGCTACTATTCACGAGGCATTATTTGAGGTGCGTCACAAGTTTACCATCGGCTGTGTGTTCGAACCGATAGATTTGTTAAATGACGCATTGAAAGAATACTTTGGTCTGGAAAACCCTAATATTGGTGTCGCTGCACTGAATCCGCACGCGGGCGAGAACGGCCAGTTCGGTGACGAAGAGCAACGAATAATATCGCCCGCCATTCTGCTGGCACAGGAGCAGGGAATAAACTGTCATGGTCCATTTCCGGCCGACACACTCTTTTTGCGGGCTAGTCGAGGCGAATTTGACGGCGTCGTCGCAATGTATCACGACCAGGGTATGATACCCGTTAAGCTGCTCGATTTTGAAAATGCGGTTAATATTACTATCGGCATACCGATAATACGGACATCGCCCGCTCACGGAACAGCTTTTGACATTGTCGGTAAAAATCTTGCCAATCCAAGCGGCATGAAAGCTGCCATTACCACCGCAATACAAATGGCAACAACAAAGAAGAATTTAGAATTGAGAGTTCAGAATTGAGAGATGTAATCCTGTAAGTGCAGACCAAACGACAAATCCAGAAGCTACTCGCTTCAGCGGGCGTCCAGCCGAATAAGCGACTCGGCCAGCACTTCCTTATCGACTTGAATTTAATGCGTCTGCTGATAGAGTCTGCAAATATCAGCAGCAACGACGTTGTGCTGGAGGTAGGCTGCGCAACTGGCTCTTTGACGGAAGGCTTAGCTCAGCGGGCGGGAAAAGTTATAGCCGTCGAGCTTGATAAAATCCTTGCCGAGATCGCGAACAAACAACTGGCAAAAACCGAAAACGTTGAGATTATCAGCGTCGATATCCTGGAGAATAAAAATACAATCAGCCAAATCGTGATAAAGGCGCTCGAGACGGCTCACAAAAAACACTCCGGTAGAATCCTGCTGGCTGCAAATCTGCCTTACAACGTCGCATCACCGGTAATGCTGAATTTAGTCAAGGGCCCGGCAATAACCGATGCTATGTATGTCACTGTCCAAAAAGAGGTCGCAGACCGAATGAAGGCTGAGCCTAGCAGCGGCGACTACGGTATATTAAGCATATTACTTAGTGCAACCGGTGACATTAAAACCATCAGGGTTCTAAAGCCGACAGCCTTTTGGCCTTCCCCGCAGGTTGCCTCAGCGATGGTTGGCTTTGTCCGCCAAAAAGAAAAGGTAGATAAAATTAAGGATATGTCGCTGTTCAGTGAAACTGTAAAACTCTTTATGGGTCATCGCCGCAAAATGCTCAAGTCCTGCATAAAATCCGCCGGTGGCAGACTTGCAGAGATAAATTGGGTCGAAGTTTTTAAGAAGTGTTCCATCGACTCAACACATCGTCCCGATCAGCTCGCACCGCAGGATTATATTGCTATAACAAACCAATGCTGCTATAACGTTTTATAGAATTCTACACAGGAGAAATGGCAATGATCAAAAAATATGTGCAACGACGGCTGTGCAGATTTTTCCTATTCTGCTTTGCCTTGATGTGTTTTCTCACACATACAAGGTCTTTAACTGCAGCCGAGCAGGTGATTCTCAAAGGCGGCTTTCACTCCTTCCAAACGCCGTTGCCGCGGTCAACACAGCAATGGGATAGTCAAAAAGCTGAATTGCGTAAGAAATTATGGCGGCTGCTTGGAGATATGCCGCCTTTATTTACGCCGAAACCCAAAATCGACAAGAGCGAATCGCGCGATGGATATACGCTGGAGCACTTTACATTCGACAATGGTGTTGGTGACACAGTTTATGGATATATCCTGATACCCGCAGGCCGTACAGAACCCGGCCCTGCGATTCTCTACAACCACTACCATGGAGGTCAGTATCAGCAGGGCAAAGAAGAATTTATCACCAAAGCCTTCAATACGCTTGATTTTGCAACGGGAGAGGCATTGGCCAAAGAGGGCTACGTTGTTCTGAGCATAGACGCTTATGCCTTTGGCGAGCGACGATTTCAGGGACCTGCGGGCGAGAGGGAAGAAGGACGGAAAACAGAATGGGCTTTATTTAAAACTTTCCTCCTGGAAGGCAGGACTCTATGGGGAATGATAGTCAGGGATGATTTGCTCGCTTTGAATTATCTTGTGTCACGGCCCGAGGTTGACCCCAATAGAATTGGGACGATGGGTATGAGCATGGGCTCAAATCGAAGCTGGTGGGCCGCGGCGATGGATGAGCGAATAAAAGTCACCGTGAGCGTTGTGTGTCTGAGCCGCTATCAAAATCTGATTGCTCATGGCTCCCTGGGTTCTCACAGTTTCTATTTTTATGTGCCGAACATGCTCGCGGAAAAAATCGACATCGAGAGCGTTGTGGGACTGATTGCACCTCGGCCTTTCCTGGCAATGACAGGCGAGATGGATCGCCTATCGCCGGTTGATGGTGTACAGATTATCTACAATTTTCAGGAGCATCTTTACAAGCTATACGAAAGAAAAGAGAATTTCCGCGGGCTGTTATATCCCGGCGTTGGTCATGAGTACACGCCGGAAATGTGGAAGGAAACAATCGCATGGCTCAAAAGACACCTTTGATTTTTTCCCGAAAAGTATTTATGCCATCTTCGGATTAATAATTATTTCATAATGTACTTTGCATAAATAAAAATAGGTGTGTCCTTTTCAGTTATGTCAGTCTGAAAGAAATAACATGAGAAAAAAACTGCTATTGCTGTTTTGTATTTCACTAACTCTTGGGACACTTGGATTTCTTGCAGGTATGACATATCAGCAAGCCTTTATTTTATGCATCTTTTCGCTTTCCATCATCGGAACTCTTTTGTTCTGGGAACTCAGGTTAAGTTTTGTATTCGTGGGAAGCGGAGTACTATTTCTTCCTCGCAGTATCGACCTTGAGCACTTTATCAGATTTGCGTCTCTCGATGTTATCCTCTTTCTAATCGGGATGATGATTGTAATCGGCGCCATTAAGGAGGCGGGGGTTTTTCAGTGGCTGGTATCGTTTCTTCTGCAGAGCAGGAATTTAAACGGGCTAAAATTGTTTGTAATTATTATGATACTTTCCGCAGCTATGTCTGGACTGACCGGTGAGGTCACATCCATTATAGTAATGGTTGCGATTATTTTTGATATAAGTAAAACACTTGATATTGATCCGATCCCTTTAGTCATATCATCGGTGTTAACTACAAACGTAGGGTCTGCCTCAACGCTGCTTGGCAATCCAATCGGCATATTGATAGCCATGAGAGGAGGTCTTACTTTTGAGGACTTTTTAACTCGTGCATTGCCGTTATCGGCTGTTATTTTAGCAATGACTATATTGGTTCTGTGTATCTGGTACAGAAATTATATAAGAGTATCTTTTGATTCCAAGAAAAGAGTAAGCGTGATGTTGTTTGCCTTGTTGATAGTGTTTATTACTCTTCATAGAAGGTTGGAGATTTTGTTCGGCCTGGTTGAAAACGACCTATTGGTTATACTGCCTATTGTTTTTGCCGGTATTATTATGTTCTACAGATATGACAAGGCACGGTATTATATAGAAAGTGAGGTTGAATGGTCTTCGATATTGTTTTTTATGTTTTTGTTCGCACAGGCCGGCGTGATTCAATCTTCCGGTGTGGCCGAATTCCTTGCCAAGAAACTCGTGGAAAATACCGGCAGCCATCCAAGAATTTTGTCGGCTGTTATGTTGTTTTCAAGCGGTCTTTTATCTGGTGTTCTTGATAATACTGTCGTTGTAGCATCGTATGTTCCGATAGTGAAAAATCTGAGCATTTTGCACTTCAGCTTAAAACCATTATGGTGGTGCCTTTTGTTTGGTGCCTGTTTAGGCGGAAACATAACTGCTATCGGCTCCACCGCGAATATAGTTGCTCTGGGGTTGCTTGAAAAACAACTGAATAGAAAGATAAACTTTATCGAATGGTTGAAGCTCGGCTTAATAATCGGCATACTCAGTCTTGGATTATCTTATTTGGCGGTATCTTTTATACCGTTCTTTTCTCGATGATTATCACTTTAAGAGATATTATAAATAGAAATTTATTTTGAATGGAGAGTTGATTTTATGAATCTTGGGAAGTATTCTTTTGGTGTAGGTGACAGGTTCGCAAAACAGGGAAAAGCTCAATTAGCTGCTTTGATAAAAGCAAAACAGCAGGGCATTGAAATTACACCTGTCTGGAACAAGTCTCACAGAGAGCATACTATCATAGGGACAAAACCGGCGGATACGCGTAAAGAAGCAGACGAAGCTGTCGCGGCCTGCGGGTGGAAGGATGCATATTTTGTGGACGCCGACCATATCGGGCTGAAGAATGTAGATTTGTTCATTGATTCCAGCGACTTTTTTACTCTTGACGTTGCCGATTTCATCGGTAAGTCTGCTGTTGAGAATGACGTCGCACGTTTTGTCGAAAAGCACAGCAAATTCATTGGTTCGCTTGAAATAGCCGGCATTGAGCAGTCTTTTAAAATTGACAGAGAGCAGCTAAAAACGATAGCAATCAAATTCTTATATGCGATCAAGCAGGCTGGCGAAATCTATCGCCATATTAAGCAGGTCAAGGGCGCGAACAATTTTATCACCGAGGTTTCATTGGATGAAACCGACCAGCCGCAGACGCCGATAGAAATGTTGTTCATCCTTGCTGCCATCGCTGATGAAGGCATACCTGCCGATACGGTTGCGCCGAAATTTACCGGCCGATTCAACAAAGGCGTTGATTATGTTGGTGACATCGCCAAGTTCACGAAAGAGTTCGAGGAAGATTTGGCGGTGGTTGCTTTTGCAATCAAAGAATTCGGCCTGCCGAAGGACTTAAGGCTGAGCATTCATTCCGGCAGTGACAAGTTCTCTATTTATAAGCCGATAAGTAAAGCGCTGAAAAAATTCGATGCTGGCCTGCACCTCAAGACCGCTGGCACCACCTGGCTGGAGGAACTCATCGGCTTGGCGCTTGCAGGCGGAGAGGGACTTGCTATTGCGAAGGAGATTTATGCAAAGTCATTGTCGCGGATTGATGAGCTTTGTCAGCCTTATGCAACTGTCATTGATATCGACCGGAGCAAATTGCCCGCATCGGCGGATGTTGACAGGTGGGATGGGCAGAAATTCGCATCGACTTTACGACATGACCAATCCTGTAAGGATTATAATCCCAATTTTCGGCAGCTTTTACACGTTGCTTATAAAATCCCTGCTGAAATGGGCGGTCGATTTTTAGATGCCCTTGAAAAATACGAAGACATAATCGCACCAAATGTCACGGAAAATATCTACAATCGCCATATAAAGCCTATCTTTATGATGGATAAGTAAATCATCTTTATAATCTGCATCAAACCTCATTTATTTGATTACACTTTTTTACGGATTTTAAGCGATTTTCCTACATAGGAAATAAGCCGAATTTATACAAAAGCATAGGGCAATACATTGCTGCAAAACAGCCCGATAGGCTCGAACAGACAATTGTGTAGAAAAGAGCAATACCCTGCCGATATAAGTTATGTTTAATTAAGGACATAGAGTATTATCGACCTGGAAATTTGATTTTTATAGGACTTGATAATATTGCGGCCCATTAGAGCTTCTAATGGGGAATAAACTATGAAGAAAAAAGGAAAAATCTCATCTCGACTTAACTCTAACAACCTGACAGAGCGAAGAGCAAGAGGAAAAGCCCTCATATTCGTCGGCATTGGCGTCATGTTGCTGCTTTTATGCAGTTGCATCAGCTTCGATATAGGTGATTGGCCGAGCAAATTTGTATATCCACACAACAAACCGCAGGCAAACTGGTGCGGCTCGATAGGGGCTTTTTGTGCCTACTATATGCTTTATTATCTTGGGCCGGGTGTCTTCGTAATACTAATCGCAGCGATATGTTTCCTGATTGCCAGGCTTTTCAATCGGCCTTTAGGACAACCTATATTGAGAGCGATTGGGCTGGGTTTATGGACCATTGCTGCTTCGAGTAGCTTTTATTGCTTGTGGCCTTATGAGCTCTTTGGTTTTCCAATGGGTTCCGGCGGCCTGCTCGGCGTAGGTGCGGCAACCTTTTTGCGGAGCCATTTTGCTACACTGGGTACTTTCATTTTAATCACAGCTACCTGGGTCGTAGGCATTATTCTTGTGGCAGACAGTGTTTTTCTCTGGGTGCTGCTCTGTTTTGGTTTTATGGGTAGAAAAGCGATTGGAGTTGTTGTGCCTGCCTGGTCTGTAGCCAAACATCACTCCGAAGCAGTAAGCGATATATGGCGAAAACTAAGCGCGAAACAGAAATCCTTAACTACTGGCGTCACAAATATAGCAATTCCCCAATTCCGTGAGGATAAACCCACTCTTGCCGTTGCAGTACCCCAGAGGCAACCTGATGCTATGGCAGTGAAACAGCCGAAGACGGTGCCAGCGAAAAAACCTATGGACGATCCATCCAACACCACTTTCGGCCGGTCGGTCTATGAGGATTACGTTCTGCCGCCGTTGGAGCTGCTGGCAGAGCCGGAATATAGTTTTACTTCGGTGCAGGAAAAGGTTATTAAAGAAAAAGCAGCCGTTTTGGAAAAGTTGTTGTCGGAATTTAATATCAACGCACGAGTGGTCGAGGCGGAAACAGGACCGGTCGTGACAATGTTCGAGCTGGAGCTTGCGGCTGGTGTCAAGGTCAGCCAGATCAGCACCCTGGCAAACGACATCGCCCGTGCGCTTGGAGCAGGCGCCGTTCGTGTTGTAGCTCCTCTGCGAGGCAAACATACGATAGGCATTGAAGTGCCAAACAACGAAAAAGAAAAAGTCCGAATGAAGAACATTACAGAACTGGCCGGTAAGCGACCTCAGAGTATGGAGATACCACTATTTTTAGGCAAGGATTCCTCGGGAGAAGCGCTCGTGTCGGACCTGACTACTATGCCGCATTTGCTCATTGCTGGCACGACCGGCTCAGGCAAAAGTGTCTGCATCAACACCATAATCACCGGCATCCTGCTCACCAAAAGGCCGGACGAGGTGAAGCTGATTCTTGTTGACCCAAAGATGGTCGAGATGACCGCTTTTAATACCATTCCACACTTGATGTGTCCGATAGTTACCGAGACTCAAACAGCTGTTCAGATACTTGAATGGGCCACGGTAAAGATGGACGAACGTTATGCACTCTTGGCCGAGGCGAGGGTGAAAAATGTAGCTGAGTATAATCGGCTCGGCTCAGAAGAGCTTCTGCAGCGATTCAATCCGAGCTGTCCGGATGAAGAGGAGAAAATCCCCAAAAAGCTGGCGTATATTGTAATAGTTATTGACGAGTTAGCTGATTTGATGATGACTGCACCGAAGGAAATAGAGGCCTACATTGTCCGTCTTGCCCAGAAGAGCAGAGCGATTGGCATTCATATTGTCCTGGCTACTCAGCGGCCGCAGGCAACGGTTGTGACGGGCCTTATCAAGTCAAACATGCCGACAAGGATAGGTTTCCGTGTGGCGGCCAGGCTCGATAGCAGGATCGTCCTCGACCAAAACGGCGCAGAAACACTGCTTGGCGAGGGTGACATGTTGTTTCTTAAGCCCGGCACCAGCGACCTGATTCGTGCGCAGGGCACTTTCGTTGATGAAGCAGAGGTAAAGCGGATAGTCAGGTATCTTAAGGATATTGCCGAGCCGCAGTTCCATCCGGAGCTGACTGGGTTAAAGAAATTAGACGCCTCCGACTTGAAAAAGGATGAACTATTTGACGATGCGGTTCGCATCGTCCTGGAGACCAAGCGGGGAAGCGTGTCACTTCTTCAGCGCAGACTCAATGTCGGTTATGCACGTGCCTCACGGATGATTGAAATGATGGCTGCATCGGGAATACTCGGTGAGTACAAAGGCAGCCAGGCACGCGAGGTGATGATGACAGTGGATGAATACGAACGGCTGCGCGAGTCTGCCCTAAAGGAGGAAAAAGAAAGTGAAGAAGCATCCGCCGAAGCTGATTCATCAGAGTCTGCCTATATAAGCGAGGGCCAGCAAGGCTACATCTCGGTTGATAATGGAGAAGACTGAGACATTGTCGCATAATAATCCTGCGATAAGTCACGGGGTTAAATATATTTAGCCACCAATTTATTAGAGGGTTCGCATTTCCAGCAGAGGATTTTTCTGTTAAACTTTCCCTATTATGAACAAAGACCTTAAAGACAAGACGCTCGATGAACTTGAGCAGATAGTGGTCGGCCTGGCTCAGAAAAAGTACTTGGCAGAGTACATCTTTCATTTCATCCATGCAAAAGATGCAACTGATATCTCGCAAATTACACCACTAAGCAAGGACTTTCGAGGCCGATTAGCTGAGCAGAGCTACTATATTTCTCAGCTTTTCATTCTGAAAAAACTCACCGACAAAGACAGTACAACCAAATACGTATTCGCACTCAGCAATCCGCCTCGGCAGACCAGGATAGAGACGGTACTTCTTGTAGATGGTCGACGAAAAACGCTGTGCGTTTCCACCCAAGCCGGTTGTGCTATGGGTTGTACATTTTGTGCTACTGCCGGGGTGAAGCTGCGACGGAATCTAACCGCCGCTGAAATTGTTGACCAGGTCAACATCTCACAGAAGGATGCTGGAAGAATCTCAAATGTTGTTTACATGGGGATGGGTGAGCCGCTGTTGAACTATAACAACGTGCTCAAATCGACCAGGATACTCAACCATCCCGCAGGTAAAAATATCGGCATCAGGCATCTTGCCATCAGCACATGCGGCATAGTTCCTGGGATTAAAAAGCTCGCTAATGAGGATATTCAACCCAGGCTGGCAGTGTCACTGAACGCTCCGACCGATAGCCTTCGCACACAGTTGATGCCGATAAACGCTAAGTACCCGATAGCCGAGCTACTTAAGACCGTGCGTTATTATCAGAAAAAGACCGACCAGCGAGTCACATTTGAGTATGTCTTAATAAAAGGGTTAAACGATTCTGCTGAACATGCCCAAATGTTGATTAAGCTCTTGAGCGGAATTATGAGAAATGTGAACCTTATCGAACATAATCCGCATCTGGGCTGCGGGTTTGTCGGCAGCGATAGCAGACGAATAAAGCAGTTTGCGTCGATTCTGGAGCGGGCAGGCATAGAGACTACGGTGCGTTTCAGAATGGGCCGAGGGATAAAAGCAGCCTGCGGCCAACTTGGAGCTGACAGTTTGGATGGTTAAGGAGAAAGACATAAAGTCAATGAGCCGAAAATTTTCTATTGTTACGGTAGGTCTTTCGCCAGCGTGGGACATAACATGCCGAGGACGAGGTCTGGATTGGGGTCTGCATAAAGAGATAGATGAGCAGACTGTTCAGCCTGCCGGAAAGGCATTGAATATCTCCAAGGCCCTTGCCTGGATGGGCCAACGAAATATCGCTACAGGTCTGTGGGGACAGCAGGATTATAAGCAGATGGCTGAAACAGTACGGTCCCAGTGGCCGCTTATTAGGGTCAAGATGACGTTCGCTACCGGCAGCACCAGGCAGAATGTCACTATCGTGGATACGGTCAATAATAGAGACATACACCTGCGCAGTAAAAGTGTACTGGCTTCGAGGTGGACACTAAAGAACCTGAGGGCGGACTTGCAAAGAGTGGTTGGCAGGAACAGCATCTGTGTTTTTTCCGGAGCGATGCCTGATGAGTTTTTGATGGAAATTATTGGAATTATAAAAAGCTGCTGCAAACTGGGTGCAAAAATTGTGCTGGATACCTCCAGAGTTGCTTTAAGAGAAATTGTTGATACCGGCAATGTTTGGCTGATAAAGCCGAATGTAAATGAGTTACGGCAATTGCTGAGCAGAGAGGTTAAGGATAATCCTATCAGCCTGACAAAGGCTGGGCAGAAGCTGCTGGATAAGGTCGGAATTACTTTGATAAGCCGGTGCGAAAAAGGTACGGTAGTGGTCAGTAAAGACGGAGCATGGCAGGCGAGATGTATCGCACGGAGACAGACATTATCAACGGTCGGCTGCGGGGACTATTTATTAGCCGGCTTTCTGAAAGGGTTGAAAGACAAAATAAACATCGGCTCAGCACTACAGTCTGCGATAAAAGCAGCCACAGCAAAAGCCTGGGGCTGGTCGGAAAAGAAAAAGTGGCTACAAACGCAACAACAGATAAAAGTACATATAAAAGAAATATTTGTTTAGGCAAAGTTTGTGTAAAAAAGGCCGATTTCTGTATCAATTTTAATATTATTCGCCCAAAAAGAAAAAATTATTGATTTGACGGCATCAATCGGCTATATTTCTTTCTTTGTTAAAAGCTCTGTCGCACGGGGTAGAGTTGATCCCGCTGAAGGCGGGTCTTTGGGGTCAGCAGTATCACGGCATAGTTGACTCAAGCCTCCGACAGAGCCCAGCCGGGTCCGTCGCAGGTGGATCTCCGTGACAAGTTAACTGAAAACTTAAAGTGTAAAAGTCAAAGTTTTGGATTTACTTTTTAGTTTTACATTTTTAGTTTTAAGTTTTCAGTTCCCGAATACCCGGTGGTGTAATGGTAACACAGAAGGTTTTGGTCCTTCTATTCCAGGTTCGAGTCCTGGCCGGGTAGATTAGATTATGAAATACAAAACATAAAGTTGAGTAAAAAAATGGCTGAAAGAACTGCGATAATATTAGCAGCAGGTGTCAGCAGCAGGATGAATACGCAACTACCGAAGGTGCTGCATGAGGTATGCGGACGCCCTATGCTGGCATACGTGCTGGATGCTTGCCGAGAAGTCGGCGTAACAAGGATATATGTTATCGTCGGCTTCGGAGCCGAGCAGGTCGAGCAGTACTTTGCCGACGCAAAAAATGTCACTTGGGTCAAGCAGAATGAGCAACTGGGAACTGCCCATGCAGTCATGTGCTGTAAAGAACATCTAAAGGATTTTAAGGGCGAAACACTGGTTTTATGCGGTGACGGACCATTGGTCAGAGCCGAAACGCTCAGTACTCTTATCGGCAAGCACCAGATGGAGCAGGCAGCAGCGACGCTGGCCACCGCAGTTCTGGAAGACCCAACCGGCTACGGACGAATAGTCCGGGATAGATATGGCAATATCCAGGGCATTGTGGAAGACGCAGATTGCACAAGAGAGCAATTGGCTATAACCGAGATCAATCCAAGCTATTATCTATTCAATAACCGGATTCTCTTTGAGGCCGTCGAGCAGGTTAAGCCTGACAACGTCAAGAAAGAGTTTTATCTGACGGATGCCGTATCATATATCATCGCGACTGGTCATAAGGTGGTAGCAGTTACAGCAGTGCGGCCGGAAGAAGCTATGGGTGTCAACAGCAGAGCGCAACTGAGCGTAGCAAGCAAGATTATGCAAAAACGCATCCAGCAGGAGCTGATGGACCACGGCGTGACCATAGTCGATCCTGATAATACGTGGATAGACGCAAGAGCAAAGATCGGACAGGATACGGTTATTGAACCGTTCACTTATATTCACGGCGAGGTTAAAATCGGCAGATCTTGCCGAATCGGGCCGTTCGCTTATTTAAGACCCGGCACGATCCTTGAGGGTGATGTTGTGCTGGGAGTCTTTACGGAAGTCAAAAACTCAATTATGGCTGAGGGAGTGCGGGTCCGGCATCACAGCTTTATTGGTGATGCTACCGTGGGCCGAAATGTCAATGTTGGAGCCGGCTCGATAACGGCGAATTATGACGGACACAATGTGAACCGGACTGAAATCGGTGATAACTGTTATATCGGTTCGGGTGCGGTGCTTGTTGCGCCGCTTGTATTAAAGGACGGCACACATGTAAACGCCGGGGCGGTAGTGATGCAGGAAAGTGCGACGCAGTTACCAGGGAAGGATAAATAAGGATGTTTTCTACAGATGACAGTATTAAGGTTTTTGCTGGCAGCAGTAATCGAGACTTGGCTGAAGCGGTATGTAAGTATTTGGAAATTTCGTTAGGTAGTGCTGAGATCAGCGTCTTCCCGGATGGAGAGAAACACATCAGAGTGGAGGATGACGTTCGCGGCACGGATTGTTTCGTGGTACAATCAACATGCAGACCTGTCGATGAGCACTTAGTGGAGCTTTTAATCTATCTGGACTGTTTAAAAAGAGCCAGTGCCAGACGCATAACCGCAGTCATCCCGTATTTCGGCTACGCCCGTCAGGACAGAAAAGATGAAGGGCGAGTGCCCATTACTGCGAAGTTAGTGGCGAATCTTATTACTACCGCTGGTGCCAACAGAGTCCTGGCAATAGATCTGCACGCTCACCAGCTACAGGGTTTTTTCGACATTCCAGTCGATCATTTGACCAGTGAGTTGGTATTAAGTAGGTATTTCAGAGACAAAAATATCAGCAATCTGACGGTGGTTTCGCCGGACGTAGGCAATATCAAGACCGCGTCGAAATTTACTTCGCATCTGGGCGGTGATTTGGCGATAGTGCACAAGAAACGAATGAGCGGAAGTGAAATCGTGGCCTATGAGATAATAGGCCAGGTAAAAGGTAGAAATGTCTTGATGTGCGATGATATCATAGCTACCGCAGGGACGGTATGCGGTGCTGCCAAGCTGGTTAAGGACCGCGGTGCTGAAAAGGTGTATGTCGGAGCCACGCACGGCATATTCGCATCGCAGGCTCTCGATCGGCTGCGAAGAGCGCCTATCGATGAAGTCGTTGTCACCGATACCATACCACTTACCGAAGATGCAAAGAAACTCGGCCTCATAAAGGTTTTAAGTGTGGCGGATATGTTAGGAGAAGCGATACGGAGAATTCACAGAAACGAATCCGTTAGTGAAATGTTTAAGGAATCAAACAGAGAGACATAGGTTTTAATAATTGAAGTGAGATGATTATGGAAAAAGCAGTGCAGTTGAAAGCAGAAATTCGACAGCGGACCGGCTCGAAAGACTCAGCCAAGCTGCGTAAACAAGGTCGAATACCAGCTATTGTGTATGGCCATAAACAGGAGTCTACCGCTATTACTTTAGATGCGCATGACTTTGTGGAAAAACTACACCATGGGCAGAGACTGATGGACGTGCGGATTGATAAAAAGCCTCAAAAGGTGATCGTCAAAGATCTACAATTTGACCATCTCGGCAAAGAGGTTATTCATGCGGACCTGATGAGGGTTGATATAACCGAGAGAGTTACGGTAACAGTTCCTATTGAGCTTAAAGGCACCGCCAAAGGCGCCGAAGAGGGCGGTATCATAGTCGAGCATACAGACCATCTCGAAGTTGAGTGTTTGGTAACCGGTATTCCGGAATCCGTCGTAGTCTCCGTGAAAGATATGAAGGTAGGTGATACCTTACACGCCAGCGATATACAGCTTCCGGAAGGTCTGAAGCTGGTAAGTGATCCCACGATATTAATGGTCTCCTGCAGTGTGGTCACAACAGCCAAAACTACCGAGGAACTTGAAGCAGAAACGCCTGTTGTACCGGAGGTTATCGGCGAAGCCGAGAGAGCAAAGAAAGAAGAAACCTCAGAAGAACAGAATGAATAACGCTACGAATGTGGAAGAAAGAACCCCATGTTTCAAGCGGGGTTCTTGAAGAGAATGACAGGTATTTGCACCGGCATCAAAATGGTGGTTGGCCTGGGTAATCCAGGTAAGGAGCATGCTGACACGCGGCATAATATAGGCTTTAAAGTTATAGACTTTTTAGCTGAGGAACTTGGGGTGAAGGTGAAAAAAAGAAAATTCGGCGCTCGTTTTGGCGAAGCCGAATATTGGGATAAAAAGCTAATATTGTTAAAGCCGTGGCAGTTTATGAACTGTAGCGGTCAAGCAGTTGCGACTGCGGTGGGCTTTTATAAATTGGCACTCGGTGATTTGCTGGTAGTAACCGATGATATGGCTCTTGAGCCAGGCAGGATTCGTATCAGAGCCAAAGGCTCGGCAGGCGGACACAATGGGCTTGCTGATATCATAGACAAGCTCGGTACAAATGAATTTGCCCGATGTCGAATCGGCATCGGGCATTGTGGTAAGCAGATTGCTTACGATTATGTTCTTGATAAGCTGACAGAGACAGAAAAGCCTTTGCTCGATGAGGCGATTGACATAGCGCGGGATGCTGTTCTTTGTTGGATTGAATATGGCGTAGAACAGGCCATGAATGAGTTTAATAGTTCGTAATTGGTGAATGGTAACTGGTAATTGACAGTAAAATTAACCATTTAACCAATATATGGAGGTAATTAGCTTTGAAAACTGTGGCAAAAAAATTGTATGAGGCGATGTTCCTTGTAGATTCAAATCTGGCAGGGTCGGATTGGGATGGCGTTCTTGCGACTATCAAAAACATACTTGAAAGGGCTCAGGTTGAGATTGTCTCGCTAAGAAAATGGGGCGACAGGAGACTTGCATACGAGATCAATCACAAAAGCAAAGGTACATATATTCTTTGTTATTTCAGAGCCGACGGCTACAGAATACAGGACATCGAAAGAAACGTTCGGCTCTCAGAGCGAATTATGCGTGTTTTAATACTCAATGCCGAAAATCGGATAATTGAAGATATTGAAAAAGACACTCCTGATGTGCAGGCGGGAAAGCATAAGGACGAAGTAGAACAGAATACTGAAGAACAGCCGCAAACTACCGACGCTACTCTGTCCGCCGAAGCGGCTACAGAGGCCGCAAGCCCGCTACGCAGCACGAGTATTGAAGAGAAGCAGGAGGAAGCAGAGCTGGCTGATGAAAACACAGAAGACAAATAACAGTACATAGGAGAGGGAGAACAGATGATAAAAATTCTGTTTTCTGAATTCTGTCATCTGTCTTCTGAAATTGTTAAGGAGCTTAATTATGGCTGGTTTTAATAAAATTTTGATGATTGGAAATCTGACTCGCGATCCACAGCTTTCATATACACCGAGCCAGACCGCTGTGGTTGACTTTGGCCTGGCGACGAATCGCCGATGGACGGGTCAGGACGGTACTAAACGTGAAGAGACCTGTTTTGTGGACTGCCGAGCGTTCGGCCGACAGGCTGAGAATATAAACAAGTATCTTACCAAAGGCAGAGCTGTATTTATCGAAGGAAGACTCACTTTTGATAGCTGGACAGCTCAGGACGGCACGAAACGCAGCAAACACAGAGTGACGGTTGAGAACTTTCAGTTTCTCCCGGGTACCGGAGAAACTGCAGCTCCTTTAGGGGAGCAAGGCTCAGACAGATATTCTGATTCTCATGAAACCATCCCGGATTCAGCCGGTCGGCGGGGTAGTACCGATGAAATGCCGGCAGACGATATACCATTTTAAGCCCAGGATGTGTAATGTTTGTTGAGTATTGCACGAGGAATTGAAGCAATCTCAATTATGTAAAACGATTTATGGAAAGGGACTCCGCTTCGCGAGAACCCAAATAGACAGGTAAAAAAATGCTAAGAATGCAAAGAAAAAACGATAACAGAAGAAAACCAGGTTTTCCCGGCACTCGTGAGCAAACACAATGTCGTTTTTGCCGCAATGGGATGAGCTACATTGACTATAAGGATGTGGACACCCTGCAGAAGCTTCTGACTAATCGCGGCAAAATATACTCGCGTAAACGCAGCGGTAATTGCGCAGGCTGCCAGAGGAAAGCCCAAAAGGCAATAAAACGAGCCAGGTATATGGCACTACTGCCGTTTACCGCATAGTTTTTAGTAATTGGTGAATGGTAATTGGTTAGATGGTATCGATTTAAAACCAATTACCAGTTACTTTTTGACCAGAAAGGATAACGGGATGAAGGTTTTGCTTTGTGAAGATGTTAAGAAACTTGGCTGGTTTGGAGATATTGTGGAGGTCAATGAGGGATATGCGCGGAACTATTTGTTACCTCAGGGGCTGGCAAGGATTACCACTGCCGATAACATAAAAGCTCTCGCTAAAGAAAAAACTGCGCGTGTGGAGCAGAGAGTCAAAGAGCACGGCAGGCTGGCCGAGGTTGCCAAGAAGGTAGAAGGTGCGGAGGCGGTACTGGCAGCTAAAGCTAATGAGCAAGG
>Ga0307435_1000045_pt1 | contig 52927 bp, 45 predicted proteins | sample SalMarWE160470MG_FD_202164 | JGI IMG/M metagenome (GOLD analysis project Ga0307435, IMG submission 202164) | Salt marsh sediment microbial communities from the Plum Island Ecosystem LTER, Massachusetts, United States - WE1604-70 | ecosystem: Environmental > Aquatic > Marine > Intertidal zone >... | reverse complement strand
AGCTCTCCATTCAACCCCACCTCTCCCAAAGCAACCAAGCCTGAAACTGGCTTTGCATCACGAAAACTGGAAGCAATGGCTGAGGCGATTCCTAAATCAACCGCCGGCTCATTGACCCTTAAGCCACCAGTAACGTTGACTATAATATCCTGGTTGAAAAGCTTTAATCCGGCACGCTTAGTAAGCACAGCAATTATCAACAGTAGCCGATTAAAATCAACGCCGTTAGCGATGCGCCTTGGTGGATTAAAACTATTAGGAGTAGTCAAAGCTTGAATCTCCACCAACAAAGGGCGATTTCCTTCAAGAGTGGGCACCACCACTGAGCCCATAGTTCCATCCTTGTATGCGGATAAGAAAACTTGAGAGGGATTACCTACTTCTATTAGTCCCCTATCACTCATCTCAAATATTCCCACCTCGTGAGTGGAACCGAAACGATTCTTTGCACTGCGTAGCACCCGGTAACTACTAAACGGTTCTCCTTCGAAGTAAAGCACCACGTCAACTATATGTTCCAGCGTTCCCGGACCGGCGATGGCCCCTTCTTTGGTCACATGCCCAGTGATTAACAGGGGCACATTATTTTGTTTTGCCCACCTCTCCAACCTCCACGTGCACTCCCGCACCTGGGAAATACTGCCCGGCATCCCAGCTACATCCTCTAAATACATAGTCTGAATGGAATCGATAATCGCCAATTCGGGAGAAAGCTCTTCCAAGCATTCTAATACGGCAGCTAAATCGGGCTCAGAGAGAAAGTATATCCCTTTGCCCCCTATACCGAGGCGCTCACTTCTAAGTTTAACCTGATTAATAGATTCTTCACCGGAGACATAGGCGACAACTTTATTATTCTCAGCCATCATCGCCGAAATCTGGAGTAAAAGAGTAGACTTCCCTATTCCCGGCTCGCCACCAAAAAGCACCAGAGAGCCTGGAACCAAACCACCCCCCAGAACTCGATTCACTTCAGCAAAACCAATGTGAAAGCGAGGAAAGTCACCCTTATCTACTTGGGAAAGTTCCTGAGGTCTATTTCCTCTAGAGGAAAGCTGACTGGGAGTGCGGGATAAAGTGACCCTAGTTTCTATGAAGCTATTCCATGCCTGGCAATCAGGACAACGTCCTAACCACTTAAGACTTTCTTTACCGCACTGCTGACAAATGAAAACATTTTTGAATTTGGATTTGCCCCGCTCATTAGATTTCAAGTCCCCTGGCCAAGATACCTAATACTCGATAACGGCTATCTTTTCCCCGGTCTTAACTACCTGCCCTGGTGAAACTGCCACCTCTATAACTGAGGCTTTTACTGGAGATAATATAGGATTTTCCATCTTCATAGCTTCTATGGTGCAAATCACGCCACCCTCCTCAACTGTATTCCCCACGGTTACCTCAACGCGTATTATTTTTCCCGGTAGTGGCGCCTCGATTATTTCTTGAGCCATATTTATACAGCATCCTTAACTAAGGGTCTCATTACAATTTTCTCCTCGACACAATCCACAATTACCGTGTCTCCAGTCAAGAATTCACCACGCAGCAAAGCCTCGGAGAGTGGATCCTCAACCAAATTCTGGATAGTGCGACGCAAGGGGCGGGCTCCAAAATCAGGGTCATAACCCTTCTTGCCTAGAAAATCCCTGGCTCCATCAGTTACTTCCAAAGTGACATTCTTCTCTTTGAGGGAAGCAATAACCTGGTTAAGCATCAGATCAACAATCTGGCGGATATGCTCCTCGCTTAAAGCATGGAACACGACTTGGGCATCAATGCGGTTAAGAAACTCGGGCCGGAATCTTTGATCTTTCTTCACCTCCCCGAGAACATTCTCCTTCATTTTCTCATACTCTGTCTGCTGTTTTCGTTCGCCATCGATATGAGCAGCAAAACCAATGGTCATATGACGCTTAATAAGCTCTCCACCAACATTGCTGGTCATGACTATGATGCTATTACGAAAATCAACCCTTCGCCCTTTGGCATCGGTCAAATGACCATCATCAAAAATCTGGAGCAGGATATTGAATACATTGTAATGCGCCTTTTCAATCTCATCGAGAAGAATAACACAATAGGACTTCCGCCTTACTGCCTCGGTTAATTGACCACCTTCCTCATAACCAATATAACCCGGTGGTGCTCCAACCAAGCGAGCTACATTGTGAGGCTCCATAAACTCCGACATGTCAAGCCTGACCAAAGCATCTTCGCTGCCAAACATGAACTCGGACAAGGCCCTTACCAATTCAGTTTTACCCACTCCGGTGGGGCCCAAAAAGATGAAGACACCAATGGGACGCCGCGGGTCTTTTAACCCGGCTCGAGCCCTCCTTACCGCTTTAGCCACGGTATTTATGGCCTCATCCTGGCCAATGATGCGGCGGTGTAAAGCCTCCTCCATCTGTAAAAGGCGGCTGGTTTCATCGATAGTCAGCTTTATCACAGGGATGCCCGTCCACATGCTGGCTACCTCGGCAATATCCTCTGAGGTAACTAAAGGTCGGCCTTGTTCCTTCTTAACCTGCCACTCCTTCTCCATTGTCTCGATTCTCTCCGTTAGTTGAAGCTCACGATCACGCAACTCACCGGAATACTCATACTGTTGAGCTGCGATAGCTGTTTCTTTTTCTTTGCGTACACTTTCCAAGGCTCGCCTTGCCTCAGCTAATCCAATGGGGGCACTACCTCGTTTAATGCGTACTCGAGAACTAGCTTCATCTATCAAATCAATAGCCTTATCAGGCAAAAAACGGTCCGCTATATATCTGGTAGCCAGCGTAGCTGCTGTCTGCAGGGCTTCGTCGCTTATGTCCAACTGGTGAAATTCTTCATATCTGTGTTTAATGCCTCGCAATATTTCCTGGGTTTCCTCCATGGTAGGTTCGGCTACTAAGACAGGTTGAAACCGCCGTTCCAAAGCTGGGTCTTTCTCCACATATTTGCGATAGTCGTCCAAAGTAGCGGCGCCAATACACTGAATCTCGCCACGCGACAACGAAGGCTTCAGGATGTTAGAGGCATCAACCGCACCTTCAGCTGCCCCGGCACCTACAATAGTCTGCATTTCATCAATAAATAAGATGCAATTACCGGCAGTTTTCTCTTCCTCAATAACCCTCTTCAGCCTCTCCTCAAATTCACCACGGTATTTTGTTCCCGCTACCAGGGCACCTATATCTAATGCAATTATTCTCTTGCCTTGTAATACCTCAGGAACCTCCCCGGCTAGTATGCGCTGTGCCAACCCTTCAACAATAGCTGTTTTGCCTACACCTGCTTCACCTATAAGCGCGGGATTATTTTTAGTACGACGACTCAGTATTTGAATTATCCGTTCAATCTCCTTGTTACGCCCAATGATGGGGTCAAGTTTATCCGCCCGGGCTAGGGCAGTTAAATCGGTCCCAAGTTGGTCCAGGGTCGGTGTGCGTGTGGTAGCGCGACCTGCGGTATGAGTTCGCACAGCTTCTTGTTTAGCAACTCGATTAACTTCATCACGTGTGCGCTCCAAGGTAATACCAAAACTCTCTAAAACACTAAAAGCTACCCCTTCGCTTTCGCGCAGTAATCCGAGCAAAAGATGTTCAACACCTATATAGCTGGAATTAAGACGACGTGCCTCATCCACAGCAAACTCGATGGCTCTTTTCGCCCGGGGAGCAAGGTCAACCTCTCCTTTGGTGGCTCGACGCTCTCCTTTTCCAATTACAAATTCTACAGCTGCCTGTATCTTACTCACCGAGATACCAAAATTACTCAAAACTTTGGCCGCAATCCCCAACTCCTCCCCTGCTATCCCCAATAATATATGCTCAGTATCAATGTAATTGTGGCCCAAGCGTTGTGCCTCTCCTTGAGCCCGAGTCAGCACTCTACGAGCTCCTTCAGAAAACCTTTCAAATCCTGTGCTCATTTCAATCCTATTCGCAATTTTAACCTAAAGTATAGAGCATACTACCCTTTCCGTCAACAAGCCTAGCTCACTTGAACTAAGCGATAGGATGGTAATATACTATAATACCACGAAATTATTATTGAAGGTTAATAGAAATGCGGGTCACTGGTGGCAAAGTGAAGGGAACTCGGTTAAAAACTCTACCAGGGCACTCCATTAGACCCACGACCAGTGTGGTAAGGCAAGCTATATTCTCTCTTTTGGAGAACAGAGCTACCAATTGGCGTCAGGTTCTTGATTTATACGCCGGCAGCGGTGCTCTGGGTATCGAAGCTCTGAGCCGTAGGGCAGAATGGGTCGATTTTGTTGACTACAGAAAAAGTTGCTGTGACATTATCAGAACCAACTTGGAAAAAATAGGGGAACCACACCGGGCTCACATTTACTGCTGTAGTGTGAGCAAAGCAGTTGCCTTCCTTAACAATAGTTATGACATTATCTTCATAGACCCACCTTACTCTGCCCCTTCTACAAATAATTTACTGATGAATCTAGCTAAGGCGAAATTGCTGCGGGAAAATTCTACAATCGTGCTTTGCCACGCAAACCGTTTCTCCTTAAATTCCGACTATGATGGACTGCATCTTGTTGAGCAACGCCGCTACGGTGATACTTTTATTTTTATATACCAAAAGGAGGTTTAACTATGGTCGTAGCAGTTTATCCAGGTACTTTTGACCCCCTCACCTACGGGCACATGGACATTATCGAACGAGCAGCAGCCTTGGTCGGCAAGTTAATTGTCGGTATCTATGAGAATACTGCTAAACAGCCGCTTTTTCCTCTGGAACAAAGGGTAAGGTTAGTGGAAGAAGCGGTAACTGGCTTGTCCACCGTCCAAGTTAAAGCTTTCAAAGGGCTGACCGTAGATTTTATACGCCAGGTAGGAGGAAAGGTTATGATACGTGGTTTGAGAGCAAATTCTGACTTCGAACGGGAATTTGAAATGGCGTTGATGAACAGAAAGCTGGCGCCAGATATTGAGCTACTTTGTTTGATGACTAGCTCGCAATATCAATTTCTTAGCTCTACCTTGATCAAGGAGGTGGCTAAGTTAGGAGGCTGCCTTGATGGCATGGTTCCTGACCGCGTGGCTGTAGCTCTAAAGGAGAAGTTTTCCATGCCTACTGGTCTTGCTAATGGTAAGCGTAAGATGTAAAATTAGTGGCTAAAAATTAAGGAGGTAATAGAAAGATGGCATACAAAATTACTGATGAGTGCATCAGCTGTGGTGCCTGCGAACCAGAATGTAAAAATGAGGCCATAACTGAGGGAGAGGAAATCTATGTTGTTGACCCTGATAAATGCACTGAGTGTGTCGGCTGGTTCGAGACACAAAAGTGTGTTGAGGTTTGCCCTGTGGAATGTTGCATTCCCGACCCCGACCACAAGGAAACAGGGGAGCAACTGCTGAACAAGTGGCGCAAGCTACACCCCGGCGAGACTCCGGCCACCACTTAAAATAGAGCTCATCAAACATTTCAGGCGAAAAGCCGTTTGGTGTAGTAAGGGATGTTTTTCATCTGATTCAAAACTGATAGCTCACTATAAGACCTTAGTGAGAGATAGCAGCTACTACATTGGTTAGTTCGGGAGAATTTTTCTACCATCTCTTTCTGGGTAGCATATTTACTGCGGTGCAGTGAACAGGGAACAAGGCTTCCGTCAGGCATTACAACAAGAAACCTTATGCCGGCCTTACAATATGGCATGTATCCTTGTTCAAAGAATTTCAGAGTATTGAGAAGTACAGTTTTAGGGTTGGCTATGTGATTGTCTCGTTTCCTTAATGCTACAAGTGCGTTAATGTCCTGGCGTAAAATTCCCAGATCCTCTCCATTGTTGAGGCAATAATCCTCATTCCCTGTTCGCAGCGCAGTATATGCAGTATATGATATATCTACACCCCATTCAATGGCCTTTTTTGCCAAAGGCAATATTTCCCTCAGATTGGCTTTAGTGATAGCTGTGTTCAAGATAATATCCCGAAACCCAAGCTTTGCTAGCCGGGGAAGAGTTTGTTCCAAATGTTTATAGAGACCCGGCCGCCCTCGAAATTCATCATGCCGCTCATCAGGAAAGTCAAATGATACGGAAAATTGATTCACCCCTGCTTCACGTAATTGCAGATAATTGCTCTCATGCAGCAGCACTCCATTGCTAACGAGTATCAGGTATGGTGTCCCATCAGATTGCTTGATAGCCTTGACTATGGCTGCTATATCCTTACGGAGAAGTGTTTCACCACCAGAGAATATCGCTACAACTGGACTCAGTCGTCGAGTTAAGTCTCCATACTCCTCTGGGTTAATTTGCTTTTCATCCTTTATTAACCCCCCAAGGTCACAGTGGCGGCAATTGCAGTTGCAGGAAAGCGTTACTTCATAAGCAACTACTAGGGGACGCTTAGTTATATAGTTATGTATTCCCCTTCTGACAAGCTTCATGGCTTGCAATTGAGAAACATTTGCCATTTATTATTCTCTTATTTGAAACTAATTACAGTACAGTTATCTAGTGTTGAGGGAGTGGTTAGTAAATATCTCTCAGTGAAAAACCATTTGTCGTATGTACGTAGGGAGATTTTTCGTGTGATCCAAAAACGACATCTCACTATAGGACCTTATAGCGACGTAACAACTACCACAGCGGTTAGTTCGGGAAAATTTTTCTACCATCTCTTCGCGAGTATCGTATTTAGTGCGGTGCAGTGAACAGGGAACTAGGCTACTGTCAGGCGTTACGACAAGAAATCTTATGCCTGCCTTACAATTTGGCATGTATCCTTGTTCAAAGAATTTTAAAGTGTCTCGGAGCGTGAGTTCTGGGTTAGTTAGATGAGTGCCCTGCTTTTTTAATATTATTAGTTCGTTAATAGCCTGGCGTAAAATTCCCAGATCCTCTTCATTTTTGAGGCAATAGTCCTCATTACTTGTTCGTAGCGCAGTATATGCACTATACGATATGTCTACATCCCACTCAGCGGCCTTTTTTGCCAAAGGCAATATTTCCCTCAGATTGGCTTTAGTTATAGCTGTGTTCAAGATAATATCCCGAAATCCAAGCTTTGCTAGCCGGGGAAGACTCTGCTCTAAACGTTTATAGAGACCCGGCCGTCGTCGAAATTCATCATGCCGCTCATCAGGGAAATCAAGTGATACGGAAAATTGATTCACCCCTGCCTCCCGTAATTGCAGATAATTGCTCTCGGTTAGCAACACTCCATTGGTAACAAGTATCAAGTATTGTACCCCAGATTGCTTGATAGCCTTGACTATAGCTGTTATATCCTTACGTAGAAGTGGCTCACCACCAGAAATTTGCGCTGCAAGCGGTTTCAAGCGTTGAGTTAAATCTCTGTACTCCTCTGGTTTAATTTGCTTTTCATCTTCTATAATCCCCCCAAGGTCACAGTGACGGCAATTACAATTACAAGAAAGCGTTACTTCATAAGAAACTACTATGGGACGCTTAGTTATATAGCTATGTATGCCTCTCGTGACAAGCTTAGTCCCTTGTAATAGAGAAAGATGCGCCATTCTTTAGTAATAACCTCCATTGACTACTTGAAGCCGAGCACGACACAGTGATTAAGCCTTGATGGATATATTAACATTATCTTGTTAAGGATCTTGCCTAAAATATAGTCAGGATTGAATAAAAACTTTAATCGCTCGTACGCACCCAGGTATTTTAATGTCATTGTAAGTAATATAGATAAGCTTACAAATCCTCTATAAGAGACAGAAGATATATTTTTGAACCCGGCATTCTGGAGGATGTCCGTAAGAGTTTTTGTAGTAAATTGGTTGATATGAAGCCTCTTTATATCCCACCACCCTTTCCTTAAGATTTTCGCTGGTATCCCTTCGATATTTGGAGTCGATGCTGCTACCAGCCCTCCAGGCTTGAGTATCCTATGGACTTCTTTGAGAATCATAAGCGGGTATGGCACATGCTCCAGAACTTGCCATAGAGTAACTACATCGAAATGGTTTTCGGCAAACCGTAGTTCTTCAAAGGGCTTTGCTTCTACATCTAAGCCAAATTCCCTTATCGCATATGCTGCCGCATCTTGTGATATTTCAATCCCTTTAGTAGTATACCCAGCCTTAGAGGCACTAAAGAGGAAAAAACCTTGGGCACAACCTATGTCTAAAATGTTTTTGCCGCGCGCATATTTTTGAATTAAGTGTACTTGGGATTTAGCAGTCCTTAAATAGCTTTCCCGTATAGTAGGAGCATGAGTATTCTTCGCTTTGAAGTAATACTCATTGGTCTTGCTTACCTTCTCCGTTGGATTTATATATACGAGATGACAATTCTTGCACTTGACATGCCTTCCCCATTCCTTTCCAGGTACCAGATAACCCTCTACACCTTCTCGAGAATCATGTCCTTCCATACTGTAGTCAAAAAGTACCTTAAAATCGTCTGGCTCCATATTAGACTCAAAGAGCACCTTAAAATCATTTTGCCCACAACAGGGACAGTTGCGGTATTCAAAAAGTGAGTCCATCTTATCCAACTCTCAAAGGCGTTCAGCTTTTTTATAAGCAGCAGCCACAGCTTTAAGAAGGAGGGAACGGAATCTCCCCTTTTCTAACTGAAGAAGAGCCTCAGTAGTGGTTCCCCCTGGCGAAGTAACCATGTTTCTCAAATCAGCAGGGTGCTTGCCCGTCTTCTCAATAGTGCGAGTAGAGCCAAGTATAGTTTGTATCACCAATTCTTGGGCCATATCCCGAGGCAAGCCAATATGCACACCAGCATCGATGAGTGCCTCGATAAAAAGAAAAACATAAGCCGGGCCGCTGCCGCTTAAAGCAGTGGCCATACCTAAATATTTCTCATCAGCAACATAAATCTCTTTACCCAAAGCACCCAGCACAGTCTGAGCTAAGTCTTTTTGCTTCTGCTCAGTCTCAGCAGTTGCTGTCCAGATAGTCATTCCCTCGCCAATTTGTGCTGGCATATTAGGCATAGCCCGAATTACAGAGGAGTGGTTTAAACCCTGGCATAAACTGGACAGCGCAGCGCCAGCTACTATAGATAGCACTAGCTGTTCGGGCGATGGAGTCTTTATCTCTTTGATTACCTGAGGCAGATTCTGAGGCTTCACTGCCAGAACAATCAAGTCGACATTTGCCACCGCTTTTCTATTATCTGCCAAAGTGCCAACTCCATATTCCTTGCTCAATAATTCACGCCGCACCGGACTAATATCGCTAACCACCATATCTTGTGGCGCAGCCACCTTTTTAGTCAAAATACATTTAACCATCGCTTCCCCCATAGCCCCACCACCAATAAATGCTATCTTCAGTTTTTCTTTTCCCATGATACCGTCATTTCTTCCTTTTCCTTCTTCTATCACGATACTACCACAATATTCACCACTCGCTTGGGGACATAAATGACTCTGGTAAGTTTCTTACCATCAATATAAGCCTTCACTCGCTCTCGACCCAGCGCCAGCTCCTTGGCCTCGACTTCACTTATGGAAACGGGTACAAGCACCTTATCACGAAGTTTGCCATTTACCTGAATGACTAGGGTAATTTCTTCCTCCTTGACTAGCTCTTCGTCATACTTAGGCCATGGCTGGTTATGAATACTATAGGGATGGCCGGTTCTGTTCCATAACTCCTCGGCAAGATGAGGAGCGGTGGGGGCAAGGAGAAGTAGAAAATAGCTAATAGCTTCCCCCCATAGAGAACCCGACACCACCCCGCTCTCTTTAACCTTGGATAGGTAGTTGCTGAACTCCATAAGGCTAGACAGCATGGTGTTGAAGTGGAATTTTTCCAAATCAGCAGTCACCTCTTTAATTGTCTTATGAGTTAAATGAAGGAATTCTTTCTCAGCCTCAGGATCGACAACGTGGCTAGCATAGTTTGTTGTTACTAAGCTCCACACTCGGTTTAGCCAGCGGCTGACGCCCACAATGCCCCTATCATTCCATTCCCCCCCCAGCTCCCAGGGACCAATGAACATGAGATACCCACGAACGGCGTCAGCTCCTAACTCAGCCACATATTCGTCGGGGGCAATTACATTGCCTCTAGATTTGCTCATCTTATCACCACGATAAATTATAGTCCCCTGATTGAATAGACGGGTAAAGGGCTCATCAAAGTCGACCAGGTCAATATCCCTCAATGTCTTGATGAAAAAACGAGCGTAGAAGAGATGCATAACTGCGTGCTCAGCACCACCGGTATACAAGTCCACAGGCAACCAATATTTCATTTTGGCAGCATCAAAAGGGGCATCCGTGGTTTCGGGACTGGTGTACCTCAAGAAATACCAGGAAGAGCACATAAAAGTATCCATAGTATCAGTTTCCCTTCGTGCTGGCTCAGAACATTTAGGACAGGTGGTGTTGACGAATGACTGGCAGTATTTCAGAGGAGATTCCCCGGTAGGTTTAAATTCCGCATCGGGAGGAAGCAGAACAGGCAAATCCTCCTCAGGCACAGGGACTATGCCACATTTATCACAATAAATTATAGGTATGGGCGCCCCCCAATACCGCTGTCTGGAGATAAGCCAATCGCGAAGGCGATAAATAAGCGTACGCTTGCCCCATCCTTTCTCCTCCAATAAATCGCAAATTGCCTCATATCCCTGTTCGCTGGGTAAACCGCTAAACTCTCCAGAATTTACCATTGTACCTGAGCCGGTATATACCTCCGTCAATTCTTCACCTGTGCAACCCGGAGGAGCAATAACTGTCCGCACAGGTAGCTCAAACCTCTTGGCAAACTCCAAGTCTCGTTCATCATGAGCGGGCACTGCCATCACTGCTCCGGTGCCATAAGTTGGCAATACATAATCAGTAATCCAGATAGGCACCCTCTCTCCGCTTAGAGGATTGACAACGTAGCTTCCCAGAAAGACCCCTGTTTTCTCTTTGCCCAGTGCTATCCGTTCGTACTCAGTTTGCCGCCGACACCAAGCAATATATTCGTCTACTTCAGCTTTACACTCCGGGACAGTTAATTGCGAAACTAAAGGGTGCTCCGGAGCCAGGAGGAAGAAAGTCACCCCAAAAATAGTATCAGGGCGAGTGGTAAACACCTTTATCTCTCTTTGATCTGCACTCTTATGCTCTAGCCGGAAGGAAATTTCAGCGCCCTCGCTCTTGCCCACCCAGTTCTTCTGCATTATCTTTATGCGTTCTGGCCAGTCCAGACGACTATGATCGAGCAGTTCCTCGGCGTATTTAGTAATCCTGAAAAACCACTGCTCCAGCTCTCTTTTAGTCACTGGCGTGCTACACCTCTCACAAAAACCCTCCCCTATCACTTGTTCATTAGCCAACACTGTTTGACATCTAGGACACCAGTTAACAGGTGACTCAGCCCGATAGGCCAGACCGGCGTGATAAAATTTAAGGAAAAACCACTGCGTCCATTTATAGTAGTCAGGCAGGCAAGTAACTACTTCACGGTTCCAGTCATATATTGCCCCCATACTCTTGAGTTGCCGACGCATATTCTCAACATTTCTCATTGTCCACTCATAAGGATGAATTCCATGGCTGATGGCAGCATTTTCCGCCGGTAAGCCAAAGGCGTCAAAGCCCATAGGATGAAACACATTATAGCCCTGCATCCTTTTATATCTGGCATAAACATCTGAGGGCGCCATGGCGTACCAATGACCAATGTGAAGGGCTCCTGAGGTATAAGGGAACATGGTCAGGGCATAAAATTTCGGGCGCTTACTATCCTCACCTACTTCATAAATATGGTCAGCCGCCCACCTCTGTTGCCATCTCTTTTCGATTTCTTGAGGGTTATATTTCTGAGCCATATTTGGTAAAGTTTAACCTAAGTTAGGGTGAATTAAAAGCCCCTCTCCATTGCTGGAAATCAACATGGAAAGGGAGATTCTTAGCAAAATTCGGCTGTATGAACTTTTGTCCAGACTCGAAAGCAGCCCTGGAGACTATATAAGTTTGTATATAAAACCTTCTTCTTTTCCCTATTGCATAAATGGACTATCGCTTCAACCTCAATACAATAAATATGCCCACGAAATTAAGGACTCGGTCGACATCAAAGCTGTAGTTCGAGCAGTTGAAAGATACAACACGGGAGCAGCCATATATTGGCAAAAAAACGGCAATAAATATATAGTGGTGCCGCCATTTCCTATCTCTGAAGATAAAATTTCAACGGGTAAGTTTGATGCCTCCCCCCTATTAGAAGCCCTGGAGCGAGAGTATATTATCGGCGTGATGGTGGTAACATGGGGGACATACTTCATAGGAATTTTCCAGCGTGATAATCTGGTGAAATCAAAAACGGGCACAGGGTATATCCATAAGGAACATAGGAAAGGGGGGAGAAGCGAAAAAAGATTTGCCCGCAGAACTGAAGAACAGAAGAAAACTTTTCTGAGAGAGGTTAGCAATAGAATCGAGGAGGAATTTAAGAATTGCACACTAGATTATATATTTTTGGGAGGGAATAGATTAATCCGCACACTCTTATTAAGAGAATGCAAATACCTTCAGCGAGAAGCCCAGAAAATTTCCCAGAGGGTTTTGAATCTACGATATTCAGACAAGGAAGCCTTGAACCACAGTCTTAGAGAGATAACAACCTCTCTAGACTTTACTTTTTGAGACTATTCTCAAAAAGATACTAAAATATCCTGGGAAATAAATATCCCCTAAAGATTCAAGCCTACTTGCTTGTGGATTTCACGCAAACACAAATAGCACCACTATCGATGCGTGACCCTTCTCAACACCCAATGACCGTCGTAGAAATTTAGGCTTTCTCTATTCTGAATACTTTTGTGCCGCAGTTAGGGCAGACACCTTGTGTTGCTGGTCTGCGGTTCTTGAGTGTAACCCGCCTTGGGTTTCTTATCTCTACCTTTCTCCTGCACTTCATGCAATAAGCTGTTGCCATCATGCCCTCCTTTTAATTTTGTTACACTATATTGTTACTATAAGAACAAGGTTTGTCAATACCTTTTGGGCTTTCAAAGCAAAGATTGTAAAAATTTAGCCATTTTAGCAAGCTAGGCAAGAGCCAAAAACTATTTAGAGTCCTGCTACAAAGCTATATGTGGCGTTCTAATCAAAATAAGCTCGATAGTCGCTGCAATGCCTTATTGAATCGTTTCAGGCATTCTTCTTTTCCCAATATTACCATGGTCTGAAATAATGGTGGTGCCGCAGTACGCCCTGTAACAGCTACCCTTAACAAACCGAAGAATTTCCCCGTGCCTAAGTTTAGCTCTGCGGCCAAAGGACGCAGGATACCCTCAAGCGTAGCGGCATCCCAGGTCGTTACTTCTTCTAACTTTTGCGAAGCAATCGTAATAGCCTTAGCAGCCGATTGGGCATCCAGTTTCCCGCTTAAAAGCAGGCTTGTATCATATTGCAGCTCGTCGAGGAAGAAAAAGCTAGCAAGCTGAGGAACCTCAACCAGTGTTTTAGCTCGTTCTTGAATGAGAGATAAAACCTGGCTGACGTATTTGCTGTCCAATGGGCGTTCTACCGACTTTGGCAAATCTCTATCTAAAAATGGCGTGGCTTGCTGGACGAATTCTCCCAGGCTTAGTTTGCGCAAATAAACCCCGTTCATCCATTCTAGCTTATCTTTATTAAAGATAGCCGCTGTTTTGCCCACCCTTTCCAGAGAGAAGTGCTTTATCAATTCTTCCTGGGATAATAACTCAGTTCGATCATCAAGCGACCAGCCCAAAAGCACCAAGAAATTGACCATTGCATCTGGGAGGTATCCCTGCCTTTGATATTCAGTGATAGTGGTAGCACCGTGTCTTTTGGACAGTTTGGCACGGTCAGGTCCCAGAATCATGGGTAAATGAGCAAATTGCGGAGCTTGCCAGTTTAGAGCTTGGTAAAGCAAAACATGGCGGGGAGTGCTGGAAAGCCACTCATCAGCCCTGAGGACATGTGAGATAGCCATTAAATGGTCATCTACTACATTAGCCAGGTGATATGTGGGATAACCATCGGATTTGAGCAGGATGAAGTCGTCTAAGGTATCATGCTTAAAAGTTACCGGGCCATGAATTAAGTCGTAGAAAGTGGTTTCGCCTTCAAGAGGTGTTTTAAAGCGAATCACAGGAGTAATACCTGCTGCCTCTAACCGAGTTCTTTCATTTTGTGTTAAATCTCGACAATGGCGATCATATTTCGGCGGCTGCTTACGTTTTGCCTGTTCTTGGCGCATCGTCTGTAATCGCTCTGGAGAGCAGTAGCATAAATATGCATGACCCTCCTCAAGCAATCTGTGGGCAATTTCATGGTAAATGGGCAATCGTTGTGATTGGAAGTAAGGCCCTTCATCCCAGTTTAATCCCAGCCACTGCAAGCTATCCACTATTACCTCCACTGCACCCTCCACCTTACGGGCAATGTCAGTATCTTCAATTCGTAAGATAAACTTGCCGCCGTGATGGCGAGCAAAAAGCCAGTTGAATAGAGCAGTCCTGATGTTGCCTAAATGTGGATACCCTGTAGGACTGGGCGCAAAACGAATTCTAACCGATGTTTCCGCCTCAGACTGCATTGCGCTATATTTTATGTGACTTAACCTTACTTAGAGAGAGTTTGATGTAGCTTTTTTAATCGCTCCAGATGTTTCCTGAGCCTCTGAGCAAGCTGCTCAACCTGGTTCAAGGCATTTTCAGTATCTTCCATCTCCGTGGTTATTTTGAACAAAGTTTCGCTTTGCCGCCCGCTTAGCCCGGCCTCAAAATCAGCCAATTCCTCTACCCCAGCCTCTCCCATTAACTTGGATAAGAGGGTGCTTTCTCTGTTCGCTTGCTCTTTAGCGAGTTCCTCATAGGACTTCATGTCATCAGTTTCCTTTCTTTTATATCAAGGATAACAAAATTCTAACATGGCTTGATGTCTCAAACAAGACCTTGATTTGGCACGGTACCTGTAGATGGTGCTGCTCCTTCACCCGATTATGCAAAAATTTGTTGTTTCTTATATATTAAGGGTTGTTGTTTTTTATTATGGTGAGTGAACCCGATGCCCCAGTTTAAAATAGTTTCCGATTTTCGTCTTACCGGCGACCAGCCTCAGGCCGTAGACAAATTGGTCGAGGGTTTGAACAAAGGTTACCGGGAACAGACACTGCTTGGAGTCACCGGCAGTGGCAAAACCTTCACTATGGCTAACGTCATCGAGAGAATACAGAGGCCAACCCTGGTTATTTGTCACAACAAAACTCTGGCTGCTCAGCTAGCAACCGAGTTCAAGGAATCTCTTCCCGAAAGTGCTGTGGAGTATTTTGTCAGCTACTATGACTACTATCAGCCGGAGGCTTATATCCCCAGCACCGACCTCTATATTGAGAAAGAGACTGATATAAATGAGGAGATTGACAAACTACGGCACGCTGCCACCAGGTCTCTCTTCACCCGCCGAGATGTAGTTATTGTCGCTTCGGTCTCCTGTATTTATAGCCTGGGTGCGCCTGAGGAATATCATAGCTTTGCCCTTACTGTTGGAAAGAGCAAACATTACAAGCGCGATAAACTGGTCCGTCGTTTGGTGGATATGCAATATCAAAGAAATGACTATGATTTCACCAGAGGGAGATTCCGTATACGAGGCGATACCTTGGAAATTCAGCCCGCATGTCAAGAAACAGCCCTGAGGATCGAATTCTGGGGGGACGAGGTTGAGCGCATTGTAGAGGTTGCCCCCCTAACTGGTGAGGTGCTGGCTCATCGCGATCAAGTGGATATTTACCCCGCAAAGCACTTTGTTACCTCTCACGATAAGCTGATGTCGGCAATCGAGGATATTAAAGTCGAGCTAGAAGAAAGATTAAAGAAGTTAAGGAGCCAGGGAAAGCTACTGGAGGCTCAGAGGCTTGAGGCGCGGACCAATTACGATATTGAAATGCTTCAAGAGGTGGGGTACTGCACCGGGGTGGAAAATTACTCCCGGCATCTCCAGCGGCGGGCACCGGGAAGCACACCATGGACTTTGCTGGATTATTTTCCTGATGACTTCCTGCTGTTCATCGATGAATCGCATATGACCTTGCCGCAGGTAAGGGGCATGTACCACGGTGACATTTCTCGAAAGCAGACACTGGTTGATTACGGCTTTCGCCTCCCTTCGGCCCTGGATAACCGCCCATTGAATTTTGAGGAGTTTAACAACCACGCCAACCAGGTTATTTACGTCTCGGCAACACCCAAGCCCTATGAATATGAGCGCAGCCAGCAAGTAGTGGAGCAATTAGTCCGCCCCACTGGTTTACTGGAGCCTACCGTGGAGGTTAAGCCAGTCAAGGGGCAAATTGACGACCTTATTTATCAAATAAAAAGCAGGGTAGCCAAGGGGGAGCGCTGTTTGGTGACTACCTTGACCAAGCGAATGGCAGAGGAATTAAGCGACTACTTGAGGGAAATGGAGATTAAGACTCATTACTTGCATTCGGAGGTAGAGACTTTAGAGCGAGTGGAGATTCTCCGTGACCTCCGTCTTGGCGTCTATGATGTGGTAGTGGGTATTAATCTCCTTCGTGAGGGATTGGACTTGCCTGAGGTGAGCCTGGTAGCCATACTCGATGCCGACAAGGAAGGCTATCTCAGGTCTGAGGAAGCGCTTATTCAGACCATGGGGCGTGCTGCCAGACACATCAACGCTCATGTCATAATGTATGCTGACAGCATTACCCAATCCATGCAGAAAGCGATAGAGGAAACCGGCCGCCGCCGTCAGACTCAAGAGGCTTACAACAAGGAGCACGGCATAACTCCCCAGGGAATCCGAAAGGCAATTAAAGATATAACTGAGAGAGTTCAAGCGGTAGCCGAGGCAAGGGCTCCTTATACGGTTACTTCTATTTCTAAGGAGGAAATAGGCCAGCTCATCAAGCAACTGGAATCTCAAATGAAAGCAGCGGCCAAGAATCTGGAGTTTGAAAAAGCTGCTATGATTCGCGACCGCATCATCGAATTAAGAAAAGACGAAGAACTAGTTTCACCCATCGTAAAGCGATAATAGGGACAGTTGTTCATCAGGAGTTGGCCCCACTTGAGGCCACTTTCTTATCCTCTTGATTGGTAAAATCGATCCATCTCGTCTTGCGTCCCACTATAGTCGAGGATGATAAATGTGGCAATCCCATTCCACTGGTGGCCAGTCGGAATAGAACACCGTAGAAACAGTGCCAGTGCTTTATATCAGGTATCCGACCGACAGGAGTCGCTGAACAGGCTAGGACTAAAGTAACGGAATAATCGGTACAAATGGGTGATTGACGCTTGCCCGAAACATAAGCCATAGTATATTAACAGTATAGTATGGTATAGCTGAGTAGTTTTATGAGAGGAAAATATGCCTGTTGTTATTAATGACCAGACCTATTACAGGACAGTCGAGGTTTGCCGGATGGTCGGCATCAGTAGAAATACCCTTTTCAGGTGGTTGAAAGAAGGGATATTTTCCGACATCGAATACCGGGACTGGCGTGGTTGGAGACTATTTACTGCAGCTCAATTGGAGACCGTTAGAATGAAGACCGACCGCGTTATCGCGATAAATCGGAGAAGCTAAGGAAATGGATAGATGAAATCAATGAAATCAACTGTTGAACGAACGGATGAAGGAGAGGTGCTAAAGATTCTGAGCGAGCAAGCGCCAGTGGGAGTTTGCATCGCACAGGATGGAAAGTTTTGCTATTTCAACTCCAACTTCCCAATCGCCATCGGCTACACGGCATTTGAATTGGTAGGCAAGGACCCTTTGGAGCTTATCGTTCCCGAAGATAGGGAGATGGTCATGGAAAATGAAATAAAGATGCTCAAGGGAGAGCTTCTTACGCCATATCAATTCAGGGTGATTCATAAGGACGGTAGCATTAGGTGGGTTATAGCGACAGTCAGATCCGTCCAGTACCATGGGAGACGGGCAGTTCTGGGTAATTACATGGAAGTCACCGAGCGCAAGCAGATGGAGGAGTCACTGAAAGAGAGCGAAGAAAAGTACAGGGAGCTTGCCGACAGCATCACCGACGTCTTTTTCGCAATGGACGAGCATCTGAGATATAGCTATTGGAACAGGGCGTCGGAAATTCTGACAGGAATTCGGGCGGTGGATGCGATTGGGAAATCCATCCGGGAAATTTTCCCGGATAAGCCTTGGCGGAGAAGGGCGGAAAAGGTGTACCGTAGTGTGCTGAGGACACAGCAGCCCCAGACTTTTGTGAACGATTATGATATTGACGGCAGACACTACATCTTTGAGATCAGCGCTTATCCCTCCCGGGGTGGCATCTCGGTTTTTGTCAGTGACATCACCGAGCGTATGCAGGCAGAGGAGGTGCTTCAAGCCGAGAAGAATAAGCTGCAATCGGTAATAGACGCCATGGATAGCACCCTCACCATACAGGATACAGAATACAGCATTATTTTTCAGAATGAGCCCTCAAAAAAAAGTACTGACGGTGACCGCACTGGGGAGAAATGCTACCGAGCTTATGAAGGCAGAGAGAAGGTTTGTGAGGGGTGCCCGGTAGAAAAGGCATTTAAGGATGGTAAGTCACACACTGCGGAGAGGAGGACGATAACCTCGGGGGAGGTTGCCTTCTGGGAGAATACGGCTAATCCCATTAGAGATGCCAGTGGAGAGATTGTTTCCTGCCTTGAGATTGCCAGGAATATCACCGAGCGCAAGAAACAGGAGCAGGCGCTGGCTGATGAAGCGGCCCGGCGGCATATCCTGGTCGACCAGTCCATAGACGGGATAGTCGTCCTCGATGAGGATGCCAAGGTCTGTGAGGCCAACCAGCGCTTTGCCGAGATGCTGGGCTATACCCCTGAGGAAATCCATGAGCTCCATACCTGGGACTGGGATAAAAATTTTCCACCCGAGCAAATACTGGAGATGGGACGGAATGTTGACGAGAAGGGTTTACACTTAGAGACGAAGCACACGCGCAAGGATGGTTCGGTTTTTGACGTTGATATCAGTATCAACGGGACCATGTGTGGGGGGCAGAAGCTAATCTTCTGTGTGTGCCGGGACATCACCGAGCGCAAGCAGGCAAGGGAGACGCTTCAAGCCGAAAAGAATAAGCTGCAATCACTAATAGACGCCATGGAAGATGGCCTCACCATCCAGGATAGAGGCTATAACATCATTTATCAGAATGAGTCGCTGAAGGAAATCCTTGGTGACCATGTGGGAGAGAAATGCTACCGGGCCTACGCCCATGAAGATAAGGTGTGCAATGACTGTCCGCTGGCAAGGGCATTTAGGGATGGTAAATCCCACAGCGCGGAGAAGAAGGTAAAATTACCTTCGGGTAAGGTTGCCTTCTGGGAGCCTACGGCTAACCCTGTTAGAGATGCTAAGGGAAAGATTGTTTCCTGTCTTGAGGTTATCAGGGATATCACCGAGCGCAAGCGGGCAGAGGAGGCACTGCGACACAGTGAGGAAAAGCATAGAGCTTTGTTCGATAGCTCGGTCATCGGCATGTTTGTTATGGATGCTGAAACTATGAAAATAGTGATGTGTAATGGGGCCGCTGCGAAAATGTTTGGATTTAGTTCTGTAGAGGAAGCCGTTGGAATAAATCCACTTGACTTCGTTCTTCCGGAGCACAGGGAGGAAGCTCTCGAGATTACTATAAAAGAGATGTTTGAAAAGGATTTGCGGAGGACTCACGAGTATTGGGTGGTAAATAAAGATGGTAGAGAAGGATGGGTAAGTGTGACGGGTGCGAGGATTATGCATGAGGGCAGATTAGCGGGCCTGGTTTCGATTACAGACATCACGGAGCGTAAGCAGGCAGTGGAAGCGCTGGGGCAGTCTGAGGAGAGATACCGGACTATACTGGAGGACATGGAAGATGCCTATTTCGAGGTTGACCTCGGTGGACACTTCACCTTTGTCAATAATTCGGTGTGCCGCGACCTGGGATACTCGAGGGAAGAGCTGATTGGAATGAGCTATAAAGACTTTACAGCTAAAGATAATATCGAATCCGTATTTCAAGTCTTTAATGAAGTGTACCGGACCGGTGTGCCAAACAAGGGCTTCCCCTGGAAAACCGTCCGCAAAGACGGGGTCTGCGGATTTGCCGAAACATCGGTCTCTACTCTGCGAAATGATAATGGCGAGATTATCGGGTTCCGTGGCGTTGGGCGTGACGTCACCGAGCGCAAGCGGGCAGAGGATAAATTACGACAAAGCGAGGAGAATTACAAAACTTTGTTCAATAGCTCGGTCGTCGGCATGTATGTTCTGGACGTTAAAACTATGAAGGTAGTGATGGGGAATCGAGCCGCTGCGGAAATGGCTGGATTTAGTTCTGTAGGGAACGGCATTGGAATAAATCCGCTTGACTTTGTTATTCCAGAGGACAGGGAGCAAGTTCTTGAGGTTGCCACGAAAGAGTTTGAACAAGACTTGCGGCGGACTCACGAGGTTCGGGTAGTAGGCAAAGATGGCGAGACAGGATGGATAAGTATTACGGGTGCGAAGATTATGCATAAGGGCAGATTAGCGGCTTTAGTTTCTTTTACAGACATCACCGAGCACAAGCAAGCAGAGGAGGCGCTCGAGCTTCAAAAAGCCTACTTCCAGCAACTGTTTGACAACTCTCCCGATGCTATCCTCATGATGGATACGAACGACAGGGCGATTCAAGCCAACAGGGGATTTGAGGTGCTTTTTGGCTACTCTAATGAAGAAGCCAAGGGCCGGTCTCTTATCGAACTCATCGTCCCTGAAGTGGATGCACAGGAAGCGTCCGATTCTCTTCAGAGGATTTTAGGTGGAAAAGTCGTTCGGAAAGAATCGGTGAGAAGACGCAAAGATGGCAGCCTGGTAGATGTTTCTGTACTCGCCTATCCCATTCGTTCTAATGACAAATTGATCGGCACATACGGCGTATATAGCGACATCACCGAGCGCAAGCAGGCAGAAGAGAAATTGCGGCAAAGCGAGGAAAATTATCGAGTTTTGTTTGATAGCACGGTCATCGGCACGATTGTTCTGGACGCTGAAACTATGAAAATAGCGATGGTTAATCAAGCCGCTGCGAAAATGTTTGGATTTGGTTCTGCAGAGGAAGCTCGGGGAGCAGACTGGCTTGACTTCATTCGTCCGGAAGACAAAGACAGAATTTCTAAGATTGCTGCGGAGAATTTGTTTGGGCAAGACTCGCGGCAGACTTACGAACTGGGGGTGCTGAACAAGGATGGCCGAGAAATATGGATAAATGCGACGGGTGCGAGGATTATGCATGAGGGCAAATTGGGGGGTTTAATTTCTTTTACAGACATTACTGAGCAAAAGCGACAAAGAGAACGGCTTATGGTGACTGACCGGCTGGCTTCCCTTGGCGAACTGGCAGCCGGCGCCGCCCACGAACTCAACAACCCGCTCACGAGCATTATCGGTTTCTCCCAGTTGCTTATGGAGAAAGAAACCCCTGACGACATCCGCGAGGACCTGAAGCTTATCAACAACGAGGCTCAGCGCGCCGTCAAAGTAACGAGGGATCTCCTTACATTTGCCCGAAAGCACGGACCTGTGAAGCAGCCTAACCAGATAAATAGCATTATTGAAGACGTGCTGGAATTACGTGCTTATCTGCAAAAAACGAATGGGATCGAGGTCGAGAGACAGCTTGCCCCTGACCTTCCTGAAATCATGGTTGATTATTTCCAGATGCAGCAAGTTCTCCTCAACATCATTATCAACGCCGAATATTTTATGACTCAGGCGCATAATAAGGGGACTCTGACCATCACTACCAAGAAAGAGAACGGTACCGTGAAGATTTCATTCGTTGATGATGGCCCGGGTATCACCCCGGAAAATCTGGGGCGGATATTTGACCCATTCTTCACCACCAAGGAAGCAGGCAGTGGGACCGGGCTTGGTTTGAGTATTTGCCACGGAATAGTGAACGAGCACGGCGGGCAGATATATGTTAGGAGCCAATTGGGTAAAGGAGCTACCGTTTTTGTCGAACTGCCCATTAAAAGTCGCGCCCATATTAAGAGTATGCTATAAAACAAGCTGACGCTAACGAGAAAGGTATTCTAGTGGTTAAAGATGAAAAGGAGCTAAAACAATGACCAAAAATGTTTTGGTCGGGAAGGAGTGAGGGTATGCCTAGCCAGCAAGAAATATTGCTTATCGTCGATGATGAACCTGCTATCAGGAGCCTCCTTCGTCAGAAATTATCAGGAGAAGGCTACTTGTGCCAGGAAGCGAGTGATGCTGAAGGAACCTTAAACATGCTGACAACCAGTCCGATTGCTCTGGTTATCCTGGATATAAAGATGCCCGGTAAATCAGGAATCGAACTCCTCCCGGAAATAAAGTCAGGCTACCCTGACACAGCGGTTATTATGGCTACGGCTATTATTGATATTAATGTTGCCGTTGAGTGCCTGAAGCAGGGGGCTGATGACTACATCTGCAAGCCTTTTAACCTGGATGAGGTTTCCCTGGCCGTCCAAAGGGCTCTCGATAGGAGGCGTCTACAGCTCGAGCTCCGGGGGTACCAACAATTCCTGGAGGAAAAGGTTGAGGAACAGACGGGCGAGATTAGAAAAGTCTTTCTTGGTGCGATTGAGGCACTGGTATCCGCCCTCGAAGCTAAGGACAAGTATACTGGTGGGCATTCTCGCCGGGTGACCGAGCTAGCATTAGCTTTAGGCAATGAACTTGGACTATCGGCAAAAGATATGGAAGACTTGCGCTGGGCAAGTTTACTCCACGACATCGGGAAGATTGCGATTCACCAGGTTATCCAGAATAAGACCGGCAGGCTGACACGTGGAGAGTACGAGCACATTATGACTCACACCCATGTCGGCGCCCTCATTGTTCGGCCGTTGGTTAATGGGAAAATAACCGAGATGATTGAGCACCACCACGATAATTATGACGGCAGCGGACTTCATCAGGTCATAGCCGGCCGCGGCATACCATTGGGAGCCAGAATCATAGCCGTAGCCGATGCCTTTGATGCTATGACATCCGACCGACCGTATCGGTCAGCAATGTCCGTCGCGGAAGCCGTACACGAAATTAAGCAAGGTGCTGGCACTCAGTTCGACCCGGCTATCATCACCGCATTCCTTAAAACGGTCGGAAGTGTGACTACACGGGCTGGAAGCCTTAAAAGCGGTGCACCCGATGCTCATCCCCGGGGATAGGTAGACTTCAATGCACAATGACACCCACCCTGTCATTGCGAGGAGTCGAAGGAGACAAAGCAATCTCCTAGAGAGGCATGGCATTGTTTCACTTCGCTCGCAACGTGTTTGCTTCAATCACGGCTTTTTTGAGATTTTCCTAGATGTTCGGGATATTAACAGTATTTTTTGAACTTTACCGTATATTCTTTGCTTTCCAGCCCCCGTTACTCTAGACGACGGACACTGCCTCTTCACCTATCATGTCTTTTGGAGCTGTAACTTTGGCATCTTGACACGTAAGCTGACCCACGGTGATAATTGTGATGTTATGGCAGGTGGCTTAGATGAAGATGTAGAGAAATTAAGGCAAAGCCTTAATGGCTTACCCCAACCCCAGGTAGAGCCTCCGCTTATAGTGGTCAGTGGCTTGCCAGGCGCGGGTAAGTCTTTTCTCTGCCGTAAACTGGCTGAAAAGTTGTCTTTTCTCATCTTAGCAAGCGATACTTTGCGAAAAATCTTGTTCCCCTACCCTCAGTATAAGGAAAGTGAAAATAAGCGGCTCTTCTCTGCTTGCCATGTTCTCATCGAAGAGCTTTTAAGGAAGGGAATACCTGTCATTTTTGATGCCACAAACCTGTTGGAACACCATCGGGAATATTTATACCGCGCTGCAGAAAGGGCGGAGGCAAAGCTCATCCTGGTCTGGGTTGAAGCTCCCACCGAAGTAGTGCGGCAACGCCTTCTTGGCCGAGAAAAAGCAGCTATGCCTCACAACGACTCGGAAGCCGGTTGGGAAGTGTATAATAAAATGAAGCCTCGAAGGGAAAAAATTTCTCGCAATCATCTTGTTGTTGATACCTCGCAGGATATTACTACTGTAATCAATAAGATTGTGCGAGCAACAAAGAGATAAGAGCAAAATACCTCTGTTAACCTCTTCAATTCTTCATCCAAATAAAGTAAAATAAATGTTCTAAAATTTATACATTTTAGGGAGACGAATTTTGGAGATTAAAGTTACAGTTGGAGACATAGCTCAAATCGAAGCTGATGCCATTGTGGTAAATCTTTTTGAAGGTGTGGAACAACCGGGCGGCGCTACTGCTGCTGTGGATAAAGCTTTGGACGAAGCTATTAGTTCTCTCATCAGTCGAGGCGAGATTAAGGGTAAATTTGGAGAAGTTAACATTGTTCATACGTTTGGGAAACTGCCAGCAAGGATAGTAGCTATTGCCGGGCTGGGCAAGCGACAGGATTTCAATGCGGATAAAATTCGCGGGGTAGCCGGGGAATTTTGTCGGGCATTGCGTAAATTAAATTGCCACAAGATAGCTACAATACTTCATGGTGCTGGCATAGGTGGTATTGAGCTTGAAGCTTCAGCTGAAGCAATAGCGGAGGGCGCTCTTCTCGGGCTTTATAGCTTCACCAAGTATAAGAAGCCTGAATATGAGGATATCGAGGAAATGCGGATAGTGGTAAGAGAAGAAGAAAAAGTCCCAATCCTGGAACTGGCCATTGGCAAGGGGAAGGTAGTAGCTGAAGCTACCAACTTGGCTCGGGATATGGTTAATGAACCAGCTAACTACATGACACCTAGCCAGATGGCTGAAGCAGCTAAAGAAATAGCTAACAAATATAATTTAGAATTCAAAGTCTTTGACCGAGAGGACATTGAGGCGATGGGCATGGAAGCACTCTTGGGGGTGGCGAAAGGAAGCAACCAGCCTCCTAAGCTAATAACTCTCAGCTATAAAGGAGATGAACGTTCTGAAAAAGCCCTTGGCGTTCTGGGCAAAGGCATAACTTTCGACTCCGGGGGGATCTCAATTAAGCCCTCGGAGGGGATGGGTGAGATGAAGGATGACATGGCTGGTGCTGCTGCAGTTATGACAGCGCTTGGGGCTATTGCTCAGTTGAAACCGAAGATTAATGTCACCGCCATTATTCCGGCTACCGAAAATTTACCCAGCGGCACCGCCTTGAAACCAGGGGATGTACTGAAGGCGGTAAATGGCAAGACCATAGAAGTGATAAGCACCGATGCCGAAGGAAGACTTATCCTGGCTGATGCTCTGAGTTATGCTCAGAAACTTGGTTTATCTCCCATAATAGATTTAGCTACTTTGACCGGAGCTTGCCGTGTTGCTTTAGGCACCCTTTATAGCGGTGTTTTTGGAAATGACCAAGAACTGATAGATAAAATCCTCAAAGCTGCTGAAAAAACCGGGGAGAGAATGTGGCAAATGCCCATGCCCGAGGAGTATAAGGAGCAAAATAAAAGCGAAATTGCCGATGTTAAGAATACCGGCAATAGGTATGGCGGAGCCATCACCGCTGCTCTCTTCTTGGCTGAATTTGTTGATAATACCCCTTGGGTTCATATCGATATAGCTGGCACTGCTTCCTCGACGAAGGAGAGTGGCTATATAATAAAAGGAGCCACTGGAGTCGGCGTCAGAACTTTAGTTAAATTAGCTTTGAGCGAGGCAAAGAGTCAGGAGGCTATATGAGAGTAAAGTGGTTGGGCCATTCTTGCTTTTTAATTACCTCTAGGGGTGGTCTAGGAGTAATTACCGACCCTTATGCTGTGGGTGGAGGTATTAATTATTCCCCCATCAAGGAAACTGCTGATGTTGTTGTGGTGAGCCATGGACATGACGACCACAGTAACGTTTCTGCAGTACAAGGGAAACCTGAAGTGGTTAAAGGTGACGGCAAAAAAACTGCCAGAGGTATTCAGTTTAAAGGCATCGCCACTTATCATGATGCCTCTCAGGGCAAACGAGGTGGACTTAACACTGTGTTTTGTTTCACCATAGATGATATAAAGCTTTGTCACCTGGGTGATTTAGGGCATGTGCTTAGTCCAGAGCAGGTCACTGAAATTGGTGCCGTGGATATACTGTTTGTTCCTGTGGGTGGCTTCTACACTATTGATGCATCTGTAGCTAGCCAGGTATGTGACCAATTGAAGCCGAAGATAGTTATTCCCATGCATTTCAAGACGCCCAAGTGTGCCTATCCCATAGCCGGTGTTGAGGATTTCCTTAGAGGCCAGAAGAATGTAAGACGAGTGGGGGGTAGTGAAGTGGACTTCGAACGAGAAAGACTTCCGGCTGCTACTGAAATCGTGCTATTGCGACCGGCTTTGTAGTCATTGAAATTTGGTCGCTGATATGAAGTCAATGATTGTTAAAGATTCGGATTTTGTGTTTACTCCTCCCCCACAGCTTGCCTGGGCAAGACGAGTTTTGATCAAACCCTGTGCTGGTTATCCCTTCTCGTACCCTGTAACTACGAGCCCAAAACTGCTTAATACTATTATTAGAGGTATTAGAAAAATTAGCAATGCGGATATCCTAATTGCGGATGGGACTCCTAGCGGTGAATCGATTTACCCAATATATCAAGCTTTGGGGTATAACTTTCATCACGTCCTTATGCTCGATATCAGGGATTCCATTTTTATAGAGGTTCAGAATCCTTTATCTCAATTCCATGCTGTGGAAAGTTTCTGGGTACCCAATGTAGTGTTGCGCAGCGACTTCTTGATCAGCGTTACCCCCTTTAAGGTTTGTGGTAACTCTGGTCACTTCAGTGTGGCAAACCTTCTGAGTCTGTTGCCGGTAAGCAAGTATCAAAGGGGCAAATCTGGTGGCTGGGGAGCTCTATATGAGTTAGACATTGAGAAAGTCCTTGCTGACCTCTACTTCACCTTGCCTTTCGATTTGGGCGTTATCGAAGCCCATCAAAAATTCTTCTACACTGATGACCCCACGAAAGGGGAAGTAGAGGATTATGGAAGAATCTTGATTGGCGAACCTTATGAAATTGATCTTGAGGCTTCTCAAATAGCTGGAGTTACCTGTGAGCACTTAAAATTGATTAATGAGGGTCGGGGTCAACTTGAGGACTAGGAAATTCAAAAAGCCAAAATAAATGTGTAAAAATTAAGAAGATTTGCATTTTGAGTTGTCATTTTAATTTTTTATCAATATCTTATACTAAAATTGGTGAACTGACCTGAATAGTCAGACCAGTCTATTTCCACCCTCTTAACCCAGGCTCCCGGCGGGCCCACCTTAAGTTGCTCTAGTAGTCTATCCAACTGTGGCTTCTCTCCTTCAGCTTGAACTTCTACTGCATCGCCGCTGGCAAGGTTGCGAACATAGCCTTTTAAACCCAGCCCCCTGGCTTCATTGCGGACGAAATAGCGAAAGAAAACGCCTTGCACGCGACCATAAACTGTCGCGGAAAGTCGTGCCATATCAGCCATCTCGTTACTCTGAGTTACCTTCGTCGTTCTTGGCTATCATTGCCAGCTTGAGCCACTTTTGTCATTCTGAGCGAATGCGAAGAATCTCTATGGGATGGATCTTATCCAGCCGATTTAGCCCTGCTTCCTGGGCAAAAGATAATGCCTCACGGAGTTCTGTGGATGATATTCGCCGCCCTAAACTTGGAATTTTAAAAGCCTTGTAGCAGGGATGGTATTGATCCATGATATTGACATAGGTGTTGCGGGAAATTTCTTTGCTGAGAAAATTCACTATCCCTTTCGTTCCTGCTAAACCGTGGGGTAAGGCCATATGGCGAATCAAGAGTCCTCGTTGAGCCACTCCCTCCTCGTTTATCTCTAGGTCACCTGTTTGCCGATGCATTTCTTTGATTGCTGCTTTATTTATCGCAGGATAATTTTCAATGCCCGACAATTCTCTAGCAGTCTCATCATCGTCATATTTCATGTCAGGCATATAAATATCGACAATGCCGTCGAGTATCCTCAAGGTCTCCACCGAGTCATAGCCACCGCTGTTGTATACTAAGGAAAGATGCAGGCCAGACTCCACTGCTAGTTCCAGTGCCTCCAGAACTTGAGGAACTACGTGGGTTGGGGATACCAGGTTTATGTTGTGGCATCCTTTAGCTTGAATGGAGAGCATTATGTAAGCTAGCTCTTCTTTGCTCACCTTCTGTCCTTCGCCTAGCTGGCTAATGGAATAATTCTGGCAGAATAGACATCTGAGGTTGCAGTTAGTGAAAAATATAGTCCCTGAACCATGTCTACCCACTAATGGAGCTTCTTCGCCGAAGTGAGGCCCATAGCTGGACACCATTGCTTCGCGGGGTGTATGGCACTTGCCCACATCGGCAGCCAGGCGATTCACACCACAACTACGAGGGCATACGGAGCAACTCTCAAGCAAAGATACAGCCGCGTCTATCCGCTCCCTTAGCTTGCCACTATGGTAAAGCTCAAGGTAAGCGGCCAATTTAATCTATTCCTCGTACTCCTCAGCGGGCTTTCTCTTTTTCTTGATTACCTCTGTCTCCATCTGTGGCACGAGTTCCGAAATCGGTTTGCTTTTTTGCGTCCCTTTCTTGGGTTTCTTTGGTTCTCGTCGTCTAAAATCTCGTCTACCCATGGCTACACCTCAGTTTTTTCCAAGCTGCTCTTGCTGCTTGGCTCTCAGCAGCTTTCTTACTCCTTCCTGTCCCCCTGCCCAATGCCTCCCCCTCTACCAGGATTTCGGCGGTAAATTGCTTACTGTGGTCAGGACCAGTAGCTTCCACCAAACTGTAAACTGGCGTTGGCTTCTTTTGTCCCTGGATCAGCTCTTGCACTAATGCCTTGTAGTTTGGGGTTGTCTTCCCTGCCTTTATTTTTTCCAATTCTGGCTTGATCTGCGTGAAAATAAACCTTCTGGTTTTGGCTAGCCCCTGGTCTAAATATAAAGCGCCAATCAGTGCTTCCATAACGTTTGCCAGATTGCTCACCTTCGTCCTGCCTGCGTTTGTTTCCTCACCTTGTCCTAACAAGAACCAGTCACCAAGCTTGAGTGAAGAAGCTAGTTTAGCCAAAGTATCACGGCAAACTAGCGAAGCACGAATCTCAGTTAGTTTTCCCTCAGGTAATTTGGGAAACTCTTTATACAGCTTTTCCGCTACAATAAAGTCAAGTATGGCATCACCAAGAAACTCTAAGCGCTCGTTGCTCGGCCGGGCGAAGCCGGGATTTTCGTTTAGATAAGATGAATGAACGAAGGCCTGCTCCAGTAAAGATTCCTGGTGGAAAGATATTCCTAAGTTTTTCTGGCAATCGTTCCAATCAATCATTCTTGAAATCAAGTATAACAACAAAGCCTAGCTAGCTCAACCTGTCGCTCTGGCTCGTGATAGCCACATTTTAGTTCATGAAAACTGTGGGTAAACAAAACAGGCTTTTGTTGCTCGAACTCCATCTTTTTAATAGGACTTGAAGGACTTGTATGACCACTAGTTGGTCTTGGCACAGATTGGGGGAATGCGTTCAGACCATGGCCTTGCCCTTTCCAGTTGACTGGCCAAACGGAATAACGTGGCTTCGTCACCATATCGCCCGACGAACTGCATGCCAATAGGCAGTCCCTCATCGTTCCAGTAGAGTGGGACTGACATGGCTGGCTGACCTGTAACATTAAACAGCGGTGTGTAAGGCGTAAACTCGAAGACGTGTTCGGCGAGAACATCTATTCCACTGAACATGTTAATCAATCCACCGGCATTGAGACTACTCAGTAGCTTCATGGCCACAGCTCGTATCCCTTTCGGTTGGAGCGCACCTGTAGCGACGGGTGGCATAGCCAGCGTTGGCGTCAGCAGGACATCATACTTCTGGAAGAACTCACCGATTTGTCGTGCCATCAGTTGGAGTAAGTTGAGAGATTTGGAGAACTCGGGCGCCCGACATTGCCTGCCAAGCAAGCCGAGTACCCACGTGCTAGGTTCAAAGTCCTTAAACGAAGCTTTACGGTCCAATAGCACTTCGCTCTCCTCAATTGTGGCTCTAGTTTCAACACAAACCATCGTCAGGAAGGCCCTGGCAAACGCTTTTCCTTCTATCTGAGGTGCCGCTTCTACTGCTTCATGGCCGAGGTCCTGACATAGCTTAACCGTGGCTTCCAAAGCCTTCATACAATTCTTGTCTACAGTGCTACCGAGGAAAGGTTCCGAGGCGAAGGCAATACGCAGCTTTCCCGGGTCCACGCCAATTTCACTGAGGAAGGGATGGGCAGGTGGCACGGCATAGTAAAGAGCACCGACATCTGGTCCGGCGGTGGCATCCAGCATAGCAGCACTATCCCGAACCGAGCGGGTCAAAACGTGGTCACAAACCAAGCCACGCCAGGCCTCTGCAAAATCAGGACCAACTGGGTTGCGTCCCCGGGTTGGCTTGAGACCGAACACAGCGCAGCAAGAGGCTGGAATTCGGATAGAGCCGCCACCGTCACTGGCATGGGCTAAAGGGACCATCCGCGCCGCTACAGCCGCAGCCGAGCCGCCGCTGGAACCGCCTGAAGTACGGCTCAGATTCCAGGGGTTGTTGGTAGGGCCAAACAACTCAGGTTCGGTCACTGGCGTTATTCCGAACTCCGGAGTGTTAGTCTTACCCACAACGACGACGCCAGCCGCTTTGAATCGTCTGACCAGCTCACTATCATGGTCTGGCACGAAGTCCCTAAGGAACCGACTGCCGTTTGTCAGGGGGACTCCGGCATAAGCCATCAGGATGTCTTTTAGCAGGAAGGGAACGCCTCTAAAGGGACCATCCGGCAGGTCTCCGTGGGCAGCTTTTCGAGCCAGTTCGTACATCTTGTGGATTACTGCGTTAAGCTGTGGATTGAGCTTTTCGATACGACTTATTGCCTCTTCAACCAGCTCGCTCGGCTTGACCTCTTTCCTCCGAACGAGTTCAGCCAGACCGAGGCCATCATATTTGTCATAGTCCCTGAAGCCAGTCATCACAACCCTCTTTGTCTACTTTCGCAAAGGCAGTTCAGCGATTGTGCTCCGATGAAATCGGAGCAACTACAAGAATCTATAGTAACATTATATCCCTTCGAACTGCATCACGACAATCACTGGTTATTGAGGCTTTGCGCGCATAGCGAAGAGCTGGCGTTTGCTTTTGGGTAGGGAGGCTTATCGTCATTTTTTGCCTGGTATATTTCCACCAAATTAGAGTCTGTGTTGTTCTCCCGAGACCCAGCCTATAGCGCTCTTTGGGGCTTTCTCTCCTCAATGCTATAATAGGTCTTGAGTCTTCATGGATATTTTAGCCACGCTTAATCCCACCCAGAGAGAAGCTGTGGAAGCCATTGAAGGACCTGTACTTATTCTGGCTGGACCCGGCAGCGGCAAGACCAGAGTGATTACCCATCGGGTCGCTTATCTAGTTCAACGCTGCGGCGTTAGTCCTCACTACATCATGGCGGTTACCTTTACCAATAAAGCCGCTCGAGAAATGAGAGAGAGATTGGGACAACTCCTGGGACAGGCAGCAGAAGCCTTGAGTTTAGGCACCTTTCACGCCATTTGTGCTCGAATGCTCCGTCGTGAGGGCAAAGCCATAGGGCTTGACTCAAGCTTTGTTATCTACGATGAAGATGACCAGTTAAGCTTGATGAAACAAGCTCTGGAAGAACTGAATCTCGACCCCAAGCAATATGCTCCTCGGGCTCTACGCTCGGCTATCGGTGCTGCTAAGAGCCGCCTTACCAGCCCAGGAGACTATGCCCAGCGCGTTAGCAGCTATTTTGAGGAGATAGTCCACAGAGTTTATCAACGCTATCAGCAGTTGCTCAGCCAGGGTCGGGCGGTGGATTTCGACGACTTGTTGATGAAGACGGTGCAGTTGTTCCAGGACCATCCTCGAATCCTTAACAGATACCAGTCAAAATATGTTCATATTCTGGTTGACGAATTTCAGGACACCAACATCGTCCAGTATATGTTAATGAAGCAACTGGCAGGAAAATACCGGAATCTGTGCGTGGTTGGCGATCCTGACCAATCTATTTATTCCTGGAGATTTGCTGATTTACGTAATATCCTGAGCTTTGAAAAGGACTACCCCGAAGCTAAAGTGGTGTTTTTGGAGCAGAATTATCGCTCCACCAAAACTATTTTAGAGGTAGCCTCAGACGTCATCTCAGCCAATGTGCAGCGCAAGCCAAAAAAGCTATGGACAAAAAACGAAGACGGAGCTTTGGTAACTGTTATCGAAAGTTATAATGCCGAGGAAGAAGCTCAATCCGTGGTCAACGAGATCGAAAAGCTCATCGGCCAGGAGCAAATATCCCTCAAAGATTGCGCCGTCATGTATCGGGTTAATGCTCAATCACGAGCCTTAGAGGAAACTTTTCTGAGGTATGGTGTGCCTTATAAGCTTGTTGGTGGCACGCGCTTCTACCAACGGAGAGAGGTTAAGGATATTATTGCTTACCTCAGACTCATCAACAACCCCCAGGACAATGTTAGCCTGTCCCGGATAATAAATATTCCTGTAAGGGGCATTGGGCAGCGTACTCTAAGCCATCTCCAGGATTGGGCAAAGGCTCATGATGTCCCCCTCTTCGAGGCTTTAAAGCAGGTGAGTCACAATCCTGTTGCCAGCGAAGCGAAGCAATCTCTTGCTTCGCGCATTGTCCAGGCTCTTGCTGGATTTGATGCTCTTATGGTTAAACTCACCGCTCAGAGCCATGAGCTAAGCCTTTCTGGTTTGTTGAATGAGATACTGGAGCATACTGGGTATAGAGAGTATATTCTGACCAAGGAGAATGGAGAGGAGAAATGGGAGAACATAATGGAGCTGCGCAATGTTGCCAGCGAATATGATGAGCTTGACCCTGAAGAGGCCTTAACCGCATTTTTGGAAAAAGTAAGCCTGGTATCGGACATAGATGAACTGGATGAAAAACCTGACGCTGTGACACTGATCACCTTACATCAAGCTAAAGGATTGGAATTCCCTGCGGTTTTTATCGTTGGCATGGAGGAGGGAATTCTCCCACACAGGAGATCTTTTGACGACCCGGAAGAGATGGAAGAGGAGCGCCGCCTTTGCTATGTGGGAATAACCAGAGCTAAGGAGCGACTTTATCTTTTACGTAGTTACCGCCGAAGCTTATTCGGAGGCAGCACGGCAAACCCACCATCTCGCTTTCTCCAGGACATCTCACCCCACCTGATAAGCCCAAGAGGACTATGGGAGGAGAGCCCGACTCCTATGGCTAGTGCCTACTCCCAGCCTTCATCTCGGCCTTCTAGCGCCCTAGCGCTAAAGGTTGGTGACCATGTCCGCCACAGCAAATTTGGCCCTGGTATAGTGATGAATTGCCTTCTTACAAGGGATGACCAGGAGCTGACCGTAGCCTTTGAAGAAGCGGGGGTTAAGAAGCTCCTGGCCAGCTTGGCACCCCTGGAAAAAATCGAGAAACATTTCGATTTTTCCTCATAAACTATTGACAGAATACACGCAATCGTGTAAAATAGGATGTAGATGTCGATTAAGGTTTTAGAGCCGGAGGTCGTTTCTAAGATCGCTGCTGGGGAAGTGATTGAGAGGCCGGCCTCGGTGGTCAAGGAGCTGATAGAGAATTCCCTCGATGCTGGAGCCACCCAGATTGCTGTAGAAGCTCATGGCGGTGGAGTAGAGCTAATCAAAGTAAGCGATAATGGCATAGGTATTCCATCCTCGGAGCTAGAGCTTGCCTTTCACAGATATGCCACAAGCAAGATCGGCGATTTAGACGACTTGGAGAAAATCTCCAGCCTCGGCTTTCGAGGCGAAGCCTTGCCCAGCATTGCCGCTGTTACCGAAGTCGAAACACTCACCCAAACATCTTCGGAGATTGTTGGCAGCTACCTGCATTTGAGAAAGGGCGAGGTAATCCAGAGGGAGAGCCGAGCCAGGCCTCAAGGCACCACCGTAACCGTGCGCCGATTGTTTCGCTATTTCCCCGCGCGACTTAAGTTTCTCAAATCGGTAAATACTGAAAATAGCCATACTGCCCATTTAGTAAGCCAGTACGCCCTGGCTTTCCCCGAGGTTAGGTTCAGCCTGGTTCTTGATAAACGCCCCAGCCTGCGTACTACGGGTAATGGTGACCTGCGTGAGGTGGTAAGCGAGATATATAGTTCAGAGCTAGCGCAAAGGATGCTAAAGGTGGAACAAAAGGACGGCCTGGCTAAAGTCAGCGGCTTAATAAGCCCGCCGTCCCTGACCCGTTCCAATCGCAACTATCTCAGCTTCTTCGTCAATCGCAGGTGGGTGCGCAGTCCCTTGCTAACTCGGGCAACTGAGGAAGCCTATCGTGGCTTACTTATGGATGGCCAGCATCCCATTGCGGTAATCAATATCTCACTGCCGGCTCAGGAGCTTGATGTCAACATCCATCCTGCCAAAGCCCAAATAAAGTTTTGCCATGAGCAAGCAGTCTTTAGCAGCGTACAGAAAGTCATAGAGGAGGCACTAGCCAGGACGCCTATAGCCAGCTCGAAGGCTCTGCCCTTCTCAGTCAGCTCAGGGCAGTGGCAGAGCCCCCGCATGATAATGGATAACGAGCCGGCTTTTGTTGTTGCCCAGCTGCCGACCATGGAATTACCAGTTTTGAGGGTACTGGGGCAGCTAGCCAACACCTATATTATCGCCGAGGGACCTAACGGACTCTATCTCATCGACCAGCACGCTGCTCATGAGCGTATACTTTATGACCGAATTTTAGCGCAGTGGACACAAAAGGAAGTTGAAGTCCAGGGATTACTCCAGCCGATAACCATAGAGCTTAGCCCCAGAGAGGAAGAGACTCTGAGAGCTAGTAAAGAGTTTTTGGCCGAATTTGGTTTCACCATCGAGCCTTTTGGAAATAGAAGCTATATGGTACGCGCCATACCGGCATTAATGGCCAGGGCGAATATTATTGAGATAATAAGCGCGCTGCTTGATAGCCTTGCCAGCAAACAAAATCCCAATCCCTGGGAGGAAGAGATAGCCCAATCTTTGGCCTGCCATGGTGCTATCAGAGGGGGACAGCAGCTAAGCAATGAAGAGATGCGGGAGCTAATAAAACAGCTAGAGCAAACCAAGCAACCACGCGCCTGTCCCCACGGCCGGCCAACCATGATTCATTTAAGTTCGCATCACCTAGAGAAGGAATTTGGCAGGATAAGCTAGAAAACTAGCAAGGTTACTAGTCCAAAATTCGCTTCACAGATTTTCTATTTGCATAAACCAGAAGCCGATCTCCCTCCATGATTTTCTCGTCCCAATTCGGCCTGGTCAGGTAAGTACCAGCCCTGTCTATAGCAAGGACTTCTATATCCTCTTCCGCGGTGATATCAGCCACAGACAAGCCAATGATATTCGAGCTTCCTTTTATCATGACAAGACTAATAGCCCAGTCCTTCTCCACATAGAATATTTCCTCAACCGCTGGAGCTTCCCTAAGAATTCGGTTCATAACTGGCCTTTGCAGCCAGTCAGGAATCCGACGGCCAACATTGCTTCTTATAATTAGTTGATAGAGGCCGAATATGCCTCCAATTATTATAGCCAGGCGAATAAAAAACCACGTGTAACCGCTCACCTGGGTGAAAGATGCCACTAAAGTGGCAATTACAGTGACCATGCCGGCATTTCCCAGTATAATGAGAATGGTCACAATTCTGCGCCTGGTTTTGTTTCCCACCACCCGTTCAGCTTCTCTCGTCGTGAAGCCCGTTCCCGAGAAAGCAGATAACGCCTGAAATCTAGCTACATCAGGTTCTATCCCGGTTAACTGGAGGGCAAAGCCTCCAATTCGGACGACGATGAAAGAAACTAGAATAGCTATCAACAAAATGCCTACATAAGCCATATTCAACACCTCCAACTAATTTTCTGCTGAACCATGAATAGCACTGCCTGTGTAGAAGGTTGCGGGTACCCAATCGCTTCGCCTTTCAGTTCAGATGCCAGAGACATATTCTTCATTCGGTAACTTTAGAGCCACTTTCTCCTCCTGAAATAGACTACCAGAGAAATACCTATTACTGCCATTACAATCAAGATGATAAAGTACCCATACCTCCACTCTAGCTCCGGCATATTTGCGAAGTTCATGCCGTAAATACCGGTGATGAAGGTCAGCGGAATAAAGATAGTGGCTATGATTGTTAGCACCTTCATCACCTCATTCATACGGTTGGACACTGAAGAAAGATAAGTGCTCAGTACACTCTCAGCCATATCTCTGAGACCAAGAGTGAGCATCTCAATCCGCACCAAATGGTCATAAATGTTGCGGTAATATATTTGAGCCCGCTCGCTTATCAGGGCATATTCGCCGCGGCTGAGCCCGTTCATTATTTCCCGCTGAGGCAATATGACCCGCGTCAACGCCAGTATGCTGCGTTTGAGCTGCATAATCGACATCAATGTTTCCCTCTTCGGTTCGTGAAGTGCCTCGGCCTCGAGTTGATCATTCTTCTCATCCATCTCCTCGATAGTAGGCATGATATTGTCCACCAGAGTATCGATAAGGTCGTGAGCCAAGAAATCGACTCCCCTGCGCATAAGGCGTTCGTCTTTTCGAATGCGATCCAACATAGATGAAACCGACCTCATGGGTACATCATGGCTGGTGACCACGTAGTTTTTTCCCAGAAAGAGAGCGAGTTCTGTGGTCTCCACTACATCAGACTCGATGTGGTAATTGATGCCATGAATGATAACAAATAAGTAGTCATCAAAGTCATCTATCTTGGGTGGATGTATATTCTTGCTAATGCAGTCTGCCACTGGCAGGGGATGAAAACAGAATACATTCGATAATAACTCGGCATCCCCGTTCGTCACGTCCTCTATATCAACCCAGAGCAGTCCCTCTCCAGTTGCCAGAAAGTCCTTGATTTGTTCCATGCCTAGCTGGTCCAAGAGTTTCCCATCCGGTGTCAGATAGAAAGCACACTGTATCATCGTCGCCTCCTTAACCTTCGCAAAAGTCGCTCAAAATTAAATACTACCAAGGGGTAATCCTTTCACTATCGGCATAATCATAGGCATAGCTGGCTGGAGGCTCCTTTTCAATCAACATTAGTTTGCCATCGCCAGTTCTTTAGAGAGCTTAGCCCCTGTAGTGAATAATTCGTCCACCAATGAGGCCCTCGATTATCTATCAAGGGGGCTTTTCACTCCTAATATGTTTTTTTGTGGCCACATAAGTATAAATCATGGTGGTCTGGAGATTCCAGTGTCCGAGCAACTCTTGGATTGTCCTGATGTCATAGCCATTTTCCAGCAGATGTGTGGTCAAGAATTTCCCTTTGAATTTTTTGCTTTGACAGATAGCTAAGAATGCAATACAATTTTATCAATTAACACAATAATATAAAAATTTTAAGTTGCATGAGTTATGCCTAACTATTGCTGTACCTGACCAGAGGGCAGCACGGTGAATTGTACATACTCTGTGCAGCGATTAAGTTTTTTATAAATCCGAACGTCGCTTGCTTCTAAGCCCTCTGGCAGGTGAGCATTTCGTTACCTACCAATTCTTGACAGCAATACATCGGCTCCACAGAAAAGGCCTTATTACAACAACGACTCTTTTAATACTATAGCTACCATAAGCTTGCCTCTTCTCAGCGTAACTACAGAATTCTCTCCACTTTGAGCAGATTAGTGGAGCCGGCTACTCCAACAGGAATGCCTCCGGTAATCACTATCAAATCACCAGGCTTGGCCAGCCCCAGTTCTTTAGAAAGCTTAGCCGCTGTGGTGAATAACTCATCCACCGACGAGGCTCCGGCTATCTGGAAGGGGTAAACACCCCAGCGCAGCATTAATCTCCCCACGACCACAGCATCAGGAGTTATCGCCAGAATGGGCATGCTGGGACGGTATTTCGACACCCGTCCTGCTGTGCTTCCAGATTGGGTAAAGGCCACAAGCGCTGCCGCCCCAAGACTGTGAGCCGTATGACAGGCACTATAACTTATCAGTTCATCCGTCTTATGCTCCAGCCACCTGCCTCCCTCCGCTAGTATCTGCTCGTAGGGTAGTTCACCTTCTGCTTCCCGGGCAATCTTCGCCATCATTTTAATTGCTTGCACTGGGTACTTCCCGATGGAGGTCTCTGCTGAGAGCATGATGGCATCGGTACCATCAAATATGGCATTAGCCACATCAGTGACCTCGGCCCGAGTTGGCCGGGGAGTATTCACCATTGATTCCATCATCTGCGTGGCGGTAATTACCGGCTTACCTGCCTGATTACATTTCCTGATAATCTCCTTTTGCACCAATGGCACTTTCTCCAGAGGGATGTCCACGCCAAGGTCTCCTCGCGCTACCATTATGCCTTCGCTGGCTGCTAGTATACTGTCAAATTTGTCAACTGCCACGCCCCTCTCAATCTTGGCAATAATTGGTATATCTGCATCGTTCTTATGCAATATGGCTCTTACACTGGTTACGTCCTCAGCATTGCTGACAAAAGAGAGAGCCAGGTAATCAGGTTGCTGCTTGATAGCAAAGAGAACGCATTCCCGCAAAGTATCGGTAATGAAAAGGCCAGAGGTACGCATACCAGGGACCACCAGCCCGCGTCTCTCAGTGAGTATTCCCCCAACCATGACCTTACATTTAACATCTGTGCCTTGTCTCTCCAGTACCTTGAGTTGCATTGCACCGTCATCAAGCAACACGGTATCCCCTACTTTTACATCCTGAGGCAGGGTAGGAAGATTAATTGGTATTACCTTATTATCTCCCTCCATCTGTCTTGTGGTGAGGATAACCTGCGCGCCCTTTTTCAGCGTAGCCTGACCATTTTTCAGCTTGCCCGTACGATATTTGGGCCCTGGTAAGTCCATGAGTATAGCAACAGGGATTTCCAGACGGTGGGACAGCTTCCTTACGGTCTGGATATAACGGGCGTGTTCCCTGGGGGTACCGTGGGATAGATTAAGCCTGGCGACATTCATGCCAGCCTTTATCAGTTGCTCAATCACAGCGGCCGAGCCAGTAGCTGGACCGATGGTACACACTATTTTGGTTCGCCTTTCAAAAAAGTTGGAGCGTTTCATATCACTGCCTAGCTCTGCCAAAGTATTACCTATCAATAACTCCGATACCAGCCCTCAGTCACCGGGTCGAATTTGCCGTTTTCAGCCCCCAGCCTGGAATACCAGGACTTACCGTAGCTATCAGCTATCTCAGCTAGTTCCTTCAACCTCGGAGCAGCCGTATTCTGGAAAAAATTCATCCTCTCATCCCGGGAACGAATTTGGGCGCCCTCCTGCCACAGAGCACGCCCTGCCAAAAAACCGGAGGCTCCCGCTTTACAGGCTATCTTTACCTGCTTCCTGAATGAGTCGAAGTCAACACCAGCGCTGAGCAGCACCCAGGGCAGCCGGGATGCCTGGTTTAGTTCCTGACACAACCCCAGTAGCTTTCCCTCATCTTGCTCAAACTTAATATCTGCCGGGAATTCTGCTTTCAACACATCAATGGGTAAGGCAGTAATCTGTCGGGCAGTTTCGATTACCAGGCCAGGCTTTACCTCAGCAAGCTTCTTTGATGATGCCTCGCCTTCGTTAGCAGGATAGCTCACTGGCTCAACCAGAAAGGCTATATCTTCTTCAAGGCATTGGTCGGCTAGTCTTGCTACCAAATCGAGTTGTTTTGAGGCGACATCCTTGAGGTCGGGCCTGAAGTATATTAAAAGCTTGACCGCTGAAGCTCCCATTTTCTTCACCTTTTTTACGCTCCAGCCGGGTAGAAGCTCAGTAATTCTAGCCGTACTGTCTCCGGTATAGCCGGTCTTTTCCACACTGACAAGAAGCCCTTTAGGTCCGGGCAAGAGACCCGCTGCTATAGCCTGACCAGCCCCATATTCCGGGTCAAGCAATACGGCACTGGCGAAAGGCGCTACTGCTTGACAGAGATCAAGCTTAAAATCAACTATATCCTGGTAACTCACCGCAGCAGGGTTTTTCTGATTCAGGGCCCGCTTAAGCGCTCCCCTGTGGTCAATAGCACACATTGTCATTATGCCCTTGGAATCAGCCAATTGCTGGAGTCCTCTTAGCTTACCGATAGATATGTTCATCACATCACCTCCTGACAGACCATGTCCTTTCTTTTACTCATAAAGGAGCTTCCTCATCTCCTGGAGAGCAAAGGCAGCAGCACCGAGCACGCCGGAATTCCGACCCAGCCCAGCAGAGGCAAAGCGCACTGCCTGGAAAGCTTCTTTATATGTCCTCTCTCGAGCTACCTTGAAGGCTGGCTTGAGCAACATGTCACCAATGTTTGATAAACCACCACCGATAACTATCAACTCAGGGTTGAATATGTTTATTAAATTGGCTAGTCCTACACCGACATAGTAGCCAGTCCGAGAAATAAGTTTTTTAGCCAGGCTATCACCTTGCTCGGCAGCGCTATGAATGACCTGCGCCGTTACCTTTTCCATATCACCCCCGGCATATTCCAGGATGGATGTCCTGATGCCTTCCTTAATCCGATGCCTTGCTTCCCTGGCCAGGGCTGTCCCCGAGGCCAGCGTTTCCCAACAACCTCTATTTCCACAGTTGCAAATTGGACCTTTGTCGTCAATGGTCATATGCCCCACCTCTCCAGCGGTACCAATAGATCCAGTATAAATCTTGCCATCAATGACAATGCCCCCGCCGATGCCCGTGCTGAGAGTTATATAGATGAAGTTACGAATACCCCGGGCGGCGCCAAAACAAAATTCCCCCAGGGCAGCGGCATTGGCATCATTGATGAGGAAGGCTCTTTTACCTAACTTATTTTGGATTATATCCCTCAAGAGGACGTTTCGCCATCCCGGTAGGTTCGGTGAAGTAAATAGAATTCCCGCTTCAGGATTAGAGATGCCGGGAGCCCCGATGCCTATAGCGGAAATCTCTGAGATAGTGTAATTCGCCTGCCCCAAGGCACTATGTGCCGAGTCTAGAATGGACTGGATGACTACTTCGCGGCCTTCTGTGGCGGGCGTTGCACTTTCATCACTCGAAAGCATTTCGCCTCGAGACTTAACTACAGCCGTCAGTATTTTGGTGCCTCCAAGGTCAACACCAAGAATCAAATCGTCAGCATTTTCACCCAATTTCAAACTCCTGCTATGAGCCTCAGTTATAAGTCGGCCCCTTTGCCGAAGCTAGCATTTCCTTCAAAAGTAAGGGCTTGCTTCTATCTTATTCATAGGTTATCCTGGTGGGTATCTTCGTAGCCTAACTCCCTAACTTGGCAAAAACGGTCAGCTTGGATTATATTCATCTTCTCCCAACTTGCAGACCCTGTCCCAACGTCCATAATAGGTTTTGCTACAGTTTATATTATATATATTGTATACTGGGACAGATAATAAAAAAAGACAGTAATTCCTCGTTGAACAATCAAAGACAGGTTAAAGGAATTAACTGGACTCTATGGACGGTAATTACAGCTTGGTGGTCTTGTACCAGAAGGTTTATTAGGTTGAAAATACCAGCCTACAGTTAAGAAAGTAAGCCAGCTTGACCATAATAGTCAGTAGTAATGTGCCTTCGGTAAAGCCAGTATTATGTCAAATCAAATCATTGATTATTACAGTTGTTGATAGTATACTGTCATTATACACAGAGGGGGAGGTATTCCATGAAATTATCTTGCCATCAAGAAAACCTAAATAGGGGACTAAGCATCGTAGGGAGAGCTGTAGCCACCAGGTCCACTTTACCTATCACCCAAAATATCCTTTTATCCGCTGAGAAATCGCGCCTCAAATTGGCAGCTACCAATCTGGAAATGGCTACCACATGCTGGATTGGTGCTGAAGTGAAAAAGGAAGGGGACATAACTGTGCCTGCTCGCTTGCTCATCGACTTTGTTAATTCCTTGCCCAACGACTTAATTGAAGTCAATCTTCCCGCTAACAGTCGCATCCTGGAGCTTAAGAGCGGCCATTTTCAAGCTCATATTCACGGCATCAATGCCGCGGATTTCCCCCCTATCCCTCAGATAAACGATGGCATAACTACCACCATTGAAGCAGCTAGTCTCAGGGAAGGAATTACACAGGTCGCCTTTGCTGCTGCCACTGAAGAATCCCGCCCGGTATTAACCGGAATTAACACTGAGTTCGATGGCGAGCAGCTCAACCTGGTGGCTGCCGATGGCTTCAGGCTAGCTGTTCATAAGACAACCCTCGGCTCGTCAGTCAGCGAGAAGACTACGGTTATCGTCCCAGCCAGAACCCTCAATGAACTGAATCGCCTTCTTAGTGAGCAGGAGGAACCCGTAGAAATCACCGTAAACGAAAAAAAGAGCCAGGTTCTCTTCCGCCTCAAGAATGCTGAGCTGGTTTCACAGCTTATTCAAGGCTCCTTCCCCAATTATTCCCAGGTTATTCCTCAAAGCTATACCACGCGAGCTGTAGTAGACATTAATGAGTTTCTGCGGGTTACTAAAATGTCCTCCATATTTGCTCGCGATGCCAGTGGCATAGTTCGTCTGGTCATTACCCCGGGTAGTGAACTTACTCCAGGGAAGGTAACTGTTTCTGCTCAGGCTGAGGAGGTTGGAGACAATGTTGGTGAAATCGACGCTCTCACTGACGGAGAAGAGGCAAAAATCGCTTTTAATGTAAAATATCTTTCCGACGTTCTATCTGTCCTTTCCCAAGCCCAGGTTGCTCTAGAGCTCACCACCCCCTCGAGCCCGGGAACTATCCGCCCCATAGGCGTGGACAATTACGTTCACGTAGTCATGCCCATGTTCGTGCAGTGGTAACAAAATAATAACTTGTTGGGTAACAATTGCTTGTTTTGTTACCTAACATTTCTGACTTTCGTGTGGTCCTGCATTGTGTTAATCATGATTCATTCAAACTTTGGTGAACTAATCAGAATCCAGGCAGTCTGTCGCGGTGGCTAGGGTGTCTTACCTGTGGGTTGAAACGGGGAGCGTGTTTCGTCCTACCGGGATTATTGTGGACCCTGCGGAACTGCTCTGCACCAGCTAGCATAAGAAAGGTTAACTGTCTTCATCATATGGTTCTTCCCTTCTTGCGACCCTGACGTTTGGCTTCAGAGCCGGAGGGAAAAATGTTCTTGACCATCCGTTCATATAAATCAGGCTGGTTTGTGACACTGTTTTTAATGATTTCCGCCATATCCACTTCGGGATTTAGGTACCCAAGGAACTCACATTTTACTGTCTCAAGCAGACTGGCAATGGTATGCTTGTCCTTGTATGATAGCGGTGACAGGATTTTCTGGATAAACTCCCAGACCGCCGGAGTTGACGGTTTAAGGGCGTTCTCCCCCTTGTTGGTCAAAGACACACGTACTACTCTGCGGTCCCTTCTGTCTCTTGTCCTCTTGACCAGACCAGCTTTGACCATGCGGTCGACCAGCATACTGACGCTGTTTGCGCTACGTTCTAGAATAAAGGCTAGGTCAGTTGGCCTTAAAGAACCACCGCGGGATTTCACAGCCGCAAGCACTGCGAACTGCTCCATAGTAAGCCCGTATTCCCTAAGTATTGAATCCTCGCACAGAACAAGTGCGTCGCGGACTCGGTGCATCAGAAGCCACAATTTCATATCTATATTTTGGGATTCAAAATTTACTGCCATATTTAGCCCCTCCTGATTATTTCATGGTAACTTTGCTCGTTTGTGCCGCTTCTATTATAACAACTAAATCAGATAGTTAATAGGATATATTAAGCCAAATGGCCCCGGCACTCCATAGGACGCCTAATGCACAGGTGTTCTCGGTTCTACGTGGTTCAGTGGCAGGATGCTTAGTGACTCCTTGCGGGTAGCATGGTCATAGTGCAAGAGAATCAAAGGCCCCGATGTCTGTTCTACAGAAACAAAATGCTTTAAGTGCTATCTCCAATACGCTATAATATGATTCTAACTGATGAAAGAAATATTCCGTGATAAATCAAGAGATAAATTAGCTCAGAACCTCAACTCTTTGGGTATTAGAGCGGACTTGGCTGAACGTGGCCGAGCGGAAGAAAAAATAGAGAATTCATGGTATCAACGTTCTTTGGGAATTATAGACATACCAGAAGGATTGGTCAGATGGATAAATATCTTGAAAAAAGATGGGAGTAAAAACAGTCCTCCTCTATGGTGGGTCATCCTTGTTATACCGGATGAGAGACCCCTCACAAATCACCAAGCGGTTGACATCAAGACAATAAGAAAAAAGGCATTTCCATTGTTCGGGAAAGTAGTCGATGTGACTTGGAAAGGTAACGATCATCATACTGGACTAGTCGAAGTTCTTTCTAACGATGAAACAGTAAAAAACCTAGTGAAAAGGATTGGCAACTTGGTAATTCACAGTTATGCCAAAGAATTTCAAGGGTGGACATTGCAAGTGGATAGGCGATTTGAACCAACAAACCAAGATTGGGCAACTATTCAGAAGATTGCTAATTATATCCTTTCATCCGCTCGCGTCTACTAGCCAGTAACGTACGCATGGAATGGCACACACGCCCATGTTTGTTCAATGGTGACTTGTTTGGTGTTCGACCAGGAACTTAAGTTGCAAGAGCGGTTAAGCTAAGGCAAGCCCACAAACACTATCACCAAGCCTACTACTATCATTGCTACACCCAAAGCTAATAAACCAATCAATAGCTTCTTATTCATATTGTAGAATCACCTCCAAGCAGGTGTCTTGTATAATACTAGAGCGCTAAACAAAAAGAAAGGGCTGGCGCTATGCTCAATAGCCAAGCATCGAGCACGCAGTAATTTTACATTTACCTCTCTTTCATCACGGGTAATAAGTGATTTGCAGAAATGGTGAATGCTATTCCGCGATGGGGAGAGTAAATGAAAAACGGCTTCCTTTTCCCAGCTTGCTCTGGACTGTGATTTTGCCGCCATGGGCTTCCACCAGCCGCTTGGCAATAGTAAGACCCAGACCACTGCCGCCGGTAACCCTGGCACGAGATTTGTCCACTCTATAGAAGCGTTCGAAGATATTAGGCAAATCCTCAGCAGGAATGCCTTCGCCAGTATCCGATACGCAAACCTCTACCCAGTCACCTTGTTTTGCAGCAGCCACATTGATGGTGCCTCCGTTACGAGTATGGGCCACCGCATTTTCCAGAAGGTTATGCAGTACCTGGTTGACCCGTTGCCAGTCAATGTTAACCGGTGGCAGATTATCAGGCAGGTCAAGGGACAGCGATATCTGCTTTGCTGCTACCTTGGGTTGCCAGGGAGTTATTGCCTGCCTAACTAACTTGGTGATGTCTTCCGACTGATAAACCAGCTTCAGCTCGCCGGCTTCAGCGAGACTTAGCTCCTGGAGTTCATCAACCAGTCGTGAAAGCAGAGCTGCCTCTTCATTGAGGGAGCGGATAATAGCGGCATCTGGCTTTATCACCCGATCGCGAATTGCCTCCAGATAGCCGTGAATATTGGAAAGAGGGGTTCTCAATTCGTGAGCAACATCAGCAACTAAATTCCGTCGTAGTTGCTCGGCGTGCTCCAGGTCGGCGGCCATGGAGTTAAAGGCTTGAGCCAGTGCCGCAACTTCGCCTTCGCCGTTTAATTGAACCCTCTGAGACAAGTCTCCCCGCCCCAATCGTCTGGCAGCCCTGGCAAGGACACCGATAGGTGACGTTATTCTCCGCGACAGGACAAAGGTCAATAGCAAAGCGATGGCGATTGCCAGCGAGCCTCCCAGGAGAAGAGTGCGATTTATTGACGTGGATAGCCTTAGAAATGGAGCAACATAAAATTCCGCCGTCGGATCAAGAGTGATGTAGGCTCTTCCTATAAGCTTTTGGCTCAAGGTCAGCTCGAGAGGACTTTCTTGTGAATCGGTGTAGTTCGTCCCTAGAAGTTCTCCTTGGGAATCACCTACAACTGTCCCGTTACTGGCGACCAATATAATATGTGTCCCGGAGACATGCGCTGTATCTTCAACCACGGACTGGACGCCCTCCCAGCTTCCTTTGTCCGAATAGAAGACATATAGTCTGTACCGTATTTGACTAGAACGATATTGCGCACTTATTTTATTATAATTTTCCATTTCGTCAGCGATGCGCTGACTGACGAAGAAATATATGGTGCCGACAGTCACCAATATTATCACTGCGAAAGTCACCGAAAGACGGAACCACAACCGATGTGTCACTGTTCCCCTCCGACAAACTTATAGCCGACTCCATATATCGTCTTTATATATTTAGGGTGGCTGGGGTCCGGCTCCAGCTTTCGGCGCAGGTTGAGTATGTGAACATCAATGGTGCGGTCGAAACCTTCAAAATCATAGCCTAAAGCCTCTTCAATAAGGCTTGCCCGGCTGAAGACCCTGCCCGCCTCCTTGGCAAGAATTCCCAGTAACTTAAATTCAATACTGGTCAAATTCAGTGGCCTGCCGGCAAGCCACGCCTCGTGTTTCGTAAAATCCATACTAAGTTCACCGCTCTTAATCTCCTCAGGTCCACGCTCTCCGGGAAGACGTCTTAGCACTGCTCGCACTCGAGCCGCCAGTTCCTTAGGGCTAAAAGGCTTGGTCACATAGTCGTCGGCACCCAGGTCCAGGCCCGTTAGCTTGTCCTGGTCAGTAGTCCGGGCAGTAAGCATAATAACTGGTACATCGGATTCATGTCTCAGGGTACGACAAACCTCAAGTCCATCAATGTCTGGCAGCATAAGGTCAAGAACAATGAGATCTGGGCGGCTTTCTCGAGCCAGGCGCAGAGCTTCAATACCATCATAAGCAGTTAGAACCTGGTAGCCGTCTCGATCTAAGTAGAGCCTGACTAACTCCACAGTCTTTACATCGTCATCAACTATTAAAACAGTTTTGCCTGCCATCCCTAGTCTCCCGGCGATGCTTCACGCCTCTTTAATGTTATAACAGAAATGTTAAGAAATTAATATGAAGGACTTCTTTCATCCGGACTTTTCTTAACAAATTGTACTAACTATAGCCTAGAGTGAGCCGATACAATCCTCGTTGAACAATAAGCCATATGTTGTTGCCACCCCAGCGTTCTTATATTGACATGATTGTGTGCGCGGGCTATAATCCTTTCTGGAACGGAATATAAGGTATGGAAACGAAATCATCCCCAGACCCAGACCGTAAACGGCGACAGATTACCATTTTCGTTCGATGGTGGTGGGGCTTGCTTTAGTGTAGGTCTGTGATCGAGGCGTGTGTGCCCCACGTCCCACCGGACGTGGGGCTTTTGTTTGTCGTGATATGGCCGAAGATTTTCCTGGGAGGCTACCAGTGGAAGTTTTGAATGAAGACACATTTAAGGAGTTGCTGGAAAACAAGCAATACAGGAAGTTGCGAGAGAGGCTGGCGGACTCAGAACCCACACATATTGCCGACCTCCTGACCAGCATACCGGCAGACGAAGCGGTGATAGCGTTTCGCCTCCTCCCGAAGAGTCTTGCCATTTCTGTTTTCGACGATATGGATGGAGCGTTTCAGAACCAGCTGCTTGAGGCGTTCAGTGACCAGACGGCGAGGAATTTCCTTGAAGCAATGCCACCCGATGACCGGACGGAGTTGCTGGACGAGGTACCCGCAAAGGTAGCCCGCAGACTATTACAGATACTCTCGCCTGACCAGCGCCGTGTCACCCTGCAGTTGCTGGGCTATGATGAAGAAACGGCCGGGCGTGAGATGACTCCCTTATTCGTAGACCTGCACAGCGATATGACTGTGACACAGGCTCTGGCAAGGGTTCGACAGCTGGCCATCAACCGGGAGACAGTGTACGAGTGCTATGTCATGGACCGCCGCCGCTCTCTTATGGGCACTGTTTCACTCAAGGACTTGGTCATCGCTGACCCGAATGCCAAGGTAAGCGATATCATAAAACCAGACCCGCCCTTTGTTTCTACCCACACCGACCGCGAGGAAGTAGCCAGAGAACTTCGGGAGCATAACCTGCTGGCAATTCCCGTGGTAGATGCAGAACATCGCCTCGTCGGCACCATCACCCATGATGATGTGGCGGACATCATAGAGCGAGAGGCCACCGAAGATATTTATCGCTTTGGTGCAGTATCTGGTACAGAGCGAGGTTACTTTGCCAGCCGTATCCTTGATGTTGTCCGGCGCCGGGGAGTATGGCTCCTCCTGCTTATCGTGGTGAACACAGTTACTGGCTATATTATTGCCGGGCAGGAAGAGTTCTCCAAGATACTGATACTGGCTGCCTTTATCCCGCTGTTGATTGGCACCGGTGGGAATGTGGGAGCACAATCAGCCACCGTCGTTATTCGCGGGCTGGCTACCGGGGAAGTGAAACCAAGACGTGCTCTGGCCGTGGTCTCGCGGGAGGCCGGGATAGGTGCTCTCTTGGGCATTGTACTTGGTGCGGTTGCCCTGGGCTGGGCTTATATGCTCGGCGGGGACCTAAAGGTGGCCGCCGTAGTGAGCACGACCCTGGTGGCCATCTCGGTAATGGCAACCCTGGCAGGCGGAGCTTTACCATTCATCTTCCGTCTATTCAAGATTGACCCGGCTCTGGTGTCCGCCCCTTTTATAACCACGATTATGGATATATTCGGCGTGGCGGTTTATTTTGGGATTGCGCATATTGTATTGCTAATGTAATCAGCCTACCGGGGCAAGATAGAGAACTTTATGGGTAAAGGGAAACTCGAAATGAAGAATAGAATTGCCCAAAGCCCGAGGACAAAGTCGGGAATAAAGCGATTGCGGAAGCTGCGAACGTCGATCGCTGAAAAGGGATTAGATGCTCTCCTGCTTTCGCAGCCGGAGAACCTCCGCTACCTTTCTGGATTTACCGGCTCCTCCGGATGGCTACTCATTTCAGGACAGAATGCCATTTTAGCTACTGACTTTCGCTATGTAGAGCAAGCTAAGGGAGAGTCACCAGATTTTGAGATTATCCAGACTAAGCAAGAGTTACGTGAGTGGCTTCCTAGTTTGGTCTCTGATTTGGGGTGGCACAAATTAGGCTTCGAGGCAAATTTCATTTCTTACGATAGTTCTCATAAGCTCAGCGAGGCAATAAAGACCAGGCAAGTTAACCTTGAGCTTGTTCCCACCATTGGCATAGTAGAGCAACTTCGCTCCATAAAGGAACCTGGGGAACTAGGGTTTATCACAAAAGCAGTAGAGCTAGTCGATGCCGTCTTCGAACAAACAAAGGCAATAATTCGTCCCGGCATAACGGAAAAGGAAGCAGCCTGGGAGATAGAAAAAATCCTTCGTCAAGAAGGTAGTGAAGGAATACCCTTTGAAATCATTGTGGCTTCAGGTTCAAATTCAGCTTTACCTCATGCTCGGCCTGCAGAAAAAATAATTTGCTCCGGTGAACCAGTGTTGATTGATATGGGAGCCAGGATCAACGGTTATTGCAGCGACTTTAGTCGCACTTTATTCTTGGGCGAGACAGACAAATCCCTACAGGAAATTTATAATATAGTTCTCAAAGCACAGGCCACTGCCGTAGAGAGAATTGAATCAGGTATGGATGCTTCGCAGGCAGACCGATTGGCTCGAAGCGTTGTTGAACAAGCTGGCTATGGAGATGCCTTTGGACATGGTCTTGGACATGGTGTTGGGCTAGCGATACACGAATTTCCCACGCTTGGTCCCAGATCCTCTGATTCACTTGCAGATGGCATGGTTTTTACCATAGAACCGGGAATTTACCTTGCGGGAAAAGGTGGTGTTAGGATTGAGGATATGGTAGTTTTGAAAAATGGCAAGGCCAAAGTGCTCACCAAGGCAAGGAAGGATTTGTTATTATGACAAGGAGCAAAGGGAACGGGGGTGACAATTCACTATCGATAACCAGGGAGGTTACTAAATGATTGATGCCGGAGAATTGAGAAAGGGAGCCGCCATAGAACTGGATGGCGAAATATACCAAATTCTGGAATACCAACATGTTAAGATGCAGCAAAGGCAGCCTGTAGTCAAGTTGAAACTTCGTGGTGTTCGTAGCGGGAATGTCACCGAGCGGAATTTTCAATCCGGGGATAAAGTTACACCAGTATTTCTGGAGCATCGCCCAGTCCAGTACCTTTATAGCGATGGCGACCTCTATTACTTCATGGATAACGAAAGTTACGAGCAGATTATGTTAACTTCGGCTCAAATAGGCGAGGGCACAAATTATCTAAAAGAGGGCCTGGTGCTAGAGATTCTGACCTGCAGGGGGGATACAATGACCATAGAGCTACCTATTTCGGTAGAGCTTCAGGTTGCGGAGACAGAGCCTGGCTTCAAGGGGGATAGGGCCACTGCAGGCACCAAGCCAGCTAGGCTAGAAACGGGAGCAACCGTCCAGATTCCTCTTTTCATTGAGACAGGCGACATCATCAGGGTCAATACACGCACCGGGGAATACGCGGAGAAGGTTAGCTAATATAGCTTGGTTCGCCTTTCTCTTACCAGCAATGCTGGCTCCTTTCCCCAAAAATTTTAATACACTGAAGTTGAATGAATTTAGCTGCAAACTTTAAGGAATCTGGTATAATCAGGTAACAGGCGAAAAGGGCAGATTCTTCGGTCGCAGAGTTCACACTGAGCTAAGCCAAAGTGCTCTCTCAGAATGACAAGAGAGACAAAGCCCGGAATGACCGACAAGCAATAACAAGATTAGGTAAGCTAATTGATAAAAGCTGATTTACATATCCATACCTGCTATTCTATAGATTGCCTCACCCCTTTGGAGCAAATAGTCGAGCGCTGCCTCGAGCTAGGCATAAATTGTATTGCTGTAGCTGACCACAACACCATCGCTGGCGCCTTAAAGTTAAGTAAAATTGCCCCGTTTAAAGTAATCGTTGCTGAGGAGATCTTAACGCCTGTGGGTGAAATAATGGGACTCTTCCTCAGTGAAGAAGTTTCCCGGGGATTGTCTCCCCAGGAAACAATATCTCGAATCAGAAGCCAAGGCGGCTTAATAGCTATTCCCCATCCATTTGGTAGGTCGCTGCCCTGGAATACTAACTCGCTAACCTCGACGGAAGTTTTATCTCAGGTCGATATTATCGAAACTTTTAATTCTCGTACGCCTTTTTCTAATAGCATTGCCAGAGCAGGGAAACTAGCCAAAGAGCAAGGAAAGGCTGCCAGCGCTGGCAGCGATGCCCATACTTTAGGCGAAATTGGCCGAGCATATGTGGAAATGCCCGAATTCAATGGTCCTGACGACTTCCTGAATTCTTTAGCTCAGGGCAAAATATTCGGGCAAAAATCTAGCTATTTAGCTCATTTTGCTAGCACGTGGGCCAGGATAAGGAAGCACATACTTGGAGATTCCTCACTGTGCTCAAAATGACGTGAGTGAGGAAGGTAAAGCGGGCTCTTGCTGAACATTGGTTGGCTTTCTACAGGAAGAGATGAAGCTGCCCGGCAGCTTTTGCAAGCTGTGCAGGATAAGAGCCACCGGGGCGACATTAATGCGAAAATTAGCTTCGTGTTTAGCAACCGAGAACCCGGCGAGGCGAAGGAAAGCGACTTGCTCTTTGAGCTCGTTCGGAGCTACAACATTCCTCTTGTCTGTTTATCTCACAGAAAGTTTAAGACTACTAAAGAGGAAGAAGATTTGGGTATCAAGCAAGCGTGGCGCATCAAATACGATAGGGAGGTAAGCAAAAAGATTGAATCATTTGCTCCAGACCTTTGTGTTCTTGCTGGCTATATGCTCATCGTGAGTGAAGAGCTATGCCAGAAATACGATATGATTAATCTTCATCCGGCACCCCCAGGTGGGCCTACGGGTAGCTGGCAGGAGGTAATTTGGACGTTGATACAAAATAAAGCCGATACAGCTGGAGCAATGATTCACCTGGTTACCTCTGAACTGGATAGAGGCCCGGTAATTAGTTACTGTGTCTTCTCTATTAAGGGTGAGCCCTTCACTGAATATTGGCGGAGGGACGACAAAGACATGCTGTTTCCACTTATCCGCCATCACGAACTTGCTAGAGAATTTCCTCTTATCATCTTGACATTACAAGCTCTGAGCCGAGGTGAGGTCGGCATAAAGGGCAAGAGGGTAATTGATGCCCAAGGAAATTTAATCAGTGGCTATAACCTCAGTGGTAAGGTAGATGAGGAGGTGAAGAAAAGTCTGAGATGAACCTGATTTGCTTTGACCTCGAAGGCCCTTTAGCTCCTCAAGATAATGCCTATGAACTGATGAAGCTATTCCCCCGTGGCGGCAAGATTTTCGAAGTTATCAGCCGTTATGATGATTTGCTGACTTTAGAAGGTCGGCCTGACTATGAGCCGGGAGACACACTTGCTCTCATCACTCCCTTCCTTGCTTATCACGGAATAGAAGAGGAACAAATCGCTGCCATGGGGCAAAAAGCTGGGTTAACCCCAGGGGCAATTGAATTAATCTCCGAACTTAAATCTCGAGGGTGGTACATATTTTGTATTAGTACTAGTTACGAACAATATGCTTTCCCAATTACACAGAGACTGGGCATACCCAGTGAGAATGTGGCTTGCACTTCTTTTCCCCTAGAACAGATTCGTCAGCTATTAAGCCAAGATGAATTTGCCTTACTGGAGCAAACAGAACACGAAATTCTGAAGCTTAATCCTTTTACTGACGATGCTAGCATAAGGGAATATCTGGACTATTTTTATTGGCAAAAATTGCCCCAAACAAGTTCGGGAAGAATGATAGGCCAGGTGAAACCAGTAGGCGGGAGACGCAAGGTAGAGGCACTGGAGAATTTTAGCACGAAGATGGGAAAACCGCTTTCCCTTTGGACGGTAGTGGGAGATAGCATCACAGATTTCAAGATGCTTCAGGCTGTCAACAAAGCAGGCGGCTTAGCCATTGCTTTCAATGCTAATGAATACGTCTTGCCCTATTCCACTCTGGGTCTGGCATCGGTAAGTTTGTATGATTTGTGGATGGTTCTGGAAGCCTGGGAGAAAGGTAGCCGACACATT
>Ga0307435_1000044_pt1 | contig 53232 bp, 48 predicted proteins | sample SalMarWE160470MG_FD_202164 | JGI IMG/M metagenome (GOLD analysis project Ga0307435, IMG submission 202164) | Salt marsh sediment microbial communities from the Plum Island Ecosystem LTER, Massachusetts, United States - WE1604-70 | ecosystem: Environmental > Aquatic > Marine > Intertidal zone >... | reverse complement strand
GCCCGAAGACTTGAGTCCCGCTGATGTGAACCAATTGATAACCGAGGCTAACCAAGCCGGTGTAGTTTTGATCATCGATAACCTCCAGAGCGGTTCCGCGACGCTAGGCGCATCTATCGAACAGGATGTTGAAGCCATTCCGGTAACTATATCTAACTTCCCCGGCGGCTTCGAGAACACCGAAACCTGGGAGAAGGCAATAGATAAGAACGTCGATTTACTGTTGGAAGCTTTGAATGAATGGGAGGAACAATATGGATAACACAGTCATCAAGATTCAAGACGCTGTAGTTTCCTACCGGGAAGATGTAGCTTTACAGGGCGTGTCTCTGGAGGTAAAGAGTGGAGAATTCATCGGCATTATCGGACCTAACGGCGCTGGCAAAACTACCCTGCTCACTGTGATTAATGGCCTGGGCAAACTGGTTCATGGACAAGCCTGGGTATTGGGGTCGCGGCTAAACGGTAGAAGTAGTAGTAATTTGAGGAAGCGCATAGGTTACGTGGCTCAGGTAGAAAATATCGACCCCAGGTTGCCCATCAATGTTAGGGAGACGGTAATGGTAGGCTGCTATGGTCGCCTGGGACTATTCCATCGGCCAACACGGGCTCAATGGGGAACTGTAGACGAGGTATTGGAAATGGTGGGCATGACTCATTTAGCCCGACGCCCGATAGGTCATCTATCCGGGGGCGAATACCAGAGGGCAGCCATTGCCCGAGCTTTGGTTCAGCAGCCTGAGATATTTCTTCTTGATGAGCCGACAGCTTCAATAGATAAAAAAGCTCAAGGCGAAATCTTAAGCCTGATACAACTTATTCACAAGGAATATCATATGACTACTTTATTCGTCACCCATGACCTTAGAACATTGCCTTCTGTTTGCCAAAGATTGATTCTCATGAAGGATGGCAAGATATGGCAGCAAGGTAGCCTGGAGTCAATGCTCAGGGAAGAGGTGCTGAGTCAGCTTTACGGAGCTCCAATCTCAGTAGCAACTGAGATTGCTTCGTCCCCAGCACTCAAGGGGCTGAGTGCTGGGTCCTCGCAATGACAAAAGAGAGTGTGTCATTGCGAGCCTCGACAAGTCGGGGCTTGGCAATTTCGGCAAAAGAGATGGTTGTTGACATTTGGGAGTTAAGGTAAAGAGGATATAGTGTTGTCTATTTTACAGTATCATTTCATGCAGAACGCCATTCTGGCCGGGTTATTGGGCGGCATAACCTGTTCTGTGGTGGGCGTCTTCGTAGTTACCATGCACCTCTCCTTTATCGGGGTATGTATCGCCCACGCTGCCTTTGCAGGGGCGCTCCTGGGACTCTGGCTGGGGTTTAATCCCTTGATTGGTGCCTTGCTCTTCAGCCTGGCCTCGGCAGCAATTATCGGACCTGTGGCTGACCGCGGGGAATTAAACCCCGATACTTCCATAGGCATTGTTTTCTCTCTGATGCTGGGACTTGCTTTCCTTTTCATGGGCTTGATGCCCGGGGCCAGGACTGAAGCCTTAAACCTGTTCTGGGGGAGTATATTGACCGTTAATCAACAGGATCTCATCTTTTTAGCCGTTATAACAGGCGTAATAGTCGGGTTGGTGGCCGCTTTCTATAAGGAAATTCAAGCAGTGATTTGCCATAGAGAGGTAGCTCTAGCCGTGGGCATACCGGCAACCCTTATTTTCTATGGCTTGCTATTCTCTACTGGAATAACCATCACCGCCTCACTGCAAAGCATAGGTGGCTTGCTTATTTACAGTCTTATTCTCAATCCCGCAGCCGCTGCCTATCAACTCACTTATAGCTTAAAGCGGATGCTTCTTATCGCTGTTGCTTTTGGTGTTATTTCTTGCTGGGCCGGGCTCGCAGCCTCATATTTGCTTGTCATTCCCTCGGGTGCCGCCATAGTGATAACTTCTGCTATTATCTTCGGCCTGGCAACGGCATTCTCTCCTAAGAGAAAAGTGAAGAGATGGCAGAAAGCTTCGTTAGCAGGTTAGATATGCAACTTCAAGAATATTTCGATCAACTGGCCCCAACCTGGGACCAAGAGTTTACCCGGGAGAGGTTGGAGTGTCTGGGCAACATTGTCAAGGAATTAGGCATAGAACCTGGAAATTATGTGCTTGATATTGGCAGCGGTACGGGCGTCCTTTTGCCCTTTCTAGTCGCAGAGCTGGGTGATGAGGGAAAAATTGTCGCCCTGGATTTTTCAGCGGAGATGTTATGTCAAGCGAAGGCCAAAAACTTCCAGCCTATAGTTGGTTTTGCTCAGGCTGATGTTCTTGCCATTCCCCTGGCTGATAGTTCTGTGGACCTGGCTATGTGCAACAGTGCCTTTCCTCATTTCGACGACAAGGTCAAGGCACTAAAGGAAATAGCCAGGGTGCTCAGGGATAATGGCCGGCTGGTTATCTGCCACACCATGAGCCGAAAGATGATTAACCAGCTTCACCAGTCCATCGGTGGCGCGGTTGCCAATGACCTTTTGCCCGATGAGTTTCAGTTAAAAAGGCTGATAAAGCAGGCTGGTTTGAAGGTAACTCATTTCGAGGACGGCCCGGAACGATATCTGGTTATTGCCGAGAGGAGCGCCCGTCAAAATCATTAAGCTTCAAGCTCGAGGCTGATATCTAAAGCCCTGGCGGAGTGGGTAAGGGCGCCAATAGAAATAAAATCGACGCCGGTTTCAGCTACAGCCCGAACATTGTCCAGCGTAATTCCACCCGAGGCTTCAATCAAAGCACGGCCGTGAATAGTTTTTACCACCTTACGCATATCCTCGAGATTCATATTGTCAAGCATGACGATATCTGCCCCAGCTTCAACAACTTCTAAAGCTTCTGACACAGTCCCGACCTCTACTTCGACCCAGCACTCAGAGCTCTGAGTGCTGGGCTGCTGTGGAGCATTTCGTCTTGCTTTGGCTATAATCTTCTTGATATTCAATCCCTGGCTGCGGAGCGCCACCAGATGGTTATCCTTAATGAGTACGCCATCGCCTAAATTCATACGGTGATTTCCCCCACCCCCTACCCTGACAGCATACTTTTCCAGTGACCTCAAGCCCGGGGTGGTCTTTCTGGTATCCATAATGCGCACCGGCAGTCCTTCGACTCTTGCCATGTAACGATTGGTCTCCGAGGCAATGCCACTCAAGCGCTGGAGGAAATTCAGGGCTACCCTCTCTGCTTTGAGAATACTGGCAATGCTGCCCGATACTCTGGCTACTTTACTGCCCGGCTTAACTTTAGCCCCGTCTTCCAGAAGAATCTCCACCTTTAACTCCGGGTCAACCCGATGGAAAACCTGCTTGGCCGCTCCTGTGCCGGCCAGAATGCCTTCTTCCTTGGCCACAATAGAGCCAGTCCCTCGCTGGTCGCCGGGTATTAAGGCCTCGGTAGTAACGTCACCCTTACCAAGGTCCTCAGCTAAGGCGCGGTCGATAATTTCTTCAATCTGGGGCTTACTTGCTGCCATTTTTCCTAAAAACGATATGCCGCTGCCATTCTGGCGAAGTCTGTGGGAAATCTGTGCGAAAGTGAGCGCCGCGACTTTCTTTGCGGAGTAAAGCGGCCTCAGTCACGAGCCGGGCACATAATACCAGATTATTTAGTTCATAGGCGGGACGGTCACTGGGTTGTGACAGGAGACCTTCCCAGGTGGCCAAAATACCTGCCGCCTCTTCGAGACTTTTGCCGGAACGGATGATTCCTACTTTGTCCCACATGAGGGACTGCAGGTTGGGCAGATTAAGGTGTGGCACCTTGGGTAGCGCCTCTCTATGAGGGAGGCAATACGAGATTGCGGAGCTTGTTCCGAGCCCCCCCGGAGGTTGCTTCGTCGCTTCGTTCCTCGCAACGACGGGCGAGGAATCCCGTTCCTCGCAATGACGAGGAGGGTCGGTCACTTCAGTCCTTTGCACTATCCTCTTGCTAAAAACAACCGACTCAAGCAGAGAATTCGATGCCAGCCTGTTAGCGCCATGCACTTCGGTGCAGGCGGTCTCGCCAGCAGCAAATAACCCCGGGATATTTGTTTCTCCCCAACTGTTGACCTTCACTCCTCCCATAAGGTAGTGAGCGGCGGGGGCGACCGGGATAAGCCCTTTAGTGATATCCAGGCCATGATCCAGACAAAAGCGATATATGTGGGGGAATCGGGTGGTAATTAACCGAGGTGACAAATGGGTAACGTCCAGAAAAACGCTATCGCTGTGGGTTTTCTTCATTTCGTAGACAATGCTGCGGGCTACTATATCCCTCGGCGCCAGCTCGGCCTCAGCAATATAATCCGGCATGAAGCGATGCCCTTCCACATTTTTGAGTATGCCACCCTCTCCCCTGACTGCTTCAGAGATGAGGAAGGGGGCTACTCCGGGCAAGCGAAGAACAGTGGGATGAAACTGGAAAAATTCTATATCGCTTATTTCGGCACCGGCTTCAAAAGCCAGAGCTATCCCGTCGCCAGTAACCACATCGGAGTTAGTGGTATATTTAAACAACTTCCCGGCACCACCAGTAGCCAGGATGAGAAACTGGCAGCCATACTCTTCCGCAGAGCCAGTTCGGCAATCAAGAGACCTTACACCAGTTACCTTTCCGTTCTGGACTAAAATTTCGCTAGCCAGGCAATTTTCCAGGATTTTGGTGGGAGTGGAGCGCACACGGCGACTTAAGGTAACCTCGATATGCTCCCCGGTGGCATCTCCGCCGGCATGCATAATGCGCGGCACACTATGGGCTGCCTCTCTGGTCAAGGTAATTTCACCGTCCAAAGTGTCGAAGGGCACTCCGGATTTGATTAAATCAGCAATGCAATCGGCAGCCTCATCGGTCAAAATACGCACTGCGTCGGCATCACACAGGCCATCCCCAGCAGCCATAGTGTCTTTGAAGTGGAGTTCGGGAGAATCATCCTTGCTCATGGCAACAGCAATGCCGCCTTGAGCATATTTGGTGTTGCAGTCATCTATGCTCCCCTTAGTCAGGATAAGTACGCTGCCCCGTTCTATAGCAAGCAAGGCAATATAGAGCCCGGCAATGCCACTGCCAACTATAATATAGTCGTAGTGATTCATTTACTTTACCTTCCCTTCGTCAAGAGGGAAACACAGGTGCAGAGTCACATAAAGATTGAACAGGTTTCAAAAACGCATCACGTTCCCAACTTGTCTGACGGTGACTACCTGATGCTTCTGGCTCCTGATGTCAGAATACTCCCCCACCACTTTCCTCAACTTCTTGTTTGCCAAGTATGCTGCCTCTAGCAACTTTCATTGTTGCTCCCGACTCTATCCTCAGAATTGCAGTATCTTCACCCAGACTTTCAATTTGTCCATAAATCCCGCCAGCTATAATCACCTTTTCTCCCACTCTCAGTTCCTTCATCATTTCTTCGTGTTCCTTTTGTTGCTTCTGCCTCGGTCTGATCATCAAGAAATACATGATGGCAAAAATTGCTACCAAAAAGATAATCATTCCCCATGTTTCCATCGTGTACCCTCCTTTAATTAATTATTTTTTAACCTCGCCTCTCAGCGACCAGGGACTTGTTTTCTCGATCTGGATTCTTGCCAATTGGCCCAGCCAGTCGCCAGTATTTTCGAAGAATACCAGCTTATTGCTCCGGGTGCGCCCAAACCATTTCTCCTTCTTCTTGCCTTCTACCAGCACTTCCACCTCCCTGCCTTGAAGTTGCGAGTTAAGCTCGCTGGCTATAGCCTCTTGTAACTCTTCAATCTTATGGAGCCTTTCCCTCTTCACCTCCGGAGGAATATTATCCTGATATTCCTGCCAGGCAATTGTGCCAGGGCGAGGAGAGTAAGCCGCCACATGAACGACATCAAACCTCATTTCCTTGAGCAAAGACAAGCTGTGCTCAAATTGCCCCTCCGTTTCTCCGGGAAAGCCAACGATTATATCTGTGCTCAGAGATATTCGAGGGATCTTACGGCGAATGGTATGGGCAAGTTCTCTATATTTTTCCACAGTATATCCTCGCCTCATAGCCCTCAGTATATCATCATCACCAGCTTGAACAGGCAACTCCAGATACTCACAAACTTTGCTTAGAGAAGCTACAGTGTCAATGAGCTTCGGGCTTATATCCTTGGGATGATTTGTCAAAAAGCGAATCCTGACAAGGTCATCTATGCTATTTAATTCGTTCAGCAAATCAGCAAGGTCGGGATGCCCGGGCAAATCGTGTCCGTAAGAATCAACATTCTGCCCCAGCAAAGTTACCTCTTTTATGCCTCGTCCTACTAGCTCCTCCACTTCGCAGACTATTTCCTCCAGAGGGCGGCTCACCTCCCTTCCCCTCCGGTAGGGAACAATGCAATATGAGCAAAAATTATCACAGCCCTGGATGATGGGGATAAAAGCACATGGCGAAGGAGCCCTGCGATTGTCATTGCTATAAGCCGGAGCCCTGAGCGAAGCGAAGGGGTAGCAAAGTAATCTCTGCTCAATAGGTATGCCTTGCTTTTGCTCCCAGGCAATTAGCTCCCGGTAATCACCGGGCTTAAATAGTAGGTCAACATGAGGAAATCGTCTCTCCAATTCCTGGGTGTCGGAATCGACAAAACATCCGGTAACAAGTATCTGGAGATTGGGATTTTTATTTTTTAGGCCTTTCAATAAACCCAGGGTGCCTAAAACCTTATTCTCAGCGCTCTGTCTTACCACGCATGTATTGAGAATCACTAAATCGGCATTGAAGAAAGAAGTCGCTGCCTGACAGCCAGCGGAATCTAGGTAGTCAGCTATTTGCCGGGATTCTGCCTTGTTCATCTGGCAGCCTATGGTCCAGATAAAATAGCGCGGCATAACGCTATTGCCTTCCTTCCTATTTTGGTTGCAAGGCTCGATTTTGGTTTCTTGTTCAACTTTTGGCATTTCGGTTTCCACCAATTATAATTGAAAATACCTGATTTAGGAAAACCAGAGCCTTTTCCAATATGAGCTGGGCTTGGGGAGTATTGATTTCTAACACAAGGTGAGCCTGAGATATTAAGGTAACTCGTTTATGGTCAGGACATATAACTAATTAGGGACGACAGACAATTACATTTGAAACTACTAAATTTCTAAAGCTGAATTTTAAACACCCCCTGGTTTAGCCAAGAATTTAGCTTGCCGAGTAACTTCTAAATTATCCCCTTCTGTTTAAGCTCCTTTAGCTTGGACGGTCCCCACCCTAGATACTTGAGATAGATATGCTCATTATCATAGCCAACCGGCCGGCATACCCACTTCGTTCTTATTGGATTTTCTGTCATCTTATGTTGTGCCTGAGCTACGATAAGCTCTCCATAGACAGGATCTTGAACTGGGGTGAACATGCCTCTATCCAACCAGTTGGCATCTTTCATGGCCTCCTCCGGGGAACACACTGGGGCCACCACTGGAGTAACAGGCGCCAGGCGCCCTTTCTTGCCATATTCGATGGACATACTTACAAGTTCTTCGTTGGTATACTTCTGCGTCTCCTCAAACATCAAAGGTGCCCATTTCAATTGCTCCTCTTTCTGTGTAAAAGGTGAAATGCTGATCCAGCTGGCGGCACCCCATTCATCCCATTTTCCCAGCATGTCAGCAAAGGCTTGCCACATCTCCAACCTCAAGCCACCCAGGAAAACGGCGCCATCCTTGGTTGGTGCGAAGCAATATAGCCAGCCGGCAAGGTCCAGGCTGCCAAAGCGCTCACTAACAACACCAGCTCCCTGATACCATAGCGCTGCATAATCATCAAAACGGGCGTAAGCCTCAGCACTAGCTACATCTAAAGCTTGCCCCTCTCCAGTTATTCCTCTCCAATATAAAGCAGCCAGAATACCGACCGCCATGAATGTTCCTGCTGCAGACCAAGCTATCCAAGGGCCGGCCTTGGTAGGAACCGCCCAAGGACATTCATCATAGCTCTTTCCCTCAGGCAGCATTTCTCCCGTAGCCGACTGTATTCCTGACCTGGCCTGAGCCATGTTATCGTAGTCTGGCATTCGACTCTGGCTCATAGCTCCAAATTGCCCATAACCTGTTATGGAAGCAAATATCAGCCTTGGGTTGATCTCCTTCAGTTGTTCATAACCAATACCCCAGTCATCCATAGTACCTGGTCGATATGTCTCTATGAGCACATCGGCATGCGTCACTAGTCCTTTGAATATCTCCCTACCCTCGGGTTTATTAAGATCGAGGGTTATATGAAATTTGTTCCTGCCCTCGGTCAAATAGTTAAGCCCCTCGCCCTTATACAGTATGCCATATGGTGTGCAGGTTCTGAGGAAATCGCCTCGAGGGGGTTCTATTCTCAGAACTTCGGCCCCAAACTCGGCTAAAAGTGAAGAACAGAGACAGCCGGCGAAACTCTTGGAGCTTAAGTCCAACACGGTTATATCATCCAAAGCATCCGGCTTTGTATGAGCAATTCGGGGGTCGTCTCTTTCCCTTACCCAGTCTGACCAACTCTGCTGTTTTGTCTTGGATGTTCTTGCTGCCTTTTTCATTGTTGTTAGCGAAATAAAGCTCAGTCCTCAGCCGTAATTACTCCAGCCTTGCCGTCCCACTCAGGTGGCGGTCGGCAGCCCTGCATATCCGCCCATTTGCCCAGGGCGCCGCACCGATACAACTCCTCGATTTCGTCTTCACTCTTGCCCAGAATGCGCTTCATTATGTATTCGTTGTCAAAGCCGACTGCTCTCAGAGACCGCTTGACTTTGGGAGTGCTCTTGGACATCGTCACGGGAAATTCATATTCGGTAAAAGGACCAACAAAAGGATCGTCGATGTCAATTATGAAGCCCCGCTCCCGGAAATGAGCATCCTCCACGACATCCTTGTTACTATAGACGCGCGATGCAGCGAATCCATATTGCTCAGCCAGTTCCTCGACCTCATCAGGTTTCTTGGTTCTGACCCAAGTAGCAATAATCTTGAGGATGGCAGCTGCGTTTTCTTCCTCTAGCCGAGTCAAGTGGTCTTTAAATCTGGGGTCTTCAGCCAGTTCTGGTTTGCCCATAGCGGTACACAGTCCCTTAAACTCCTCTGGAGCCGGTGCTGCAATAGCCAGGAAAGTATCATCAGTGCAGCGGAATGTATCGGCAGGACATATGGATACGTCCCTGTTTCCTGCGGGCATAGCTCCTGTGCCGGTAATTTGTTGGTAAGGCCACACCCACGACATCGCGCGCATGATATTCTCACTTTGTGAGAGTTCGATGTATTGTCCTTTGCCTGTCCTGCTTCGATGATGAAGGGCTGCTAGCACTGCCACTTCCCCCATTAAAGCACCAAAAGTGTCACAGACGTACAATCTACTCTTTAGAGGTGGCTGGCCGAGAAAACTCGACATCCAGGCATAGCCAGAAAGTGCTTGGGCAGCACCATCGTTGGAGGGCCTGTTCTCCTCAGCATATTGCCCCCATTGACCAAAGCCCGTCTTTGCGATATAAATAATATTTGGCTTAATCTCCTTGAGTTGCCGGTAACCTACGCCCCATCTTTCCAGCACGCCCGGTCTAAAATTGTCCTCTACAATGTCGGATCTGGTTGCCAGGTCTCGGAAGATTTGCTGTCCTTCCTTTTTGTGCAAATCCAAGCCCAGCCAGTATTTGTCGGTATTGCTGTGCATCATGGGTGGGGACTGCCCCCTAAAAAAGTAGCCGAAGGGAGTCATTTGACGCATTGTATCTCCCTTGGGTGGTAATTCGCACTTAATAACCTCAGCGCCCATCGCCCCCAGAAAGCCTGGCCCGGCTGGGCCAAGTATGATAGTACAAATCTCAAGCACGCGTATACCCTTTAGCGGCGATGGTTTGAAATGCTTATTTTGCCGGTAGTTTTCCCACGTCTGTTGTGCCATAAATGTCCGCTCTCCTACTTTACCTTCACTCTGCGTCCCTGCACAGCAGAACTCAAATTACTGGAGTTGAGACTACTGTATAGAAATCTCTGTGCCTCTGCACGGCATCGCGTTCAATGTACCAAAATTGCAATCTGTATATTTTACCGCCTTGGCAGTATTTGTCAATAAGCCCCGTTCGGCAATGTGCTGAAATCAGCTAGGATTATTCACTCTCATTTTCGAAAGGTTTATTAGTTACTCGAGCCTCCAACCGAGTCTTGTGTATAACACTGTGCCGACAAGGAGAAGTGCGAAAGAAAGAGCTATAGTCAGAGCTATTTGACCGGAAGTTAAGGGATTATATGCAATCATATCTGGTCCGGCCAGTAAGTGTACGATCGATGCCTGTGCCGACGAAATGGGATAGACTCGAGCAAATGTCTGCAGTGGCACCGGCAGACCCTCGTACGGAAAGAATAGGCCTGATATGGCAGATGTTATTACTGCAATGCCGACCCCTGTCATAATTGCGCCCTGAAGGTTCTTAATCAATGTGCCGGCCATAAGCCCCACTCCAGCAGAGGCACAGATTACCAGAAAGACGAAGCCAATCGCCTGTAGAATCTCGACTCCAGCTCCTGTGAAACGTGCGCCGACTGCGGTACCAATTAATATAACCAGAGCTGCTGCTAGCAAAGAAAGGGTAATAACAGCAGAGATTCTGCCAATGAAATCCTTGTAAGGTTTTATGGGCATTGATATGAGTTTGGAAAGTAAACCGTTCGCTCTATCGCCGGCGATACTGGCGGGAAGATTGGACATGCCAGCTATCATCAGTGCAAAAACCATCATTGAAATGGCGATAGAACCCTTGATATAGGGAACCACTTGTTGAGGGGCGCTACCTGTAAATGAGAAGCTTCCAATGAGTACCCAGATTATCGGCCAGGCTATAGTCCAAAACAGTGCCGCCTTCTCCCTGAGTAGCTCCTTGAGCGCCTTGGTATAGGCTGCAGATATCTGCCTCAATTATCCGGTTGCCTCCTGTAAGTTCTTTTCGGTCAGTCTGAAGAAGACGTCTTCGAGGGTGGGCCTCGCCATTTCGATACGCATCACCTTATGCCCGGCTTGGTCAAGGCTTCTTACCACATCGGCCAGTACCCTGTCGCCATTGCTTGAGTAAATCTTGTAGCCGGTCTCCGATTCCGCCACCCTCCCGTCGATGCTGAAGCCCTTCAATACTGAAAGCACGCTATCGTTCTTCACAGCCGTCTCCACGGTTATCACATCCTCGACGGCATGTTTCCTCTTGAGCTCATCAGGTGTACCTTCAGCTATCATTTTGCCATTGTCAATTAAACCCACTCTTGAGGCTAGCTCGGCGTCGCTACCAATATGAGTAATCAGGATAATACTGGTTTTCTTATCCATAATTTCTTGAATCATACTGAAAAAGGCTCTTCTGGCAGCAGGGTCGAGTCCAGTCGTCGGTTCATCCAGGATAAGGACCTTTATACCAGGGAAAATCGCTGTGGCAACTTCTAATTTCTTTCTCATCCCGCCAGAGTACTTGTCCACTCTCTTATCTGCTTCTTCAGAAAGCCCGATATTTTTTAGCATTTCAGCCACCAGCTGATTTGCCTGGCTCCGGGAGTATCCCAAGAGATTAGCGAAATACACCAGGTTTTCTCTTCCTGAAAGCTTGGGCGAGGAGAAATTCTCCTGGGGTACATAGCCTATGAATTCCTTAGCCTGTGCCGGCTTATTTCCATAGACTTCAACAACACCGCTATCTTGCGTTTTTACCGCAGCAATTATTGAAGCAAGTGTAGTCTTGCCTGAACCATTTGGCCCCATCAGAGCATAGAACTCGCCTTCTGGCACATCAAGGTTAACTCCATCAAGCACACGTCGGCTATCATATTTCTTGACTAGATTCTCTACGTGTATTGCAAGCACTTAGAAATGCCTCGATTCTGTAATCGAATTCGGTGGAATGTTCATGGAATCTTCACTGACACAGCTAAGAAGTATTATACCCTATGAGTCGACTTATTTATATAGACTCTATTTGATTCAAAGATATCATTTTCCACGACGGTGCCTTTAGGTTCACAACCTCGCCCATAATAACTTCAAGCAAAAAGCTCTTTTACCATCCTGCCCACGTATCTGGCAATGGCAAGGGAGGCGGTGAGCCCTGGTGATTCTATCCCGATTAGGTTTATTAAGCCCGGAAAGCCGGTCTTCTCCTCGTGGGCAATGACAAAATCCTGGAAGGCCTCGCCTGGCCCTTGCAGCTTAGGCCTTATGCCAGCAAATTCGGGGTCTAAATCTTCAAGTTCGATATGGGGAAGAAATCTTTGGACCGAGTTATAAAAGGCTTCCCTCTGGGTCTCATCGACCCCATAATCTATTGCTTCAACATAGCGGGCGTTGGGGCCAAGCCGCACTCTACCATCGAGCCCCACGGTCACATGAATTCCATGTCCAGCTTGCTCTGGTGTGGGGTAGATGAGCCTGTTTACAACATTTCTATATTTTGAACTTAGACTAAAATATTCGCCTTTACAGTAATGGAGCTTGTAACCTGCTTTAGCTACGTCTACCCCAGCAAGCTGGGCTATTCTGTCAGAGTTTAAGCCAGCAGCGTTTATCACAACTCGGCTGATAAAGGCAGAGATTCCTTCCCGATCCCTTATTTCGACTCTGTACTTTGCCCTCATCCTCTCTATTCCTACTACCTCAGTACCAAACACAAACTCAGCTCCTTTTTCCCTCGCCTGGCTGTAAAGAAACTTAAGCAGGTTGTAGGAATCCAAAATTCCGCTGGAAAGGGATAATAACCCGGCTCTAGCTTCAACATTTGGCTCGAGCTTTTTGAGTTCTGTTCGGGAAAGAAGCATCAAATCTTCGACGCCATTTCTTCTTCCTTGCTCGTAAAGTTTCTCAAGCTGGGTAGTCTCATTTTCGCTTGTCGCCACAATAATCTTCCCTAGCTTTTTATAGGCGATATCATGACTGTCACAAAGCTCGTAAAGCAAGCTTTTCCCTTCGACACAAAGCCTTGTCTTTAAGGAATCCTCGGGATAGTAGATGCCGGCATGAATGACTTCACTATTTCTACTGCTGGTCTCAAGCCCGAAACTATGGTTTTTCTCAAAGACGAACACTTCTTTTTTTCGTTGCGCGATTTCACCAGCCGTAGCTAGGCCGATTACTCCGGCACCGATGATTGCTACATCAATTTCAGCAAGCATTTTTAGCCAGCCTTGGGTCTAGTCTATTTTGACGAAAGCCGATGTCTTCCGGTGGTATAGAGATGCTTAGTACCAGAGTTTCACCCTCGGTTCGGAGACTGTGGAGGATGTCTAGTGCACTCTTCAGGATTTAGTGAGGCTCGAGTACTACTGATTTACCATCCATTGTAGCTCTGCCAGTCCCTTCTAAGATGAACAGGTATCCCCTCTCTTTATCCTAGAATCTTCTCTGCCTCTTCCCTATAAGCATCCATTAGATATGGTATTCCGGTGACTTTGGTGCATTCTTCGGTCAAGGACATCAACTGATGCCGTGTAATAGCTGGCACGCTGAAACACCTTGCCCCAGCCATTAATTGCTGTAAACCTACTCTAATTTTTTCGCTGAAACTGTATATTCCCACGGCACCCAGCGGGATATTCTTCATTTCACCAGCACCTACTATACCCTTGACGTCTTCGTAACAGATGAAAATCTCTTCAGGGGTTGAACCGAATTGACCAACTGTATTTGGTAACTTGCCATCCTTAAGCCACTGCTCAATATTCTTACCTACCATACCCGGAATCATCAAAGCCCGTCCCATGCAGACTGCTTTAGTGAAGGGTGCACCAAGTGCAAGAGCCTTGAATACTCCATCTTCACTACTGAATCCACCAGCAAAGGCGATATCGGGTACTCGTTTGCCTCTATCGGCCAGCTTCTGGCAAAACTCGTAAGCAGCAGCATGGAGGTAGAGACTTGGCATGCCCCATTCTTCCATCATTCGCCAAGGGCTCATACCGGTACCACCACCAGCGCCATCTAGTGTAAGCAAATCAATCTTGGCATTCGCCCCCCACCTGATGGCCATGGCCAGTTCTCGCAACCCGTAGGCACCAGTTTTCAAAGTAATACGTTTGAATCCCAAGTCCCTGAGCCTTTTAACTTCAGTATAAAAACCTTCTTCATCGATAAAACCAAGGCGGCTGTGGCGTTCAAATTCCTTGAGAGAGCCGTCCTTAAAGGCTGCCTGGGATAACGGATTTGAAGGGTCAGGCGTGATAATATAGCCACGCTTTTGAAGCTCTAGTGCTCGTTCTAAACTGTTGACCTTGATTTCGCCGCCGATACATTTCGCACCCTGTCCCCATTTTAGTTCAATGGTATTCAGACCGTGTTTTTTAATAACGTATTCGGCGACACCCAATCTAGTATCCTCTACATTCAGTTGGACCAGGATTTCGCCATATCCTTGATGATAACGTCGGTAGACTTCGATTCGACGGTCCATATCCGGTGCTGAAATAACCTTGCCATTGGAATCAAGCTTAAGCTGAGGGTCAATACCGCAAACATTCTCACCACAGACCAATGTAACCCCGCTGATAGCAGCGCCAATAGCGAAATGGTCCCAGTTCTTACGGGCTATCTCTGTGGAACCCAAAGCCCCGGTAAAGATAGGAACCTTCATCTTGACTTTAATGTCCCAGCCGTATTCAGTCTCAGTATTTACACTTGGGAAAATAGCTGTATCAGGGTCACCGATTACTCCAGGTGGTAGCCCTTCGGCCCCTAAAGCATATCCTTGGATATTCAGATGCGAGTAATCAACCGGATAATCCTTGTCACCTCCGGCAGTAACTTCACCGTAGGGTCCGGGATAGATTAGTTCCCTACCACGGAAGGTTGCCTTGAAGACCTCGCAGTTCCCGGTGCAACCGTCAAGGCAGCGGGAGCAGAGACCACTCATAGGCACTACACTTCTGGAACGATTGGCGGTTCTAGTGGCTTCATTGGCGTTTGGTCGTTGCAGATTCATTCTCTAACACTCCTTAATCTATTATTTCTTGACGGGTATCCCCTTTTTTTGCAAAAAGCTCTTAGCTTGAGATATTGAAATTTCTCCAAAATGGAAGATTGATGCCGCCAGTAATGCTGAAGCCTTCCCGGTTACCACAGCCTCATAAAAATGCCCCAATTTACCCGCACCACCCGAGGCAATGACCGGGATGCTGACGGCTTCAGCTACAGCTCTGGTCATCTCCAAATCATAGCCTTCTTTTGTGCCATCGGCATCTTTGCTGGTGAGCAAAATCTCCCCAGCCCCTAGCTTCTCCACCCTCTTTGCCCACTCGACGATGTCTATCCCTGTAGCCTCGCTACCACTTTTGACTACCACCTCTAATCGTGGAAGACCAGTTCCAGAGGGGTTTTTTCGTCCATCGATGGCAACAACGAGCTTTTCCTTGCCAAACTTGTTCGAGGATGCTTTTATCAACTCAGGATTTCTAACCGCAGCCGTATTTATCGAAACCTTGCTCACCCCAAGGTCAAACAAGGTCTGCATGTCCTCAAGGCTAGCGATACCGCCTCCCACGGCAAAGGGAACCGTAACCACCTCACAGACCCTTTTTACCCATTCAAAACGCGTCTTTCTACTCTCCACGGTGGCGAAGATATCAAGAAACACCAGTTCGTCAGCGCCTTCTCGGCAATAAGCCTCCGCTGCCTCTACAGGATCTCGAGCATCCCTCAGATTCACGAAATTTATTCCCTTGACTACCCTGCCATCCTTAACGTCTAAGCAGGGGATGATTCTCACTATATTCATTTCATAACTCCCAGAACTTAACTAGGTCTTGGTATTCCATTACAGTACTCATAGCATGATTTTCCACTTCTATGCCAGATTCAACAGCAGTAGCTATGGGATTAAGCCCCCCTGTGAGTATCATGCCTACCTTATTCAATTCTACAGGAACTTCACACAATGACTTGCTCACCTCGCCCATCATAAACAATCCACCTAGATTAGCTTCTTTTAATCCAGCAACGACCTTTTCTGCTTCGGGTTGGCATATGGCCGGTATTTCTCGGAAGTTGGCTAAAATCCTCCCCTCCCCTTTTCTAGCCACTTGCCTAACGCTGGTCATCTTACTGGTAATGTATATTTCTGAGGGGTCTAGCGATGAGCCTGAATATTGGATAAGCTCTACAAATCGCAAAGGTTTGTGGTTCTTAATTTGCAAAATACCACCAAACTTGGAGTCCATAGGGACGCCAGCTTTAAGCAAAGCACCATTAATTATAACGCTACAAACAGTGGCCAGACCTATTTTGCCCTGGGGCACAATTATCCCACCCAATTTTTCACCCTGGCGAGCCACAGCCACAAGGTCACTGACGCAGATCCCGGCCTGAAAAACGCTTTTCATGATTTCGATCGCCTTCTTAAATTGCTTCTCAGAAAAAAAGGAGACATTAACAGGAACTTTGCCCTGACGCTTATCTAGGTCGAAGTCTGTTTGATAGGCCAGAAGCTCAATCTTAAAAGCAACAAACCCAACCTTGTCGCTAACTAAAGCACTTTCTAATTCTTCAAGGCCTAGCTGTGTAATCAACCTCCCATCCCTTCCCACACTCTGTGTAAACCCGCGCGCATCCATTAGCTTAAGGTGATACCGCACCGCCCTTTCGCCTAGCTCAACCCCGTGGTCCTTCAAACTCTGCGCAATAACCCTGGCTCCAAGAGGCTCCGGCGAGTCCCTCAGAATTCTCATGATGGCGATTGTCTTTCTTTCTACGTCCTGTGCTTCGAAACCCACGGTAAAACTCGGGTATTCTGGGTAATAGGAAACCGTTTTCCACAATACCAGAGCGAAGCCATGCTTGTCAACTACAATCCGTTCCTATTATTTTTTCAGTATACCGATTAAACGCTTGCTTAGTTCCGGCGCTTGGTGTATTATGAGCCTTTCAGGAAATCGACAAGATATGAAGGTGGGGGTTCTCGCTCTACAGGGAACGTTCATAGAGCATATAGGCATGTTGCGACAACTGGGTGTGGAGGCCCCTCAAGTTCGTCTGCCCCATGAGCTCGATACACTGGATGGGTTTATTATCCCCGGCGGGGAAAGCACTACCATGCTGAGGCTCATGGAGAGTTTTGGGTTGATTCAGCCCATAAGGGAGATGTCCCGAGATGGTTTACCTATTTGGGGGACCTGTGCCGGGATGGTCCTGCTTGCCAAGGGTATCTCCAACTATGAAATGGAAACTCTAGGCCTCATGGATATGGAGATCAGGCGCAACGCCTTTGGCAGCCAGATTGATAGCTTTGAGGTGGATCTGGAGATACCGATTGTAGGCGAAGAGCCATTTCATGCCATTTTCATTCGAGCCCCGATAATCAAAGAGGCTGAGCCGGGTGTAAAAATTCTGTCCCGTCTCCCTGATGGCACCATCGTCGCCGCTAGGCAAAATAGGCTGCTGGCCTGTGCTTTCCACCCGGAGTTCACCGATGACTTAAGATTCCATAGCTATTTCTTAAGTATGATCAGCCAAAAACTGTCCCACAACTCCGAGGATATAATCCTTCACGGGAGCCAGCTTGGGCATTGAAAGATGTTGAGCTCCTGGAAATTGTAGAAAGGTAAGTCTCTTGTTTCGAATCGAGGTCTCAGTAAAGGCTGGGTTCCCTGACCCCAAGGGAGACAGGCTGGAGATAGACATCCGTGACATCGGCATCACGACTGTAAAAGAGGCCAGGGTCAGCGACGTATATCTTCTGGGGGGAAAACTGGATGAGGCGGAGGTGAGAAGGATCGGGCAGGAGCTACTGGCTGACCCTGTGGTTGAGGACTTTTCTTGGGGTGAGGGGCCTTTATCTCGTATCGAGGGTGAGGATTTCCACGTTATTGAGGTAGCCTACAATCCTGGCGTGACGGATCCCGTGGAGGAGAGCGTCGGCAAGGCAATCCGAGACCTCGGTATAACTACGGTTACATCAGTGAAAACCGCCCGTAAATATTCCTTACGGGGCGAACTTTCAGAGGAGACCCTTCAATCTATCTGCGATAAGCTGTTGGTCAATAGCCTGATCCAGCATGTGGTCACGAAGCGGGAGGCGGTTGCTCTTCCCTCCACAACCTACAAATTTGCCTTAACTACTGTAGATTTGCTTAACATGGACGATGACGGTCTGATGGAGGTGAGCAAGGATAGGCTCTGGTTGAATCTAAACGAGATGAGGCACATCAAAGATTACTTCTCAGAGCTGGGCCGCAATCCCACCGATGTGGAGCTTGAGACTCTGGCACAAACCTGGTCTGAGCACTGCATCCACAAGACCTTCAAGAGCAGAATCAGGCTAGGTCAGCTTGTTGTCGACAACTTGCTTAAGAGCACCGTGATGAAGGTCACCGAGGAATTAAAAAAGCCCTGGTGTCTTTCGGTTTTTCGGGATAATGCCGGCGTAATAGATTTCGATGGCCGTTATGCTGTCTGTTTTAAGGTAGAAACGCATAATCATCCCTCGGCTGTGGAGCCCTATGGAGGAGCAGCTACGGGGATAGGCGGTGTCATTCGCGATATCCTGGGGACGGGACTGGGGGCCAAGCCCATCCTGGATACCGATGTATTCTGCTTTGCTCCTCCGGATTTCCCCGATGATAAACTCCCCCCTGGTGTGTTGCATCCCCGCCGTATTTTCAAAGGCGTCCGCGCCGGTGTGGCTGACTACGGGAACCGACTCGGCGTACCCACGCTAAACGGTGCTATCCTTTTTGACGAGCGATATATAGGAAATCCCTTGGTCTTCTGTGGGACAGTGGGTCTATTGCCTGCTAGCATGAGCCAGAGGGGCCAGCAGCAGACTGGAGACTTGGTGGTTCTGGTGGGGGGCAAGACCGGACGTGATGGCATCCATGGCGTTACCTTTGCCTCGGGAGAGCTTACCAAGGAATCTGAGGCTATCTCCGCCAGCTCCGTTCAAATTGGCGACCCTATTACAGAGAAGAAGCTGATAGATGTCCTCCTCAAGGCGCGGGACCGGCAACTATATCGTCGAATCACCGATTGTGGAGGGGGTGGACTTTCATCGGCGGTGGGGGAGATGGCTGAGGAAACGGGCGTGCGTGTTTACCTGGAGCGGGTCCCTCTGAAGTATTCGGGGCTCTCCTACACCGAGATATGGATATCTGAATCTCAGGAACGGATGGTGCTGGCTGTGCCGCCAAACACGGCCGACCAGTTGATTTCTCTTTTCCAGGGCGAGGGGGTGGAAGCTACCATCATCGGAGAGTTCACCGATACTCGACGGCTTGAGCTTTTATACGAAGGCAATCTGGTTGGCGACCTTGATATGGAGTTCCTGCACAAAGGGCTGCCTCAACTGGAGAAAGAGGCTGTCTGGGAGCTGCCACAACATGCAGAGCCGGACTTTCCTCAGCCAACTGACCTGCGTGAAGACCTGTTGCGTATTCTGGCCTCGTGGAATGTTTGCAGTAAGGAATGGGTGATACGCCAGTATGACCACGAGGTACAGGGTGGTAGTGTTCTCAAGCCCCTCACGGGGGTAAACAATGATGGCCCCAGTGACGCTGCCATCGTCAGACCGATACTCGATTCAGATATGGGCATCGTTGTCGCCAACGGCATCAATCCCAGGTATGGGGACATCGACCCGTACTGGATGGCCGCCTCTGCTATAGATGAGGCGTTGCGGCAGGTTGTGGCTGTTGGGGGCAGCCTCCAGAGGGTGGCACTGCTGGATAACTTCTGTTGGGGCAATCCAGATAAGCCGGACAGATTGGGGGGTCTGGTGCGAGCGGCACAAGCCTGCTACGATGTTGCTCTCGACTACGAGACTCCCTTCATCTCCGGAAAGGATAGTCTCTATAATGAGTTTGAGACCGAAAAAAAGAGCATCTCCATTCCGCCCACGCTGCTCATCTCTGCGGTGGCAGTGATGGATAATGTGGAGAAGGCAGTTACAATGGATTGCAAGCGAGAGGGCGACCTGGTCTATATCATCGGCACCACGTGGAACGAACTTGGCGGCTCACAATACTATGGCATTCATGGTTATGTGGGGAACAGGGTACCCAGGGTTGACTCCAAGGAAGGAAAGAAGCTCATGGATGCTCTCAGCGTCGTCATGGAGAAGGGTCTGGTCAAGGCCTGCCATGACCTGAGTGAAGGGGGCATCGGGGTGGCTGCCGCCGAAATGGCCCTCGCCGGAGGTTTAGGGATGGTAATTCATCTAGGGCAGGTGCCGCTGGGCGAAGCAATGAATCGAGACGATTATGTGCTCTTCTCCGAATCGAATACCAGGTTCTTGGTAGAGGTAGCCCCGGAGGACAGGCAGCAGTTCGAGGTTATGATGACTGGGATTGATTTTGCCGTCATCGGTCAGGTTACGAGCAAAGGAAGGCTTGAGGTCTACGGTCTTAATAAGGAAATAGTGCTTTCGGCTCTCATTACTGAACTCAAGGAGGCTTGGCAGAGACCTCTTCGCTGGTAGGACTTGACATGACAATTAAGGTAAGGACACTGATACTTCGGGCTCCTGGGACAAACTGTGATGTGGAAGCTGCCTTTGCCTTCGAACAAGCCGGGGCACAGGTGGACTTGACCCATGTGGATGAGCTTATCCATCGGCAGAAGTCTCTCTCCCATTACCAGATAATGGTTATCCCCGGCGGTTTTACTTATGGGGATGATATCTCGGCCGGGAAAATTCTGGCCAACGAACTAAGACTCAAGCTAGGGGACGAAATTCAAAAGTTTGTTGACGATGGCAGGCTTATTCTGGGGATCTGTAATGGTTTTCAGGTCCTGGTGAAAGCTGGCATGTTACCTAAGTCGGGGAGTGAAAACTCGCAATCGCTGACTCTAGCTGGCAACGATTCCGGCAGGTTTGAATGTCGCTGGGTCTACCTCCGCGCCAATAAAACAAGCCCATGCATTTTTACACAGGGAATAGACCTTATGTATCTCCCGGTTGCCCATGGAGGGGGCAAGGTGGTAATTGAACCGGGGGCGCTAGAAGAGCTAAATGTGGCACTTTACTATGCTGATGAGACAAGAGACATTCGGGCTGGCTACCCTCACAATCCCAATGGTTCAGTGAACAATATAGCTGGCATCTGCGATGCTACCGGTCGCATTTTTGGGCTGATGCCACACCCGGAGCGATTCATCCGTTGGACGCAGCATCCAAGGTGGACCAGAGAGCCCTGGCGGGATTATGGGGATGGCTTCCGCGTTTTTCTGAACGCTGTGGAGTGGGCCAAGAGCATCTGAATAAAAGGCTGGTCTATCCTGCGTTAGCCTCTGTATACTACGGAAAATACTTATTAATGTTTGCTATACTATTTGTCGCTATAAGGAGGCAGAGTGCTAAGAGTTGGCATAGCTCAGATTAATTCCACTGTAGGCGACCTCGGTGGTAATACTAGGAAAATAATGGAGTCCATTGACCAGGCGAAGTCGCTTGGAGTTGACTTGCTCACCTTCCCTGAGTTGGCTATAACCGGCTACCCTCCTGAAGATTTGCTGTTTAAACCACAGTTCATTAAACAAAACAAAGAAAACCTTAACAAAATAATCGAGCACAGTTCAGATATAGCGGTAGTGGTGGGCTTCGTTGATAGTGATGGCGATATATACAATGCTGCCGCGGTGCTCTATAACAAAAAATTGGTTGGTGTTTACCATAAATTTTATCTGCCGAACTATGGTGTGTTTGATGAGGATAGATATTTCCAGGTAGGAAGGGAATATCCCGTTTTCATCATTTATGGCATCGGCATGGGCATAACCATTTGTGAAGATATGTGGTACGAAGCCGGGCCGGCAATTGTTCAAGCCTATGCTGGAGCCACGGTGCTTATTAATATAAGCGCCTCCCCATATCATGCCGGAAAAGGGCTCTTTAGAGAGAGGATGCTTGCTACCAGAGCATCGGACAGTTTAGCTATTGTTGTCCATAATAATTTGGTGGGAGGGCAAGATGAGCTTGTATTTGACGGCAATAGTTTGATTATCAATGAAAGAGGAGAGGTCATTGCTCGTGGGAAGCAGTTTGAGGAAGACTTTATAGTAGTTGATTTGGATGTAGAGTCGGTATTTCGCTCTCAGTTGCATGATTCTCGAAGAAGGAAAGAAACGCCATGGGTTAAGGAGAAACTAAAAGAAGCTACCAAGATAGAGGTTTCAAGTGAGTATCCGGCAATTGCCAAACCTCCTTTGTCGCTAAGGCGAGTCGGCAGACTGGATGAGCTTGCTGAGATTTACCAGGCCCTTGTTCTCGGCACCAGAGACTATGTGCGCAAAAATGGCTTTGAGAAAGTAGTCATCGGTTTATCCGGTGGGGTTGATTCAAGTCTGGTAGCTGCCATAGCAACAGATGCTCTTGGTGCTGACAATGTCATAGGTATTTCCATGCCCTCTCGCTACTCATCACCGGGCAGCAAGTCGGATGCCGAAACTTTAGCAAGAAATCTAGGAATAGAGTTCAAGATGATATCTATTGAAAAAACGTTTAGTTCCTATTTGGAAACACTGGCGGAGCCTTTCCAGAATACTCAACCGGATGTCACCGAAGAGAACATTCAGGCAAGAATCAGGGGCAACATTCTCTTTGCCTTATCCAATAAGTTCGGCTGGTTGGTGCTTGCTTGCAGCAATAAAAGCGAGACAGCTACAGGCTATACTACTCTTTCCGGAGACATGGCTGGGGGGTTTATTCCTCTGAAGGATGTGCCTAAGACATTGGTCCTCGAATTAGCCAGATATAATAATCGCCAGGCCGGTAAAGAGGTGATACCATCTTCTGTCTTAACCAAAGCACCATCGGCTGAACTAAGACCCGACCAAAAAGATATCGACACCTTGCCTCCATATGAAGTGTTGGACCCTATTTTAAAGGCTTATGTGGAAGATGACGTGACGATTGACCAGATTATAGCCATGGGTTTTGACCGTGACATAGTTACAAAGGTGGCTCGCTTGGTAGACAGGAGTGAATATAAGCGCCGCCAAGCTGCCCCCGGTATAAAGATAACTCCCAGAGATTTTGGCCGGGATAGGAGATTGCCAATCACTAATCAATTCGGGGAGGAATAGCTTGAGGAAAATCGGTGGTATCTTGCTGGCAGTCGGCCTGGGCATTTTGATAGGCTGGGGGCTTTACTGGTTCTTTCGTCTGGCTTTCTTATCATTGCCCTTGCCGGTTAAGATTGCTATTGCCGCGATAGCTGTAGGGCTTATTATTCTTCTGGCATCGCTAGGTTGGGAGAGGTATCGAGCATCCAAGGAGGAAAAGGAAAAATTCAAGGAGGTAGAAAAATGATTGTGGTTACCACAGAGCAAATAGAGGGCAAAAGGATAACAGAAACCCTGGGTTTGGTCAGAGGCAGCACTATCAGGGCCAGGCATATGGGGCGTGATATTATGGCTGGCTTGCGCAACATTGTTGGTGGTGAAGTCAAAGAGTACACCTTAATGCTGGCACAGGCTCGGGAAGAAGCACTGCAAAGGATGATTGAACAAGCTGAGAAGATGGGTGCTAATGCCATAATATGTACCAGGTTTGTAACCTCAATGGTGATGTCTGGAGCTGCTGAAATGGTAGCCTATGGAACAGCGGTGAAAGTGGCGTAAGTTTGAGTTGGCTATGCTCAATGCTCAGAGCAAAGTTAGCTTCTTCATATTAGTGCATATCCCCCTTTTTATAGCCTGATTTAACCTTCTTCAGGATAGCAGTAACCGGGCTATATTCTAGAAATTTCAGGTTAGATTTTAGACGATTCAAATTGATAATTGGACAGGGGGTGGATTTTATGATATCATACCCTAGCTTATGACAGGAAAGGAGGGTGAAAATCTCACAAGGAGGGTAGTAGATGCTGTGAGCTGAGCAGGATGAGATTAACCTGGGGCTGTCTATCTACTTTCTTCTCACAATAACTGGATCACCCTGTGCATAATGCAAAGTTAATTTTGTTTACATCCTAGTTTTAGTTTTTTAAAGGTTTCCAAATTACCAAGAATTAGTTTTCGCTACGCTCGAAGTTGCCCTCGGCTGAATGTTCGTTACTCCCATATTTTGTCCTATACGAGGCAAAAACGTTAACGCGCAGCATGCCGGATGAAAGGAAGGTTATAGTAGTATGATTGTCACTAACGATAGAGTCGATGTCGATATTGAAATCGACAAAAAGCAACTGTGCCACTACATAGGGTACAATGATGGACATAAGCTGTCAGCACGTATTTCTTCTCTAATTGATGACTATGCAGAGCACGCTCACTACCTTATTAACCCTTTGCATTCGTATGTCATCAAGGATGTGGAATGGGCTCGAGGCTCCATCTCCTTGATTGAAGGTTCGGTTATCTTCAAAAGCCGAATTATCGCCCGGTTGCTGGAGCGTTGTTCCCAGGTGGCGATATTCGTGGTGACAATAGGCAAATACCTGGAGGAGACAACAGCTCAACTAGCCAAAGACGGGCTAATACTCCAAGCGACTGTTTTGGATGCAATAGGGTCAGGTGCTGTGGAGAAGGTGGCGGACTTTGTCCAAGACAGAATAAAGGATATAGCCGAGGCTCAGGGACTTGTCACCAGCCAGCGCTTTAGTCCCGGCTATTGCGACTGGAACGTAGGTCAGCAACGGATGCTCTTCTATGCCCTAACTGGTAATACGTTAGGGATTCGCTTGACCGGGGAGTGTCTAATGGTTCCCCAGAAGTCAATTTCGGGCATTATCGGTATCGGATCCTCAATCAATGATGTAGAGAACTACAACCCTTGCAAGACCTGTACTAAACAAGATTGTCCAGGAAGGAGGTAAACTCGAGGATAATGACCCGCAAAGGACTGGAGGGAGGCAGTTTTAAAGTTCTAACTGAAGATTCCATATTGAAGGTGCACCAGACTGTGATGCAAGTGATTGAAGAGGTAGGCTTTGAGGTGCAGTCGGAAATGGCACTGGAGCTTTTCGAGGGAGCTGGAGCCAAGGTAGATTGGGGAAAGCACTTGGTGTGGCTGAAGGAAAGCAAAGTCAAGGAGCTTATTGAAGCGGCACCATCTGAAATTAGGCTTTGTGGACAGGATGAAGCACATGATATTATTTTGGGCGGCCGGCGAGTGTATGCTGGAACAGGTGGCACGGCACTTTATGTCTATCAGCCTGATGTTAACCAGAAAAGACTGGCAAGCATGGAAGACCTGCGATGCATCGCCAGATTAGTTGATAAGCTGGATAACATCCACTTTTTTCTGCTGCCGACATATCCCAATGAACTGCCTCTGGAACAGGTGGATGTGAACCGGTTTTTCGCCGGACTGGACAATACCACCAAGCATGTTATGGGGGGTGTTTATACACTTGATGGTGCGGAACAGGTGATACGGATGGCACAAATCGTTGCTGGCTCTGCTGAAAATCTTCGCCAGCGCCCCCTGATATCCATGATAGCATGCATCATAAGCCCGCTAAGGATAGACAAGACATATGGCGATATGATCGTGACCATTGCTAGAAATGGCATGCCTGTAGCTTGCCCCTCCGAACCATTGTGCGGTGCCACTTCACCGGTTACGCTCGCTGGAACCCTGGTAGTCCAAACCGTAGATTCGCTATTGGGTGTAATGCTTACTCAGATTGTAAACCCGGGGACACCGGTCCTCTTCGGTTCGGTCGCTACAAATACTGACTTGAGGGACCTAAAGTACCTGGCAGGTTCAGTTGAAATGGGTTTGCTCAACGCAGCTGGCGCACAGATGGCGCAGTTCTATCAACTTCCTTTCTATGCTACTGGTGGCATGACCGATTCTAAAGTTCTCGATGCTCAGAGTGGCTATGAGTCTGCTTTGACCAACTTGCTCTGTGCACTTTCAGGAGCTAACTTCATTCATGATGCTGCTGGGCTTATGGAGTTCGCAATGACCGTGTGTTATGAAAAGTATGTCATGGATAACGAGATACTGGGCATGGTGATGAGAGCCGTGGATGGAATCAAAGTGGATGATGATACTCTGGCCTTTGACCTCATAAAGCAGGTAGGACCGGGAGGTGATTTCGTAGCTGCCCGACATACAAGGCACTTCATGCGCAGCGAGCACTACCAGCCGTCTCTGAGCGACAGAAATAGCCAGGAGGAATGGCTAGCCAAAGGCGGAAAAGTGACATGGGAAAGAGCTTCAGAAATTGTAAATGAGCTTCTGGCTAAGCCTAAATACAGCCTCCCCTCACCGATAAGACAGCAGGTATTATCACAAATCAAGGGGATAATTGCTTAAAATATGCTTATAATCGGAGAAAACATAAGTGCGACAGATTTCAAAAGTACCGATAGAAACCGTAAGATCCAATATAAATTCAAGTGAACATGTACAATGCTCTAACTGATGTCCAACAAGTCATGCAGCTTAATAGATTAAAACTGGAGGATGATAATGCCAGAGGACATAATTAGCTTAATCCAGGAAAATGTTATCCAGGGAAGGGTGACCAAGGATGACGAAGGTATGGATGAAGGGATGGTAGGTCAGCCCGGCGTTACCGAGCTTGTTGAGAAGGCCCTTGCCTCCGGCTTGAGTATTAAGGACATAATAACTAAGGGGCTCTCTGGTGGTATGAATATTGTGGGGCAAAAATTTGAAGCGGGTAAATACTTTATTCCTGATATGCTAGCTTCGGCACAAGCAGTTGGAGCAGCCATGGAAATACTTGAGCCATACCTTGCTGGGAGTGGTATCAATGCCAAGGGCAAGATAATTGTGGCTACGCTAAAAGATGACCTTCACGATATTGGCAAGAACATAGTATCCATTCTGCTTCGTGGGGCAGGATACACTGTCAAAGACCTGGGAAACAATGTTGACATTCAGGTCATTGTAGACGCAGTAAGGGAGGAAAAACCACAGTTCCTGGGTTTGTCCGCCCTGCTCACCAGCACCATGGCCCGCATGGCGGATGTGATACAAATGCTTGAGGAAAATGGGCTTAGGGATCAGGTTAAGGTTGTAGTCGGCGGAGCACCTGTCTCAGAGGAGTTTGCTAAAAGCATCGGCGCTGATGGATATGGCGCGGATGGCTTTCAGGCTATAGCTGTGGTGGAAGCTCTCAATTCCGACACGGAGAACTAGAATAGCAATCATTCTATTGCAGACTTATTATCTGAAGGAAGGAGCTGGTGCCAAGAAAAGGAATACTTGTCGATAAGCCATACGAGAGGTTGACGAGGGAGCAGGTGGAGCTAATTCACCAGGCTTCCATGCAGATACTGACTGACCCCGGGCTAATAATCTTCAACCGGGAAGCAGTGGATATACTCCATAGTCATGGCGCAGCGGTTGAGTCCATCCCCGGTGACCATCAGAGCTGGCAGGTAAAGATACCAGAGCAGGTGGTATTAAGTGCGATGAACTCAGCTCCCAAGACTGTGAAATTGGGGGCTCGGAATCCAGATAATACCCTCATCATGCACGGCGACGAGCCAAGAGTGTACTTAATCACCGGCTCGGAGACCAACATCTGGCTGGATGTCGATTTCCCTACCTATGTGAGTAAGACTGACTCTACCAAAGAGATTAGAGTGCCTGAGTTCAAGCCCAGGCGGGGCACAGTTGATGACCTATGCCAGTCAGCCCATGTCTGTGAGCACCTGGAGATGGTAGATGGCTACATTCGCACCGTGAATATCCAGGACCGCGACATAACCGAGGATAATAAAGACGTCAATAAATTTTTCGCCTCGCTCAATAACAATACGAAACACTTCATGAGCGGGTTGACCAGTCTAGAACAGCTTGACAACGTGGTGAGGATGGCAGAGCTCATCGCTGGAGGCAAAAAGGCGCTTGAAGATAACCCCATCATCTCGTTTATCACCTGCCTGGTTAAGAGCCCGCTCCAGTTTGTAGACGATACAACAGGTACTTTCATTGAAGTATGTCGCCGAGGATTGCCGATCGTTGTGTCATCATCACCACAAGCGGGCACCACTGCACCTATCAAGGAAGCCGGTATCATGGCTCAGATAAACGCGGAGGTATTGGCAGGCATAACGCTGGGGCAACTGGTAAAACCGGGAACCCCGGTACTCTACGGCAGCGTACCGGTCAGAGCCAGGATGGATACCTTGGGTGATTCTTATGGCTCTGTCGAGACCAGTCAGTACAACATCGACTGTGTTCAGATGGCACGTTTCTACAGGCTCCCCAACTACTCTACTTCCGGCGTCTGTGACTCGAAGATACCTGGCCAGCAATCATCGATAGAGAGGCTTTTTTCGGATATAGTGGTCACCATGTCAGGACCTCAGTTCTTGCACTGTGCCTTTGGTTTGCTGGATTGTAATTCTGTCTTCTGTCTGCTTCAGGCGGTCTTGGACGATGCCCATTTCAAGATGATAGAGTTTTTCTTGCGGCAGCCACGGATTGCCCAGCCGGAGCTGGAAGCAATGCTGAAACAGATACGTGAGGCAGTGGCTACGCCGCAAAAACTATACATAGGCTATATTCGGCCCCTGTTGCGCAGTGGTGAAATATCTGGGCTATATCCCTTTGAGGGAAATGGTGAGGCTGATGATGTTTTCGAGTTCGCCTATGAACGGATGAAGAAATTGCTGGCAAGACCGGTGGAACACATTGATCAGGAGACAACTGCCAGAATATTCGAAGAAATTCCCGGTATATTACCACGACTTAACATTTATGAAAGAGAGCGTTAGCATGAACAAGGATATAATTGCGACAATTAAGAAGAATGTGATACAGGGAAGAAAGACGCAGGAGGATGTGGGGATAGATGATAATCTCGCCAGAACACCAGGCGTGGTAGAACTCGTGCAACAAGCTCTTGAGAGTAATATTTCGCCGCAAGTGATAATAACAGAGGGCTTGACTGCTGGGATGCAGGTGGTCGGTGAGAAGTTTTCTACCAAAGAGTACTTTATTCCGGATATGCTTGCCTCGGCTGAAGCGGTAGGAGCGGCGATGGATATTATGAGGCCAGTGCTGGAGTCAGCGAACGTGGAGACCAAGGGGAAATTCGCCATCGCTACAGTGAAGGGAGATATCCACGATATCGGCAAAAACATCGTTGCTATCCTGTTGAAAGGCGCTGGTTACGAGGTGCATGACCTGGGAGTAGATGTGCCTACGGAAAAGGTTGTGGAGATTATCAGGAAAGAAACCCCCGATTTTCTGGGGCTTTCTGCATTGCTGACTACTACAATGGTGGTCATGGGAGAGGTAATTGAGGCGCTGAAGGAGAATGGTCTTAGAGATAAGGTCAAGGTCCTGATTGGAGGAGCAGCGGTCTCCGACGAATATGCCCAGGAGATAGGAGCTGATGCCTATTGTGTGGATGGCTTCCACGCTATTAAGGTGCTTGATGCTTTCCAGGAAGCGAAGGCATAGTGCAAATGAAGCCATTTTGAGAAAAGGAGAGCAATTATGGCCGGAATTGCGGGAATTCAAGGCGCTGACAATGGCGAACTGAATAATATGCTTGAGAGGATCAAGCATAGAGGTCCGCACGAGACCTGGATAAACCGGGAACAAGGAATCAACATGGGGTGCTGCGAGCTGAATGTGGGAGGAAATTCGAAACCCGGGGCACATCATGCGTCTGATGGGCAAAGGGCAATTGTGCTTGATGGACGTATATATAATCAAGAAAAGGCAGACATGACTGATGCCGGGGCGGTGCTCTACTTATACGACATGTTTGGCACCAATTTTGCTCAGAAATTGCATGGGAACTTTGCCTGTGCTATTTCTGACGGAGACAAGTTGATACTGGCTCGCGATACTCTAGGCATAAAACCCCTTTACTACGGGCACAGCGATGGAAAACTAATCTTTGCCTCAGAGTTGAAGAGCCTGGTGGGCATATCCGATGATATCAAGGAATTCCCACCTGGTTATGTATACTCCCATGAGCTAGGATTTCAGCAATATACCTGCAGGGCCGTAGAAACCCCCGAGTTTCAGAGTTTTGAACAGGCCAGGAAGGTGCTAGCCAACCTGCTGGCAGTAGCCACGGAGAGACGGATGAGGGACAACTCTATTGGCGGGGTCTTTCTAAGCGGAGGCCTAGATAGCAGCCTCATAATGCTTCTGGCCAAAGAGGTTAAGCCGGATATCGAAGCCTTTACCGTAAGTATGGAGGGTGGAACAGACCTTCCCCTAGCTCAAGAGGTGACCAAATACCTGGGTGTTAAGCATCATGTCTTGATGTTCAGCGAGAAGGAGATAATGGAGATATTGCCTCAGGCCATACACCACATAGAGATGTTCGAGGAAAGCTGTGTGCATGGAGCAATTGCCAATTTCCTGGCAGCGCGATTTGTCAGCCCTTATACTGATTGTGTTCTCACCGGAGAAGGGGCTGACGAGTTTCTCGCCGGATACGATGGTCAGTTCAGGCGAGGAGAGACACCTGAGGAGGTTGCCTGCATAGTTGACCTGCTTAGCTATGTAGCTCATAACACCGCATTACAGAGGCTGGACAGATTGATGGCGGCACACTCCATGGAAGCCCGCACGCCTTTTGTTGATGCCAAAGTAGTTGACTTTTCTATCAAGATACCCTTGAGTTGCAAGATCCATGGCGAAAAGCAGATAGGAAAATGGATCCTGCGCAAGGCATTTGAGGGTCGTCTGCCCGACAGCATCATCTTCCAGACAAAACGTTTTTTCGCCCAGGGTTCGGGAGTAGCCAGCATCATGCGCTCGCTGGCTGAGAAGCATGTTTCTGAAAGCGAACTGGCGGAACATAACAGTAAAGAGGAGAATCCATATTTGTCTTCTACAGAGGAGCTGTACTACTATCGGATATTCAAGGAGACATTCCCCCAGCCAGTGTTCGACCGTCTAGTGGGTAGGTGGGATCCCACCAGAACAGATTTCTTTAGACGCTACGTAAGGAGAGTTTAATGTCAGCTAGAAGAAGGCTGAAGCTTTAAATGAAAGAAGGTAATAGATATGTGTGGTATAGCAGGATGTTTTGGAATACAAGATACAAAGACCATAAATCGCATGTTGGATGCACTGCCTCACCGTGGTCCAAATGACCGTGGACTCCACACTTTCGATAGCACCGTTTTTGGTCACACCAGGCTGTCTATTGTCGACGTGGTCGGAGGTCATCAGCCAATTTTAGCCAATGGTGGTAGAACAGGAATCATCTGCAACGGGGAAATCTATAATTTTTGGGATCTAAGACAGAAGCTCATACCCAAATACCAGTTTAAGACATTGTCCGATACGGAGACCATTCTTCATCTCTACCGGGAAAAAGGGCCGGAGTGTGTGAAAGAGTTGGACGGGATGTTCGCCTTTGCTCTCTTTGATGGTGACGATTTCATGCTGGCCCGCGACCCAATTGGGATAAAACCGCTCTATTATGGCTATGTCGGAGATAAGCTTTACTTCACCTCAGAACTGGGAGCTATGACCCTGGCCGGTGTGGAGGAAGTTCACGAATTCCCCGCCGGGTACTACTACACTCCCAAAGACGGTTTCGTGCAATACTACGAAATCCCGCCGATTGAGGACCACCTGCTGACAGAAGTAGAGGAGACCAGCAAACTCATTCGAGAGACCTTTATCCATGCAGTTAAGAAAAGGCTACTGGCAGACAAGGAAGTCCATGTAGGCTCCTTCTGCAGTGGCGGCGTAGACAGCAGTCTGGTGGCTGCCATCGCCGCTGATGAAATCCCCCATCTCCACACCTTCGTAGTAGGTATGAGGGATGAATCTGGGGACGAGAGTGATGACCTCAAGGCCTCTCGCATTGCAGCAGCGCACATCGGTTCAACGCACCACGAGTTGATCTTCACCGAGGAGGAGTATTATGAAGCGCTGCCAATCGTCATCAAGAAGCTGGAAAGCTACGATCCCTCCCTTGTACGCTGTGCCGTTCCCTGCTACTTCACCTGCAAGTGTGCTGCAGAGTATGTGACAGTAGTACTCACCGGAGAGGGGGCTGATGAGCTCTTCACTGGCTATCACTACATGAAGCATTATCCTATGGATATGCTCAATAAGGAGGCCAGGCGTTGCATCGGAAACCTCCATAACATTAACCTGCAGCGCGCCGACCGGATGGGGATGTATTTTAGTCTGGAGTTGAGGGTGCCTTTCCTGGATGTGTCTATGATTGACCTTTCCATGCAGATTCCCCCCGAGCTCAAGATTCGCGAGTCCGAAAAGGTAGGGGATAGAATCGAAAAGTGGATCCTACGCAAGGCTTTTGAGGACACGAATTATCTCCCCGACGAGATACTGTGGCGTTACAAAGTCCAATACACTCAAGGAGCGGGCTGCGAGGACCTGGGAGAAAAGCTGGCTGAGAGTGAGATAAGCGAAGACGAGTTTCAACGCATCAAGGCGGAGAATCCCAAGGCGACTATCAATAGCAGGGAGGCGGCCTATTACTTCAAAATCTTTCGTCAGTTTCACCCCCAGGACTCGATACTCGGTTCTATTGGAATCTGGACTGGGTTTGATTTTGCTGAGGAGAGAGAACGAGTTCGTGGCACCATGGATGGTGACCTGAAGCATACACGCTAAGGAAAGGAGGAATAGGGTAAGGCTACACAGGGCCTGCTTTCTCGTATCCCATGAAATTGAGCATCTTGGGCTCTGGGGGGTGCATGATTATTCCCAAACCCCTGTGCCAATGTCGCATCTGCCAGGAAGCCAGGAAGAAGGGTGTTCCCTACACGAGAACAGGACCTTCTGCTTTCCTTCACGATATCAACCTCCTGATTGACACACCTGCAGAAATCGCAAACCAATTGAATCGTTGTCATATCCGTCGTATCGATTATCTGATATTAACTCATCTGGACCCGGACCATGTGGAAGGATTGCGCGTTGTGGAGCAGATTACGCTTGATTTTCGCAGCTGGCGTGCCTATCCAGAAAAACAAATTTGTTTGCTACTCCCTGAACAGCTGGGCGAACGAATAAGGAAGATCCGGTCTCAGTACGGTTCCCTGGTCGATTTCTACCAGCAGAGCGGTTTTGTCAGGCTCATGCTTTTTCAGGGGGAAGTCCAGATAAATAACGTTCAGATAACTGCCGTCCCAGTGGATCGAGGTTCTCAGTTAGCCTTCGTTTATGTCTTTGAAAAGTCAGGGCGTAAGATCGTCTATGCTCCCTGCGATTTCAAGCCTTTCCCGGAGTATCGAATTGAGGTTCAACAGCCCGACTTACTTGTCATCCAGCCGGGGATATTCGAGAGTGGTCTGAAACATCAGTTCAAATACCCGGCAGACCACATCTCGAGAACCACCCTGTATACTCTCGAACAAACGCTCGAACTGGCAGCACGCATTGAGGCGAGAAAGGTTTTGTTTGTTCATCTTGAGGAGTACTGGAACCGCAGCTACGATGACTATTGTGCCCTAGAGTCAGACGGCATCAGGTTTGCCTACGATGGCATGCAGATAAACGTGTAGCGGCGCATACGCAGTCACGAACGTTGCTCTCCCACATGGTGGCTTTGTCTGCCCCCAACGCTTTACAAATTCCGCCTCACAAGATTGGTAAATATTTCTTAAGCTCGTAGTCAGTTACTTGACTTCGGTATTGATCCCATTCGATCTTCTTATTCTCGATGAAAGCATCAAAAACATGGTCGCCAAGGGATTGTCGCACCAGTTCACTCTTTTCCGTGAGCTGGATTGCCTCCCAAAGGCTGCCGGGTAGAGTGCCTATCCCTCGTCTCTCTCTCTCCTCCTCGGTCATTTCATAAACATTTTCCTCTACTGGGTCCGGCACTTCATATTCCTTCTCGATTCCCTCTAATCCAGCAGCCAGCATAACGCTAAAGGCAAGGTAGGGGTTACAAGCAGGATCAGGAGACCTGAACTCTATCCTGGTAGCCTTTTCTTTGCCCGGCATATATTCTGGAACTCTGATCAGGTCGGCCCGATTTCGCCATGCCCATGAAAGGTACACGGGCGCCTCGTATCCCGGAACCAATCGCTTGTAGGAATTGATCCACTGATTGTTGACCGCAGTGATTTCGGGGGCGTGCCTTAATACTCCCGCGATGTAGCACTTGGCCAACTTAGAAAGATGGTGTTTATCATTTTTATCAAAGAAGGCGTTGGTATCACCTTTGAACAGCGACTGGTGGACATGCATGCCGCTGCCATTGATGCCGGAGACCGGTTTGGGCATAAAGGTAGCGTAGACTCCTTGCTGTAAAGCTATTTGCTTGACTACCAAGCGGTAGGTCATTACGTTGTCAGCCATAGTTAGAGCATCAGTGTACCTCATGTCTATCTCATGCTGGCTGGCGGCGACCTCGTGGTGGGAATACTCAACAGATATGCCCATCTCCTCCAGGGTAAGAACTGTTTCTCGCCTTAGGTCAGTGGCGACATCCAGCGGTGTCATGTCGAAGTAGCCCCCTTCGTCCAATCTCTGAGTTCCCTTTGAATCCTGAAAGTAGAAGTACTCCAACTCCGGGCCTACATAGAAGGTGTATCCCATGTCAGATGCTCGCTTCAAATTCCTCTTCAGTACATATCTGGGGTCCCCTTCAAAAGGCTCACCGCCGGGTCTCTGGATGTTGCAGAACATTCTGGCTACGGCATGGTGCACCCTCGGTCTCCATGGTAGCAGCTGAAAAGTGTCCGGGTCAGGCAAAGCCACCATGTCACTCTCGTCAATCCGGGCAAAGCCCTCAATAGAGGAACCATCAAAGCCCATTCCTTGCTCCAGAGCACCTTCCAGTTCCTCTACAGTAATGGCAAAGCCTTTCAGAATACCCAGAATATCGGTAAACCAAAGCCTGATGAACTTCACATCATGCTCCTTAGCCATCTTGAGAACGTACTCTTTGCTTTCTTCATTGCTTCTATTTTCCATTCTTGCTCTCCTTTTTTGGTTTTTAATCTCCTTATTATATAGCGTTGTCGCCATCCTCTCCAGTCCTGATACGCACTGCGTTATCAACAGGATAAACGAATATTTTGCCGTCTCCCATCTCGCCGGTTCTGGCACTGCTTGCAATAGCATGCAGAATTTTGGACACATCCTCGTCCAGCACAACAACCTCGATCTTGAGCTTAGGAAGGAAGTCCACCCGGTATTCTCCTGCTCGCCATTGCAGCAATAGTCCCTTTTGTCGGCCCCTGCCGCTTACCTCGCTAACTGTCAGGCCGAAATAACCATTTTCCTCGAGAACCATTTTTACATTTTCCAGTTTTTCTTCCCTAATAATGGCTTCCATTTTTTTCATCGCAACAGCCCTCCATATGCCCTTTCCCCATGCTGCGAGATATCTAAACCTACTGTTTCTTCTGTCTTGCTGACTCTTAGCCCTAGAGTAACGTCTACTATTTTGCCCAAAACCCAACTAGCACCGAAGGCAAAAGCCCAGACAGCAGCAACTCCGGCGAACTGCCTGGCGAGCTGTAGGGCATTGCCCAGAAGCAAACCATCAGCACCAGCCGAATTAATGGCTGCGCTAGCAAAAATACCGGTGGCCAGAGCACCCCAGGTGCCTCCCATACCGTGAACCGCCCATACGTCCAGGGACTCGTCTATACCACGCTTCATTCTGAAGAGCATGCAGTAGTAGCATATCACTGCTGCCACAATACCTATTGGTATTCCTGCCAGTGGTGGCACGAAGCCGGCTGCGGGGGTTATCGCCACCAGTCCAGCAACCGCTCCGGTGGCAATGCCAAGGAGACTGGGACGCCGTTGACGCCAGCTGAGTATCATCCAGGTGAAGGCAGCCGCGGCAGCTGAAATGTTAGTGGTGACAAATGCGCTAGCGGCCAACCCTCCGGAGGTCAAAGCACTGCCAGCATTGAAGCCAAACCAGCCAAACCAGAGCAGCCCGGCGCCAAGCGCTACCATGGGAATGTTGTGGGGTTCCATAGGCTCTCTTTTCAAGAAACCTTTACGAGGACCAAGCAAGCGAGCTAAAGATAAGGCTGAGACGCCGGCAGCAATATGAACTACTGTTCCGCCGGCAAAGTCAAGTGCTCCCAATTTGGCCAGCCAGCCACCATCACCCCAAACCCAGTGTGCCACGGGGCAATACACAACAGTTAGCCATAGCACGGAAAAGATCAAGATGGCGCTAAATTTCATTCGCTCGACTACTGCCCCAGTGATTAAGGCTACGGTGATTATGGCAAACATAGCCTGAAATATCATGAAAGCCAGATGGGGAACAGTGCTGGCATAGACAGCAGATGGCTCCTGTCCTACCTGTCTCAGACCCACCCAGTCAAGCCCACCAATAATGCCTGCTTTGTCAGGACCGAAGCCCAGACTATAGCCATAGAGCACCCAGATTATGCCCACAACCGCTAAGGCAGCGAAGCTCATCATCATTGTAGAAAGAACACTCTTTCTTCTCACCATGCCGCCATAGAATAGAGCCACGCCTGGTGTCATTAGCATGACCAGCGCCGATGAAACTAGAAGCCAGGCGGTATCAGCGGCATTGACAGACATTTGGAATCCCCCCATATTTCATGTCCACAATTTAAACCCCCTATTGTTTCCAGAATATTACAGACAGGTTAAATCTGTGTTACAGAGAAAGAAAATGAAAAGTTTGGTGTACTTAAGAATGCAAGGGGGAGAATGGCTAGAAGTTTTCTCGTAACCTGTAGCCAATATTCCTAACTGTCTCGATGAAGGTATGAGTTGGGTCCTCGATCTTGCTTCGCAATCTCCTTATGTGAACATCTACTGTTCTATCACCACCGTAATAGTCCCATCCCCAGACCTTATTCAGCAAAGCCTCCCGGGTAAAAACCTTTCCTTTATTGCTCGCCAGGAATTTGAGTAGCTGGTATTCCCTAAAGGTCAGCATTATTGGCTTGCCATTAAGCGATACCTCGTATTTGTCTAAATCTATAACTAAGTCGCCACATCTAATTATATCTTCGCTGTCTATATCCCCTTTTTGCCTCAGAATTCGCTTTATTCTGGCTGTAACCTCATTTACCTCCCAGGGTTTGACCACAAAATCATCTACGCTGGAATCGAGGCCATTGAGTTTCTCTCCAGACATAAGAGCGATGAGGGGTAAGTTCATGTCTTGCCTTATACTTTGAGCCAATTCCCACGCTTCTGAACCAATCGGCGCTTCATCCGCGTCTAGCAACATCACCCCAAGGGATTGCCCCACAATTTGTTCGATTGCCTCATCATTATAGGGAACAATTAGGCAATCAAATCCACTCTGAACAAGTGCCGCCCTCAGTTTCTTTGCTTGTTCGCTTTCGTTAGCTATGATGAACACTCTAGGCAAAGCTGGCTTCCTTATATTAATTTAGTAAGCGTAGAGTCGGCCATAGGGGCGGAGGTAAAGTGGGAAGAGTTTGATAAATTTGTGTTTCAGTATCTCCTCGGCTTGGTAGTCGAAGTGATGAGCAAATTCACCTACGAGTGCCTTTAGAACCAGGTAATCGTTTTCATCCGGTTCAGCGACACCTACCTCTCTGCCTAGTTGAAATTCCTCGATATCACCTCTTATATATATAGCGCCGCCGTGCATGCCTGTGCCGATGAAGTTCGCCTTATGTCGCTCTCCCTCTTTGAGATTTAGCCCCAGAAGAATTAGAACTCCGCCTGCCATATATTCACCCAAAAAATCCTGTGCTGTGCCACCAACAACTACCATTGGCTTTTTGTCTTGGTATTCCTTCATGTGGATACCTGCCCGATAGCCAACATCCTCCCTGACGAAAATTTTACCCCCCCTGGCTGATAATCCAAGAATGTCCCCGGCATGACCGTGAATGATTATTTCCCCGTTGTTCATAGTGTTCCCGCAGCCATCTTGGGCATTGCCGTGAACAATAATTCTGGGACTATTCATGAAAGCACCTAAATCATTACCCGGGGTGCCGAATATCTCAATCTCGACTGGCTTGTCTAAGTCCGTGCCGATGTATCTCTGTCCGTAGACGTTTCGCAACTCAATCTTTTGAGTTCCGTTTGATACCGCTTGCCTCAATTTGGCATTGAGTTCTCGGTAGAAAATGCCCTGGGCATCTATTGTTACAGCTTCTTTCATCTTAGCGTCCTGCCATCCTTACTCCCAGAATTTCTAATTCGGTATCGGTAAGCCCTACGCCTCTCAGATGAAGGCGGTTGCCACGGAGACTTTCTAAGGCGTTGATACCCATGCCACCCAGTATGTCCTTAAGCTCGAGGCTCCAGCCGCGGAGGAGATTGGACAGCCGCCTAGCTCCGATATCAGGATTGACCCTCTTGGTTAACCAGGGGTCCGTGGTGCAAATGCCCCAGGCACATTTTCCGGTGTGGCATTGCTGACAGGTAGTGCACCCCAGAGCGATCAGAGCAGCAGTTCCAATGTAGACGGCATCGGCGCCCAGAGCGATGGCTTTAGCTACATCGCCACTGTTTCTGATTCCGCCTGCGATTACTACAGAGGCCTGATTTCGGATACCCTCTTGTCTGAGGCGGTCATCCACGGAAGCGAGAGCTAGTTCAATGGGAATGCCAACGTTATCACGAATTATCTTAGGTGCAGCGCCCGTAGAGCCTCGCAGCCCATCGAGAACTATAATGTCTGCTCCTGCTCGTACCATGCCACTGGCGATAGCTGCTGAATTGTGAACAGCAGCAATTTTTACGGCTACTGGCTTGCTATAATTTGTGGCTTCCTTTAAGGCATAGACAAGCTGTGCCAGGTCCTCGATGGAATAGATGTCGTGCTGCGGAGCTGGGGATAAGGCATCTGTGCCTTTAGGAATCATTCGGGTGCTTGATACTTCGGCACTCACCTTCTCGCCGGGGAGATGACCCCCGATGCCGGGCTTAGCCCCTTGACCAATCTTAATTTCCACTACCTTGGCTATATTGAGGTATTCAGGGTGAACGCCAAATCGCCCCGAAGCTACCTGGACTATAGTGTTGTCTCCATATTTATAAAGCTTGGAGTGGAGCCCACCTTCACCTGTGTTCCACAGGGTTCCCATCTCAGTAGCAGCTCTGGCTAGGGACTCATGTACATTCAGGCTTACTGCCCCATAAGACATAGCGGAAAACATTACAGGGACCTCGAGTTTGACCTGGGGGGGTAGTTCAGTCTTAAGACCATGCGAGTCAAACTCTACCCTGTCGGGTTTCCGCCCAAGATAGGTAGTTAATTCCATTGGTTCGCGTAGAGGGTCAATAGAGGGATTGGTCACCTGGCTGGCATTAAGAACCAGATGGTCCCAGTAAATGCGGTAGCTTTTATCATTCCCCATTCCGGTGAGAAGCACTCCGCCGGTCTCGGATTGCTTGATGATATCTTCGATAACCTCAGGGCTCCAGTTGTAGTTCTCTCTGTAATCCAGTGGATTTCTTCTGATAGTCAAAGCCTCAGTGGGACAAAAGACTACGCAGCGGTGGCAGCCAACACAATTCTCTTCGCAGCTCCTTAGTTCATCGTCCTCAATATCATAAGAATGAACGTCGAAGGTGCACTGGTTGACGCACACCTCGCATCTGATACACCGGGAATCGTCTCTCTCCACTATGAATTTTGGCGGCAAATACGTCTTCATCTCATCCTTTTCTTACAGGTATGCCTTTTTCCGCTAAGTAATCTTTCGCCTGACGAATGGAATAAATCTGATAGTGAAAGATGCTAGCGGCGAGAACGGCGTCAGCTTTGCCTATGACTAAAGCCTCGTAGAGATGCTCCAAATTGCCGGCACCGCCGCTGGCAATGACTGGCACCATCACTGCCTCACTAATAGCGCGTGTTAATTCCAGGTCATATCCAGTTCGCTGACCATCAGCGTCCCAGCTGGTGAGGAGCAGTTCCCCAGCACCAAGAGCCACAGCCTGCTTAGCCCATTCAATGGCATCGGTTCCAGTAGGCTTCCGTCCCCCGTGAGTGCAGATCTCCCACTTAGCAGCAATACTATTGTTTAGTCGCTTAGCATCGATAGCCACGACAATGCACTGACTGCCAAATTTATCCGCCCCTTCAGTGATAAGCCGGGGATTCTGCACGGCAGCGGTGTTAATGGATACCTTGTCTGCCCCAGCTTTTAGCATGCGACGCGTATCTTCGATGCCACGCAGACCTCCGCCAACGGTAAGGGGAATAAAAACCTGCTCGGAGACCCGTTCGACGATGTCAACCATGATGTCACGCCCCTCAGGGGTAGCACCGATATCCAAGAAGACAAGTTCATCAGCACCCTCCTTGTAATAGAAAGCAGCTAGCTCTACAGGGTCGCCCGCATCTCGAAGATGAGTAAAGCTGGTGCCTTTAACTACTCGCCCTTGAGTGACATCAAGGCAAGGGATAATTCTCTTAGTTAGCATTTGCGTACACCTTCTATTTCCGCAGCTGAAGCTTTCGCAAACTCAAGTGGCTTCTCCAAACTGCCTACGATAGGCTCCCCGCCCATAGGAATCCAGGCCCGGTCGAGGTCGGGAGAAACCAAGCGAATAGCTGATTCTTCAGAAGAAAGGTAAAGCACCGACCCTTTCACTCCCACTGTGAGAGGACGTAACCTTATCCTGTCAGTAAGACCAATCATCTCCCCTCGATGGGCAATGATCACAGTGAAAGGTCCATTCAGCAGAAGACTGCCATAGACTTGGCGCAGGGTTCGAAAGAGTTTTTGCTCCTCTGGGGAACAGCGCTCTATATAACTCCAGAAAGGAGGTGCTAATATCTTGGCTACTATCTCCATGGGAAGGCCATGCCTTCGTATTAAAAGGTCAACGGCATAAGCCACCACCTCGGTGTCGGTCTGCATAGTACAGTTGTAGCCAAATTGTTCTAAATACCGTCGATTTATTCCGTAGGAAGAGATTTCACCATTATGAATCACTGTCCAGTCCAGGATATTGAAGGGATGTGCTCCACCCCACCAACCAGGAGTGTTGGTGGGAAATCTGCCATGGGCTGTCCAGAGATAACCCTCATATTGCTCCAGACAGAAATATTCTGCTATCTCTTCAGGGTAACCCACTCCTTTGAATACTGCCATATTCTTGCCGCTGGAAAAGACGAAGGCTTCCTCCATCTTTGTATTGATTTCCATGACCCTATCCACGACATAGTCGTCCTCTGATTGCCCGTTGCTCTCGTCGGTTTTCACTTCGAGGAAGTAACGCCATACTAAGGGAGGGTTTACTATACCGGGCGTTGGCTTAGTGGGTACCTCCTTGGCATCAATTACATGAAACTTGTGTCTGAGGAAATCCTCCACTTTGGCTTGCCCCTTCCGACTCAGATACATTATGTGGAAAGCATAATAGTCGGCATATTCAGGATATAACCCGTAAATAGCAAACCCACCCCCCAGGCCATTACCGCGAACATGCATGTTGGCGATAGCTTCTACGACCGGCTTGCCCGAGAACACCTTTCCTGTGGTATCCATCATTCCAAAGATGGAACAGGCATCGATCACCTTATCATCATGATAGGAGTCATTTATCCTGCTTAGTTCTTTCAACTTAAATGCTCCAAAGCCAGATAGCTACTCGCCGGCAAAAGTTTCCTCCCCAGTTTCAATAGGCGGTGTGGGTTGGAGAATTATATCTGGTGACAATGCCAGTCGCTCTTGCCACAATGCCCGGGGAAAGAATGCCAGGCCAAAATCATCGGCCAAAAGCGACTGCTTAAAGCTCTCTACATTGACCCTGTCCCTCATAAGGCCGAAAATTATACCCGACCTTTCGATATTTCCTACAAATATCATTCCCATTATGAGGTCATTTTTCAATATGACCTTTTGATATATATTGTCTTCTTGTTTGCTAATAGTTTCATAGCTGTCGTCGTTGGGCGCTGCAGGCATACCTGCGGAGGCGATATCAATTCCAAAATAATTAAGCGAATTGATAGCTGTGCTGCCGAGATATTCATCTGTAACGCCAGCCATGTTAAGGCCAGCAATCCTGCCTCCAATATAGGCATTAGGCCAGATGGGGGTAAGTCTATTCTCCCCGTACACGAAATCGTAAGCTTCAGCTACATCTCCACAGGCATAGACACCTGGGTGGTTTGTGGCCATATGACGGTCTACTACTATGCCTCGGTTTATTTCTAACTTAGCATCTAGTACAAGCTCCGGGCGCGGTGATACTCCAATAGCCACTACCACTAAATCGCAGGGTATAGCAGCCCCGTTATCCAAAATAACCTCTTCAACTCTCCCTGTTCCATTGACCTTAACCACAGTCTGCCCCGCAACGATTTCCACGCCGGCCTGCTTAAGAACTTCTTCAGCCATCGAGGATGCCTGTTGGTCGAGTATAGTATTTAATATGCGCTCTTTCATTTCCACTACTATCACGTCAACCCCTCTTTTTATTAGAGCTTCAGTTACGCTAATTCCGATGAGCCCGCCGCCGATAACTACCGCCTTTCTGGCGTTATCCAGGAATCTGTCAATCGCCTTAGCATCATCGAGGTTGGTAAATGTGAAAACACCTCTCTTGCTACTCCCTTTCATCTTGGGAAAGATGGGGTTCCCTCCTACGGCGAGTAGGAGCTTTTCCCACGCAATCTGCTCGCCGTTTTCCAATTGAGCGGTCTGGTGATTTAGCTCTAAGTGGGTCACTTTCTTGCCCGGGAGAAAAGTAATATTGTTCTGGTCGTAGAAGTCGAGGGGACGGAATAATATCTCCTCAAGAGTTCGTTCTCCCGTAAGGTATTTCGAGATAAGAGGGCGTGAATAGGCAGGATAAGGCTCATCGGAAACGATGGTCAGAGCGCCTTCTTTATCAACCTGGCGTATAGCTTCAGCAGCTCCAATGCCGCCAGCCGAATTTCCTATAATCAAGTATCTTGTTTGCATTTATTTCTAGCTCGTGCCCAGTGCTATCTTCAAAAAGTTAGCATACATCTTTAATCCATCCTCACCACTTTTCTCGGGGTGAAACTGAGTTGCGATCAAGTTATCCTTGATTACCATGCTGCACATAGACACACCATAGTTTGTTGTGCCTGCCACTACTGACATGTCTTCAGGCTCGGCATAGAAGCTGTGGACAAAGTAAAAATTGGTTTCATCAAGTATGCCCTCAAAAACAGGGTGGGTAAGTCTTTGTTTCACCTGATTCCAACCTATATGAGGGATTTTAAGTCCTTGGGGCAGCCTTCTTACCTTCCCTGGAATTACGCCCAAGCACTCGTGCCAGCCTCCTTCTTCAGTTCCTGAAAGCAGTATCTGCAGCCCTACGCAAACGGCGAAGAGCGGTCGCCTTCGTTGTATCAGTTGCCGAATAGCATCGGTCATACCTAGTTTCTCTAAGCTATTCATGGTATCGGCAGCGGCGCCGACACCGGGGAGGATAACTGCAGCAGCATCAAACACTTCACCCGGCTCGCTTGTTACCCTCGGCTGGTAACCTAATTTCTTAACGGCATTAGCGACACTACGCAAATTTCCTGCACCGTAGTCGATTATAGCAATCATGCAGATTCCTCTCCTTTGTTCGCTTCCCGGAAGCTAATTCTCGACAGTGACTTCCACAATGTTTTGGCGGGCGATGACTTTCGCCTCATCACCTTTTTTGACAAAGACATGCATCAATCCCAGTACTTCATATTGTCCATTTTCTAAACTGGATGTTTCCCACCTGACCGGGAAATTCTCACGTCTATCTTCAGACTCCCCTATCTTAATCCAAGTATCTGTATTCTTCTTCCGATAGTACCAGGGATTAGTCACCCGCATGATAGGTCCCGAGATACCTAGCTCTGCCAACTCCTTACCCAACAGGTCTTCATCAAACTCCTCGCGCAGCCGAACATTGCCAGAGTACTTTTGCAACGTCTCTGAAGGCATAAGATAATGTGGTCCCCAATTATATGACATGATACACCTCCTTTAGATTGATTAAGCCAATGGAACGATAATATCCATTGGATCAAACCAATTGCCTGGCTTTCTATGTTAGACTCTCATCTTGCACCTCCACGTAGACTAGTGCCTCATTGGGGCAATTTGTGACACAAACTGGAATATCTTCTCCTTGGCAGAGGTCACATTTAAGCACCTTCTTTTGTGCCGTGTCTTGCTTTATCGCCCCGTAAGGGCAGGCTACTATGCACGTCCAGCAGCCAATACACTTTTCCATATCAACGCTGACCATGCCACTTACAGGGTCTTTGTGCATCGCACCGGTAAGACAAGAATAAACACACCAGGGCTCGTCGCAATGGCGACATTGAATGGGAAAAGAAATCTCTACATTCCTCTCCACACGCACACGGGGCAAAGGACGTGGAGTCTCTTTTTTAAATGCCTTGATTAGGTCCTTAGACTGGGATTGCTCTACCTGGCAATAAACTCGACACAGGCCGCAGCCAATGCAGACCTCTTCATTAACATATATTCTTTTCATACTCCAAATACTTTAGGTAACACTGGACTCTGGATCTTAGCGAGTTTCATTTCAGTATAGCTCATATGGGCAAGATAGCCAAGTGGTTGGTGTAGACGATTGAAATTATATTCTATGTCATTGTCGGGCCAACTGCGCAATTAACTTCCGAAGTTGAGATTACATTTCGTACAAGTAAGATACATGGTGTAGTATGCCCTATTAGTCACTCAAGAAATTCCCTGCTATAATTGACAACAGCTATGCTAGCCAAGGTAAAAAGCGCTGCCGTGGTGGGTCTGGAGGGAGCTGTGGTGGAAGTAGAGGTGGATTTATCACCAGGCTTACCTTCTTTTACCATCGTTGGATTACCAGACAAGGCAGTCCAGGAGGCAAGAGAAAGAGTAAGGTCAGCCATAAGAAACTCCTACTACAAGTTCCCTAACAGGCGTATTACAGTCAACTTAGCTCCAGCCGACTTAAAAAAGGAAGGCCCCGCTTACGACTTACCCATAGCCATAGGCATACTGATGAGCTCAGGACAGCTAAACGCCGACCTTACCCACAGTATCTTTTTAGGGGAACTCTCTTTGGATGGCAAGCTACGCCATACCCATGGGGTATTGCCCATGGTGTCTTTAGCCCGTGATAAAGGCTTATCTACTGTATTTGTGCCTTGTGATAATGCTAAAGAGGCCTCCCTTATAGACAACATACATATATTTCCTGCGGAATCGTTAGCGCAACTGGTTGTGCATCTTCAAGGCGAAGTAGACATCCCGGAGTATCAGAGTGAGCTAAATTGGGAGCAGGAATTTCACCCTAGTTATGCCTCCGACCTCAGTTATATCAAGGGTCAAGAGCATGCCAAGAGGGCTCTGGAGATAGCGGCGGCAGGAAGACACAATATCCTCATGTGTGGCCCACCGGGAAGCGGCAAGACCATGCTGGCTCGTTCTTTGCCCTCGATACTTCCCCTGTTGACTATGGAAGAGGCTATCGAGGTAACCAAGATTTACAGCGTTAGTGGATTATTGCCGCAAGGCACCCCCATCGTTGTAGAGCGCCCTTTTCGCTCCCCGCACTATACTACTTCCCATGCTGGCTTGGTGGGTGGAGGGCAATGGCCAAGGCCCGGGGAGATAAGCCTGGGGCACCACGGGGTACTTTTTCTGGATGAATTTCCTGAGTTCGGGCACACCACCCTGGAATCACTGCGCCAACCGATAGAGGACAGGACAATTACCGTCAGCCGTGCTCATGGCAGTGTTACCTTCCCTGCTAGCTTTATGATGGTTGCAGCTATGAACCCCTGCCCCTGCGGATATTATGGCGACCCGTTTAAGGAATGTAAATGCTCGTCAGGAGAAATCTCCCGCTATCATAAAAAGATAAGTGGACCATTACTGGACCGCATTGATATCTTTGTCGATGTTCCCCATATTGATTATGAAAAACTCACTGAAGATAAGCCTGGGGAAAGCTCGGATAAAGTCAGGGCCAGAGTCAAGGCGGCGCATGAAATACAGCTTGGTCGTTTTCAGGGGACGAAGCTGAAGTGCAATGCCGATATGACGCCCAAGGAGGTGAAGGAATTCTGTACGGTGGAATCGGCAGCTCAGAGCCTGCTTCGCGCCGCCATGAAGCAGCTTCATTTCACCGGCCGTGCCTTCCATCGCATCCTTAAGCTTTCCCGCACCATCGCCGATTTAGAGCATAGCGACATCATCAAAACACACCATATGGCGGAAGCTCTCCAGTACCGGCATAAGGAAATAATTTAAACCTAAAACTTGGTCCTGAGGCGTGAAGGAATCCTTTCCTTCATGATAATAATTTCAAAACCCCGCCAATAACCAGCAGTATAATACCAATGATAAGGGAAATCCTGCCTCCTATTTGCCAGGCTTGTAGCCAGAAACGCTCGTGTTCATGGGTTATAGTCTCCTTAATATCTCTTCGGGTTAGCAAAATAGAATTGTAGTATCTGTTCTTTTCCCTCTTGTTCCAAAGAATAAAAATGATCCCCAGAAGAAGGAAACATCCTCCCAGCACTAAGATAATTTGGTAAGTAGCCAGAGACATTTTACTCAACCTCCCCCCTCAAGAATTCAAAAATTCTGAGATAACTCTACTTAACCTCTACAGTCGCTCCAGCAGCTTCTAATTTCTGTTTTGCTGTTTCAGCCTCTTCCTTGGGGACGCCTTCTTTTACTATCTGTGGAGCAGCTTCTACCAAATCCTTAGCTTGCTTTAATCCCAGAGTGGTTACCTCACGCACCGCCTTGATAACTTCGATTTTCTTCTCGCCGAAGCTCTTTAAGGTGACGGTGAATTCTGTCTTCTCCTCCTCCGAGGGTGCCTCTGCTGGCTTGCCAAGGGCAGCTGCCGGCGCTGCTGCCGCTACGGGGACAGCACTAATTCCGAATTCATTTTCCAGTGTCTTGACCAAATCAGCCAGGTCCAGCACTGTCATAGTCTTAATGGCAGCGATAATTTCTTCCTTGGTCAAACCCTTGGCCTCTTTCTTCGCCCTTGGAGCTTCCTTGCCCTGTTCTTCCTTAACTTCTTTCTGTGGCTTTGGAACTTCCTTTCCCTTCTCTTCCTTAACTTCCTCCTGTGCAGTTGGAGCTTCTTTTACCTCCCCTTCCTTAACTTCTTGCTGCGCTGTTGGAACTTCCTTGCTCTCCTCTTCTTTAACTTCTTTCTTTGCTTTTGAAGCTTTCTTTACCTCCCCTTCCTTAGTTTCTTTCTTTACTTCTTCTGGTGACATGATGTCCTCCTTTGTTATGCGCTCATGGTTTGAGCCCTGTTTTGTAGCACGTTCAATAGCCCCAGCAGGGGACGGTTAAGGATATTATGTAAATTTCCTATGGGGGCTTGTATTTGCCCGATTAGTTTGGCGATTAGAACTTCTCTAGGTGGCAAACTAGCCAGGCTTACCACTTCCTCCGGAGGCAGCACTTGGTCCTCCAACAATCCTCCTATAATTTGTAAAGGCAATGCCGCAGATTTGATATATTGGTTAAGAGCTTTAGCTGTATTAACTATATCGTCGCCGAAGGCCAGGGCCACAGGGCCTTCGATTATATCTCTCAGTTGTGGCTTACCTGCCTGGTCAGCGGCACGATAGACCAGAGTGTTTTTGACAACATGATACTCGACACCTGCTTTTGCCAGAGCATTACGCAACTCGGCCATTTGTTTAGCAAGCAGGCCTTGATAATTAGTAGCGATAATAATATTGCTCCGCGACAAATCGTCGGCTAGATTGCTTACTATCTGCACCTTCTTTTCTTTTAACATATAGCCCTTTCTTTAATTCCCTCACGTCATGATAGAGGAAGTCTATAACAAAAACCCCTGTGCCAGTGAACACAGGGTTAACTTAAGCCTCGGCAGGCAAATCATTTAAACCCTCAGGGTACCTGCTGTCACTGGCGTCGGGCTATTATAACACAAGGAATCAATTAGTCAAAGAATACATCGACTGCAGAAAGCATAAGAAAAGGTGAACCCCTGTCAGGGGGGCCACCTATCGCACCTAATTACGTCACACCCTATAGCTTATACATAACTTTTTTGGGAGTACCTCCTTCTTGTTTTTGCTAACAGAAAGAGTACTCGTTGCCGTTAACTATTTCCACACTTTTTGAGTATACCCCTTGGGAAAACGCATGGCAAGAGAGAACTTTAGTCAAATGTTGCTATAATTATTATTCACTTCGACTTGACATTGGCTTCATACGAGTGCAATAATATTTCCTACGATTGAACATGGCGTTTCTCCGAGCCAGTCTGTCTAACGGGTAATCCTATGATAGATAGCTGATAGGGCATAGCCGAAAGCGGAGATGCCTCCCGTGTTTGGGAAGGAGAAGTGTCTTAGGGAAGAGAGACACCTGAGTTTTTTTAGGCGTCTTATTTTTTGCTAGTGCCCCCCTATCACTGACGTGGTGGGAGAGGCAAGGGTGGTCTTGTTAGTCATATGCCATCAGGCGGGAAAGTACCAGCAAGACCAAGCTAAGAATACACGTCGGACTCAAAAAGAGATACCAGAAGGGAGTAGCCGTGATATTACCAAGATTCAAGTTTATCGAGCCGGAAACTCTGGAAGAAGCGTTTGAAATCATGGAGCAAAACAAGGGGGATACTGCATTTCTCGCCGGTGGTACCGACCTGTTGGTCAATCTGAAAAAGAAGGTGGTTCATCACAGTGTAATCGTCTCTCTGGAAAAGCTGGCTGAACTGAAAAATATAGAGTACTCCAATGAAAAGGGCCTTACCCTAGGAGCTATGACTAGGATCAGTGATATCGAAGAATCCCCGGTGCTTAGAGAGAAATATCCTATCCTGGCGATAGCTGCCAGCAAGTTGGGCTCACTGCAAGTAAGAAACCGCGCTACCGTGGGCGGGAACATCTGTGCAGCGAGACCAGCCGGTGACACCATCGGTCCTCTGATTGCTTACGCTGCCACTGTCAGGCTGGTTAGTAAAGACGGAGAGCGGCGCCAGCCGCTGGAAGAGTTCTTTCTCGGCCCCGGCAAGACCATACTCAGAGAAGGCGAAATACTGGCTGACATTCAACTCAGTACTGCCCCCGCGAATACCGGGGCCAGCTATATCAAATATGGCATAAGGAAAGCTATGGAGATTGCTGTGGTCAGTGTGACCACTTTGCTCACCTTCGGAAACGCATCGTGCCAATCGGCGCGGGTAGTCCTGGGCGCCGTCGCCCCTATATTTATCAGGAGCCCCCAGGCGGAGGACGTTTTGTCGGGTAAGATATTTTCTCGTGATATTGCCGGGCATGCTGCTAAATTGGCTGCCGGTTGCTGTCAGCCTATCTCCGACATCAGGGCGTCTGCTGAATATCGCCGGGAACTGGTAGAGGTACTAACCAGACGCAGCCTTTTGGAGGCCGCATCTCAATGCGTCAACTTTTCATAAAGGAGAAAGGTGCCCATGAAAAAACATATAGCATTGAAGATTAACAATCAAGATTATGAATTACTGGTAGCAGACAATGAAACACTGGCGCAGGTACTGCGTGGTACGCAGGTCAACCTGACGGGCACAAAACAGGGCTGTGAAATAGGGGATTGCGGTGCCTGTACCGTGCTGATGGATGGCAAACCGGTCAATTCCTGCCTGGTGCTGGCGGTGCAGGCCAGCGGTCACGAAATCACCACAATTGAAGGCTTAGCTAGAAACGGAAAGCTTCATCCTATCCAGGAAGCATTTATTGAAGCCGGTGCTGTGCAGTGTGGCTTCTGCACGCCAGGTATGATTTTGAAGGCGAAGGCCTTACTTGATACAAATACTAAACCAACCCGACAGGAAATCCGAAAGGCATTTGTCGGTAACCTGTGTCGCTGTACCGGTTATTTTAAAATCATCAATGCCGTGGAGAAAGCATCTGAAATGCTGAGTAAAGAGGAGGTGAAACCCTGATGGCTGAAACCACTGTGCATGAGTATTCGATTTTAAATACCAGTCCTGTGCGTAAAGGCGTACCGGAGAAAGCTACCGGGCAGGCCAAGTATACCGCTGATTTGTCATTGCCCAATATACTGACCGGTGCTATACTGCACAGCCCGCTGGCCCATGCCAGGATATTAAACATCGATGTGACCAGGGCTAAGAACTTGCCCGGCGTAAGAGCCGTATTGACCGCTAAGGACATCAGCCACATCAAGTTTGGCTACAGCCCGGCAAGATTCGATGAAACGGCACTGGCGGTTGACAAAGTCCGGCACGTAGGTGACCAGGTTGCCGCCGTGGCTGCCATTGATGAGCGAACCGCCAGAGAAGCGCTGGAGTTGATAAAGGTAGACTACGAAGAGTTGCCGGCAGTATTGGACCCGTTCGATGCTATGGCAGAAGATGCTCCGCTCATACATGAAGAATATGCCCGAAATGTCTGCCATGAAGTACACAATGAAGCAGGTAATGTAGATAAGGGGTTTTCCGAGGCCCACCTTGTCAGGAGTGACAGGTTCATGAATAAAAAGACGGAAGGTGCCTGTCTTGAGCCGCAGGCTACCCTGGCCGATTATGACCTTTCGGGGCACCTGACTCTCTGGACTTCAACACAAGTATCCCATTATGTCCAGAGAACAGTGGCAATGGTGCTGCAACTACCATTGAATAGGGTGAGGGTCATTGCCCCGTATGTAGGTGGTGGATTCGGCGTTAAAGCTAGTGCAGGTTCCCACGAGCTTATTGCCTGTATGTTATCCATGCATGCCGGCTGCCCGGTCAAGCTTGTGATGGATAGAGAGGAGGTCTTCTGGCACAATCGTGCCCGGCACCAGTACTATCATGAAATGACCATCGGGGTAACTAAGGACGGCAAGATTCTGGCCCATAAGCACCTAGCGGTGCTTGACGGCGGCGCTTACAGCAGCTTGGGCGTGATTACTGTCTACTACAACGGCTCGTTGCTTCACGCACCTTATGATATACCCAATATGCGCTATGATGGCTACCGCATCTACACCAATAAGCCGACCAGTGGTTCCTTGCGAGGTCATGGCGGGGTGAGCAACCGTGCCTGTTTCGAAACCCAGCTGGATCTGGTGGCTGAGGAGATGAAGATAGACCCCGTCGAGATTCGCAGGAAGAATGCCCTGCAAGCCGGTGATACCACGAAAAGCGGCTATTACCTGAGTAGTTTCAGCATGCGCGAGTGCCTGGAAGAGGCACGCGCTTATTCTGGATGGGAGAAGAAGAAAAATAGACTGCCGAAAGGCAAAGGTATCGGTGTGGCCACTAGCTATTTTATGTCTGGTGCTGGTGCGGCTAACTACCACACGGATATTCCCCATTCCACGGTAGTTATTAAAGTGGCGGATGACGGCAGCGGGGTAATGGTCTATACCGGCTCCAACGAAATCGGGCAAGGCTCGGATACCATTGTCGCTATGATAACAGCGGAGGTGCTGGGGTTGAGCCTTGATGATGTCAACGTGGTTTCCGGAGATACAGGAATCTGCCCTATTGACCTCGGTGCATATTCCAGCCGACAGACGTTGATGACAGGCAACGCTACCAAACAGGCTGCTGAAGCGGTGAAGAAACAGCTACTGGATGAGGTGGCTAGGAGATACGGTGTCGCATCTTCTGAATTTAAACTGCGTCAAGGTAAGGTCTACGGTACGGAGAAAAACCGGGAGGTGCTGGATAATATCCGTAGCAAATATCGGTCCGAACACCGCCATTTCACCAATCTGCCGAAGGAAGGCCCTCTGACGTTTACCGAAGTCGCCCGCCTGATATACGCGGAAAGCGGCTCCATTTTGGGCAAGGGTACTTACAGCCCGCCTGAGCTGCAATATTCCAAGAAATGGAAGGGGGCAGTCATTGGGTCGTCTCCTGCCTACTCCACCCAGGCTTGCATCGCCGAAGTAACTGTAGATTTTGAGACTGGGGATTTAACCATTGACCACCTTACCCTGGCACACGACTGCGGGTTTGCCATCAACAGAAAAGCGGTAGAGGGACAATTGGAAGGCTCCATGTGTCACGGCTTGGGTGAAGCCCTTTTTGAAGAGATGATTTTTGATGATAAGGGCTGCCTGATGAATGCCTCTCTGGGAGACTACAAAATTCCTACTGTCCTGGACGTCCCCGAAATGAAAGCAATAATAATCGAGAGCAACGAACCCAACGGGCCGTTTGGCGCAAAAGAAGTCGGCGAAGGCTGTATCCTGCCGGTCGTTCCGGCTATTATCAATGCCGTTCGAGATGCCTGCGGTGTCGTCATTATGGAGCTCCCCATTTCATCGGAACGGATATTAAAGGCATTAAAAGCTAAGGAGGCTTCCGGAGAAGCTCTCTATATTTACAAACCGCCAGCAGGCGCCGACAGAATTATCGACCAAGCCGCGAAACTGAGTGCAGGTGCTGCAGCACAGTAGCATCAGCCAGCAACAACTTGTTATAGAGCTTGTGGCTTATGTCCTTCCTGAGCATCTTGTTGCCATTTGGTTCAGGTTGCTCATTCTAACCACCAACCTTGGCCTCTTTTTCAAAGATCTCAGCCAAAGTTTCGTAGCCCTTGTTTCCAAATGCTGTGACTTGCAACATAATTAATTCCCCGTAGGAAAGGCCTTTTGTCTTTAACCAGTCCTTATGCTTGCTATCATTTTGTCCTAAAAAGTGCCGAGCTAAATCCATAGAATCAGGTGAAATCTTGCGACAAACTGGACAATGATAAGCCATCGCTAGCCTCCTTATTTTATTCTCTTACCTGCCTAAGTTGCTTTATTCTTCTTTAGAGCCTTTAAAGCCTTAAAAACTCTCTCCGCAGTTAAGGGATTGCTATTAATTTCTACGCCTACTGCATGATAAACGGCATTCGCTATTGCACCGGCTGTAGGAGTGGTAAGTCCCTCCCCTGCTTCTTTGGCTCCAAATGGTCCTTCAGGTTCATGGGTATGGACTTCTAATGTCGTGATATGCGGCATGTCACGGTATCTAAGGATCTTATAATATGCAAGAGAAGCATTAAGTACTGAGCCATCCTCACTACGTAGCTCTTCGGTTAGACCACATCCCGCTGCCATAGCGGTCGCTCCTTCTACTTGACCTCGAACTGCTGGAGGATTTATTACCTGACCACAATCGTGAGCTGTAACTATATCCAATAATTTCACCCGGCCTGTTTTTATATCAACTTCCACCTTTACCGCTTGGGCGCCAAAAGTAAAGGCTGGTGAAACCATGCCTTTACCATGAGGAGTATAGTGCCCTGTGCCTATAAGAGGCTCTCCATCATTATACTTTATAGCATCCTTTACAATATCATAATAGGAGTAACCCCTTTCTGGCCGCAATGCAAGGTATATTCGTCCACCTTTAGCCTCTAGGTCGTAAACAATGTTTTCACCTAACTTAATTCGGGCAACATCCATAAGTTTCCGTTTAATCTCAGCCGCAGCTGCTTTGACTGCATTACCTGACATTAAGGTCTGCCTGCTGCC
>Ga0307435_1000041_pt1 | contig 54091 bp, 74 predicted proteins | sample SalMarWE160470MG_FD_202164 | JGI IMG/M metagenome (GOLD analysis project Ga0307435, IMG submission 202164) | Salt marsh sediment microbial communities from the Plum Island Ecosystem LTER, Massachusetts, United States - WE1604-70 | ecosystem: Environmental > Aquatic > Marine > Intertidal zone >... | reverse complement strand
TGTTTACGAAGAGATAGGTATCGATATGTTCAAAACCAGTGGCAGGTCAATGCCCACCGAGCGAATTTTGAATGCTGCCACAGCATATTCGTCACGTCATTATCAAGGGAACCTATATGATATTTTGAACGTCATTACTCCGAAAATTGAATTTAGCAATTCTACTTTACCGGGCGTACAAAACAACACTATTGAGCCACCGCCCAGATTATATATCGATAACCAAGCTCTGGAAGGTTTCATAGATTTCTTCAAGAAGCAAAATTGCCTATCCGGGTGTAGCCATTGCGATTATTGCCAACGAATAGCCAATAAAGTTATACAATTCGATCGTGATGAAGTAGACGAATACATAGCTATGCTCAATACGTCTTTAGATAACCTATCCAGTAGCAGGATATTTAAAGTTAAGGCAGGAGTAAGGAAACACCTGCATTAACAAGCAAAGCGTTCAAAATAGCGTTCTAAACTATCCACAGGATTTTGCCTGACACTGCAGCTTAATGTATCACAGGTATAATGAAAACGACTCTTTGGTTTCAGCTTTGAGGTTGTCCCTCAGGCTCCGATGACCAAAACCAGGCCTCAACCGCCCTAGTTGACATCCTAATTACCTTGTGTTAAATTAGTAACTTGGCGTCTACTAGAAGGTAAAAACATAGAGAGTTGTAAAAGCCGGCTGGGTGAAGCCGAGCAAATTTTCCTGGAGTAGACCGGCATATAACCAGACGGCTTTTTGATTGCCTAAAATAGAGGAGTATAGGAATGCCAACAGTTAATCAACTTGTTCGTAAAGGGCGGCAGAAGCTGGGAAAGAAAAGCGATGTCCCAGCATTGCATTACACCCGAAATACGATGAAGGGGGGAATTAAATGGATCCAGGGGGCGCCTCAAAAAAGAGGTGTATGCGTCCAGGTTAAGACGGTTACACCTAAGAAGCCCAACTCGGCATTGCGCAAAGTTGCCCGCGTTAGGCTGACCAACGGTATGGAAGTGACCGCTTATATCCCTGGCGAAGGACATAATTTGCAGGAACACTCGGTAGTGTTGATTCGTGGTGGCCGAGTTAAGGACATTCCTGGAATTCGCTACCATATTATCCGTGGTACCTTGGACACTGAAGGAGTAGCTAATCGCAAGCAAGGTCGCAGCAGATATGGGGCCAAGGCACCAAAATAGCGAGGATGTCAAATGCCAAGAGGAGCTAGGAAAGTAGTAAAAAGGATACCACCACCCGATGCTAAATATGACAGCATTATGGTGGCTAAATTTATTAATAGACTTATGCTACGAGGGCAAAAAGCTACAGCCGAGCGCATTGTCTATAATGCCTTGCAGCTCACTGCTCAGCAGGTGAATAGCAGCCCTGAAGAAGCCTTAGAGCGAGCGATTAGAAACGCTACGCCGCTTCTCATGGTTAAATCACGTCGTGTTGGTGGGGCTACCTACCAAATTCCGACGGAGGTAGGTGAAGATCGGGGGCGCGCTCTTGCCATGAGATGGCTCATTGCTGCAGCGCGAGCTCGTAGTGGCAAATCTATGGAAGAAAGGCTGGCAAGCGAGTTGGTTGATGCTGTCCATGGTCGGGGGACAGCAATCAAGAAACGTGAGGATCTTCACAAGATGGCAGAGGCTAACAAAGCCTTTGCTCACTATCGCTGGTGAAAATCGTGTTAAAAGCAGTACTTGAGGTAAAGGATAAGCTCATGTCGCGGACTTTCCCTTTGGAAAAAATACGGAATATAGGAATCATTGCTCATATAGATGCTGGCAAGACCACGGCTACAGAGATGATTCTCCACCACGCAGGGCGTACTTACAAGGTTGGAAGCGTGGATGAAGGGACTGCGGTAATGGATTGGATGGAGCAAGAGAGAGAGCGGGGTATTACCATTACTTCAGCGGCTACTACATGTCACTGGCGCGAACATTGTATAAACATCATAGATACCCCTGGGCATGTAGATTTCACTGCTGAGGTAGAGCGTAGCCTCCGTGTATTAGATGGCGGTGTCGTGATTTTCGATGGTGTAGCTGGAGTAGAAGCTCAATCAGAGGCTGTGTGGCGCCAGGCAGATAAATATGGTGTGGCCAGGATTTGTTTTATTAACAAAATGGACAGGATTGGCGCTGATTTTCATCACACGGTGACCATGATTAACGAAAGGTTGCGAACCAAGGCTTTACCTATACAGCTCCCATTAGGAAGTGAAAAACTCTTTGGGGGCATCATCGACCTTGTTGAAAACAAAATCATTGCTTTCCCGGTTGATTCTAATTCAGCTTTAATCGCAGAAGGTGAGACTTTGCTGGCCAAGCATCGCCAAGCATTAATTGAAAACTTAGCGGAGTTCGATGAGCAGATTATGCTGCTCTATCTTAATGGGCAAGATGTCTCTGCCTCTCAAATTAAGGCGGCTATAAGAAGGCTGACTATTTCTAACCGCATAGTGCCTGTCCTTTGTGGTAGCGCCTTGAAGGATAGGGGCATCCAGCCATTGCTTGATGCTATTGTGGATTATCTCCCCTCGCCGCTAGATGCTCCCCCCCCTTCGGCTACAAATTCTAAAAGTGGAAAGGAAATCCTTTGTCTGGCGAGCGATGATGAGCCTTTTTCTGCATTGGTGTTTAAAACAGTTTCTGACCTGTTTATGGGCAGACTGGTATATTTGCGTGTGTACTCAGGCAAGGTGAAAGCCGGGGCACAAATTTTGAATTCTACCACAGGTAAGAAAGAGAGGTTGGGAAAACTATATGTTATGCATGCCGATCACCGTGAAGAAGTTGACCACGCTGAGACTGGAAGCATTGTAGCTAGTCTGGGGCTTAAGATGACCTCGACAGGTGATACCCTTTGCGAGCCTACGCGACCGGTACTTTTTGAGACTATACGATTTGCTGAGCCGGTGCTTTCCATGGCTGTTGAGCCCAAAAGCAAGGCCGACCAAGACAAGTTGGATAATGCCCTGGCTAAACTTGCTGTTGAAGACCCGACCTTCAAGATTTACCATGACAAAGAAACAGGCCAAACTTTGGTTTCGGGGATGGGTGAACTTCATCTCGAGGTATTAATGGAGCGTGTATTTCGCGAATATAGCGTAAAGGTTAATGCTGGTAAGCCTCAGGTCGCTTATAAGGAAACAATCACCCTTCCTGTGGAATCTGAAGGAAGATTTGTCCGTCAATCCGGGGGTAAGGGACAATACGGGCACGTTTGGCTTAGAATTGAGCCAGGCGGGCGTGGCAGTGGATTTGAGTTTCGTGATCAAATTCGAAGTGGAGCTATACCTAAGGAATTTATTCCCTCAGTAGAAGCTGGTGTTAAGGCAGTTTTGCAAAGTGGGGGATTAGCTGGTTACCCTGTAATAGATGTGAAAGTGACTTTATATGACGGGAGTTTTCATGAGGTCGATTCTTCGGACGTGGCTTTCAGGATGGCGGCCTTCATGGCTATGAGGGATGGAATAGATAAAGCTGAGCCTATTATTCTCGAGCCAATTATGGAAGTGGAAATAACAACTCCCAATCAGTTCCTAGGAGACATCATTGGCGATTTAAACTCTCGAAGAGCTCATATTGAAAGCATTGAGAGTCGCGACGAGTCCTCTGCTGTCCGTTGTCTTGTTCCTCTAGCGGAAACATTCGGTTTCGCTGGAGATTTGAGGTCGCTCAGTCAAGGGAGGGCGAGTTACACTATGCACTTTCATCGCTATGAACAATTGCCTCAGGATTTGGCTAAGCAAATTACAGCTAGAATGGGGAGAAGCAGATGACCGACCAAAAAGTTCGTATCAAAGTCAAAAGTTTCGATCATAAGTTGGCTGATCAGGCAGTAAGGCAAATACTGGAAACAGTGGAACGTACCGGGGCTATAGTGGTTGGCCCGGTGCCTTTACCCACAGATATCGAAAAATTTTGCGTTATTCGCTCCCCTAACATCGATAAAGATTCCAGGGAGCAGTTTGAAATCAGGACCCATAAGAGGTTAATTGATATTTTGCAGCCGAGTTCCAAGACTATAGATGCCCTAAGTCACCTTGACCTAGCATCCGGAGTGGAGATAGATATTAAGTTATAGGTAAAACCATGTTTCCAGGTATTATTGGTAGAAAAATAGGCATGACGCAACTGTTTCAGGAAAGCGGAGAGGCAATGGCAGTAACCGCTATTCAAGCTGGGCCTTCCGTGGTAACTCAGATAAAGAGCCGAGACAGGGATGGGTATGATGCTGTCCAAGTAGGCTTTATTGAGAACAAAGTGAAGCAATCTCAGCTTAGCTCTTCGGAGAAGGGACATCTTCGAGGCTTAGAGAATGTTCGCTATCTTCGCGAATTCAGGACCGATGATATTAGCTCGGTCAAGAGCGGTGACAAAGTGGATGTTGGCTTTCTAAAGCAAGGCGACCTGATAAATGTAACTGGCTTTTCTAAGGGCAGGGGTTTTGCTGGCGTTGTTAAGCGGCATCATTTTGCTGGTGGGCCAAAGACCCACGGCCAAACTGACCGCCATCGCGCCCCTGGTTCAATTGGAGCTACCACTTTTCCCGGTCGGGTGCTTAAAGGAAAACACATGGCAGGACATATGGGAAATAGGAGAGTAACAGCGCGTAATCTCAAGGTAATTCAAACTGACCCAGAGAGCAATTTGCTTTTGGTGAAGGGTGCAGTACCTGGAGCCAATGGTGGGCTGTTAATAATTGAAAGAGTAAGGTAACAGGAAGTGAAAGTGCCAGTTTATACTTTAAACGGTGAAGTTGTTGACCAAATAGAGCTTAGCCAGGCCATTTTTGATCTTCCCTTTAATGGGGTGGTGGTTCACCAAGCAATGGCCGGACAATTAGCCAATAGACGCCATGGTACTGCGTCTACCAAGACCAGAGGTGAGGTTACAGGGAGCACGAGGAAACTCTATCGCCAAAAGCATACTGGCAGAGCGCGAAGGGGGGATATAAAATCACCCCTGCTCAGGGGAGGTGGGGTAGTTTTTGGCCCCAAGCCATGCAACTATCGCCAATCGATGCCCCGGAAAATGAGGAGGTTAGCTTTGAAATGCCTCCTCTCCGCTAAAGTTAGAGAAGGAAATATAAGACTGGTACAGGAGCTTGATTTTAAGGGACCAAAGACAAAAGACATGATAAATGTTCTGTCCTCGCTCGGCATCGATTCCTCCACTTTAGTTCTTACTGCTCAATCCACACCCAATGTGGTTAAATCAGCGGCTAATTTGCCTGAAGTTAAAGTCCTACCTTCGGCTCTAATTAATGTATTGGATTTGCTTTCCTATGAAATGCTGGTAGCCACTGTACCGGCAATACACAACATAGAGCAAATTTGGGGTAAATAAATTGCATCTTTACGAAGTTCTGCGGCGTCCTTTAATTACAGAGAAGGCTACTTCGCTTAAGGAGGGAGATAAATATGCCTTTGAGGTAGCGGGCAAGGCTACCAGGCCTCAGATTAAGGAGGCAGTGGAACAGGCTTTCAAGGTAGAGGTAAGCAAAGTCAATGTGATGACGGTGCCTGGGAAGACAAGAAGGTTTGGCAGGAGACAAGTAACTAGCTCACCCTGGAAAAAGGCAATAGTTACCTTGGCACCGGGACATAAAATTACTTTCTTTGAGGGTGTCTAATGGGTTCAGTCGTTAAGTGGAGAAAAAAGAAGATGTCAAAACACAGACATCAGAAACTTCTTAAAAAAACTCGCTGGCAAAGGACGCACAAATAAGGAGCAAATCGTGGGATTAAGGACTTATAATCCGACTTCTCCAGGCAGAAGATTTATGTCTGGCGCTACTTTTGAAGAGTTGACCAAGGTAGCTCCTGAGAAATCCTTACTGGTGCCGCTGAAGAAGAAGGCAGGGCGTAATAGCCGAGGTGTTATAACTGTGCGTCATCGAGGTGGCGGCAGCAAGCGCAAACTTCGCCTTATCGATTTTAAGAGGGATAAAATTACCGTTCCAGGAAAAATAGCTTCCATTGAATATGATCCTAATAGGTCAGCGCGCATTGCCCTAATTCATTATGCTGATGGAGAAAAGCGCTATATAATCGCCCCTTTGGGCATCAAGTTGGGTGATACCATACAGGCAGGCGAAGATGTTGATATAAAACCTGGGAATGCCCTCCCATTGGAGTCCATTCCTGTGGGAACTTTAGTGCATAATGTTGAGTTTGAGCCAGGCAAAGGAGGAAAGCTTGTTCATAGCGCAGGGAGTTCTGCCGAAATTATAAGCAAGGAGGGCCAATATGTTGTACTTAAACTCCCTTCGGGTGAACTGCGTAAATTTCATCACAAGTGCTGGGCTACTATTGGTCAGATAGGCAACGTTGACCACGAAAATATAACGTTAGGCAAAGCTGGAAGGAGGAGATGGTCAGGTTGGCGACCTTCGGTCAGGGGTTCTGCTATGACTCCCCGAGACCACCCACACGGGGGTGGGGAGGGCAGGGCTCCCCGAGGAATGCCTCCGAAAACCCCCTGGGGAAAGCCAGCTTTGGGGCCTAAGACACGTCGTCGTAAAACGTCGGATAAAATGATTCTTAAACGGAGGAAACAGGATGTCACGGTCGCTTAAGAAGGGACCCTTTTGCAATGCTAAATTGCTTAAGAAAATAGAAGCGCTCAATAATTCGGGCGAGAAAACAGTGATAAAGACATGGTCTCGCTCCTCTACTATTTTGCCTCAAATGATAGGTCATACTATTGCAGTGCATAATGGCAGGAGGCATGTGCCCATTTTCGTCACTGAAAATATGGTGGGGCATAAATTGGCAGAATTTGCGTCTACTAGGACATTCAGGGGCCATATCACCAAAGCTAAAATAACTGAACAGGCAAGGAAAAAATAAGACGCAATGAAGGTAAAAGCAGTAGCTAAGGAAGTTGGCATTTCACCTCAGAAGGTTCGGTTAGTGATAAATATGGTTAGAGGCAGAAAAGTTGACGAGGCATTGAATATCCTCAGTTTTTTGCCTACCCCCACAGCCAAGGCCGTGGCTAAAGTAATTAAATCGGCGGTAGCCAATGCTGAAAATAATTTTCAAATGCCGCCTGCTGAGCTTAAAATCACTGATATATTTGCTGATCAAGGGCATACCTTGAAGAGATTCCGTCCTCAGTCGAGAGGGAGGATGAGTCCTATCTTAAAACGGTCTAGCAATATTACAGTTTTAGTTACTGAAGAGGAGGAATAGTTTTGGGACAAAAAGTTCATCCTTATGGTTTCAGGCTGGGGATTAATCAGGATTGGCGAGCCAGGTGGTATGCTGAGAAGAACTATGCCCGGTTTTTGTTAGATGATTTAAAGCTACGCAGAGTTGTGGAACAACAATGTCCTGGAGGAGCAGTTGCTCGGGTGGAAATTGAACGTTCGGGAGACGAAGTACATTTAACTCTTTACTCAGCTCGTCCTGGCATCTTGATTGGCCGAGGGGGACAAAATGTGGAAATACTGAAGTCGGACATGGAAAAGGTCAGTGGGGATAAAATTAGATTGACCATTAGAGAAGTTGAGCACCCTGAGCTTGAATCTCTTTTGGTAGCTCAGAGCATAGCTGAGCGGCTTGAAGAGAGAATCCCTTTCCGGCGGGCTATGAGGCAAGCAACCTTCCGAACTTTGCAAGCTGGTGCTAAGGGAATAAAGATACAGTGCAATGGAAGACTTGGTGGGCTTGAAATTGCTAGAAGTGAAACTATCCGTCAAGGTCAAATGCCGTTGCATAAGTTACGTGCCAATATCGATTATGGTTTTACTGAAGCCCATACTATAATGGGGCGTATTGGGGTTAAAGTGTGGATTTATAAGGGCGATATTATCCCTGAAAAGAAGGAGAAAAGTGCTACAGCCGAAACGAGTGAAGTACCGCAAGGTACATAGAGGAAGGCTAAAAGGTAGTGCCCAGAGCGGGGATACCATTGTTTTTGGTGACTTTGGCATTAGGGCTGAAGAATCCGCTTGGGTAACAGCGCGACAAATTGAGGCAACCCGTCGCGTATTTGTCCGCCACTTGCATCGTGGTGGTAAGCTGTGGATACGAGTTTTCCCTGACAAATCTGTGACAAAAAAACCTGCGGAGACAAGGATGGGTAGCGGGAAAGGCGCTCCGGATCACTGGGTAGCCGTAGTTAAGAGAGGCAAAATCCTGTTCGAATTGGCTGATGTGAAGGAGGATGTGGCTTCGGAGGCAGCCCATCTTGCTTCCTACAAGCTCCCTATAGCTACTAGTTTTGTCAGGAGGGAGAGGTAGTAAGTTGAAAGCTAGCGAAATACGCACTCTAAACAATGAAGAGCTATTAACGAAGCTCAAAGAAGCTCATGAGGAACTTTTTAACCTCCGTTTTCGCTTGGCTACTAGACAGTTGGGAAATCATCGGGAGATTCCTAGAGTAAAGAAAAGGATTGCCAGAATAGAAACTATTTTAAGAGAAAGGGAACTTGGTACAGTAGGATGAGTGATCTCGGGAAAAGAAAGGTTAGAGAAGGCTTGGTGGTGAGTGACAAAATGGATAGAACCGTTGTGGTAGCAGTGGAAACCAGGAAAGTCCACCCACTCTATAAGAAAGCTATCAGAGTTACCAAAAAATATAAGGCTCATGATGAAAATAATGCCTGTAAAATTGGAGACAAAGTGAAGATTGTCGAGACTCGCCCTTTGTCTAGAGAGAAGAGATGGCGGGTAATAGAGATAATGTCTAAAAAAGAGGTAGCTGCAACTAAGCCATAACAGAAGAATGATTCAGACTTATACTAGACTGAAGATAGCCGATAATACTGGGGCTAAGCAAATTATGTGCATTAATGTCCTTGTTGGGGCAAGGAAATATGCTCATATAGGTGATATTATTGTAGCCACTGTGAAGCGAGCCATGCCCCATGGGATGGTGAAGGAGGGTGAGGTAGTGCGGGCTGTGGTTGTGCGTGTGACTAAGCCCTATCGCCGCTCTGATGGCTCCTATATCAGATTTGATGAGAATGCCGCAGTCGTTCTTGGTGATAAAAATAATCCTAAGGGCAGCCGTATTTTTGGTCCTGTAGCCCGAGAACTTAGAGATAAAAACTTTGCCAAAATAATATCCTTGGCTCCTGAGGTCTTGTAAAATGAAAATCAGAAAAGATGATACGGTTGTCATAACTGCAGGCAAAGACAGTGGGAAGAAGGGAAAGGTGCGCCATGCCTGGCCTGACAAAGAGAGGGTGATAGTAGAAGGAGCCAATATGATTAAGCGCCATTCCCGTGCCCGCAGGGCTGCTCGCCAAGCTGGCATAATTGAGCTTGAAGCTCCAATCCATGTATCCAACGTAATGTTGGTATGTAGTAAATGTGGCAAACCTACGCGAGTGGGTTTCCACTTTTTGGCCGATGGTAAAAGGGTGCGAGTTTGCAAATCATGTCGAGAGGTGATTGACTAAGGGAGTTGGTTATGAAATCTCGCTTGGAGGAAAAATATTTAGCTGAATTAGCTCCTCAGCTTAAAGCTGGACTAGGCTATGACAATATAATGCAATTGCCCAAGTTGAGAAAGATTGTACTTAGTGTTGGTTTAGGCGAAGCAACACAGGAGCCTAAAGCTCTTGAAGCAGCGGAGAAGGACCTAGCTACAATTTCGGGGCAACATCCGGTGACGACACGGGCGAAAAGGTCTATCTCCTCTTTCAAACTACGGGCTGGTATGCCTATTGGGATGATGGTGACTTTGCGAGGTAAGCGGATGTACGATTTCTTTGACAAACTGGTTAATGTTGTTCTACCGAGGTTTCGAGATTTCCGCGGAGTATCACGGGATTCGTTCGATGGTCGAGGAAACTACAGCCTGGGCATGAAAGAACAGATAGGTTTCCCTGAGATTGATTACGATAAAGTAGACAAAATTCGCGGTCTTGAGGTAACCATTGTTACTACGGCTAAGAACGATGATGAAGCCAGGACTTTGTTGGAACTAATGGGCATGCCTTTCAGGAGAACTTGATATGGCGAAGTTATCTAAGATTGTCAAGTCAAAGCGCCCGCCAAAGTATAAAGTGCAGCAACGTAACCGCTGTAAGTTATGTGGTAGGCCGCGTGCTTATATGCGTAAATTTGGCTTGTGTCGTATTTGTTTCCGAGAACTTGCTGTAACTGGTGTAATCCCTGGGATAAGAAAGTCGAGCTGGTAAAGAAAAATGACAGTTATTGACCCTATCGCTGATATGTTAACCAGGATACGCAACGCTATCATGGCAGATCATGATTGTGTGCTTGTGCCTTCCTCTAAAATAAAGCTTTCTATTGCCAAAATACTTAATGAAGAGGGTTTTATTGACCGTTATGAAGTGCTTAAAGGGAAACCACAGCCCATGATGAAAATCTACCTCAAGTACACAGGTGAGCAGCCTGCAATCTTAGGGTTAGAAAGGGCGAGCAAGCCGAGCTTAAGAGTCTATGCGGAAAGGCGTGAAATCCCCCGTGTTTATGGGGGCTTGGGTATTGCCATTCTATCCACATCCAAAGGTATTATGACTGGCCAGGAGGCATGGCGGCAGCGTCTTGGCGGTGAAATTCTGTGCTATGTGTGGTAAATTAACTTAGGAGTTGTAAATTATGTCTCGTATCGGCTTGCTTCCCATTGCTATACCTCAAGGTACCGAGGTAAAGATCGATGGAAGCGAAGTTGTGGTAAAGGGAAGCAAGGGAGAACTCCGGCGACGGTTTCACCCCGACATTTCTATCGCTTTGAAGGACGGGTGCTTGATTGTAACCCGGCCTAGTGATAGTAAGATCCATCGTTCTTTACATGGGCTTACTCGCAGCCTTCTGGCAAATATGGTTACAGGGGTGAGTGAAGGTTTTGAAAAAGTCTTGGAAATAAATGGCGTGGGCTATAGAGCGCAGAAAACTGGCGACAAGCTGTTGCTCCAGGTAGGATACGCCAATACTGTGGAGTTCCCCCCCCCTCCTGGTATTAGTATCACCGTTGAGGGGACAAATCGTATTCGCATCACTGGTATTGATAAAGAAGTAGTTGGGGAAACGGCTGCTAAAATTCGGGCAATACGCCCTCCTGACTCCTATAAAGGAAAAGGCATTAAATACTTTGGTGAGAGACTGCGTCTTAAACCTGGCAAATCGGGCAAAATAGGCAAGAAATAGTGACTATAATGAACAGGAGAGGTTCAAAAGCAATCAAAAAGATACGACACAGACGTGTGAGGCAAAAAATAACGGGAACGATATCACGTCCTCGATTATGTGTCTTCCGTAGCTTGAATCATGTGCATGCCCAGCTTATCGATGATTCTAGGGGCCAGACTTTAGTCTCAATGAGCACTCTTGACTCTCAGATGAGAGGCAAGACCGATGGAATGGAAAAAAGCAAGAAAGCCGGAATAGTGGGAACTTTGCTTGCGGAGAAAGCATTAAATAAAGGGATCAAACAGGTGGTTTTTGACCGTGGTGGCTATAAGTATCACGGCAGAGTTAAGGCTTTAGCCGAGGCGGCCAGGAAAGCTGGATTGGAATTTTGAGAGTTAACTTATGAAAGCGGTTACCAAAGTAAGAGGAAAGAAGGCCAAAATCGATGCCTCAGAACTGAGCCTCGAAGAGAAACTGTTAGGCATCGATCGTGTAACTAAAGTGGTCAAAGGTGGTAGACACCTTCGGTTCAGAGCTTCAGTGGTAGTTGGCGATGGCCAGGGGCATGTCGGATTTGGTTTAGCTAAAGCGGCAGCGGTTCCTGAAGCAGTTCGCAAGGCAGGTGCTATGGCGAGAAAGGGGCTGATTGAGGTGCCTATCAAGGGCAATACCATCCCTCATGAAATTCTAGCCAAGTTCGGTGCATCCAAAATCTTACTAAAGCCGGCGGCGCCTGGCACAGGCTTAATTGTCAACAATACTACTCGAGCAGTGCTTGAATTGGCAGGCATAAAAGACGCCCTTGGCAAATCATTAGGTGGACGAAGCAAAATCAACGTAGCTAAGGCGACGATACTTGCCCTGGCTAACTTGAGGAAGAGTGAGGAAGCGGCAATTCAAGCCGATGTTGAAGCTCAGGAAGAAAAGGTAGATGAAACAGAATGAATTAAGACCTCCTGAGGGTGCTAAGCACAAGAGAAAGCTCGTAGGTCGAGGAGATGGCAGCGGACATGGCACCTATTCGGGGCGAGGTTGCAAGGGGCAAAAGGCTCGCTCCGGTGGTGGCGTGCGCCTTGGCTTTGAAGGTGGGCAATTGCCTTTGATACAACGGCTACCACGAAAAAGAGGGTTCACTAACATTTTTAAAACTGAATATAATATTGTCAATGTGGGGAAGCTAGCTATTTTCCCCTCAGGAACTGAGGTAACCCCTGAGGAATTGCTTCGAGCGAGGCTGATTAACACCCCGGACCATCCGACCAAAATTCTCGGCGCTGGCGACATCCGGCATCCATTGCTAGTTAAGGCTGATAAATTCTCTTCATCGGCGGAGAAAAAAATCCTGGCTGCTGGAGGGAAGATAAAAAAGGTTTAGAATGCAGCGCAAAACGACCCGACCACGCCTCGTCCAGGCAATGATGGACGTAGTAACATTGCCTGATTTGCGGCGAAAAATTTTTTTCACCCTTGGCATCCTTGTCGTTTTTCGCTTTATGGCTCACGTTCCCTTGCCCGGCGTGGACATTGCGGCCTTGCAAGAATTCTTCGGGCAAAACCTCCTCTTCGGCATGCTTGACCTTTTTAGCGGTGGTGCCATGGCGCGATTCAGTGTGGTTGCCATAGGCATTTATCCTTACATCACTGCATCCATAATTATGCAATTGCTGGTTCCGGTAATCCCCAGACTTCAGGCTCTATCCCAGGAGGGGGAGCTCGGCAGCCAGAAAATCAATCGAATTACTCACTTTGCGACTATACCTTTGGCTGCCCTTCAAGGCTATGCTATGCTTGCTTTGTTACGCTCTCAAGGCGTTACTATTGAGCCATTTGGATCATTGACCATAGCCACCATACTAATAACGATGATCGCTGGCACGATGTTCCTCGTGTGGCTAGGTGAATTGATTACCGAGCGTGGTATAGGGAACGGAATATCGATAATAATCTTTGGTGGTATCGTGGCCGGTCTGCCTGGGATAGTGGGTCGTGGCATTGTTACTGCTATTGGCGGACAGCCCGGGGGGTTGATCGCCTACATTATTCTGGCCTTAGCTATGCTGGCGCTTATAGTAATATTTGTTGAAGCGCATCGCCGTATTCCTGTACAGTATGCTCGGAGCACTTTTCGCGGTGGCCGCATGTACCGCCAATCAGGTTCCACCTACATACCGCTGCGGGTCAATACCGCCGGGATGATACCCCTTATTTTCGCCATTGCCCTAATGCAACTTCCCGCAACGATAGCCACATATTTCATGAGCAGTGGAGATCCCAATTTCTGGAATACAATCTATAATGTGTTTCAGTCTAATACCGTGCTCTACAACATATTGTATTTTGCTTTAGTAATTGGTTTCGCTTTCTTCTACACTATGGTCATATTTGAGCAAATGAACCTGCCTCAGACTTTGCAACAGCAAAGCGGTTTTATCCCTGGGGTTCGGCCCGGCAAGGCAACGGCTGATTATTTGAATGCAGTCATAAAGCGCATTACCTTTGGTGGTGCTCTCTTCCTGGCTGTAGTGGCAATTATGCCCTTCATTGCTCAACGAATCACCGGCGTCACAGCATTGGTAATCCAGAGCACCGCCATGCTTATAGCTGTTGGTGTGGCTCTAGATACCATGAAGCAATTAGAGGCTCAACTAACCATGCGCCGCTACGAGGGTTTCCTAAAATAATGCACATCATCATGCTAGGTGCTCCGGGGGCAGGGAAGGGAACTCAGGCAGATATTCTCTCTAAAGAGATGAATTTACCTCATATAGCCTCCGGCGATTTGTTTCGTCAGGCGCTGGAGGAAAGGACCGAGATTGGGCTCTTGGCGAAAAGCTATATGGATAAGGGAGAACTAGTTCCTGATGAGGTAGCCATAAAAATGATTCTGGGAAAAATTAATCAACCAGACTGTGCCGCTGGCTGTCTTCTCGACGGCTTTCCTCGGACTTTGCATCAAGCTAAATTTTTAGACGAAGCCCTTAGGGGGCAAGGGAAAACCATAGATAAGGCAATATACATTGAAGTGCCCAATGAAGAACTGGTGAAACGCCTCAGTGGAAGATGGCTTTGCCGGGTTTGCCAGACACCATATCATATAATAAATTCACCGCCTAAAACGCCGGGGAAATGTGATAAATGCGGTGGTGAATTGTATCAGCGTTCTGATGACAGGGAGGAAACAGTAAATGACCGACTTAGTGTTTTCTTTGCTCAAACTGTTCCCATCCTTGATTATTATAAGAAACAAAATAAACTAATCAGGGTCAATGGTAACCTGGGAATGCAGGGGGTGGCTAGCGAAATAATCTCTGCCATCAAAGCAGGGGTAAAATAAATGGTGATTATAAAATCTGACGAGGAAATAGCTATTATGCGAAAGTGTGGTAAAATCCTCGCCGCTATTTTGGATAAACTAAGAACGGAAACAAGACCGGGGATTAAGACTGGCCAGTTGGACATAATCATGGCCGAAGAATCAGAGAAGAAGGGAGTTATGCCTTCTTTCAAGAACTATCGCGGCTTCCCCGCCAATTTATGTGTCTCGGTAAATGATGAGATAGTTCACGGCATTCCCGGTGAGCGAATACTACAGGAAGGAGACATTGTTTCTTTAGATGTAGGAGCAAAACTTAATGGATTTCATACCGATGCCGCCATAACTATTGGTGTGGGACAGATAAGTAAGGAGGCTGAGGAACTTATCGCGATCACAGAAGGTAGTCTAAAGTCGGGCATCGCTCAAGCTGTAAATGGAGCACAGATAGGGGACATTTCATTTGCTATTCAACATTACGTTGAATCCAAAGGATTCTCTGTGGTTAGAGAATATACCGGGCATGGAGTGGGTCGGGACTTGCATGAAGAGCCCCAAATACCTAATTTTGTGGTTGGGAAAGGCCCCTTGCTTCGCAAAGGTATGGCTCTGGCTATTGAGCCTATGGTTAATGTCGGAGATTGGCGCACTAAATTGGCAGCTAATCAATGGACGGTGCTTACGGCTGATGGAAGTCTTTCAGCACATTTTGAACATACCATTGTCATAACTGATAATGGAGCTGAGACACTTGTTTAGGTATGATGTAAGAAATGGCTAAGAAAGAGAGGATAGAAGTTGAAGGCAAGGTAATTATAGTCTTACCTAATACCATGTTTCGCGTCGAGTTGGCCAATGGACATCATGTATTGGCTTATATCTCGGGTAAGATGAGAAAGCACTATATCAAGATTTTACCTGGGGATAGAGTTCTGGTAGAACTTTCCCCTTATGATTTGAGTCGAGGCAGGGTTACCTATCGGCTTAGATAGTTTGACAGGTTAATTAAGAAGGTTTATCATAACAGGGTTTGTTTGAATGGTGATTGGAAATGAAAGTAAGAGCTTCGGTTAAGCCAATATGTAGAAAATGTAAAGTTATCAGGCGGGAGGGGGTGGTTAGGGTTATCTGTGAGAATCCAAAGCACAAACAGAGGCAGGGGTAATAAACAATGGCACGTATTGCTGGTGTAGACCTTCCTAAAGATAAGCCAATTTGGGTAGCATTGCAGAGTATTTATGGCATCGGTGCTTCATCAAGCCAGCGCATTTTGGCAGCCACTGGTATCGACTCTGGCCTTAGAGTTAAGGAGCTTAGTGAAGAACAGGTTGGCCAGATTCGAGATGTTCTTGACAAACAATACAAACTGGAAGGAGATCTTAGGAGAGAGGTTCAATCTAATATAAAGCGGCTTATTGAAATTAGTTGCTATCGAGGCACAAGACACCGCATGAGGTTACCAGTCCATGGACAGAGAACGCGCACAAATGCCCGAACTAAAAGAGGGCCAAGGAAAACAGTGGCCGGTCGAGGGCAAAGACGGGGCATAGGTAAAAAGTAAGGAGCTTGTTTTTAACAAATGCCGAAGAAGAAAAGGGCTCGTAAAGCCCATAAAAAGGTTAACGAAGGCAAAGCTTACATCCAATCCACTTTCAATAACACGACTGTTACCATTACTGATATGGAAGGTAACGTTATCGCCTGGGGGAGTTCTGGTACTGCAGGATTTAAGGGTTCCAGGAAAGGAACCCCTTACGCTGCTCAAATAGCTGCCAGAGATGCAGCACATCGAGCAATGGGTGATGGCTTGCGCCGAGTCGAGGTGTATATAAAAGGTCCTGGTAGTGGACGAGAGGCAGCTATTCGTGCCTTACAGGCCTCCGGAATTACTGTTACAGCTATCAGAGACGTGACTCCGATCCCCCATAATGGCTGTCGTCCACGAGGGAGGCGAAGGGTATAAAATGGCGCGCTATACAGGCCCGGTTTGTCGCCTATGTCGTCGTTTTGGGGACAAGCTGATGCTCAAAGGCGAGAAGTGCACTACACCTAAATGTCCTTTAGAGAAAAGGAATGTTCCTCCTGGTGGGCATCCTCTAACTCGAAGGCGCAGAGGGATTTCCGACCGCGGACTTCAATTGCGCGAAAAGCAAAAGGTTCGTTTTAGCTATGGTGTCCTGGAGCGACAATTTCGCAGGTTTTTTGCCGAGGCCAAAAAAGGCCCTAGCGCGACTGGCGAAAACCTTCTCATATTGCTGGAGCGGAGATTGGATAATGTGGTTTATCGCTTAGGCTTTGCTGACTCACGTGCCCAGGCCAGGCAAATAGTTCGGCATGGCCATATAACTGTCAATGATCGCAAAACAGATATTCCTTCCTTTCTGGTGAAATCGGGAAACGTTATAAAGTGGCGAGAAGCTAGTAAAAAAACGGAATATTATAAAAGAGTAGCTGAAGAAATTGAGGAAAAAATTATCCCTAATTGGTTAAGCTTGGACAAAGAAAGCATGACAGGTAAAGTGTTAAATTTGCCTGGCAAGGACGACATTGAAGCTGGTTTTAATGAGAAAGCTATTGTTGAATATTACTCGAGGTGAACTATGCCCGAATTGTCTATCCCCACTGTAACTTGTGTTGAAAGCACTGGTAATTATGGTCGTTTTCTTGCTGAACCTCTAGAGCCAGGTTTTGGTGTCACTCTAGGTAATGCCTTGCGGCGTGTGCTTCTCAGTTCTTTGCCTGGTGCTGCGGTAACTTGGGTCAGGATCGAAGGAATTCAGCATGAATTCTCTCCCATTCCTTATGTTAAAGAAGATGCTATGGAGTTCTTACTGAATATCAGGCAACTGAGACTCTGCCCTCTTTCCCGTCAGCCCGGGCAGTTGTTCTTGGAAGTAGAAAGGGAAGGCAAGGTCTGTGCAGGTGATATTAAACCCTCGGCTGACTTTCGTATTGCCAATCCAGAACTTTATTTAGCTTCTTTAGACTCCCCCCAAGCCAAGCTTTACGTCGAACTTAACGTGGAGCTGGGGAAAGGTTATGTACTGGCTAAATCGGCTGACGGTTTACCTGTGGGAACACTGCCAGTAGATGCCATCTTCACTCCAGTGCGGGAAGTGAATTTTTCTGTAGAATCTATCAAGCCTGGCCAGGAAGGAAGTTCAGAAAAGCTCATCCTGGAGATTTGGACCGATGCTACCATTTTCCCCTGGGAGGCGCTTAGTCAAAGTGCTATCATCTTAATTAATCAGTTTTCTTCTTTCAGGGATCTTGAAGTTCCTATGGCTAGAGCGTTGTCCCTTTTGCCCGAGCAATATGATACCCCTCTGGAAGAACTAAATTTATCAACTCGCTCCTATAACAGTTTGAGGAGAGCGGGTATTTTCACTCTGGGACAATTAATAGAGAAAAGCAGGGAAGGTTTGCCACCGTTGCCTGGTTTAGGGGCAAAGTCTCGAGCCGAAGTGGAAGAGTTAATGGCAAAAGTAAGCTCTCCTGTTTCTAAGAGGAAAAAAGAATGAGACACAGGGTAGCAGGACGAAACTTAAGTAGGGCGACAGAGCACAGGTGGGCGTTATACCGAAATCAAGTTACCGCACTTTTGGCTCACGAAAAGATTACCACCACTGAAGCTAAAGCTAAAGAAGTTCGCAGTTTAGCAGAAAAGATGATCACTTTAAGTAAGGATGGCAGTCTTGCCTCAAGGCGGGAAGCCTTAGCTTTTGTTACTGATAAAAAAGTGGTTGACAAGTTATTTGCTGAAATTGCTCCAGACTATGCTGACCGTAGCGGGGGTTATACAAGGTTGCTAAAACTAGGATCTCGCCCTGGTGATAACGCGCCTATGGTTCAAATTGAATTGGTTAAGTAAGTTTATTTTGCTCATAGAATATGACGGCACCCAATATCATGGTTTGCAATGGCAAGTTGGCTTGCCTACCATTCAAAGTGAGCTTGAGCAAGCTATAAGGCGATTTTGCGGGCAAAGCAGCCGGGTTATGGCAGCTAGCAGAACTGATGCCGGTGTGCATGCCAAGGGACAAGTGGTGAGCTTCTGGGCGAAATCTACATTGGATACCATGACACTAGTTAGAGCAATAAATTATTATTTACCCAGAGATATCGCAGTTCAAGCAGCTTACAGGGCTAGCGATGATTTTAATGTCCGACGCGACGCTCTGAGCCGGGAGTACCATTATCATATTTTAAATAGCAATACCCGATCGCCGTTTAGTCGAAGGTTTGCTCTATTTGTGCCCAAAATACTAGACATACAGGCGATGAATGAGGCCTGCCAGCTTATCCAGGGCGAGCATGATTTTGCCTCCTTTGCCAGTTCTTTGGATGGCAGCAAGAGCACGCTGCGTAATGTTTACGAAGCGGGAATCGAGAAAAAAGGAGATTTTACCGTTTTCCGTATCGTGGCTAATTCCTTTTTGCCCCACCAAGTACGAAGCACCGTAGGTCTCTTAATCAGGCTGGGCCTGGGTAAGATAGGTATTGAAGGTTTTCGTGATATAATGGAGGCAAGGAGTTTGGGTTTAGCCGGTCCCTTGTCCCCTGCGTGTGGCTTATGCCTTAAGAGGGTCAATTATCCTGAGCCTTTGGGAAGCTAGAGATGAAAACTTATAGTCCTAAAGCTAAAGATATCGAGCGGGAGTGGTGGGTTATTGATGCCACGGATAAAGCTCTGGGAAGAATAGCGACACAGATAGCTAAGTTGCTTATGGGCAAGCATAAGCCGATTTATGCTCCTCATATTGATACCGGTGACTATGTTGTAGTAATTAATGCTGCCAAAGTGAAGGTGACTGGGAAGAAGGCTGAACAAAAGATTTATTATAGACACACTGGATATCCCGGCGGCTTAAAGAGCCCCAGCTTTAAGGAAGTATTTAGTAAAGACCCTGCCCGTGTGATTGAACTTGCGATTAAAGGGATGTTGCCTCATAATCGTTTAGGTAGAGCTATGTTTAAGAAACTGAAAGTCTATCCTGGAAATGAGCATCCTCACCAGGCTCAGACTTCCTTCCGTCACCCTGAGCGAAGCGAAGGGCGCAAAATGACTGAGAACAAAGAAAACGAAATATTATCAAAGGAAAGGTGATGACTTATGAGCGAGGAAAGTTACGTTTGGGGAACGGGTAAACGCAAGTGTGCCATAGCCCAAGCCAGGCTTTTCCCTGGCAAGGGAGAGATAATTGTCAATGATAAGCCCTATCAAGAAGCTTTCCCTCGCGTCGAGCATCGCCGTATAATTGAACATCCTTTGCAGGCTACCAATACTATGGGCAAATTTTGTGTCATGGTAAAAGTGAATGGCGGTGGCCTCAGTGGTCAGGCTGGAGCCGTTCGCCATGGGATTGCTCGAGCTCTTGTTAAAGAAAACGAGCTATTTAGGCCCATGTTACGTAAAGAAGGCTTGCTTACTCGGGACGCTAGAATCAAAGAGCGTAAGAAATACGGACTCAAGCGAGCTCGTAAAGCCCCACAATATACCAAGCGCTAACCGTGCTCCGACTTATCAATTGGCAGCGTGTGGCTGGTTTTTGGATTTTCTTTAAACCAGACTTTGGCAATTTCGTAGCTAAAGAAGGATAGGCCCTTCAAGCATTGATGATTGTTTAATAACATCATTTGTCATTCTGAGCGAAGCGAAGAATCTAGCCCCACTCAGGGTAAACTCCACGAAGAATCTCTTAGATTCTTCGGCGTCGAAATGAATTTGGATTCCTCAAGATGACATTACTAGACGCTCTCAGGCATCGTGCTATTGCTCCAGACAAGAGGAACAGCTATAATATGAACCTGCTGGGGATTAGTCTAGCGGTAGGACGACTGACTCTGGATCAGTTAGGCCAGGTTCGAATCCTGGATCCCCAGCCATAAAAATTCCAGAATTGGGAGCAGTACCCCGACCTTTTCTTTTTTAGCCCAAATTTCTCCTCTGAGGACTTGACAAGCACTTTGCTGCATGCTATACTTACTTGTAACAAGAGTTTACAGGAGGTGCAGTAATGCCAGTAGTAAGAATTAGTGAAGAGTTGTTTAAAGAAGTTCAGAAATATGCCGAACCTTTGGTTGACAACTTTGAGACAGCGCTGTGGAAAGCTTTACGCGCGCATGGTAGATTGAGCTCTGTAAGAATAAATAAACGCAGCTCACGTGGGGCAGGGGAATTGACCCCTCCGGGGGAGTTCTGGAAGCCAATATTAGAAGCACTGGTCGAGAGAGGGGGCCAAGCATCTAGAGTGGAAGTGCATAAAACTGTAGAAAAGAAGATGAATGGTCAGCTAAAACCAGGGGACTATAAACTAAATCGAGATGGTACAACTAAATGGAGTAAGCAAATGGACTACCAGCGGCTGGCGATGGTTCACGAAGGATTGATACAAAGCAGCTCACTATGGGGCATCTGGGAAATAACAGACAAAGGAAAACAGTGGTTATCTCAGGAGTAGTGCGGTGGCCTAAGTTGCTCTATGGGTTAGGTTAACGCTATAATGTGGGCACTTAGAGCTATGTATCTCTGAGGAGTGACAACTTACCAAGTAGGTCTCGCAGCCTTAGAACTAGGTCGGGGCTGAAAAAGTTCGATATGTGTCCTGAGTGCTCAGTCAGGAAAGGTAATAAAATCACCTCAAACTATCTTCTAATTGGTGTAAAAGAAAGAAATGAAAGAGAGGCAAAATCATGAACTATAAATGGATGACAGCACCCTGCGGACTAGATTGTTTTAACTGTTTAATGTACCTAGCGAATGAGAATGAGGAACTGAGAGCCAAAATTTCCAAGAACCGTGGCATCTCATTTGATCAAGCAGTATGTGAAGGGTGTCGTGAAGAGGCAGGGAAACCAGACTTTTTTAACTGGACTGAACCCTGTAGTGTTTACAGGTGCATCACAAAAAGAAAGCTTGACTTTTGTTACCAGTGTTCTGACTTTCCATGTGACTATCTTCACCCGTATGCAGACAGAGCATCCGAAGTGCCTCACAATACCAAAGTCTTTAATCTGTGTTTAATAAAGAAGATGGGCTTGGAATCATGGGCAAAAGCAAAAGCCAAAGATGTGAAGCATACATATTTCAAGGAAAAGTTCAGGCTATAACAAAGTGCACGCGATTTCAACTATGGAGCCGCACGGGAATTGTCCCGAAAAGTCCCCGTAAACGAATCTGAACCCTGTAGTGCCTGTTGTATTTCTGTTGTATAATAGTTATGGCTGCGGCGACAAGGAGCCCGACTTCCTAAGTAGCTGGCGTAATCTTGGGACTAAGTTAGGTCTCAAAAAGTGCGATTTGTGTCCCGAGTGTCCAGCCAGTGTGGCGCATTCGTCTAGAGGCCTAGGACACCTCCCTCTCAAGGAGGAGATCACCGGTTCGAATCCGGTATGCGCTACCAAATACCTCTTTTAGCTGTGTGCTATTCTGTGAATTCGACCATCACCTCTTTGACGTCCCATAAGGGCTCTATCTTCTCTAGTATTTCGTCCTTTATGTTGTGAGCAAACTGGTGATCTCGAGGCAAATCAACGAGCACCCGGACAGTTCCGTCCTTTACCTTAATATCTTGCACCAGGTTTGTACGCACCACGTTTAACCCGGTCAGAGGGTTCACAACTTTCCTGAGGCGCTGACGGACTACCTCAACAGTGGTCGGCTTCTTTTCTTTGACCAGGCCGTGGCGTTCTTCATAGTTTTGTATGGCCGAGCGTAAGCCTTCTACAGCGAGTACCGAGCAATGGGCTTTAATTTTGGGAAGTCCTCCCAGAGCTTCTGAAGCTTCTTTCCAGGTAATGTTCTTTGCTTCATCCAATGTCTTTCCCTTAGCTAGCTCCGTAATTATAGAGCCGGTAGCTATGTTGGAAGCACAGCCGTAAGACTCAAACTTGACGTCCGCGATAGTATTCGCCTTGGGGTCAACCTTTATATAGACAGACACCATGTCCCCACAGGCTGGGCTGCCTTCGGTTGCCTTACCATCGGGATTCTCAATCTTACCTACGTTGCGCGGGTGCCGAAAGTGTTCAAGTACTATGTCGGTATATGGAAATTTCATCTCTAAGCCTCCTCCTTTTCTTCGTTTTTTCCCAAGGGACTGATGCTTCTCAGTTCTTCCACTGTCTCAGCTAATGCCCGGACCACAGCGTCCACATCTTCCATGGTGTTATAACGCCCCAGGGTAAAGCGTATTGACCCGTGTGCCCTTTCGTGATCGCCGCCTATCCCCGAGATAACGTGGCTGGCCTCCAGAGAGCGGCTGAAGCAGGCGGAGCCGGTGCTCACGGCAAAACCACGCATATCGAGATGCAGGGTCATGGACTCGCCTTCCACAAAGTGGAAGGTGATATTGGCATTCTGTGGGAGCCTCTTATGGCGAGGACCATTCAGGGTGCTGTGTGGTATCTCGGCAAGCATGCGGTCAATAAGGTGATCACGCATTTCTTGCAAGCGCTTGGTTTCTTTGGGGGTGACCAGTGCCACTGCTTTGGCAAATCCTACCGCCCCAGGTATATTTTCCAGTCCCGCCCGGAGATTGAATTCCTGAAATCCGCCGTCCACCCACTTGGCTATTTGTGTTCCTTGGCGGATACACAGGCCTCCTGTGCCCTTGGGGCCGTGGATGGTGTGTGCCGATACAGTGACTAGGTCCACAGCTAGCTTCTTCATGTCCAGGGGGACTCGCATAAAGGTATGAGTAGCATCAGTATGGAAAAGCACCTCTTTTTCACGGCAGATACGACCGACAGCTTCGATATCCTGGATGGTACCTATTTCCTGGTTGGCATGCTGGATGGAAACCAGAATGGTCTCATTGGTTATGGAATCTCTGAGCCGGGCAATGTCCACGAAGCCCTCCCCATCCACATCCAGATAGGTTACCTGAAAGCCCTGTTTTTCCAGCGCCTGTGCGCTGTGAAGCACAGGGAAATCCTCGATTTTTGACACAATTATGTGTTTACCTTTCTTCTTACTGAGGGCCAGTGCCACTCCTTTGAGGGCAATGTTAGAGGACTCGGTACTTCCCGAAGTGAAAATAAACTCTTCGGGGGCAGCACCTAAAGCATGGGCCAGAGCCTCTCTGGCTTCGTCTAACGTCTCTCGAGCTTCTATCCCCTGAGAATAGCCAAACTCTGAGGTGGCAACCGCGTATGTATCAAAGAAATACGGTCTCATCGCCTCCAACACCCGCTCATCCAAACGAGTAGCCGATGCGTTGTCCAGGTAAATAAGTCTCTCTACCATTTCCTCCTCCGTCATATAAAGAGGGTTATTGTTGATTCCTTAGCCTCATCTATGTAGGTACCAACTGCACAGTAATCCGATATCAAATCATCACGGAGGTCTTCTTTCTTTATACCCATTATCTGCATTGTCATGTCGCAGGCGAGTATCTTCCCTCCAAGCTCGTGGAAGTCCTGTAGCAGCCTCTCCAGAGACGCCGCCCCGGCTTTCTTCATCCTCCTCTTGACCATCCATTTACCAAGGCCCAGCATGTTCATTTTGGATAGAGGCCCCTTTTCCAGCTCACCTTTCTTGAGGCGCTTGAGACCCCAGAAGGTAAAGAACAGCGATGCTTCCATCCCCATGGCGAGGGCCCCGTTGGCTACAATAAAGGCGCTATACACCTTATCCATGTCGCCGCTATGAACTATTATAGTGACTTTGCCAGCCATAGTCTTTTCCTCCTCCTACTTGCGTATCCTTATTTTCCACACCCCGCCTTCCTCCTGTACATCGATGAGCTCCAGTCCCAAAGCCTTTACCGCCATCGGTATCTCTTTCTTGGAAGCGGGATGAGTTCCAATGACCTCCACAATATCGCCCTCTTTTGCTTTCCTTAAAGCCTTGCGAGTCTCAACTAAAGGAATAGGGCAAGTTTCACCTGTGCAATCCACCTTCATCTCAGCCATTTCGCATCACCTCCATACAAACCTACAAGTACCGCTGTGGCCATGAAGAGCTGTGAAGAATTATTTCAACCCCATTATCTTACCCAATCTCTCCACCAGCTTTCCTGCCGCGCACCGTGATTTCTTCGAGCTCAGCTACTCTATGAGCTTGAACATTCTCCTGGGCACTCCGCAGACGGGACATTTTTCAGGAGCTTCCCCCTCGACCGTGTTGCCGCAGTATTGGCAAACGTAAATCGGTTTCTCCCCAATAGTCTCGCCCTTTTCAATCTTGCTCAGGGCGGCGTCAAACAAACCATGATGAATTTGCTCAACTTTATTTGCCAGGTTAAACGTATCTTTGGCTTTGTTTTCGCCCTCGACTTCCGCCTGCTTTATGAATGCAGGATACATTTCGGTGAACTCATGATTCTCGCCACCCTTTGCAGTTAGCAGATTTTCTCGCGTTGATTTTATTCCCTGCATAACCTTCAGGTGATTTCTGGCATGCGCTGTCTCAGCGTCGGCTGCGGCACGGAACAGCTTTGCTACCTGTTTATGTCCCTCGTGCTCGGCCTTTTCAGCAAAGAATAAATACTTACGGTTGGCCTGGCTTTCTCCAGCAAAAGCAGTCTCCAAATTATCTTTGGTATTACTCATAGTACGCTCCCTCCCGCTCTATTTAAGTTGATTGTAAATCGTGAAATAGCTTTATGTATGTGACTTATGTCTCACAGGAATGTTGAGAAAAATACTCTAATTATCTTGAAAAGTCAACTTTATAGCCTTACTTGACTAGCTTGCTCAAGTAGGGCGTTGGGCTAATTTGCTTTAGCCTTGTTACCCGTTTCTTCCATGTGATAAACTTTGCCACAATTAAATGAGAAAACGCGTTTTCTCTGGCGCGCGCCCCACAGGCCGACAGCATATCGGTAACTACCTGGGAGCGGTGCAGAATTATGTTGCCCTTCAGGATGAATATGACTGCGTCTACTGCGTGGTGGATATTCATGCTCTCACCACTCTGGAGAACACAGAATCTCTTCGAGAAGATATCTATGAAATGGTGCTTGACTGGCTTGCGGCCGGCATTGACCCTCAGAAGAGCATTATCTTCGTTCAGTCTCATGTTCCTCAAGTGGAGGAGCTCCATACTCTGTTCAGCATGGTGACTCCTTTAAGCTGGTTGTTACGTGTTCCGACATTTAAGGAAACGGTCAAGATGCAGCCACATAACGTCAATTATGGGCTGGTGGGCTATCCTGTTCTTATGACTGCAGATATTGCCCTTTATAAAGGAGAAATTGTTCCTGTGGGCGAGGACCAGCTTCCTCATCTTGAACTGGCTCGGGAGATAGTACGTCGGTTTAATTCACTTTTCGGGTTTGTATTTCCTGAGCCACAGGCGAAGCTTACCAATGTTCCTTTGGTTTTGGGCTTAGATGGGGTTCAGAAGATGAGCAAAAGCTATAATAACCATATTGAAATAGCTGCTTCTCCAGAGGAAATCTTGGAGCGGGTGATGACCGCCTTTACGGACCCGGCACGGAAGTACCGCTCTGACCCTGGGCATCCTGAAGCATGTAATGTTTTCCGCCTCCACAATTTTTTCACGCCAGCCCGAGTAGATGAAATTGCTTCAGAATGTCCAAGCGCTCACATCGGCTGCGTGGACTGCAAGAAGATACTGGCTGAGAGCATCAGTTCGAATCTGGAACCCTTCCGGGAAAGGCGTGCTGCTTTATCCTCCAAGTCTGGTTATGTTGCTCAAGTTCTTGCCGATGGAGCTAATCGAGCTGAAATTATAGCTGAAGAAACTATCAGAGAGGTTAAGGAAAAAGTGAAGCTTCTTCAGCGTGCCGATTTGGAGCGACTCGGGTAGCACCTTATCATTCCTTATCAATCTTCTTTGAGTTCGCATGTCCGACAGGCAGGTATATGAAGAAAATATACTATGGCTGGTGGGTAGTAGGTGGAGCATTTCTTCTACTATTTTGTTCAATGGGAACACATTTTTATGCCTTTCCTGTGTTCTTTGACGTAATGGTGAGAGAGATGGGATGGGCACGTACACAGGTAGCCTTTGCGCTGTCAGTAGGGACTTTTGTCATTGGTGCGATGGGTTTACTTATTGGGGGGTTGATTCATAAGGTTGGCTTGCGACCAGTCATGGTGTGCGGGACTCTCATAGCTGGACTCGGCTTCCTCCTGCTCACAACCGTTACTGAACCCTGGCAATTCTATCTCTATTATGGACTTATCCTGTCGGCAGGCATAGCGGGTATAGAGGCAGTTCCTACTATGACGGCTGTTGAGGCCTGGTTTGACCGCGGTAAAAGTACAGCTTTAGGTATAGCTACAACCGGGATGGGAGTGGGTGGAGTAGTTATGGCCCCGCTGGCTGGATGGCTCATCGCCAGGTATGATTGGCAGACCGCTTTTGTCTCCATGGCTGGAATAGTGATATTGGTTGGCATTCCCATAAGCGCTATTATCATGCGGATACCGGGGGGGCGAAAGGTCGCGCCTGAGCGAGCACAACGGAAAGGATTGGAGTCGGGAGATGCTACCATCGGGCAGGCACTAAGACAAAAGTCATTCTGGTTAATATCCATAGGCGCAATGCTGTGGCTCTGGGCCTATTTGATAGGGCTGACCCATCAAGTAGCGTTTGCTGTGGACATAGGAATAAACAGAGTAGCAGCCGCTGGGGCCGTAGGGCTGCTTTGTGCCTTCAGCATCCCCGGCCGTCTGGGGTTTGGCAAGCTCGGCGACATCATGGACAAGAGATACGTAATGATGATGGCGGCCAGCCTGCAGGTAGTAGCTTTCGCCATTCTCCTAAAAACTACCAATTTGACCATGCTGTATATCTATTCTTCTCTAATAGGCGTTGGCATGGGTGGTCTGACGCCAATACTACCGGGGCTACTCACTGATTACTTCGGTAGAAACCATTTCGCCGCTATCTATGGAGCTTCGGGAATGGTGAATACGTTGGGTTTAATGATAGGTCCAGTCTATGGCGGGTGGATATTTGACACCACTGGAAGTTACTCTTTGGCTTTTCGAAGCGGCATTATAATAACCTTGCTGGCAGTTATTCTTATCTATTTGGCACCCAAGCCGCGCTCTCACTGACACCGTTAGGGAGGCCGGTTCAATATGAGTAATTGACAGTCTTCCAACAAAGTATTTAAAACCGTGTTTTACACACCCCGGGCAGAGTGTGTTTTACTTTAGAAGGTGAAGTGATAAGCACTCCTCCATGATTATTTAGTCCAAGGAATGTGAAAAGCGAAGTTTTCGGAATGGACTAGTAAAACCATGGATAGGGTGTATGATAAGGCTTGTAGGAGCTCTGAAGTGCCTTTGAGGGCATTGTGATGCAAAGCGAGAAGCGGTGGCGGTCGCTTGCAACAAGCCACTGCAAGAGAAGATATACACATAGAAGTTAATGTCTTGATTTTATAATCCTGTAAATGGCCGTTCTTTTGTCGGAAGTCCAGTTATTAAATAGGTGTAGTGATTTCATTGCGACGCCTCTTGCGTGTATGGTAAAGTTAATATATCTTGATAAATAATGGTTGTGAAAATATGGGCGGTTAGCTCAGTGGTTAGAGCGCTTGCTTCACACGCAAGAGGTCACTGGTTCAAGTCCAGTACTGCCCACCATGAAATAAGGAGGAAAGAAAAATGGCATCTAATGGTAATAGCAGGGGTGGGTTACTTACCGCTGGCGGAGCCTTAAGCATAGTAGCGGGAGCATTTAAGGTAATTGGCGGAGGGATAATAGTGGCTTTAGTAAGCCTCGATATACCGCTCAGGCAGTGGCTTTCTTCATTCTTGCCGGGTAGTACAGGCGGTTGGGTTGGGTTTGAACTTTGGCCTGTCGTCCCAATTTGGCTGACGATTATTGGAGGACTTCTTCTTGTTCTGGGTATAATAGCCATAGCAGGTGGTGTCTCGGCCATAAGAAGGAAAAGTTTTGGCCTATCCTTAGCCGGGGCTATCTGCGCCCTTATTCCCCTCAATCTATTGGGGTTACTGGCAGTTATTTTTGTCTCCCTGGGAAAGAGAGAATTTTAGACAGAGGATTAGATGCCGAAGTGGCGGAAAGGCAGACGCGCTACGTTCAGGGCGTAGTGCCCTTAAGGGCGTGAGGGTTCAAATCCCTCCTTCGGCACCAATTGAATGGGATGTGTATGCGCCTGTAGCTCAGCTGGATAGAGCGCAGCCCTGCGGAGGCTGAGGTCGCGGGTTCAAATCCCGCCAGGCGTGCCATGGGCGGTTAGCTCAGTGGTGAGAGCGCCTGTCTTACACACAGGAGGTCAGAGGTTCAAGTCCTCTACCGCCCACCATCGAGACTGGAAAAGGTTGCAGTTTAGGCCAGCTCATAAGGCTTAAATAGCAATAACTCATCTCGTTAAACAGAAACTTGGCATAGTAACGATCCAGAAATAAGAGGTTAGAATCCTTGACATAGAGACTATTATGAAACACAAGAGGGGAATGGGCTTAAATATATTTTAAAGGAGCAGACTAATGAGAGAAATTGATGAAAATGTATTAAACAAGGCATTCGAAAGTGGCAAACGGCATGAGATGGAAAGTACCGGCTGCCCGCAATGCACAATTGCCGGAATTTTCGAGGCACTTGGCATTGAAAACGATAATGTTTTCAAAGCCGCCACCGGGTTCGCTGATGGAGTAGGCTTAACAGGAGATGGGCATTGCGGGGCACTTTCCGGGGGTGTCATGGCAATAAGCTATCTCTTCGGCAGAGAGGGTAAAGACTCCGGCGATATGATGAAACAGGTACCTGCTCTCATACTGTCGAAAAAACTGCATGACCAGTTCATTGAAAAATATGGCACCTGCCGATGTGCTGACATCCAGACCAAGTTTGTTGGCAGATTCTTCAATCTCTACGACCCGAAGGAGATGGAAGCAGCTTATAAAGCAGGCATGGTGGACAAATGTTCAACGCTTGTAGGAGAAATAGCCAGAATGGCGACCAAAATCATCTTGGAGAAAAGGGAATCGCTGAGGGAAAAAGCTGACCAAGCCTGATTACTGTGATGGCTTCTGGAAGGACATTGGCCAGAGATGTAATATTTGGGCCAATTATGGAAGTCATTGATATGAATAAAGTGGTAACAGGAGCCTGTTTTGGTTAGTGAGTCACAGTCCGTCGCAATGTTACCCCTAGATTGTTGCGCCGAGCAGATGGCTAAACAGGAAACTTAGTTTCTTCAGTTTCTGGTTGCTGGAATCTCACTCAGAAAAGAGGCAAGCGGCCTCCGCCTTTTAACAAGAGTGTCTTATACACAGAAGGTCAGAGGTTCAAGTCCTCTACCGCCCACCATAGGTAATAATATTACCCAATTGCCAAACTAACTGATTACTTAATTTATCAGCAACGCAGGTTTCCGGATTTATTGACGGGTAGTTATATTACCCTGATTCAACTCCGAGATAGATATTGTTTTGCAGTAAGATTTGTGACTAGGCATAGCTAATTTCTACTTTCTACGCTTCAGCCAGCGGAAGAGGCCTAAAAAGATATTCATTCTAGGTACCCTTTTCATATAGGCTGCATAAGCATCCCCGAACTTCTCTATTAGCCGTTGGTCTTCCTCTCTACAACCCATGTAGACAACTGCCGTGCCTATCGCCCCGAGCACTCCGAATAGCCAATGCGGATACCATAAAAAAGTGGTGAGGAAAATTGCGTAGATTCCACCTGTGTATTGCGGATGCCTGACTACTGCATATATGCCTGTATCAACCAGACGTGTTGTGTTTACGAAAGACTTCCTTTTGGCAACACCACCCCGTCGTGGGAACATGACTATAGGAGCCATGACCAGCACCATACCGAATGCCCATACCACCCAACCGATGATGAATAATACGAGGTAAGACTTTACTTCTATGATGCCTGTCAAGACGAGGGGATTGGCTGGAAAACAGACAATACCCAGAATAGTCAGAAGCGTGCTCCAGAGGATATTTTGCCAATTCTTAAATGACAGATTTTTACTCATCTCTTTGCCTCACTCCAATGATTTTCCAGTTTTTGACTAGCAGTACCAGACCGTATACTCCCGCTGCGAAAAGGGTGCAATCCTCATAGCAATCAAGCGCTCCCAGGCATTTGGGCAGGCTCATGATAGCCCAGGGTAGCAGAAAAACGTACAATTTTCTATCAACTTGTGGTATAGCGGTGGCGATAATCGCGACTATAGCTAGGTTAAATTAATACTGTCTCGTTGTCAATATCCCTACTTGCGCGAATGGCAGACAAGTAGCTGCTGTATTGACGGAATCAATTGCTTCTTCTCAAACAGGAGTTCGGGAACTGTCCACCAAGGCCCACCATAGGTAATGATATTACTTTCCAAATGATAGTCCAGAAAATTTTTTCCATAAAACCTCTTGAAACCCCTTGACAAACCAGGGACTTGATGTATAATAATATCTAGATATATCTAGATATTATTTATGCCACATTAATTAATGCGGCGAAAAGGAGGTTTGAATGTTCAGAGATCGGATATTTCACGAAGAGCGATTTTTTCGAAGTTCAAGGCAGGGGACTTCCTTTCACAAAGGTGACCTCAAATACATAATTTTAGACCTGTTGAAGGTTAAGCCAAGACACGGTTACGACATCATCCGGGAACTTGAGGAACAGTCCTACGGTTTTTATAAGCCGAGCCCCGGAGTTATCTACCCTACTCTCCAGATGCTGGAAGAAATGGGATATGCCAGTTCCAATGAGCAGGAAGGCAAAAAGATTTACTCGATTACGGAAGAAGGTCTCAAGTTTCTGGAGAACCAGAGTAATATCGCCGATGGCGTGAGAAGGCAGATGAAACATAAGTGGAGTTTTAAGAATATTGGCAAGATGATCATGGTAATGAGGGAATATCATGCGCTCGAAAATTTGCTTGGTAGCAGCTTTCGCAGCCTGGATGCCGATAAAGCAGAGCAGATTCGCCAGATTCTCTCCCAGGCTTATCAAGAAATCGAGTCTGTGCTACAAGAATAAAACAAAGGAGGGCTAAAATGGGTTACTTCAGAATATTGGCGGCAATACCGGGTTTCTTCTTGAGTTCGTTATTCCTCATGCTTCTCTGGGATGTCATTGCTACGAAGCTTGGCATCAGTGTGGATATTAACTATGTCACAGCCATGCTGATAAACATTACACTCTGGATAGCGATAGCTCCCCTGGCCGCAGTTTCAGCTAAAAAGAAACTTTTTTGATTGGAACTGTGCGGTAAGACGGCTACCATTTTTATTCCCGTCGATTACTGCTCATAGAGGTTTGACATGACTGCGCAGGACTGTGAACATGGGGCGAGGGACAGGCATATCACTTCTTGATACCGGTGACCCGTTCCTCGAGACTCCTCAACCATTTTTCAGGTTCAGGGTTCGGCATTCGAATTACCTTGTCCTGTAATGTGGCATTCCTCTGAGCCGGTAACCAGATGCCTATTGACAATAGAAATACCGAGAACTACACTCAATTTACAACATACATGTTGACCTCTGGAATGTTGCGATAAGGAAGCGAATTGTGTCACTCATACTAGCTTCCGAAGCAAGCGTTATGAAGGTAGCTGGGTTTCTGAAATTGTTATCTCCAATAGCGATGGACATGATGCGTGAGGAGATTAAAACAATCTCAGCAAATTGAAGAGCAATGTGGAGATAGTATAGTGTTCAAAGAATAATTCAGGTTTTCAAATAGTAGGAGGAAGGAGGTTGCGACAATGTCTGTTTTAACTGTCCAAGGATACGCAGTGAAGGCGGCGGGGCAACCGCTTGAGCTATTCACTTACGAGTCACCGAAGCTTGGTGAGCACGATGTCCGGGTTTCTGTCACGCACTGTGGTCTTTGCTTTACGGATATTCATGGCATCGATAACTATTACGGAGTAACCACCTACCCCTTTGTAGCTGGACATGAGATAGTCGGATACGTATCAGAGGTCGGCAAAGCTCCGTCAGGTCTGAAGATAGGCGACCGCGTGGGTATTGGGTGGCTGGGGCGGTCCTGTGGAGAATGTGAGTGGTGCAAGAGTGGTGAGGAGCAACTGTGCCTTGACATTGTGCAAGCTGGGACATGGGTACCTTATGGGGGATTCTCGTCCTCTGTTGTCGTGGATAGCCGTTTCGCATATCCACTGCCAGATACCATGCCCTCCGAAGTAGCTGCCGTACTTCTGTGTGCTGGCATTGCTGTCTACAATCCGCTTCGACTACATGCTAAACAGAGTGCACAGAAGATTGGTATCATTGGCATAGGTGGATTGGGTCATCTGGCCATCCAGTTTGCGCACGCTCTCGGCTACGAAGTAACAGTAATTTCATCTTCACCGACAAAGAAAGAGGAGGCGCTGGCTTTTGGTGCCGACCACTTTGTTGCCTCGGATGACAAAGCTAGCTTTCAGAAGCTCGAATTTAACTTCGACCTCCTGTTGTGCACAGCTCACGGAAATATCAACTGGGAATGGTTACTAACGATCTTGAAGAAACGGGGCAAGCTGGTGCTGGTCGGTTTCCCAGATGTAGCACTCAATTCGACTGACCTTGTAGTACACGAACTTTCGATTACAGGTTCCTTCCTCAGTAACCGAGCTACCATGAGAGAAATGCTTTCTTTTGCACAAGCGTATGGCATAAAACCCCGGATTGAGTTGATGCCCATGTCAAAAGTAAACGAGGCAATTGAGAGAGTGAAGCAGAACAAAGTCCGCTATCGAATTGTTCTGGTTAATGACTCGCTCGGCACAGTTGGCTGAATTATACTAACAGGAAGTTAGCATATAGTAACCAGCATTTGCCGTATTGTCCGAATCAGCCCCTTCTTCTCAAACAGTAGTGCGGGAACTATCTCCAAGGCCTACCATAGGTAATGATATTATCACGTTTGGCATTCGAATTACCTTGTCCTGTAAGGTGGCATTCCTCTGAGCCGGTAACCAGGTGCCTATTGACAATAAAATCACCGAGGACTACACTCAGTCTCCAACGTATATGTTGACGAGGAATATTTCGAAAAAGAGGTGAATCATGCCAGCTATACCAGCCTTTGAAATAGGTATCTGGAATGCCTGGATTTTCATGCTTATTAATTTCTTGCCTATGCCCATAATTATGAGGGTTCATAAAGGTTGGCTAGAAGACTCAATGAAATCATATGGCGAGGCTCATAAGACAGTAAACCGTATTGCGTGGGTACTCTGGGTTCTTGCCTTCGTATACTCTATCTTCCTGCCGTTGCGCCTGGGCACGATGTGGTTTTATGTTGGGCTTCCCATTGCCATAGTGGGAACAGTTACTTATATCATGGTTATAGTGTCCTTTGTTACTACTCCGCTTGGTGAGAAACCAATAACCACGGGACTATACCGCTACTCCAGACATCCCATGTACATCACCCAGTTAGTAATGTTTATCGGGGTAGGTATAGCCTCGGCTTCGTGGCTTTTCCTGCTGCTAACCATTGTGTACACAGGTCTTGGCTTCATATATGCAGGCTCGGAAGAACGCACCTGCCTTGAGAAATATGGTGATACTTACCGAAAATACATGGAGAGAACGCCAAGATGGATAGGATTGCCGAAATCTTAAATACAAAAAAAGGAGGTGATAAAGATGGCAGAAATCCCGAAGGACGTAAAGAAGTTGCTATTTGGAATGGGCAGTAAATGGCATGCAACTGTTTCAATGATTGTGAACTCGGCTGCCCTCGTTTGCCTTATATTAGGCATTATAGCCGCCGCTGTGGGTGGAACGCTGGGATTATCAGCAGACCACTGGCTTTTAATAGCTATTGCCCTTATCGTATTTGCCTTATCAGCCTGGTTTGTAGCCTATCATGCCGCCCAGGAAGGGTATGGAAAATAGGGTGTATATCCTTATTTAAATAAACAGTAAAGGAGTGATTACATGATGGAAATGTGGACGGGACCCGGATTCACCAAGCGCAATCGCGGTCGCATGGGAATTATGGGCAGTATTGCGACCTGGCTCGGCGTGGCATTCGCTATAGTCGGAATTATTAGTGAGGCAACTGTTACTCTTCTCGGGCTTTATCCGACATCCTGGTATCTACTGGCAATCGCCAGCTTGATATTCAGCCTGGGTTGCTGGCTTGGCTGGGCAGTTGGCATTTATTTACACGCCAGGGAAACGGAAAGTAAAGAGTAAGACTATGATAACCTAAACACAGGAGTGGTCTATCTTTAAGGCATTCCTGCTACTGTTCACGGGTAAGGATAGGGGGAATTATAGAGAGAACCGGGGAAGGGCCTCTCTGCCTCCTCTAAAGTGTGTTCTAGGCGATTTTTATTGTACCCCACTCTCGGGGAGCCAGTTGCAAAGCATTACCAGGCGGTGGTTATCGTTTCTTCGTAAGCCAAAAGGGGGTATCCCTTGGGCATAAGCGCTCCTGAATCATTGCCAAACCGCAGGTGTTGACACGGTTCGTGCCCTCATTCCAGAGGATAACAAAGAGCTGCAAGTCATCTTCGAGCGGCAGGGTTTCCAGCGTAGCCCTATTGTCAATTTTGATAAGACCTTTGAGATTTAGGTAAAAGGTCCCCCGACATCTGAAGAGCGCCTCGGTAATTCTTGACTGGGGCGCGTTCTATTTCCTCCTGGCCCTCGATGCCAGCTTTGATACTATCGTCTCTGGTATTAGTGCCGCATGACAGTCATGTTGTAGAGATAGTCAGTATCAATGATAGCTCTGAGCTACAGGGAAAAGCAAACTTCCCTTCCTCAGCCTGGAACTTCAGGTCGCTATTATAAAGGCCTCAATCAGTAAGATGCCAGTATCTTAGTATCTACGCTGTTTGCCTCGTCCACCAAACCCACCACCACCACCACCATACCCACCACCACCACCGCCAAATGGCCTCCTGCCGCCTTCGGCGCGAGGGCGTGCCTCACTAACACTGAGAGTCCGCTCCCCCAATGATGTTCCATTAAGCCCGTTGATTGCAGCCTGGGCCTCAGATTTCGTTGACATCTCAACAAACCCAAAACCTCTGGATTCGCCGCTGTACCTATCCTTAATGACGTTTACCGATGTGACTTGCCCAAAAGCCTCAAATGCCTTGCGCAATTCATCCTCGGTAAGCTCGCGAGATAAATTACCTACATATATATTCACAATATTAACCCCCTTTCAATTTTTATAGCCTTACCCTTCGTGCAACCAAACTTTTGGAACACGCTGAATGCCTCTGCTTCTGAACCTTCGAGGGCTGGGTTTGGTTCCAGCCCCCTTTGAATTCAGCTGCATTAAATTATTGCTGACCGCCCGATTTCATCTTGTTGTAGCACTCACTACAATATACTGGCCTGCCCTCTCTCGGCTCGAAGGGCACTTCGCAGTCCTTGCCACACTCAACACATACTGCGGGATGCATTTGGCGGCTAGATCTGTAACCGCCGGAGCTATCGTACTGAGCTCTCTTTGCTTCACGGCAAGCAGGGCAACGCTTGGGCTCATTAGTATATCCCCTGCTAGCGTGGAACTCTTGCTCCTCAGCAGTAAAGGTGAATGTAGCACCACAGTCAGAACATTCTAGCGGTTTGTCTGTAAATCCCATTGGACGACCTCCTTTCTTATAATACTTGGCTCGAGTTTCGGTCATCCAACGTTCGCGAATGAGCTCGAAAGAGCTTTCACAGAGGCGTGATAACCTACGCTTATAACCACTAATTCAAGTATAATAAAGGGCTCTAAAAATTGCAACTATTGGAAGTCGCTGCCTGGTATTTTTATCTTGAAGCACCACTAATTATAAAATTATAGACTGGCTGCACGTGGTAGCACGGAGCAGTGAGGGACGTGCATAAAGGAAAACTAAAGTCGAAATTCCTGGGATGTCTGGTAGGGACGGCAATCGGCGATGCCCTGGGCGCCAGGCGGGAAGGAAGGGGAATGTCCAGAAGCGAGGACATTGTTTCCCTTGCTGAGAAGCTGGGGCAGCTAATTTACACCGATGATACTCACATGACCATCGGCATTGCCGAATCCCTGATAGAAAGCAAGGGCTTCGATGGAGAACATATGGCACAAACCTTCATAAGAAATTATGAAGCTGAGCCGTGGCGTGGCTATGGGCCGGGCCCCCCCATAATTTTTGGGATGATAAAGAGCGGCGAGGCTTGGTATAGCGCCGCAGATGGACTTTATAGGGGCGGCTCTTTTGGGAACGGCTCAGCCATGAGAGTAGCGCCAGTAGGACTTCTATATTCCCGTAACCTGGAGAAGCTAAGGGAAATCGCTTACCAGTCAAGCTCCATCACTCATTCTCACGAATTGGGCAAGGAGGGAGCGGCACTCCAGGCTTGTGCTGTAGCCCTGGCTCTCAACACGCCTTCAGATGAAGATATTGACAGGGAGGCTTTTCTCTCCAGGCTCCAGAATTTCATCCAGGACCAGTTATACAAGGAAAAAGTAGCCCAAATAAGAGAGTTACTCGGCGAGCAAGATAGGGAGAAGGTGGTCGCCCTGCTGGGAAATGGTATAGAAGCACCAAGGTCAGTGCCTACGGCTATCTATTGCTTCCTAAGGCAGCCTCAATCATATAAAGATACCGTGATTTACGCTATAAGCCTGAGCGGCGATACCGATACTATAGCCGCCATGGCCGGGGCTATTTCCGGGGCATGTCTCGGCATAGAAGCCATTCCGTCAGAGTGGCGGGCGAAGCTGGAAAACGGGGAGTATATTGAGGCCCTGGCGGAAAAATTGTGGCACATCGCAATTGTTTCCAGCGGATATTGACTTAAGAACATCCAGTGGTAATATATAGATGAGGATTTGCGTGGGCAAGGGAATAGAAATTTGATAAAGGAGAAGGAGGTGTAAAATGCCCGGAGCTTGTGGTATAGCTTGTGAAATCTGTGTCCTTCATGAAAAGGAGGTGTGCCCGGGATGCGCTCCCGGGAACGATCCGAAGGCGCCAGCGTTCATGGAGACACTGAAGGGATTGGATATGTCCTGCCCTGTGCTTGAGTGCGCCATAAAGAATAAGGTTGACTATTGCTTTAGGTGTGAAAAATTTCCCTGCGACGTTCATTATCTGGGGTTCCCCTACGCCAAGGAACTTCTGGATACGTGGAAGAAATTCTCGGGGAAGTGAGCAGGGTTGGCTGATAAGCGCTTCAGTGCTCCTCGTTCCAGCAATGATGTAGTTGCCCAACGAGTCAATAATCTATTAACCGCCGGAATCCGGTAAGTTTACCGTGGCTTCAGGTTTATCTTCTATGCTCTTCATTTCCTTACCGCAGCACATAAGTGTACCGCCACCAACCTCTATTACTTCCACCTTGTTGCCGCAGATTTTGCACTGGAATACCTCTCCGTAATGTTCTACAGCCATGCTACACCCCCTATTCTCTATCTAAATTTCCCGTCCCTTAATAGCATTAGTTCCGGATGACGGATGCTCCGCTGCTTGACCGCCTGCTAGTTTTCACTGATAACAGTCGGGGCATTCCCGGAATATACCTTCGTATGAGGCCAGCGACCGATCCAGTGATGGCTATATGGGTAGTGTCACTTTCTCAGGATGGCTAGTATACCAACCACGATAAGGCCGATCCCCAGGATCCATCGCAGCAAGTCGGGTACAGCTAGAATCAATATTCCAATAACAATCGCTATTATCCCCATCATCAATCCAGTTATAGGCATCTTCATAATCCTTTACCTCCTGTGCTGAATTTGAAGCTACAGTTTCTATTATGATTAATGAAGTGTCAGAAAGTCAATAGCCTGTCCTAAACAAAAGACTGAGAGGAATTCGGGAAAGGTAAAATTTAGCCGGCTGAGTTTCTCCCCCAATTAAATAACACAACCATTATCTTGACCCACAGCGATGCCATGCGTACAATGTCGTGATAAAAAAATAAAGAGGTGGCCCTATGATTAAATCAAGATTGTGTGACCTAATTGGAATCAAATATCCCATTATACAGGCGGGAATGGGCCCCTTCAGCAACAACAATCTCTGTGTTGCTACAGCAAACGCAGGTGTACTCGGGCTGCTTTCCACAAGCGGCGTTTTTAACAAAGATGATCAGCCATGGATTTACAACGACTTCGTGAGAACCGGAGAAGCTGACCCCGAAGACGATATGGCTACGGTACTGGAAAAGGTGCTGAAACGGACATACAGGCTGGTAAAAGATAAGGGTGGTATTTTCGGTATCAACGTGATGGTTTCAAAGGAAGTTCTCCCGGCTTCACACATCATGATTGATACGGCCATCAGGGTGCGCGAGGAGAACCCGGATATGAAGAAGCACTTCAAAGTGATGTATACATCCGCCGGCGACCCTCTTGGCTGGGAAGACAAAATAAAGGGAGCAGGATTTACGTGGATACATATTGTTCCATCTGTTAGGGCAGCTATGCGCTGTAAGAAAGCTGGCGTCGACGTAATAGTAGCCTCCGGCCACGAAGGCGGTTTCCATACCTCCTGGGAGCCGGTCCATTCAATGGTTTTGCTTCCAGCCGTGGTGGAGGAAGTATCAGATGACAAGACCCTGGTTGTCGGTGCCGGTGGGTTCTGCGATGGCAAGACACTGGCGGCCGCGCTGCTAATGGGTGCGGACGGTGTGCTCATGGGGACCCGCTTTCTGGCAACACAGGAGAGTGATTTTCATCAGATGTGGAAACAGTCAGTTGTGGACGCAGGCGATAGAGCAACCCTTGTGGCGCGTGGCTTCGTCGGGCCTGCCCGCTGGCTGAAAACACCTCGTAGCCAGGAACACGCTAGAAATACTCTCCGGAAATCGCCTGGCGTTTTCCTGGGCACTCCCGATGATTACACGACGCTCGACATGTCTTTGATTAATTTTGAGATTGAATCAATGAAAGCCACCTTCGAAGGCAATAAGGAAAAAGCGCTTATGGCTGCCGGCGAAGTGGCTCAGCGAATTAAAGATATGCCCGGAGTTAACGATTTAGTGCAGGAGATCATGAGGGAAGCGGAAACTGTCCTCAGGGAAGTCCCGAAAAGGGTTCTGGTGTAAGGTTTAAGTAAGACTATGATAAAAGCCGGCAGTTTTCTCACTCGGCTTACGGGTTCTTGCACCGTAAAAATTCCCAAAATTTTCTGCGTCAAGCTAGATATGAAACTCGACTATGTCGCCATCTTGAAGTACATGTTCCTTGCTGACCCTCTGCCCGTCATACTTTCCTGAGCCCCAAACGACAGCATACTTCAAATTCTGACGGAAGTCCTTATGGAGGCTCTCAGCGGCTTCTTCCAGTGTGCTGCCCTTCTCCAGTATCATAGGGTCGGTCGGGTCGGCCTTGCTGCCGGGGGTCTTGGTATAAACCCTGATGATATCCAGGGCTTGATAAACTGCTCTTTTGAACTCCTCCAGGCCGCTGCCTTCCCGGGCTGAAATGGAAACCAGGGGAAACAGCCTGGCGTATTGTGAACTCAAGCGCTCCCAGTTCTTGTTGGAACCTGCCAGCTCATTCTTGTTCCCCACGATTAACATCTTCCTGGGATAACTTCCCGGAGTCACTTGTGTACCGTCATCTGTTAAGGGCTCTATTCTTGCTTCTCTTAGCCCTTGAAGAGCTGCCTCTACCTGGCTTATCGGCTCCCGGGATAAATCTATTACAATAGCAATCAGGTCGGCGTTTCTAAGGACATTTGATAGCAGTACTCTCACTTCTTTGCGACCGATGGGCGGCGTATCCACAAGTTGTATCTGGGTATCTTCAAACTTCATCATCCCCGGAATAGGGGTTTTGGTGGTGAAGGGATATTCAGCTATTTCCGGAATAGCCTCGGTTACCGTCGCTAGTAGCTGTGATTTCCCGGCATTGGCTGGCCCGACTAACATTACCTGTCCGGCGCCCTCCCTGCTGATATAGAAGCCTGCTCTCCTGGCTGTGGCGTACTTTCTTTCTGCCTCCTGCGTAAACCTGGCAATCTTCCGCCTTAGTCCGGCATGGAGCTTATCGGTGCCCTTATGCCTAGGCATAAGGGCAAGCATCTCTTGCAGGGCGGCAATTTTTTCGTCCGGCTCCCTGGCTGCCCTGAATCTCTTCTCAGCCTCGAAATACTGTGGCGGTAGATTCGCTGGCATATAACTAATTCTAACATTATGCCCTTTCTACCGAAACATCTAGTGCTCTTTCCCTTTCTTCACAAAAAGAGGCTGGTTAGCTGTGATTTATACCGTTGAGTAACTTTTAGTTTTTGGTGGTGGGAAAAGGTTCGTTAGCAAAAATGTTAGCAAAAGGAAGTATTGACAATCAAACCAGTAGGTATATAATAAATAATAATCATATGGGAACTATTTTTAAATTATAAATAAGTGGGCAAATGTCTGAAACAATAATTTTAGCAATTATAGGAGGTATAGTAGCCGGAGTCGGCTGGATTTGGATTCTGATTACCGCATTTCGTGAATCAACGTCCCAGGGGTTGCTCTGTATCATGCCCTTCTACGCCGTCTACTACGCAATAAACAGGTGGAGTGCTACAAAGACGCGCATTGTCATCAGCTTAGTGGGAGTGGGATTTGCCCTCTTAATAGTAGGGATAGTGTTTAGCTTAATGCCGTTTTATGAGGTCAAAGCGGTTATTACCAAATTCATGGAAGCTGGGGCGGCAAGGGATGTGGAAGCAGCGTATGCTTGTTGGTCTCCCTGGTCGGCCACTGAAAAAGAAGAAATAGACGAGTTCATCGAAAGCAACTGCGACGTATTTATAGGCTACAAGCGCTTGACTATCCACCAGCGGATTGAACAGTCCATTGATGGTATCACCCTGTGTTCTGTGAGTGGTGACATTATCTATACTGGCGCTGGAGACCCAAGATTGTCATTCCATGCTTCGCTACATAAAGATAATTACGGTTGTTGGAAGATAGCAAATATCCGAATAGGAAATATCCGACTAGGTACCACACCTGAATGGTACTATGATTTAGTACCACCTACTCCTTTTATGGTGGTGAAAAGTTCGTTAGCAAAAATGTTAGCAACTAGAGAATAATACTACCGATTTATTTTGGTAAAGTAATTCCCAAAAGTGTTATTATCAAGGAAATAATGAAGAACGTGGAAAAGCAGATTAGCAATACAAACGGAAAATATCCCCCAAAGCTGATGTATTCAGGTCAGGATGGGATACTATTCCAGGGAGATTGTTTGTCATTACTTCCAAAGATAAAAAGTGACTCAATTGATTTGGTATTTGCAGATCCCCCCTTTAATCTGGGTAAAAAATATGATAATGAGGCCTTCAAAGATGCGCTTGGAAATGAAGAATATCGAAGTTGGTGTCAGACTTGGTTATTAGAGGTAATACGGACACTACGTCCAGGCGGATCGCTTTTTTTGTATCATTGGCCAAAATGGCTGATAGAGCTTGGGCAGTGGTTGAACGATTCTAATTTGGTAGAATATCGAAGTTGGATCGCGTTAAAAATGAAAAGCGGATTTCCAATTAAAAATCGGTTACACCCGGCTCATTATGGGATACTCCAATATTCAAAAAAAGGTGAAAAGCCTTCATTTAATGTAGTAAGACATAGGGCTCCAGTTTGCAGGCACTGTGGCGGAGAAATTAGGGATTATGGAGGTTATCGTTCGAAGTTTAAGAAATATGAAGATGAGGATGGAATTCCATGGATCCAAATATCAGATTTTTGGGAAGATACCCATCCAGCACGCCATGAAAAAGCAAGGCAAAGAACAGTTGTCGAATTACCGATAATAATACCGGAAAGGTTGATTCTATTGGCTTCGAATCCTGGGGACATAGTTTTGGACGTATTTGGTGGAAGCGGAAGTACATTTCACGCTGCAAGATTGCATAACCGGAAATGGATAGGTTGCGATATTGGGGATGTAACGAACATCATTCGGAGACTAAAAGCAGTATTTGAACTCGAACCCTTGCAGTCAATAGATACAAATTTGATAGATTGTTTTAACGGTGGGTTTATAAGTCAAGAGCTTCAGGAATATATTAATAATGGCCGATATTCAAAGGTAAAGGAAATCGAAGCATCAGAAGAAGTGAAAAACCTCAGGAATTACAAAAGTTATAGCCGAATAATGAACCAAGAGAGTCAAGGAGGGGATAAAGATGACGGATAGAGTAACAGCAGATGCGAGGCCTACCAAGGGATTTTTCCTTGAAATGTTCGTTCGGGATTTGAGTCTAGAAGATTGCATTCTAGACCTTGTAGATAATTCTGTTGATTCTTTAATAAAGAGCAGGGGGATAGACGTTTCAAAGATTCTCCTTCCTGAAGCGATACGGGAAGGTAATGGTAACGGTGAAGGAGAGAAATTTGAACCCGCAAGAATCGAGATTAGTATTAATTCGGAGCAATTCAAGATAAGCGACAATTGCGGTGGAATTGGAGTCGAAGCAGCAAAAAGTGAGGTTTTTAGAATTGGTCATGCGAAGGAAGAGAGCGAAAGCTGGTTAGGGGTATATGGCGTAGGAATGAAAAGAGCCATATTCAAGATTGGTAATCATATTACAATTGAATCGAAGACAGTGGATGAAGGATTCAGAATGGTAATAGACGTGCCTGACTGGAAGAAAAAGGAAGAATGGGAATTGCCTTTTGAAGTGATTGAAGGAACAAAAGACCCAGAAACAGCAGGTACTACCATTGTTATTAAGTCTTATAGCGATGAGATATCCGAAAGGCTGAAATCTGGATCGTTTGATACTATTCTAAAAGAAATGATTGAAAGTACGTACTGTCTATTTCTCAATCGGTATGTAGAATTAACATTGAATGGATTGAAAGTTGAACCAAAGCCTATTCCAATAGGTGACTCCCCGAATGTGAATATTGCAAAAGAGGAATTCGAGGAAAAAGAGGTCAAAGTAACAATTTATGCAGGATTGGCGAGAAGAACGGAAGAAAACGAATGGAGGCAAGAGCAAGCTGGATGGTATGTAGCCTGTAATGGGAGGCTCGTTGTGAGGGCCGACAGAAATAGATTGACTGGATGGGGTTATAATTTACCTTTGTTTGTACCTAAATTTCGAGGCTTCATAGGAATCGTTTTCTTCTCTTCGGAAAAACCATTATTACTGCCTTGGAAAACGACAAAGGAAGGCATAAATTCGGAATCATTGATATTTCAGAGGGCCCTTACTAGAATGGCTACTACAGCAAGGCCAGTTATTAATTTCTTAAATAGCATGTTTTCTTCAGATGGGTTTGAAAAAGAACCACAACGAAAAGCTGCGGCAGAAATTAGGCCTGTTAAGATGACAAGTCTTATAGACAGACCAGGAACGCCTTTCAGAGCAATCCCAGTAAGAATTGAAGAATGGGAAACTACTGTTCAATTCAGGGTAAAAGATAAGGATCTTGAAAGGATAAGGAGACATCTGGGAAAAAGCTATTGGTCAGCAAGAAAAATAGCCCAATATACGTTTGATTATTATTTGAAAACGGAGTGTCCGGAATGAAACCTATAAGTAGTAGTGCTTTGATCGTACAATATGACCTGCGGCCTGCAAAACAGGTTGAAAGGAGAATGTTCGTAGATGCATTTCAAAGATTGGCGCAGGTTGGTTTCAAGATTAAAGATTATCAGTACACGGGCTTTGGAGGTATATATTTCGTCGATTTTATTATATTTCATTCATTACTGGGTATAAGTAAAATGGTCTCTATGGAACATGATGCAACTCTAGAGGGCCGGGTGAAATTCAATTGCCCATTCAAGTGTGTGGACGCAAAAATTGACGTGTCAACAAATATTATCGCAACTCTTGCGAGAAATGATAAGCACATTTTGTGGCTTGATTATGATTATCCTGTGACTGAAGGAATTTTGGATGATGTTTACTTGGCTGGAAGCCAACTCTCATGTGGGTCAATACTAATTATTACTGTTGATGTTGAACCTCCAGATAAAGAATCTGAGGAACCGAGGAAGAGTCAAGAATATTTCAATAGTGAAGCTGGAAAATATACGGGTACATTGAGCGTTGGCGAATTTACAAAGAGTAAATTACCTAATACAAATAAGTTCGTATTAATGCAAGCGCTGAAAGACGGTATGAGTGGCAGGGCTAACGAAGAGTACCTTCCTATGTTTCATTTCCAGTATGCTGATGGTCACAAAATGTTGACGATAGGCGGGGTAATTGGGTCGAGTATTGAGAAAGAGGCACTCGACAACATGAATGTAGAAGGAGCCGAGTATCTTCGGAGAGAACCTGATAGTGAACCGTATGAAATCAAAGTCCCACCATTTACAAGGAGAGAAAGGTATCTACTTGATCCGCATATGCCTTGTGAAGGCGCATGGCAACCTGATGATTTCAAATTTCCAGATGAGCATATAGAAATATATCGTGAGATTTATAGATATCTGCCAGTATACGCTGAATTATTGATATAACAATTAGATTGAACGCACAATAAATGTAAACTGTCAAGAACGACTGCAAGCAGAGTAGAATCATTATCTTTTGCAGCTAACATAGCAGACAGAGAATGAGAACAAGGGGAGCTGATATAGCTCCCCTGATTATTTTTGGTAGGATTGTGATTTTTAACTATTGACAATTGATCTAGCTGGTAGGCCGTACAGGATTCGAACCTGTGGCACCCTTCTCTAATTGCTTTCACGTCTTCTGGCCTATATAAGAGAGGGCTTGAAATGCGGGTGGGTCTTGAGCCATAATAAAGCAAAGGAGAAATAATCATGGGGATAAAAACTTACGACGAGTATTTCAACCGATTGAAGAAGATGAAGGGGAACCTGTATATAGGTGGTAGTAAATGTGATAGGACGGACAAGAGGCTTGCGGGGCAATTACGTGTTATAAAAGAGACGTACGACTGTGCAAACGACCCTGATTGGGATGGCTTAGCCACTGCGAAATCACACCTGACAGGAGAGAAGATAAATAGATTCACTAATATTCACCAAAGTGTTGACGACCTCCTAAAGAAGCAGCAGATGACCAGGCTTCTATGCCATAGGGTGGGGGGCTGCATTATGAGATGCATGGGGATAGATGCTATGAACGCCCTATCCGTTGTCACTTATGAGATGGACCAAGCTCTGGGTACGGATGTAGGGCAAAACTTTTTGAAGTATCTTACCTATTGGCAAGATAATGATATAACTGCCAACTGTGCTCAAACAGATGTCAAAGGTGACAGATTGAAAAGACCTCATGAGCAAGTAGACCCTGACCTTTACCTGAGAGTAGTTGAAAGTCGACCGGACGGGATAGTGGTAAGAGGGGCGAAGATTGATAACACGACTGCTCCGGTAAGTGATGAAATAATAGCCATACCTACCAGATTCATGACCGATAAGGACAATGATTATGCTGTTGCATTTGCCGTGCCAGCTGACTGGGATGGTGTAAAGATGCTGGTCAGGCCAGCGTATAATTATAAGCGGAAATATCTGCAAGCTCCCATTGCAGAAATAGGCGATGCTGAATCGTATACTATTTTTGACAATGTCTTTGTGCCTCGGGAAAGGGTCTTCCTCGATGGTAAGGGTGACGCGAGACAAACGCCGTTTGCTGGTTTCCTTGCCTTGCTTTTTGCTCATTATCACAGACACTCGTACACCGGATGTAAGCCTGCTACGTCCGAGGTATTAGCCAGCGCCGCTGCACTAGTAGCGGAATACAATGGAATCGAGAAAGAGGACCATGTGAGGGAGAAGATATCGCACATGGTGGGTGTGGCAGAGCTTGTCTTTGCCGCTGGCCAAGTAAGTGCCTATCGTGCCGAGAAATCAGCATCCGGAACTTATATACCAGACGAAGTTTTGACTAATGCTGGCAGGAGACTTGCGGGTGAAGAGATTTATAATGAATATAAGATTGTAGCCGACCTTGCCGGAGGCTTATGTGCTACGATGCCTTTTGAGGAGGAATTCTTCTCAAAAGAGACAAAGGATCTGGCAAATAAATACATGATGAGGAATCCCAAGATATCTTCAGAGAACCAACACAAATGCTTTCGAGGTCTGGAAAATTTGATAGTTTCAGAGATGGCTGGCGTGACGCAAGTGGCTGGATTGCATGGTGGTGGCTCTCCACAGATGGAAACCATAACAATGATGGCAAGATATGACCTTGAGAGCCTGAAAAGTGTAGCCAAATATCTATTTGGCATAGAGAAAGAGTTGCCTAAATATGAAAGACCTACGGTAACGCCGCGGAAGATGCTGGAAAGATTTCAAAGGATGTATGGGCCTCCCAAGAAATAATCGTTTTTCCCAGTCCTAGCCGCGCTATAGACTATTTCTAAAGGATACAAGAGGTTTGTCCCTGAGCGTGAAAAGAAGTAACTCCTGATACCTTTCTACTGGCGATTTAGCTTCGAATGATGATATAATGTGCGCTAACATTTTAGAAAAACTAGACTATTACTACAAAGGAGGGCAAAAATGTGGGATGCTTCGAAGTGTGACCTGTGCGGCGACTGTCTGGTGAACTGCAGGTATGTTCATTATGATAGGGATAAGGCGATTGCTGAGATTACGCTGCTCATGGAGGGCAAAGACGCCGAAATATTGAGCAAGTGTACTACCTGTATGGCCTGTAGTGGTTACTGCCCTACCGGAGCTGACCCCTCTGACCTTATCTTCAAGATGCAGGAGAAAATAGGCACCTGTCCCATAGTAATAGTCGGCAAACCAGCGCGCGAGGCATTAGTCCGGGCATTCGAAGGGGGAGAAGACCCCGAGCAGTTGATACCGGGCGACCCTGATAAGCCTGCCCTGTCACTCGACGCATTCCGGTTTGACAACTTCCCCGAGGGTACATTTGACAGTCAGCTATTCACGGGTATGACCATTGTGAGAGGCGGTGAGTATAATTCTCTCGCAGGCTACGTGCATATGGGTGGGGCGAGCTTTGTCGGAAAGTACGGTCAGCGGGTCCTTAACAATCTGGCGAGGCTGGGCAAGGACATCGTGTACATTCACAATGAAGGCTTTGTCCTCGCCCACGTAAAGGCCAAGGAGTATGGTTTCAAAGTCCCCTTCAAGTACATGCACCTTTTCGAATACCTGCGCAATTATCTGAGAGACCACAAAAGTAGTATCACCAAGCTGGGCAAGAAGGTTGCCTACCAGGCCAACTGCGGTAGCAGATGGGTACCTGAGTATGATGCCTTTCTGGATGAGGTCTTCGAGCTTGTCGGCGTGGAACGGCCGAACAGAAAATACGAGCGACTGGACGCCGTCTGCTGCACCGCCCCACTTATCTACACTAACCGGGAGCTTGCCGTTGACATCCAGAAGAAGAACTTCGAGGATGCCATTGCCTTCGGTGCCGATGCCATTATAACTTCCTGTCCTATATGTTACGGAGTGTTCAGGCGACCCAGCTCGCAGTTCAATCTGCCCAACATATTCGTCACCGACCTGTGCCGCATTGCCCTCAGCGAAAAACCCTGGCCGGAAGTCTCCCGGTAACGAAGCTGCAATCTAGCTTCATGTGCAAACCGGTATACCCCAAACGTCACCGACAAGATACTCCTTTATAGATAGCAGGTAATAGTTTAGGTTTCCCAAAATCTTGGTGCATACCACCCCCGCACTCCATGAAAACCAAGGTGGGAATGATGTTAAGGCGCGTGTTGTATCTCAGCTGTCTTGTCCATGCCCGAAAGTTAATCTCATCAAAAATTTAAAAGTAGCAACAGGAATTTATCTCTGTACAGATATTATGAAGTTAGACGTAGTGATATCGATTTGAGTATAATACGGGATTAAGGAGGATACCATGCCGCCAAGAAAAAATATGTTCGAACATAAATATGCTGATGTCAATGACATACGCCTCCACTATGTAACGGCGGGCAAGGGGAAATTGATAATGTTTCTCCACGGTTTTCCTGAGTTCTGGTACGAGTGGAAGAACCAACTTGCCGAGTTCGGACGAGATTATCAGGCAGTGGCTCCGGATATGCGCGGCTATAATCTGTCATCAAAACCTACCGATGTAGAACAATATCGAATTAAATATCTGATTGAAGACGTACGTGCTCTTGCCGAGCACCTTGGATACAAGAAGTTCTTTCTGGTGGCTCATGATTGGGGTGGTGGGGTAGCCTGGCCTTTCGCTATACGTCATCCTGATTATCTGGAGAAGCTCATAATAATAAATGCTGTACATCCTGTTACCTTTATGCGCGAGCTCCGTGATAATCCGGCGCAACAGAAAGCCAGCCAGTATATTCTCGTACATCGTACCCCTAAGGCTGAAGAGATACTGTCTAGAAACAACTATGCCTTGCTTGCTAGCAATCTGCTGGAGGATGGGCTAAAACAGGGCTACTTCAAGGAAGAAGATAGGAAAGCGTATATCGAAGCCTGGTCACAGCCCGGCGCGCTGACCGGCGGCTTAAACTATTATCGAGCCGCCCATCTCGGCTCTTTTACGGGAGAAAGCGACGATATCTTGTCGGCAGACCCTTCTTTGTTTGTAGTTAAGGTACCGACACTCGTAGTCTGGGGTGAGAAAGATAAGTACCTGCTTACGGGAAATCTGGAAGGTCTGGAAAAGTACGTACCAAACCTGACCATCAAGCGCATTCCCGATGGCTCGCACTGGGTCATTCATGAAAAGCCGGGGCTGGTTAATTCCTATATCAGAGAATTCATCACTGGCAAAGCAAATAGCTAACCCAAAATTGCAGTTGGAGACGTAGACATGAAGTATAAAGAAATTATATATACAACTGAAGGGAAAGTGGCAGTTATTACATTAAACAGGCCTGAAGCTATTTTAATACCGGTACTAACATAACAAGTGGTACAACTATCGGGGGCAGGCCAGGATGGGTCCGGTGATTCTTAATCGTAACGGTGGATGTTTCCTAAAATATTTTCGTCATTTTCACCAGTAGTTGTAACAATTTCCCCCTTTCTTCGTTTATATAGTAAGTAGCGAAAAAATGATAAAAGAAAGGAGGTGATAATGTTGAAGAGGATACTCAAGATTGGAGCTATCTTTTCACTGGTTGTTATTGTTTTGGCATTCGCTCTTGCCAGTGTCGCTTTTGCAGCGGATAATGGTGAAGGCGCATGTTATGGTGAATCCAGTGATGGAGATGGGCCAGACCTTCACAATCAATGGGGTAATGCTGAAGCTGGGTCAGGTATATGCCTGGGCATGGGAGCCGGCTATGGTGAATCCAGTGAGGGAGAGGGGCCAGAACTTCACAATCAATGGGGCAAGATCGCTCACGCTCAGTAATCTATTACTCAGATATAAAGTGTTATTTGAAGGGGGAACTTATTAATTCCCCTTCAATATTAAAGATAGAAGTTTTGTCCCTGAGCGTGAAAAGAAGTAATTCCTGATACCTTTTTATTGGCGATTGAGCTTCGAGAGTTTCCCCCCTCCAGAGGTCCCTTGAGAAGGCCTATTCTGCGGGCTGTCCTGACAGTAAAGCCACCGGAGATCCTATTCTCTTTCCCCGCTCAGTGTATACCTGGCTTCTAATCCGAGCTCATAGCATAATCGCTAACGATTAGCCTTGCTCACTTCGCGCCAGTAACTGGGGTGGCCTTGTCTATTCGCTGCCAAGGCCTGAATAGCCTTTGCCACCATCTTTGCTTAGGGGTCTGCTTAGGGGCTTCCAGAAGCAATAATCGTTCCTGAAGAAATTCTGCTTTAGCTTTCCAATAGCCGACTTCCTGGGATAGTTGCTCTATTCTATTGATAATGGGTTGGGTTGACAGGGTATTATCCGATAATGGCTTAGTGAGCAGGGGTAGGTCATCGATAATATATGAGTCCCCGAACTTGGAAGGGACTAGACTGGCCTTGAGCTTGCCGGACTTGATATACCGGCGGACGGTGACTATGGAGACCCCTAAAGCCTCGGCAGCCTCCCTTAATGTATAGCCCTTCATTAAGAACATTGTAACACCTTAGTCAATGCCCTTGAAATGGGGCTGATCAGTCTGACCAGGGGTGTCGTATAACTATATTGACCAGGGAAACAGAGAGTGAGCCATGCAGGATTCGAACCTGTGACACCCTGATTAAAAGATACAAAAGGTTTGCCCCTGAGCGTGAAAAGAAGTAATTTCCGATACCTTTTTATTGGCGATTTAGCTTCGGTTTGTACCGCTAGGTCATTTTGCTGTCTCAAGGCCAACCCTACCTGCATCTGTGCCCTTTCTACGAGGCAGGCTGAAGAAAAAGGTTGAACCCCTGCCTTTTTTAGACTCCACCCAGATTTCCCCACCGTGGGCTTCCACCAGTCTCCGGCAAACCATCAAGCCGAGCCCAGCCCCTCTGGCCTGGTCGGGTCTGTTATTCTCCAGACGCTGGAATGGGCCGAAGATTCTGGCCTGCTCACTGGAGGATAAACCTTTACCATGGTCGCTGACCCCTATGACCAGACGCTCCGGCTCTGCATTAGCTGAGACTTTTATCTGGCTGCCCGGCGGAGAATACTTGGCTGCGTTGTCCAGAAGGTTATAGAGGATGCGTTCGATTCTCAGTGGGTCACCGTTTATTGATGGCAGCTTATCGGGAACAGAGGTGACGAACCGGTGTGAGGGCACCTGTTTTTTTATCTTATGGAGTGTCTCTCTAACCAAGGTTTTAATGTCAATCAGTTCCGAATAAAGGGCCAGTTGCTGAGCCTGGGCTCGTGAAAGCTCCAGCAGGTTTTCTATAAGGTGGGAGAGAGACTCGCTTTCTAGGAGGGCATCTTTGAGGAGTTGCTGTACCTCGCTTGGTGACAAGCGGTTCCACTCGGTGATTAAAGTACTCAAACAACCGCCGATTATAGTCAATGGTGTCCGCAATTCGTGGGATACGAGTCCAATGAATTCATCTTTAAGCTGCTCAAGTTTTTTACGTTCGGTGATATCCACAAAGGAAGCCATCATACAGAAGGGTTCGCCATCAGCATCGGCAACCAGGTTTGCCAAGACCAGCACATCAAAAGTTGACCCATCACTCCGCCTAGCCCTGCCTTCGCCCTGCCACACACCTTCCTTCAAGACTGCCTTCAGCGCCACACCAAACTCATTCTTATCTGCAAAGAAGTTGATAGCATGCTTACCAAGCACCTCTTCTTCTTGTTCACAATCCCACATGCTGAGACAGGCAAGATTCACATCAGTCACATTGCCATCAAGGTCCGCGATGGCAATGCCAGTGATAGCTGACGCTACAGCATAGTCTTTGACTCTGAGTTCATTTTCTATTCTTTTCCGCTCGGTAATGTCCTGAACAGTGCCGAACCCACCCTTAAGCTTACCCTTTGAATTGAACTCCAGTTCGGCCCTCTCGCGAACCCACTTCACTTCGTCGTCCACAATGATACGGTGCTCAATGTCGTATGGCTCGCCTTTGAGGGCTGCCGCCCACCTCCGGTCAACGTATTCCCGGTCCTCCGGGTGAACGCTTGAGAGGAAAGTTTCATAAGTCATAGGCATTCCCTTGGGGATGCCGAAGATTCGGTAGGTCTCGTCGGACCATAAAAGCTGGTTGCGCCGCACATCCAGGCGCCAGCTTCCCGTATGAGCCACCGCTTGAGCACGGTTCAGGTCTTGTTCGCTCTCCCGCAATGTCTGCTCCGCCTGCTTGCGATTCGTGATATCCCTGGCGTAGAGACGCACATCACCGGTTGATGGTAACAGAACATATGACTGCTCATACCAGAGTTCACCAATTTTGATATCACGGGTGAGCGTGTGCGGCTCTTTTTCCCTGAGTGCACGAAGCAGAAGGTCCCAATCTGTCAGAAAGGGATGCTGGCATCCTTGTGACGGCAAATCGGGGAAAAGCGCTTCGGTAGCGGGGTTCAGGTATTTGATATTTCCGGCTATGTCGAGCTCGAGGATGGGATTAGGGTTAAGTTCCGGGAATGAGGCCAGGTGAGCAATTTGCTCTTTAGCCTGCTTGCAGATAGAGCTTTCGATGATATCCCATTTTCCCTCCTGCTTGATCAGGGCGAACTGATGGTTCTTGACCACATCGATCACGTCGGTGCCGTCACATCTATCAAGGCTATAGGTACATGCTGCTATCATCCGATGCTTGCCGATTAAGTTGTTTATCTTTGCCTCATATTCCGTGAAAGCCTGCCACTGATTTCTCTCCAGCCAGAACGTGTTGCCCGTCAGCCGCAGCCCGGAGAAACCCCTGGCCAGGGCCTGCTCCAGCTTGCTGACCCAGCCCTCCAGCACACGGTCATCATCGAATGCGCCTCCCAGTAGATACCATTCGTTATATGGGATTATCTCTATCTGCCCCCGGCGCAGGTATTCGTGGAAATCGTTAACTGCCTTCATCATGGCTTCTTCAGCCTCGGCTACCATGAGGGGTTCGGATGTAATCCACATGCAGAATTCATTACTCTCCAGACCGGCTTTGAAGTAAGGGACAAGTATATCAATCAGGTCCTTTTTGGTCTTATAAAACTGGCAGAAGTGGGTACCCCAGGGTACGCCGCCAATCACATCAATACCGCTGTTTCTAAGTTCATCTTCCATCGGCATCCTCCTTGCATCAGCCTACTAATCAGGCCAATTGTTCATATTCTAGTTCTGCCTTGCTTGCCAGTCAACAAAATGCTGAAGAGGTGCTTTGACATCGTTAACATTTACGCATATGATTTATAGTGAATAGGCATGCAAAGGGTCGGACCATGAAGAAGTTCCAGGTACTGGTAGTTGATGATGAGCAGCGCATTCTTAATTTCCTCAGCTCCAAGCTAAGGGCTTCAGGTTACGAGGTTCTTACCGCCAGCAATGGCGCAGAGGCTTTAGAGCAGGTGGAGGCGCAGGAGCCGGACCTGGTGGTGCTTGATATCTTGATGCCCAAAAAGGACGGTTTTGAGACATTAAAGGAGCTCCGCACCTTTTCCCCGGTACCGGTTATCATCCTCAGCGCTAAGGGAACCAATCCAGATAAGGTGAAGGGTCTCAGCCTCGGTGCCGACGACTATCTAGCCAAGCCTTTCAGCCCCGATGAACTTATAGCGCGAATTGAGGCGGTGAGGCGGCGTCTGTCACCGGATGAGAAACGGAAAATCCGTGACCAGCTTTCCCTGGGTGATTTGGTCATTGATTTCAAAAAGCGCATTGTCATTGTACGAGGGAAAGAAGCTCGTTTGACCCGCATCGAGTGGCTTCTGCTCAGCGAGCTTGCCCAGAATGCAGGGAGTCTTATGCTTTACAGTGACCTTCTCACACGAATCTGGGGGCCTGAATATCGGGACGATATACAGATACTGCGCACGTGGATTAGCCGTCTAAGAGAAAAGATAGAGAGTGAACCTAACAATCCCAAGCTCATCCGCACCATACCCAAGACAGGCTACATCATGGACCTGCAGTCCGTCTGAAAGTGCTTTCTACCTGACCTCTCCAATACTCTCCCAAATGTCATAGTTTTGTAACTTTTTCCACCTGCATTTTATGACTTTTCCATTGCCTACTTTATAGAATATCCCTAATGCAAACTAGCAAGTTCAGGCAGCAGGGTAAACAGGTGTTTCACCACTGCAGTACGTCAGAGTGCTGCCGCCTGTATCGGACACATTGAGTGCTTCGGCATTATTTGAAAGCGGAGATGACCAAAAGGAAAAGGAGGATGAGTCATGGGAAAGACAGTTGCTCTAATTATGGCTGGTGGACGGGGCAAGCGGATGGATGTTTTGTGCCACCTAAGGCCGAAGCCGGCGTTACCCTTCGCCGGGAAATTCAATG